>Ga0065718_1004961_pt1 | contig 93758 bp, 110 predicted proteins | sample GBSCel77sediment_2_FD_59105 | JGI IMG/M metagenome (GOLD analysis project Ga0065718, IMG submission 59105) | Hot spring sediment microbial communities from Great Boiling Spring, Nevada - cellulolytic enrichment CS 77C v3 (version 3) | ecosystem: Environmental > Aquatic > Thermal springs > Hot...
ACTTCGCGAAAGCCTATAAAACACCCTTCATATCGGGGAAGGACAGCCTATACAATGAATCACCCCAAGGCCCAGTAACCCCGACCCTTCTAATAACGGCTATAGGCATAATCCCGGACATACGCGCCGCAATCACGATGGACTTGAAGGCTCCAGGCAACCTAATATATATCATCGGAGAAACCCTCCAAGAACTTGGTGGATCAGAATATTATAGGCTCATGGGCTTCCTAGGTTGCAGCGTGCCAAAAGTTAGGTCCAAAAAATCTAGGAAAGCCTTCAAGGCCCTTATTAAAGCCATGGATCTCGGTCTTGTAAGCGCGTGCCACGACCTTTCGGAAGGCGGTTTAGCCGTCTCCGTTGCTGAGATGGCCTTTACAGGCGGCTATGGCGTTGAATTGGACTTACGTGAAGTTCCTAGGGAAAAGGGTCTAAACCGTGAGGACCTTATCCTATTCTCAGAGTCCAACAGCCGATTCCTCGTGGAGGTTCCGCAGAATTGCGGCGAAGATTTTGAATCCATCATGCGGGGATGCGTTTATGCAAAAATTGGAGAAGTATCCAAAAGTCCAACGATGTGCGTGTATGGACTTAACGGTGAAGCCATAATAGATGCCCCGATAAGCGATTTGTTGGCTGCATGGAAGAAAACTCTAAGCGGAGGTTTTCCATGAAACGTGAAGAAATAAGGGTTTGCATTCTCCGCGTTGGAGGAACAAATTGTGACATGGAAACTAAAAACGCTATTGAAGACTTGGGTGCACGAGCGGAAATTCTCCACATTAATGAGATGATAAAGCGCCGAAACCTGCACGATTATCATGCCTTAATTTTTCCAGGAGGCTTTTCCTTTGGGGATTATGTGCGGGCTGGGGCGATATGGGCGAAATGGATAATTGCTAAATTGGGCGTGGAACTCAAAGCCTTCATTGATGATGAGCATCCAATCCTTGGTATATGTAACGGCTTTCAGGTGCTCGTTGAGGCCGGTTTGCTTCCGGCTTTTGAGGGCATAAGCCCATATCCAGAGGCATGCTTGGCTACAAACAACCCGCCTGGATATAATTGCCGATGGGTCTATATCAGGCATGAAAACATGGGGAAATGTGTTTTTACAAAAAATATTCCATTCGGAAGGGTTTTAAGAATTCCAGTGGCCCATGCTGAGGGAAGGTTCATATTCCCAAAGGAAAAGGAAACCCAGTTTCTGGAGAAGCTTCAAAGACACGATCAACTTGTGTTCCGCTACTGCGATAAGAACGGCGAATACGCTAATGGCCGATATCCAATAAATCCAAACGGTTCCCTTTACGACATAGCCGGCATATGCAACCCATCAGGAACAGTTTTAGGGTTGATGCCCCATCCTGAAAGGGCCTTTTACTGGTGGCAGCAGCCAGACTGGACCAGGCAGAACTTTATGCCCCAATATGGCGACGGCAAACTGATCTTTGAGGGGCTCATTGAGTATTTAGAAAAGAAGTTTTAAATCCTCTAATCGTGGAAGCCCAGCTCGCGCGCCTACCTTCATAATGCAGCGTGAAGCCACAAAATTTCCAAGTCTTCCACAATCATAAAGACTCTTTTTATGAATCAACCCGTAAAGAAAACCTGCACAGAAGGCATCACCGGCGCCCGTGGTGTCAACAACGGGCACTTTAAAAGCTTCTACATAATGCTCTTCCTTGCCGTCCGTAACATAGCATCCTCTGCTACCAAGTTTGACGGCTACAATTTTAACGCCCAATTTTAGCAGTTTTCTTGCCCCCTCCGCTGGATTCTCCTCCCCGGTTAGAAGGACAATTTCCTTTGCGTTTGGCATAAAAACAAAAATTCTTTTAAAAAGCAATCCCAGCTTTTCAAGACCTATCCTTGCATAAAGCATACCTGGATCCATGCTCACCTTGATATTTTCGGGCAGACTCTCTGCAAGTTTCCTCTGGGTTTCGAAGGATCTTTCCCCAGCAAATGATGAAAAGTGGAGAAATTCGGTTTTTAAGGCATATTCCCTGTTTATTTCCTCAAATTCTATGGTGTCGTTTACGCCCGGGTCAACATATAGGGCCCTGTCGCCCTTCTCATCCACAAAACCCAAAACGGTGCCGCTTCTACCGCTTTTTGTCCTAATTATGCCTTTCAAATTCACGCCTTCCTTGCGGAAATCATCCAAAAGCATCTTCCCCTCCCTGTCATCAGCAACCTTGCCGATAAAACCGACGCGGCAGCCTAACCTTGCCAACCCTACTATAGTGTTAGCAGCTGACCCGCCGCAGGACTCCTCACAACTGATGATGAAGCTTTCCTCTTCAGGTCCAGCTATCCTGTTCACTTTATAAAGCTTGTCAACATTTAATGCGCCAAAACCTATCACATCAAATTTTTTCATCTAAAAAGCTCCCGCAAAAAAATCTTATACTCCCCAAGTTTCCCGCCGTAATTGCCGGCTGAAATTCCAGTAACGCCCTCAACTTCTAAAGCCGCCTCTATACCTGCCCTCATGGCTCCCTTTACGGCTTCAAGCGAAACTCCATTAATCACTATTTCGGGAATATATGACACGCCATTCGGGACCTTTGAGGCTTCCCCTAAAATCTTCTTTAGAGATGGGCAGTATGGATGATTGGTTGTGGGCCCTATCCAAGGAAAACGTGTTTCAGGCTTTGAACCTGCCGAACATATATCAAAGGGCGTAGTTACTCCCTCAACATTATGAATGGCTTCAAGAGCCTTTCTACCCACTTCCAGCACCGCCTGCTTAGTTCTACACATTATCCAGAAGTTTGCCCCCATAACCCCAATTGAATATCCAATATATCGCTCTATTATAAAGTCGGGAACCATTATTGGCACAACTATCACCCTCCGCCCATGGCGCTCCTCCTCCCACTCGTATCCATCGCCACAGTGGCCTACCCTTTCCATCATGTCCAATTTTCCCTCAAACTGCTGCATGGCATTAAAAACCGCCGTGAATGGCTTAACCAGAATGTCCTGTCGAATTCTATATGAAAGCTCAATCTCAAACCTCCTCAGAGACTCGGATAAAGGCTTCTTCGGGTCTAAGCCGCCCCAAAACTGAATGAGGGCACCCTTGCGTCCATCTGGCGTTTCAGCCTCGCTTAGCCACTTCTCCACCCCTCCCTCGATTCTTCCAATAACTATGGACGGCGTTGCAGTAGCATCCTCAGCTGCCCTTGCCAGGGTTTCCTCATCATCAGCTGTGACTATTATTCGACAGAATATCCCCCTAAAAGCCTCGGCATATGTGTCTTCTATAAGTTCCAGCTTAACCATCATCCCAAACCTCCAATAACCTCGCCGCGAACCTTCTTCCTGAATTCTTCGCTTTCTAATGTAAGAGTCTCCATGTTCTCACTTGTGATCAGCTCGACCTTAGGCAGCCTTGCAGGAAATATTCTGAAAACTTTTTCAAGCAATTCTTTGCTTACACCACTTTCCCTCAAGGATTCTCTACTCCACCGTTCTAGAATCACCAGCGCACCCTCCTTTCCATGAAATGCAAAGAGCTCTGTAATCACAGATGTTACAAGGCTGCTTTCAGATAAAACAGCGACTTCCGCCTCTCTTATGGCATATCTATTCCCATTAAATGAAACCGTCAGACCCCCATGGCTTCTTACAAGCCTAAAAGCTTCAACATCCGTTATGCTATCTCCGACATACATTACATCCTCCAAATCAACATTAGCCCTCCTAGCGGCATCCCTCACAGCCTCTGCTTTTTCATAACCTCCCACAGGGTTAACTTCATTCAACAATTTCCCGATCTTCATACCTGCAATTTCCTTCCAAAATATATCATCAAGCCGCTTAATAGCCCAGCGATATTCCTCTGGGAAATCCTCAAGCGACTTTGCTCGGGGCGGTATCTCGATTATAGGCATGCCTGCTATCTCTTGGGCAAGTTTCTTAAGTCTCTCCTCCTCCCTTTCTTCCAATTCATAGCGGTCTAAGTCAACCCGTGTGGAGTACGTATTTAAGTATGGGAAATTTATTGCTTCGCAAAGTGCTCTAATGTAATGTTCATAACTCGTGCTGACAATAAAGGCTTGAGCTACCCCTTGAATATGCCTTAAGGCTTCCTTCACATGGGGTATTAGAATCAAGCTTTTGGCTGAGAAATCCCGCATAGTCTCGTTCGTAACCCTATATGCCTTCAAGAATGGGAGAATAAGCTTTAAGGTATCTCCCGCCTTATAATTTTCCCTCTTTAAAACATCGGCAAGCACATCATCATAGCGGCTTATGACCGTGAAAAGGCGATCACCCCTTGGAACACATCGGGCTGTCAACTCAAAGGCGTTGTCATTCTTTGAAATAGGCCCTTCACAATCGGAGATAAAAACCCTCATCGCCGTCTCCTTAACTCCTCCATGTGCCTAACACTCTTTTCTATGTGCTCCTTTGAAGCTATATCTGTTCTATACCAGAGGGCTCCACCCCTTATGACCTCTATTCCTTCCATTGAAATTTCCCTAGCCGATTCTATGTCATCGCCTATTCCAACAACGCCAACGGCCCTTGACTTAAGAGCGTAAATTTCATTTCCCCTAAGCTCCATTGAAGCGGGATAAATCCGAATTTTTCCATCATACTTTCTTTCCAGCTCATAAGCCCTTGACAAGTCCACAGGTTTGCCTATTTCCTCCTTCCTAACAAGCCATGGGAAGGTTTCTATATAGCCGCCATAGCTTGGAGGCACCTTATACGTCACAACTGTTGCCTTTTTGTCTACCTCTACCCTTGTCAGGTTCCCATCAATAATCCTAAAGCATACATCTACAAAGTCATCTTTCATTATTGGGAGAATGTTTATTATCTCCGGATCTCCCGGGCGACTGTTATTCTCAAGAATCTTTGCTCCATTGTAAGTGTGCATGAACGCCACATAAAATGGAATCCCCCTTAAGGCCTTACTGTCTTCAGCCTTTAAGCTCTCAAAAATTCTACTGACCATTTCGATTTCCCTTTCCCTGTCAGCCCTGCTCATAAAGGGCAATATTTCGCCCACATCTTTATATGAGCCCATACCACCCGTGTTGGGCCCCTTGTCCCCGTCGAATGCCCTTTTATAATCCCTTGTCTCTGGCAGCGGTGCTAGGTGTTTGCCGTCACAGAAAGCCTGAAAACTTGATTCTTCCCCCTCTATTTTCTCCTCAACTATAACTGGACCGTGTTTAAGGTTCTCCCAAAAGTGGATGAAAAGCTGTTCCCGAGTGGTGAAGTGGTCTCCCCAGACACCGACGCCCTTCCCAGCTGCTGGCTTATCCGGCTTTACAACAGCCTGATTATTTAGCTCATCAAGCCACTTGTACAGAGATCTTCTAGCCTCGTCCTCTGTTTTGAAGTCCTCTGGGTTAAATATTTTAAATCTAGGATTGGCTTCGGGCACTATTCGCTGAAAGAGCAAGCGCTGCTGAACTTTGCTTGCTTCTATGGCGTATTTCCTTGTTGGACAGATTATAGGTATGCCTGTTTGTTCCTCAACGAGGTCCCTCACCCCCTCGATTATGGGCTTCTCCGGGCCCACTATGCCAAAATGTATTTTGTCCTTACGGGCTTTCGCAAAGCGGCATATATCCTCAACATTTAGGTCGGGGACCACCGTATGCTCAGCCGCCATATTAACATTGAAAGGGTTCAGCTGCTTATCCACCACGTATACTTCCACATCATAATTTAGGCTTCTTTTGAAAGCGTCAATCATCGCAGCTTCGCGAGCGCCGTAGGAAACTACGAGAACACCAATTTTCTCCACCAAATTAATCCCAGCCAATTACAGTTTATTTATTGTTGCTAAGCATCTAATCTCTTTTACCAATAACCTCCTCTATAACATCTTTAAGTTCATATGGTCGCCCCGCTTCCTTTCGTCCTTCTAGAAATCTTTCCTTCATGGCGTCAGCAATTTTCTGCGCTATCGGTGTTGGATATTTTCCGTTTATACATGCCAAACATAACTCGTCTTCCCTAAAGCCCGTTGCCCTCACATATCCCTCTATGGACTGGTAGCGGACAGCATCTGCTCCTATTATTTTGGCTATCTCCTCTGGAGTATGTCTAGCCCCAATAAGCTCGCTGTATGTCGCCATATCTATTCCATAAAAGCAAGGTCCAATTATCCGTGGAAATGTGACGAACATGTAAACCTTTTTAGCTCCCATCCTGCGTAACTTTTCTATTGTAATTCTGGTGGTATCGCCTCTAACGATGCTGTCATCAGTCACTATAACTCGCTTTCCCTTGACTTTAGATGGCAAAATATTGACTTTCTTGTCTATGGTTGAGTGTCTATCTTTGTCAAGCAGAATAAACGCCCTTTCCGTAACATATCTGTGTCTCCTGGTAGCCCGCTCCCATCTTAAACCAGTTTCATCATGCACCCCGAAAGCAGCGTCATCACCAGTTTCTGGCATTGAAATAACAATGTCCGCATCTTTAACTATGTCCGGATTTTCCCTTGCAAGGTTTCTTCCAAACTCCTCTCTTATTTCATAAACGTACTTATCGTTAAAACGAGAATCTGGTCTTGCGAAATATGCAAATTCAAATGCGCAAAAAGCCTTCCGGCTTTGAACAATCTTCTCCCTCTTGAATCCCTCCCTCGAAACGGTTACAAGCTCGCCCGGCTCAATCTCGAAATCTCTTAAAAATTTGTTTATGTCTAAACCAACGGATTCCGAGGCAAAAGCGTAAACTTTTCCATTTTCATCATGCCCTGCGCATAAAGGCCTTATGCCATGCGGGTCTTTGAAAGCGAAGAGTTCACCATCATTTGTTATTCCCACGACTGAAAAGGCTCCTTCAGCATCCCTCATACATGTTTCAACAGCGGAAAAAAGATCTTCCCCTCCCAAGAAACCCGTTAAAATTTTTGCGCACAAAACCTCCGCGTCACATAAACTTGAGCAGGATCCTTTCCACTTCTTCTTAAATAGCTCATCCCTAAGCTGAACAGCGTTGACTATGTTGCCGTTAAATGAAATAGCGAGCTTAACCCCTCTAATTGAGGCGGTAACGGGCTGCGTATCCCTTAAAAGGGACACCTCATCTGTTTTTCCAAAAGTTGTATATCTAACATTTCCAAGTCCAATGGAGCCTGGTAAACGTTTGAACCATTCATGGATCGCGCTCGACTTTATCTTAGGTACAAGATCCAAGCCTTTATGAATGTAGAATTTCCCGTTATTGTATGTAAGAAAACCATGAGATTGATGCCCCCTATGATTTTGAGCCCTTAACCCCCAATATACGTAAGGAAAAACAGGTTCTTCGCCAAAATTTATTGCGCCGAAGACTCCACACGCTATCTTTAAGGTTTCTCTCATACCCACACGTAAAGATATCGTCATTTATCAACTTTTATGACATTTTCAAATAAATGCCTTCACGGGCGCTAACTATCTCCTTTAAGGCGTGAGTCTGAACCTGTCCCTTGGGTATAATGTCACTTCCCTTATGTTCCTCTTGCCAGTCAGCATCATCATTAGTCTCTCAAGCCCTACAGCCCAGCCTGCATGAGGCGGCATGCCATAATCAAAGGACTGTAAATGATGTTTAAAGGATTCCGGGTTTAAGCCATTCTCCTTCAATCGCTTTATCAGTAGCTCCTTTGAGGCTATCCTCGTACCGCCGGAAGCAATTTCTAACCATCGCCACATGAGATCAAACCCTTCACACAGTTGCGGGTTATCCTCTTTTGGCTGTATATAGAATGGTTTAGAACCTGTAGGCCAATCAGTTATAAAATAGAAATATGGATGGATTTTCCCTAGTGTTCTAAAGGCCGGAGTTGGTATGTCCTCCCCCCATGGAACATTTACACCTTCGCTTGCCAGTTCCTCAAGAACTTGGCTGTATGTTAGACGTTTGAAAGGCAAGTTTGGCACTTGGATTTTATAGTTTAGCACCGCAAGTTCCTTTTGGCATTTTTCACTCACGACCCGGCAAATATGCTGAATAAGTTGCTCCAGCAGCTCCATGACATCTTTTGCCGTGGCAAAGGCCTGCTCAATGTCTATAGAAACAAACTCGCTTAAATGACGCCTAGTATGCGATTCTTCAGCCCTAAAAAAGGGTCCTATTTCAAAAACCTTCTCAAAACTCATTGTAAGCTGTTCCTTGTACAGCTGGGGGCTTTGGGCAAGAAAGGCTTTTCTTTCAAAGTAATCTACGGAAAACAGCGCAGCCCCGCCCTCTGTCGCCGAAGCGATTAGACGGGGGGTGTGAACTTCTATGAAGCCCCTTTCTGAAAGAAAATTTCTCACAGCCCCTAAAACTATGTGCCTAATTTTGAAAATTGCAATGTTTTCTTCGCTGCAGAGATCTAAAGCCCTAGCATCTAACCGTACATCAATGCTGGATGGCACCTTTCCCGTAATATCGATGGGCAACTGCGGGTTGGCTGTGTTAAAAATCTTAATCTCCTTTGGTATTACCTCAACCCCGCGTGGAGTCATTTCAGTCTTCCTTACAATTCCCTTGACGCCGATGCTATATCTTCTCTGCAAGGCGTTAACCTTTGAAAGGACATTTGGGTCAACCTTGTTCCTTGGAACAGTAATCTGAACGGCCCCTTCTGAATCTTTCAGGATTATAAAGCATATGCCGCCCAGGTCCCTAATCTCCTGAATCCAGCCGAAGAGGGTTACTTCAGAGCCATCTAAATCCGGCTTTACTTCTGCGGAATAATGGGTTCTGCGCCAGTCACCAATGGAATCAAGAATCATTACTCCACACATCCTAGTCCGCAAACTCCACACGCAGTGTCATCCTGCGAACTTTATACGCTATTTCCTTTAAGGCTTCTATGTCAAAGGGTAACTTGCCGCCCTTCTTCCGAAGTATAACCCTGTTTTCGGTTGTACCGTCAGGGAGCCATATAGTGTTTATAGTGACTATGCTTAGGGGCGCAAATAGGTCCTCCAAAAACTTCCTGTCATCAACGTTATGCTCTAAGACACGTATATTCTTGCCCGTCTTTTCCATTAAGGCTTTAATGATTTTGCCCCCATGGCCAAGAAGACGGTGGGAATCTCCCTTGCCAACAATTATTGCTAATGTTTTTCCGGCATCTATTGCCTTATGAAAATATACATTTTGGATGGATGGATAGGTTTCCTCAAGGGATAAAAGTAAACGTGCCACCTTTAGATCAAGCTCAGTAAATTCTCCAGACTTAACTTTACTTGAACATTTTTGGCAGAGTATTCCGCTTTTCAAGCAGAAACTACATAGCGGTGTCTTCACTTAAAAGTGCGCCCTCCAACAAATAAAGGAGGGGCGGCGGAGCTTTTAGCCTTTAGATTCGCTGAATTCAGCGCTCTAGTGTTATTTCGATTGTGCTGACATTCGTAGCCGTGCCGCCTTCGACCTTAGGCGCCACTTGCTCTGTGCCAATTCCTACTTTCTTGATCTTGACGTCTGGCAGAAATCGTCGTCTCACAACTTCAACAACGTCCACTGCGCGGCTTATTGCTTTACCTCTTGCCTTAATGTTCACTTCTTTTGCTCCGCCGTGGAAAAGGGTTATGCAAGCCAGCACATAGTTCATTACTGGCTTTTTCCCGACCAACACTGAGTTGCTTTCAGCCACTTTGCACCGCCTCTCTCCTTGTATCTTGTAGCTTCATAACATCATTTATCCACAAATAAATACATTGCGGTTTTGATCATACAGCAAAATTTATGTACAACAAATATTATGCTCTGAAAAGCATAAAGTATATTTAAAACATCTCCATGGGTAGATTTACAACATGTGGGTTGATTAAATTGCCAATAACAGACCTCTTCAAAAAGACCTTAGCCCAACGGCGGAGACTTTACGTGAAAATATGCCGCGAGTGTGGGGCAAGAAACGCTGGAACTGCCGTTAAATGTAGAAACTGCCGAAGTAAGAACCTTAGATGGAAGAAGAGAGAAATTGTAAAGTAGAAAATTACAATATAGCCTTTTTAGCAACTTTGATCATGGTTTATAATTAACTAAACCCTCCCTTTTAAGCATGCAAAAAATTATAAACTATAAATGCAAATTTGATATAGTATTTGAGGTGTAAATGCTTGGCTTGTAAGAAGGCAGCAAAGAAAGAGGCTGAGAAAAAAGAAACCGAGAAAAAAGCTAAAAAGAAGAAAGAATGACGCTCTAATCAGCCCTCCCATTCATTTCCCTAATTTTTCTTTAAAATCCTCTGCAATGTCTGCATATTAAAAAAGGTATTTGAACAGCCATTTTTCAGCAATGGAACAGCTTGACCTGCTATCCCCATGCTTTCCAATACCTTTCCTGCTAATTTTAACTCTTTGCCACAGGCAACTCCGATGACGCCCTCGTAATTCTTGGATTTCAGAATTTTAGGTACACACGAACCTCCAGGAAGAATGTATACATCGTACCCCTCCCCTTCAGCTAAGAACACTGCTTTGTTAATTAGACAATCTTCAGAACAGTGGGCGCAAATATACGATGGAATATTCGGCTCGAACTTTGCTTTGCATCTGTTGTCCATATATTTCCTCGCGCAATGCGGTAAGAGAAGAGCCCTTCTGCCAGCTCTCTTAAATTTCTCTCTCTCCAAAAGGTTTCTTGCTTCCAGATCCACTAAGTCTTCCAATAACTGAATGGCATCAGATAAATTCAATCCTGTTGTTTCTTGGATTTTAAACTTTCTGATAATGTCTTGAAGAGCAGCACCCACCTTTCTATGCATCCTCTTCTCATAGCCTATTCTAGTTAACTCCGCGAAAAAGAAACGAGGGATCCTCGAAAGGTCAAATGTAAACTTGTAGGGCATAATTTAAAGCCTTAAAGTAAAAGCCCACAGGTCAACTTTGAGGTTTATCTGCCGGCTTTTCGACTTGGTTGATGGCCTTTTCGTTGACGTGCTCCAGAAACTCTTGGAAAGATTTTGCTCCTCTCGTAGTGCATTTGTTTCTGCTTCCAGCAAGTTAATTCTCTCTAATGCCGCCTTTTTTAGTTTCTCGATTTCTAGAAGCAAATTAGCGCGTTCGGCTTCCAATATTTTTATCCTTTCACGTAACTCTCGTAGGGTTTGCATAAGCCCACCCTTTATGACTTTAACTTTCTCTATCACGTTCCTAATATTTGTTATCTCCTTGGACTTCGTTTTCCGTTCCCTATATTTGAGCTGTGATTTGATGGGATCACATTGAAATCAAAGGGTCATGCTAAACATCAGCTTTTCAACAAGTTCCTTGTAACGGTTCCGAATTGTCACCTCGGTTACTTGCGCTATTTCAGCGATCTCTCTCTGCGTTTTCTTTTCGCCCGTAAGCACGGAAGCTATGTAACTTGCAGCCGCCGCTATTCCTGTCGGCCCTCGGCCGGATGTAAGTTTCAAATCTTTTGCTGCAGCTAAAATTTTGTGGGCTATTTCCTCCACCTTACCCTGTAAAGTTAGCTGGTTTGAGAATTTTGTTATGTATTGGCTTGGTTTCATTGGTGGAATGAAATAGTCAAGTTCCTTTATTAAGAAGCGATAGCTGCGGCCAATTTCCTTTTTATTCACACCTGACGCTTGGGCTATCTCCTCCAAAGTTCTTGGAAGCTCGCATTGTCTGCAGGCTAGGTATATCGCCGCAGACGTTACTCCTTGGATGGATCTTCCGCGTATTAAACGCTCCTTAACGACCTTTCTATAAATTAATGATGCAGTTTCAACAATATTCTTGGGCAAGTTTAAGTTACCAGCAATTTTTGTTATTTCTGACAGCGCGAAGGCAAGATTCCGCTCCGTTGCATCCGAAACTCTTATGCGACGCTGCCACTTTCTTAGACGATAAATCTGGGCCTTCTGTCCTGGAGATAATCCTTTTCCATGTATATCCTTATCATGCCAGTCAATCATAGTCGACAATCCCTTGTCGTGAATGGTGTATGTTATCGGTGCTCCAACCCTCGTTCTTTTTGCTCTTTGTTCGTCATCGAATGCTCTCCATTCAGGCCCTCTGTCAGCTATCTTTGCGGCTATGACAACTCCGCAGTTCATGCAAACTATTTCTGCATTTTCATAATCGCGCATCAGCCTTGTACTGCCACATTCTGGGCAGAATTGTATTTTAGATTCTTTGACATGCACTGTAGAGCTTGAATCTACAACTTCTACATCATCCATTTTAGATCCTACCCGCCTTTTTTCCAGTAGAAACATACAATACTTTATTAACTAGAGTTTCAGGTGACTTTACTTTTGGTTTAACCGAGGCATAAGGTGCAGATACGGGGCCGAAAATGTCAAAAACATTCCCAACAGATTTTAAATTTTCGTCGAAGACAACATCACCAATTTTCGGGATTTTTTCAATCTTAACTATAATGTTCCGGTTCGCACTAACATGAAGCACTCGACCTAGTCTAATCAAATTTAAATAGCCCCGCGGAGACATGAACCATCAACGAAGATTTTTATTTAAATCTTTCTACATCATTTTTTGTGGTGAACAACTTTTGATTTTCCGTCGAAACATTCATAAGTAGGTGTTGTTGATAAAGATGTGCGTTTAAAAGGGTGAGGCTGATGCCAAAACCGTTCTACGTGAAATTTGAGGTTCCGCAAGAGGTTGTAGATGCGGCCTATGAAGCCCTCCAAATAGCCGCAAAAACAGGTAAAGTTAAAAAGGGCGCTAATGAAACAACAAAGGCCGTTGAGCGTGGACAAGCAAAACTAGTGGTTATAGCGGAGGATGTTGACCCACCAGAAGTTGTAGCACACTTACCCCTGCTATGCGAGGAAAAGAAAATACCCTACGTCTACGTCCCAAGCAAAGATAAGATAGGAAAAGCTGTTGGAATTGATGTGTCTGCATCCTCAGCATGCATTATTAACGAAGGTGAAGCTGCAAATTTAGTTAAGGAGATAATAAAGAGAACCGAACAACTCAAGAAAGGCGCTGCATGATGAGTAAGGAAAAAGGAGAAGCTAAATCTGATGAAGAATTGACCCCCGCCGAGGTCATCCAAATTATTGGTCGTACTGGAGTTACTGGAGAGATTACTCAAGTTCGTGTTCGAATTCTGGAAGGCAGAGATAAGGGACGCATAATAACACGTAATGTGAAAGGTCCAGTTCGCTTACAGGATATTCTAATGCTTAGAGAAACCGAGAGAGAAGCTAAGAAAATCACAAGATAGCGTGTTGTTCATGGAGGGGATGTTTCTTGCCTAGATTCATAAAATGTTCATTTTGTGGGAATGATTTTCCAGCAGGCACTGGAATGATGTATGTTAAAAATGATGGTTCAATATTGTGGTTCTGCTCCAGCAAATGCAGAAAAAGNGCCCTCAAACTAAAAAGAGACNCACGCAAGCTTAAATGGACTGCATATTACGGAAAAGAGGAGAAGGGCAAAGCCTAATACTATCAACTTCCCTCAGCTATATATTTTCTTTCTGCGTTTAAGCGACACTGTATAAAGGTAANAATATTCTGTTAGCGGGAGGGGGTTAAGATAGTTTTAGTAGCGGGGGGTCGACTTTCAAGGGGTTAGGGCTTAACCCCTTTTTGAACGACCGATCTCTGGGTTTCCAAGAGCTATGTTGCTCTTATGAGCCCAGCGGGTTAATCCTGGCTACCCCACCCCGCTATATGTATGCTGAAACGGAACTTTCTTAAATCTTTTTAGGATCCGAGAAAAGTTTATTATGTTAATTTTCTCTATCGAGGTTGGTTCGATGATGGACAAGCCCTATACCCGTCAAATCTTTAATCCCATGCTCGTTGACCCAATCTTTATCCAAGGCCTTCCGGATGTTGGAAATGTAGGAAAAATTGCTGCTCATCTCATTATCAGGTTCTGCGGAGCTAGACTTTTTGCTGAGTTATATGCGCCCTATTTCCCCGATCTCGTCCACATAAATTCTGATGGAATCTGTCGGCTGCCAAAATATGAGTTCTATGCTGCTTCAATGGAGAAGAATGATTTTATTATAATGACTGGAGATACCCAGCCATCGTTTGAAGATGTTTTAGCACACTATCACTTATGTAGCGAAGTACTAGACTTTTTAATAAAGAATCGTTGTAGCTTTATCATAACTTTAGGCGGCGTACCCACATCCGATGGTGGGTCCAAAGTTTATGTTGCTGCCACCTCTCGGAGGCTCGCAATTGAGTTCATGGAAAAAGGAGCAATAATATTTAGCAAAGGTAAGATAGCCGGAGCCACCGGGCTTATGTTAGGTTTAGCTAAGGAACATGGATTAGATGGTGTATGCTTACTTGGATCAACAATAGGTCTCCAACCTGACCGCGGCGCAGCCTTCTCTGTTTTCAAGTTTCTCATGAAAGCCCTTGGAAACGAAGTTAAGGAAGGGTTATAAGGAGAAACCTTCATCTTAAAGAGATGAGCCTTTAGGAAGTGAAAACATGGGCGTCATCGTAAAGAAAAATACTCAAGACAATATTCTCATCACAGATTTAAATTCGGCTTTCTGGAAGGTTTTTCTCATAATTCTCGCAGCATTTTTGATGTTTGCTGGTCCTACATACCTAGTTCTTATACTCATTAATGCACTCAATGTAAATTATGGTGTTTCGATGATTATTGGCTTCATCCTATTCCTGCTGGGCTTATCCATCGTATTATTCCTAACTAAGAGGAAAATCATCTCCTAAAATGTTGCCTCAGATACCCCAGGGAGCATCATTCTCTCAGCTGTTGAGTTCCTCATCGGCACTAGAAAAATAATTGAGGGGTATTAAAAAGATTCTGTTAACGATCAAAATAGCAACACATTTAAGACATGTCTAAAAAATAAAGCCGTGTATGCGAAAAGCCAGGGCGCGGGAAATAAAAACACCCGAGAAAGGGATAGGGGTTTAACCAGAAGAACAACAATCATTTTGGGAAAAGAGGAAAGGAAGTTTATACACACGCTGATTAGAGAGAGAAAAGAGCCCGGCATAAAACCGTTAAGAGTTCAAGGCTTTGGGACTTTTTATCTTAAGGACAAATATATCTTAATAAAGGCGCCCTTCATAAATGAGCCTGAAATCTGGACGGGCTTTCTGGAAGGGTTGCTTTGTACAGAGCTGGACATTAAGACCATAACTCCACCTCTTGTCTTCGAATTAAAAACCGTAAAAAATTAGATTTAACAAGTCTTTCTAGCACTATCAAGCCTTCATGCAATTTTGTGGCGTCGATGAGAAAGATAAAAGCACTTATAGTTGTTTTTAGATGGCCTTTCTTGGTGAATAAACTTGCGTGAAGCAATGCTTTACGAAAAATTGCAGGATAAAAAAGTGAGATGCCACCTTTGTGGGAGAAGATGTTTAATAAATGATGGGGACACCGGATTCTGTTTGGTTAGGAAAAATGAAAATGGCTCCCTCTTCACTCTTGTATACGGAAAAGCTATTTCCGCATGCGTTGACCCCATAGAAAAGAAACCCCTTTATCATTTCAATCCTGCATCTTCAGTATTATCTATTGCAACTGTCGGATGCAATTTTCGCTGCCAATTCTGTGACAATTGGATGATAAGTCAGAAAAAGGAAATTAATGGTAGGGATTTCCCACCGGAGGAGGTTATCAAGGCTGCGGGGGATAATGGCTGCCAGGGGATAAGTTACACGTATACAGAACCCACAATATTCTTTGAATATGCCTACGAAACGGCTCGGCTTGCGCGTCAAGTTGGACTCTTCAACACGTTCGTAACAAACGGGTACATGACCCCGGAGGCCATTAAGATCATTGCACCCTACTTGGACGCTGCTACTGTGGACTTTAAGGGCGGAGGAGACCCAGAATTTTACAAAAAATTTTCGTCGGTGCCTTCGGTTGAACCAATTTTCGAAGCCCTAAAGGAATTGAAGCGGAATAATGTTCACATAGAGATAACAAATCTTGTTGTGCCAAAAGAAGGCGATTCTATCGAGCATATTAAGAAACTTGCAGTATGGGTAAAGGATAATTTAGGCGAGGATACGCCCTTCCATCTATTACGCTTTCATCCAGACTATAAATTGACAACAATTTCATCCACATCTATCCAAACATTAGAAAGGGCCTACGCAGTTGTAAAAAGTGTTGGCCTAAATTATGTTTACATTGGGAATGTTCCAGGTCATCCAGCTGAGAATACATACTGTCCAAGCTGTAACGAACTTTTAATCAAGCGTTACGGCTTTGAAATTACGAGGTGGAACCTAAAAGGTGACATGCGATGCCCCGTTTGCGATAGGGAGATTCCAATAAAGGGTAAACTACACGCAGGCGGATTTTCCTACCCCTATGCCCTATTTTGAAGGTTAAATTTTTATGGTTGATGATTATGTGGAAGGTGTTCCGCCCGGATGCCGTTGCGGTGTTAAATGATGAGTTGGCGAAGAAAAGTTTAGCCAGGTATTTTGCTGTGATGCAGAATGAAAAACTGGCAAGGTTCATTTTGGCAAAGATGCTTCCAGCCGATTTTGATGAAAACTTACCTTTAGAGGAGCTTTGGAAAAAACATGATGAACTTACGAGAACCTTCTATAGCTTTGAGAAGGAGCTCGATACGCAGGGGAAACTGCCATCAGTATCTTTCGCTGAAAGATCCTACTTAGACCTGAAAATTGAAATTTCGCGGCGAATTCTTGAAAAGTGTCATTTCTGTGTTCGAAGATGCGGTGTAAATAGGCTTAAAGGTCAGCTAGGTTTTTGTAGATGCGGAACAAAAATTGAGGTTTCAAGCATTTTTGAGCATGTGGGTGAAGAGCCTGAATTAGTTCCCTCCGGAACGATTTTTACCATGGGCTGTACTATCCGCTGTAAGCATTGTCAAAACTGGACAATATCTCAGTGGATGGAGAAGGGCGAGGTTTTCACACCTGAGAGGTTGGCGAAAGAAGTGGAATGCCTGCGTAAGAGCGGTTGCAGAAACGCAAACCTTGTCGGAGGCGAGCCTACACCATGGCTGGAGCAATGGTTAGAGACCTTCAAGCACGTGAACGTCAACATTCCAGTAGTTTGGAATTCCAACACCTATTACAGTCCTGAAACCGCTCAGCTTCTAGCAGGCTTCGTGGATGTTTATCTTTTGGACTTTAAGTATGGACCCGGAGAATGTGCGGAAAGAATTTCAGAGGCTCCAAATTACTGGAATATCTGCACGTATAATCATTTAATGGCGAAAAAGTACGGCGAACTTATAATTCGTGTACTTGTGCTGCCGGGTCACCTTGAATGTTGCACGCGTCCCATATTGAGTTGGATAGCTGAAAATCTAGATAAAGAAACAAGGGTAAACATCATGTTCCAGTATAGACCGGAATGGCAGGCTTATGAGCTTCCCGAGTTAAGGCGAAGGTTAACAAGAAATGAGATGGATGCTGCCATTATAATGGCAAAAGAGTTTGGGCTAAGAAACTTCATAACTTAATCTTCAACGAAAGATATTTCTTAAAGGCCGCCCAACCTTATCTCGTAAAGTGGTTTAAAATGCCCTATTGTCCAGAGTGCGGCGGAAAAATGCGTTATATGTCAGCCATAAAACAGTATGTTTGCCAAAGCTGCGGTTTATCCGTAACACAACAAGAACTTATGGAGTTAAGAGAGAAATTGAAATCCCCTTCCATTGACAACGAGGAGGAAAAGGAAAAGCGAAGAAAGGAATACTTGAAATGGTGGCTTAGCAAGAAAAAATAATTTTTATGGATGGCTGGCCGGTGCGTGCTTTTTAAGTCTTCCTTGTAGAAGGTTATACGAATGAGTGTGAACATGGAAATAATATGTATAGGCAATGAGCTCTTGATAGGTAAAATTTTAAACACTAATGCTCAGTGGATAGCCAGACGCGCAACCTCGCTGGGTGTAATTGTTAAAAGGATAACCGTTGTTAGCGACGACGTTGATGAGATAGCGTCAGCAGTAAAAGAGGCCGTGCAGCGGGGGTCACGCTTTATAATAACAACTGGAGGGTTAGGTCCAACTTTTGATGACAAGACCTTGGAGGGCATAGCAAAAGCCCTAAATAGAGAGTTAAAACTGAATGAAAAGGCCTTAAAAATGATTAAAGAAAAATATGAATCCTATTTTAAAGCTGGAAAGATCGAAGAGGCTGAAATGGCTTCTTATAGGGCCAAGATGGCTATGCTTCCCGAAGGAGCTGAGCCCTTGCCAAATCCTGTTGGGACAGCGCCGGGAGTTCTTATCAATACGATGAGTTCAATTCTGATAGCTCTTCCCGGGTTCCCCCATGAAATGGAGGCTATTTTTGAGAGTTCCATTGTTCCTTTACTTAAGAAAGAGTCTAAAGGGCTAACATTCTACGGGGCAAGCCTGAATGTTAATGGTATTATGGAGTCAACTTTGGCTCCTCTACTAGAGATTACTATGCGCGATAATCCACATGTCTATATAAAGTCCTATCCGAGAAGCGAAAAGGGGGAACCCCATATTGAGGTTTACTTATCAACGATAGCCGAGAACTCTGAAATCGCAAAGTCGCGTCTAGGAAGGGCTGCAATTCAGCTTTCAGAACTTGTTAAGGAGAAAGGTGGGAGGGCTAGAGCTTCGGGTTCAAGTAAAACTTATTCCTCACCTTAAGTTAAAACCATTGGTTGCGATGAGGGGCAGGCTAGACGCTGACGTGATGATGGAAAATCCGGGTGACTTGAGCAACCCTCAACAATTTTGGGAAAGCTTTTACTCTTAAGTTTGAATTTTACTCTTACTTAAATCTTGGTGAACATAAATGTTCACAGTGTTCTTCATCGGAATGGCAGGCTCCGGAAAATCATCCCTTACTGCAGCCTTCGGAGAATGGTTGCGGCTGTCGAAGCAAGATGTTGCGCTTGTGAATTTGGATCCAGGAGCCCTAACTCTCCCATACTCGCCTGATGTGGATGCTCGTGATTACATAAGCATAGAAAGAATTATGGAGGAATATAACCTTGGACCCAACGGCGCACTAATTATGGCGGCCGATTTATTGGCGGAGGAAATTGATGCAATTTCAAGGGAGATAGAGGACTTAAAGTCAGACATAGTTTTAGTTGACACTCCTGGTCAAATGGAATTGTTTGCTTTTAGGGCGAGCGGCCCATTCATAGTAAGCGAACTCACAAAGGGCCCAAAAGCAATAGTGTACCTTTTTGACGCTGTTTTTTCCTTAAATCCATTAAATTACGTTTCAAATCTTTTCTTAGCATCTGCTGTTTATACCCGCTTTTTTGTTCCTCAGCTTCATATCCTTTCGAAATGTGATATGCTCTCAGAAGAGGATGTAAATAGGATTGTTGATTGGTCTGCAAGCCCAAAGTCCATGGAAAGAGCCATCGAGGAAAAACTTGAGGGAACAAAGAGGCTTCTTAGCCGAAATATGATGAGAGCTATAATCCAGCTTGGCCTAAAATTTCCATTGATCCCAATATCATCAAAAACCAATGAAGGGATGATAAACTTCAATATGGCGTTAGAACGTATCCTAGCGGGAGGGGATAGATATACCTGCTAGTGATGGTTTTCATGTCATTAATCTTCTAGAAGGGTCCAAACAGCTGCCATTGCGCCATACCTAGCTGTGTGTAAGTCGTCGGCGCCTGCGACGATTATGACATCGTTTTCATCTGGCTTGAATAGCTTAACAATTTGTTCTGCAAGTTTCGGAAAATCCCTCGAAACGTCATCGCTTACGGATGGAATAATCAAGCGTCCGCCTTTAAATACTATTACAGCCGCACCTTTCGCTCCAACTTTTATTGCGGCATCACGCTGTTCTATTCCTGATTTGACTTTGTCGCCCCGTTTTCTAACCAGTATTGCAAAATTGCGATTTGTGTTTATCAGTTTGTCTTCTTCAATTTCCCCTTCTCCACCAAAAATCTCTTTGGATTCCTCCCAAATTTTTTCGCCTTTACTTGTGAGTTTGCAACCAGCCTTCGAGGTTATAATTAAGTTTTCATCCTTTAATCTTTTAATTATTGTGCGAATCGCGCCCGGGCCAACTTTTAATTCTGCGGCAAGTCTTCCACGTCCTATCGGGCCTTCGGCTATAAGCTTTAAGGAATACAACAAATGCAGCGCAGAAAATGTGGGGGTCGGACCTGGAGCTCTCTCGCTAGCAAGTTTCTCCAAAAAATCTTTTACTTTAACAGGCATGAACTTCACGTAACCATTTATCCAATTATTTGGTTATTAAAATTATCTGAGGAGATTGTTTTCACACCGTTTTCAACGTCAGCAAACCGATATTTTTCCTTCCACTAATTCCATGCAGAATTTATCTATATTTTCGAGTTCGTATTCTATTACCGCAGCTATTTTGCTCTTAACCGTCTCAATTGCACAAGAATCTTCTGCAACAACCTGAGCGGCTGCAACTGTTGGCTGATCTATAGGCTGGCCTATCCTGCTGAGGAGCCATATGTAAACTTCCTTGAGTCCAGGGACTTCTTTATAGACATGTTGGGCAATTTTGAAGGTTAGAATATTATATATCTTTCCAACATGACTTACCGGATTTTTGCCCGCAGCCGCCTCTGAGCTAAAGGGTCTGTTTAAAGAAATCAATCCATTAACGCGATTTCCCCTGCCGACCTGACCAGAATCTCCACTGTCTGCACTTGTGCCTAGAACTGTTAGGTACAGGCCGCCTAAACCCCTGCCTCTAGCATCCAATGTGTTTAGCTGTACGTTTATATTGTCAAAGTCTGCATTTTTCTGCACGAACTTGTTGATTTCCTCAAGAATTTTCGCTTTTTTCTCGAAGTAATCCTCTTCGCTGTATATAAATCGGTCTACGAAGGCCATGGAAATTGTAAGGTTCAAATTGTTATTGTTCCTATAACCCATAACCTTTATGTCCTCACCGGACTCCGGGAATCTTTGCTTGAATTCCTTAGAATTCAGAAATCTTTCGGTTTCTAGAACTATCTTTTCCGTTTTGGTCATGGGTGCATACCCCACCGCCGCTGAGGTGTCGTTAGCCCCTAAAATTTTTCCTTTTCTTTTGAAGATATCAACAAGACCCATTGATCCTGGTTTCAGTTCCACTTGATACCTAACATGTTTTTCGGGATCCACGAATCTCATATTCTTTTTGAACCACTCCTTTGCAACGTTTATGGCTATTTCCTTAACATCTATTTTTATTCCATCAAACTCCGTAGTAGCCCTGTCGCCGAATATGAAGAGCATAGGCTGAATTATGGACCCCCCGCCAAATCTATTTTCGGATTGCCCCGCAACCAGCAGCGATTTATCCACGTTATGATGTAATATCGTCCCTGCCTTTTCCATGTATTCTTTGCTTAAACGTTGAGAAATTTTTTCCATAATTGCGTCGCAGATATAATCTGGGTGTCCAAGACCCTTTCTTTCAACAATTTCAAGCTTCTGTTTTTCGATAGGCGTCTGCCTTAAACTTTCAACAATTATGTTTCGCAAGTTAAGCCTCCTACAAAGATTTCAACGTATTGCAAAAGCAGATATATGTTTTGCCGTCCTTATGTAAGGGTAATGCCTTTCTATTTGATCATTTTAATAAAGTAATGGAGGTGCTTTAGATATCTCTTAATGATTTTAACAAACTTACGGAAAAAGCTGTTAGCCTTTTAAGGCAGGAAAAGCCCAGAAAGGTTCTGGTTGTTCACCACGATGATGCTGATGGCCTATGCTCAGCTGCAATATTGAAAGAGGCGTTGGAGATTGAAGGCTTTAAGGTTGCAACGCTGTGTCTTGAAAAGGTATACCCTGAGGTTATAGCCGATTTACATTCCAAGGGGAACTTTGTAATATTATATGCCGATATAGGGTCTTCTCACGCTGACATGATATCAGACTTCAACCAAGGGCGCACTTTGACAATAATCCTTGATCACCATGATCCAAAAGTTGTGAGGGATCCAAGGGTTTTAGATCTGAACCTAGAGAATTTTGGCTTCAAGGGCGAAACAGATTTTTCTGGGGCTACGTGCTGCTATCTTTTTGCAAGAGCATTAAACGAAAAAAATTCGGATCTAGACTATTTGGCATTGGTTGGAAGCTTTGAAATTCCTGAGGGGTATAAATCAATAAACAATGCGATTTTGGAGGAAGCAATGAAGAGTAATAGAATATTTAGAAAAGGGAAAAGTTTCGAAATTGCAAAATTAGGCATAAGCGTGGACGCTCTGTTCTCTAAGCTTCAAATTCTGGGCGCAGTCGGTTATTACATAGGTGGTCCTGATCTTGGCATCGAAGTATGCTTAAAAGGGATAAGTCCCGAAGCAGATGAGAAAATTTCGGAGCTTGAAAACAGGCGAAAAGAGGCTAATCGAAAGCTTTTGGGGAGACTTTATAGAGAAAGGCTTCAGGAGACAGAGTACATTCAATGGTTTGATGCTGGAAACATCTATGCTGGCATGGGCACAAAAGTGATTGGCCAGTTCTGCTCATTTCTTTCATATCAAACGCGTCTTATAAAACCTTACAAGTACATCCTTGGACTTGTCAGTGTACCGAAGGATATTCCGAAGTGGGGTAAGTTAAGCGAATCATTCGTGAAGGCTTCCTTAAGGGTTCCGAAGCAGATGCAACGTTTCATTGATGATGGAAATATGCTGGGGGCTGTAAACCTTCTAGATAGGGCTTCCGAGGGTTTCGGAGTGGCTGACGGCCATCAATATGCTGCAAGCGTTATAGTGCCAGCCGATAAGAAGGTGACTCTCATAAATAATGCTGAGAATGTTGCCAAGAGCTATACTAAAACCCGGACTTAACAGGGTTACGCGTTTTCATTATCTCCCTTAGCAGAACCGTTGCATAAGACCCTCTGTGCAGCATGAAGCTTGTTTTTACCTTCCACTTTGTCATGTTAGCTTCATCCCTAGATATTTCGTCAAGTGAAAAATTGTTCAATGGAGTTATGATTGATCTAATGCCCCCTTTCAAGCTTATTTCAGGCATTTCCTTAATTTTAAAATTTTTATGCGATACTCCCTCTTCTTCAAGTATTTGTCTTTTAATTTCCTCCTGAGGGCCCTGGGAAAATTTCTGCCTAAAACCTATGAGTGGCAAAGCTACACTCTTCCTTCCAGATGCTATCATGGCATTCAGATCGGATATTGTGCTCTGACTCGCAATGGTGTAAATCTTAGGGACTGGTAGACCCGAGGTTTCGATACTGACAACGTAATCGCCAACTTCCGCCCTATTTAGGGCGAGTCCCATAGAGATTCTTCTGCTTAAAAATCTGTTAAAAAGGTAAGCTTGATAAGCTTGGACGAAAAGTCTAAGAAGTCTCTTGGGCAGCCTTCTAAGCGCCCCTATAAAATCATCTTGTCTCTTAGTTAAATGTTTTAGCATAACTCGTTCGTAATGAAGCCTTTTAGGGAAATTGTCTAGTGCTTCTTGGAAATTTTGGTTTTTCCAAAGTCGTTTACGTGTCTCCTTTAAAGCTGGATTTTCATAAGGACTTGGTTTGGCTAGAAAGATCATAACAGCCTTTCTGAAGTTTCTTTGGATTATAGCTTTCCCCACCAGATGCGTTATCGGTCTGATTGTGCCAAATCTCTGGTGGCCGAAAAAATTTGGAATGCCGCCAATTAATGTTATTTCCTCTATAATTCTTCTTAAACGTTCTTCTATCGTTGTTTTAGAATGGCTTATTCCTCTAACAGTCACCTCAAAGTGATTCCCTAAGAGGTAATATTGTGAGAGTTTGCTACGGAAATATGCGACCGGGTAAACTTCAACATCTTTAATATGGATTTTTTGAAGGTCCTCTATTGAAACGCCCTTAAAGGTTACGTGTTGTGCTGTGACAGCTTTTTTGTCCTTAATTCCTGCAATGTGCACATCGCCGGGATGTATCCCCAATTGTCTGGCTATAGCTTCAAGCGTCAAAAGAGTATCTCGATTCCGTTTTACGAGAACGCAAAGCAAATATTTTCGACCCGGAATTTGGGATAAACCGCTTAAATTCAAGGGTTCTTTCTTTCTGAATTCTGCCTTTAGGCCATTAACAAGGATTTCCTCGACGATAAAATCTTCAAAATAATGTTTTATTGTTCCTCCAATTCCTTGGGATTTTGTTGCATAGACTTCCATGCCCATCATTTTTTCAATTTTGGGAACTTGCAAATCTCACCCTCTTTTATAAGAGTGGAAGTGTGCCTGTCAGTCTATCTATTTTCTCTGCGGGTGCAGGGCCTATTCCCAGACATGTTATTGTGCCAGGCGGAATTTCTGTCAAACCCCTGTCGACGATAAGTGCGCATGGTAGGGACAACTCTTTTGCTCTTTCTTCAAGCTCTAAAAGTTCTTTTTCGCTCTTTACTTTAACCACTATTTTGCACTGTCCTTCATTCATCCATCCTTCCCACCACTCTTTGTTCTTTTTCCTCGCTTCCTCTGCTGCAGAGACGGCGGCGTGACCTGCCTGGGCAGCAATTTTGCCTTTACTTAACTTTAAATCTGAACGGAAGACAATAACCTGTTTAAAGCGAAATTCAGCCATGTGCCAACCGCCAAACTGTTTGAAAATGACTATTGTAAAACTTTAATTTTTGCTTGGCAAACAGGCTGCTGCAATGAAATGTGCTACGGCGAGAAAAATCCTTGGATTTTTAATGGCCTTGAGAATAGCCCGCCCTTGAAAATCTATTTCTTCGATTTCTTTTATGCTATTTTCCAGATGAAATTTTGCGCAAAACTTTGCAAATTCATCTAATTTTTCATCAGATATTTTGTCAAGCATCTTTCTAATCATTAGCATTACTTGCATGTCAAATTTAAACAGTTTTTCAATCCTCTTTTGATAGTCCATAAGCATCTTTGCGGAGAAATTGTCATTATCTAATGCTTTTTGAATAACATCTGCCGCTATCTTTGCGCAGCTAAGTCCAAGGATTATTCCACCTCCAGTTGTTGGTTTAACCTGGGAGGCCGCGTCACCTACAGCTAAAAATCCATTAGAGTATGCTTTTTGTATGATTCCTCCGAGCGTTATAGGGTGAAAGGATTTTTTGAGGATTCTAGCCTTTTGCAACTTTTTGGATGCCACTGGATGCCTATACATGAGTTTCTTAAGAAACTCTTCCGGGTTTCCCCTCTTTACAGCTAGTCCGATTTTGGCTTTTTCGTCACGTTTCGGGATAAGCCAAGCGTAAAAACCTGGCGCATACGCTTTTCCAAGGAAGACTTCGACAAAGTCAAGTTCGGCATCGATGTTTTCGACTTCGGCATGAATTCCATTTACAAAAATGCGTTTTCCAAGATTTTTTATTCCAGCTTCGGTCAGCATTCTTGGCGGAAAACCTTCAGCATCCACAACAATTTTAGACGAAACCGTGAATGTTTTATTTTCTTGTTGGGCTTGAACCCCGCTCACAAAACCATTTTCTCTGATCAAAGATTTAACGCGGGTCCTTAGATGATATATGGCTCCGTGTTTTTGGGCTAGTTGTGCAATATGCTTGTCAAACAGTTCACGGTTGACGGTGCATGTTATTGGCTCATTGAACTTTAAAGTTAATTCCGCACCATTTGGGAAGTAAATTTTTGCGCCTAAAAATATGTTTTCCACAATATTTTTTGGCAGTGGATAAAGTCCCAGCCGTGTCAGGTTTCCAATACTGATATGCCCAGCGCAATGGAGTGGAACTCCTATTTCTTGGTGTTCCTCGAAAACTGTTACTTTGATGCCCCTTTTTGCGAGGTTTAGGGCGGTGAAGGAGCCGGAGGGCCCCCCTCCAATAACTACTACCTCGGAAAATTCTTCCATGACCACCGCTAATATGATTGCTCTAAATTTTAAGCTATAAGTTCCACCCTCTTTTTGCCTCTTGTCAGCGAGGTTGTTCGTATCTTCCCCGCAATCTCCAGTCGCATAAGCATCTCATTAAAATCCTTGAAGCCCAAGTCGCTGAATTTCTCGCTTATATGCTCAAATAGCTCCGTGTCTGTTGCGGCGCCTTTCTTTTTAAGAATCTCAAGCAGCGTGTAGTAGGCTGGATAAGTTTTCCATATTTTCATGGGCATAACCGCTTCCCCCCTCTACGTGACTGGCGTGGCTGGCTTCTGCACCTGTCTCAACTGCTGCATAAAGCTCCTATACCATTTCTCCATGTCAGGCGTTATGGATGGTCCTATTCTTTTTAGCGCCTCTTCGAAGTCCTGCATATTAACCTCTGTTGCATTTATATTCCTCCTTAATGCATGCATCGCGGCTTCTCTACAGACAGCCTCTATATCCGCTCCGGAGTAGTATTTAGTCATGGAAGCAAGTTGCTCTAAGTTTACGTCCTTTGCCAGTGGCATGTTTTTGGTATAAATTTTGAATATTTGAAGTCTCGCCTTTTCGTCGGGTTCTGGCACGTATATGAGCCTATCAAATCTTCCTGGACGGAGCACTGCCTGATCAACCATATCAGGCCTATTGGTTGCAGCAATGACTATAACATCCTCTAATGCTGTTATTCCATCCATTTCGGTCAACAGCTGGCTTATCACCCGCTCAGTTACGCCGCTATCAGCATAGCCTAAACCTCTGCGGGGTGCCAGAGAGTCTATTTCATCAAGGAATATTATTGCAGGAGCAGCCATTCTTGCCTTCCTAAAAACCTCCCTTATAGCCTTCTCGGATTCGCCGACCCATTTTGAAAACACTTCCGGACCCTTAATTGTTATGAAGTTAGCTTCGCTTTCTGTAGCTACTGCTCTCGCTAGCAGCGTTTTTCCACATCCAGGAGGACCATAAAGCAGAATTCCTTTGGGTGGTCTTATTCCAAGCCTTTTGAAGATTTCAGGATGCTTTAGAGGCCATTCAACGGCCTCTCTAAGTTCCTGTTTAACCTCTTCAAGGCCACCTATTTCATCCCAGTGGACAGTTGGGACCTCAACGTAAACTTCACGCATGGCAGTTGGTGTGATCTCCTTGTAGGCATTCAGGAAATCCTCCATTTTGACTTCCATTTTTTCAAGAACCTCTGGAGGAATTCTTTCCTCTTCAAGGTTTATCTGCGGGAGATAGCGTCTCAAAGCTTTCATGGCGGTTTCCCTGCAAAGGGCTGCCAAGTCGGCTCCGGTATAGCCATGAGTCATCTCGGCAAGCTTTTTGAGATCAACATCTTCTGCTAATGGCATACCTCGTGTGTGTATTTGAAGGATTTCATATCTCCCCTGCTTGTCAGGAACGCCTATCTCGATTTCCCTGTCAAATCTTCCAGGTCTGCGAAGTGCTGGGTCTAAGGCTCCAGGTCTGTTAGTGGCACCTATAACGATGACATTTCCCCTTCCGGATAGTCCGTCCATTAAGGCTAGAAGTTGGGCAACAACCCTCCTTTCAACTTCTCCTGTAACCTCCTCACGTTTCGGCGCTATCGCATCTAATTCGTCAATGAATATTATGCTTGGTGCATTCTGCTGGGCCTGTTGGAAAATTTCTCTCAGCCTCGCTTCAGATTCCCCGTAGAACTTGCTCATAATTTCAGGACCATTTATGCTGAAGAAGTTGGCTTCTGCCTCGTTGGCTACTGCTCTCGCTAGCAGCGTTTTTCCACATCCAGGAGGACCATAAAGCAATACTCCTTTAGGAGGTTCGATGCCTAATCTTTGGAAAAGTTCTGGATGTCTGAGTGGTAGCTCCACCATTTCTCTAACCCTTTGTATTTCCTCATGAAGCCCTCCTATGTCCTCATATGTGGTTCTGGGCACACCCTTGCCTTCAGGCGCCGGCTCTGACAGTATAGTTAGCCTTGTTTCAGCCGTGACCTTTACAATACCATGGGGGCGTGTTTTTGTCACTATAAAGGGTATTGCATGCCCAAGCATCATAACAAGGGTTGTATCCCCTTCAACAAGGGGTCTTTCCATGAGGCGGTTCTTAACAAAATTAGTAAAGTCCTCGTCAACGTTGAGTCTCATATCCACCGGAGCCAAAGTAACATTAAGGGCCTCTTTCACCTTCGTAGATCTTACAATGACATACTCATTTATCGCCACACCAGCATTTTTACGCGTAAAACCATCTATTCTTATGATGTCGCGGTTTTGGTCTTCACTATAGGCTGGCCAGGCAATAGCGGCAGTGGTGCGCTTTCCAACTATTTCTATTACATCACCAGCGCTTATGCCCAGCTTCTGCATGGTCTTTTGATCGATGCGTGCTATGCCTCTACCTACATCCCTCTGTTTGGCATCTCCTACTCGAAGCTGAACTTCCGTCATTCAGAACCCTCTTTAAACTTAATTACAATCGTCGTGTGAAGCAGTTCTTGGGATTAATATAAAGGTTTATGCCTTTTAACCTTGTGTGCTTTGCCTTCCTATGTACTTGTTCTCCTAACCATTACTGGCTGAATTTGACTTATTTCGCTTATTTCGCTTAATTTACTCTCCAATTCCTCAAGCATGCCCGTTTTATCCTCTGGAATTTTTATGGCGCATATTAACGCTTTTAATCCAAAGGCTATTGGTTCTTCTCCATATCCATAAACCATTGCATGTTCTGGGAGCATGCTTTCTATTTTCCTTTTTAAATCATCGAAATTGACCGTAATATCGACGGGGAATATTTTATATGTCACTACAACGCTTCCCATGTTTCATTTCCCCTAAATTTTATGGACCCATAAATCCGCATTTAGGACACTTATAGGGTCTTCCAAATTTTCTACATTTAACACATCTTCTTATTATGATCTCTCCGCAATCCGGGCATGGAAACTTCGTAGCCTCTGCTCTCGGCGGAATTGGCTTACCGCAGCTTGTGCATGTTGCTAAGGTTATAGTTAATGCTTTCTCGGACATCTTGTTTCCCAAAGATATACTGCTGTAATTGTCGAGGTTCCTTATATTTTATACGTTTTATTTTTACATTCCGCCTCATAACTTATTCGCAAAATTATTATTGTTCTTGTTGTTTATATGCTCAAGTGGGTCTGTTTGGGAGTAAACCTTCGAGACATCGTACCTAAAACCGTTGTAAGGCTTGAAGATTTAAGCGGAAAATCCATGGCAATAGATGCCTATAATGCACTTTACCAGTTTTTGGCAATAATCCGTCAGCCAGATGGTACCCCACTTAAAGATAGCAGCGGGCGAATCACAAGCCATTTAAGCGGCCTTCTTTACAGGACATGCAACCTTGTTGAGCTTGGAATTAAGCCAATATACGTCTTTGACGGGGTTCCTCCAGCTTTAAAAGAGGCTGAAATTAAAAGGCGAATGAAAGTAAAGGAGGAGGCCCTAATAAAGTATGAACAAGCCCTAAGGGAGGGCAGAATCGAAGAAGCACGCATGTATGCGCAAGCTACGGCGACGCTTAAAGATTACATGGCTGAAGATAGCAAACGCCTTCTAAATTTAATGGGAATTCCATGGGTTCAGGCTCCAAGCGAGGGTGAGGCCCAAGCTGCCTACATTGTTAAAAATGGGGATGCTGATTACTGTGCAAGCCAGGATTATGACAGCCTGCTTTTCGGTGCACCCCGTCTTGTAAGAAATGTTACAATTTCTGGCAAGAGAAAACTTCCTGGAAAAAACGTGTACGTTGAAGTTGTACCTGAAATAGTTGAACTTGACCGCGTGCTAAAGGAGTGGGAGATAACCCATCAGCAACTAATTGATATAGGCATACTCATAGGGACGGATTATAATCCTGATGGTGTTAAGGGATTAGGTCCTAAGACTGCTTTGAAGCTGATAAAAGAATATAAGTGTCTTGAAAATGTTCTTCCTCAATTGAAGAATGCAGAGTTTCCAGTGGATCCATTGAAGATTAGAGAGCTTTTCCTAAAACCTAACGTTACTACTAATTACAAGATAGAGTGGCGGGAGCCGGATATCGAAGGTGTGGTTGACTTTATCTGTGGTGAGAGGGATTTTTCAGAAGATCGTGTAAGAAAAGCTCTTGAAAAAATGCAGAAAGGACTGGCTAAAATTAAGGGGAAAACAACGCTTGAAAAATGGTTTGGATAGCAATCCACTAATTAACATAACTAAATTTTGTGGCCATAGCGTCCGGTTAATGGAACAAAAGCCACTCCTCCAAGGTTTTCTTCTATAATTCTGCCGTCGCTTCTTTTTGTGATCCTCATTAAGTTTTGAAAAAAGTGCATGCTTCCCACGGGGATAACCATTATTCCTCCAGGCTTTAACTGCTCTAATAGAGGCCTCGGGATTTCAGGCGCCGCTGCAGTAACTAAAATACGATCATATGGCGCTTTTTCCGGGTAGCCCATGGAACCATTTGCCGATATAATCGTGATGCGGTCGCTGTATCCTGCTTTCATGATGTTTTGTCTCGCCATTTCAACTAACGCGCCTATTATCTCAACCGTATATACGTGGCCCCATTCACTTCTAGGCGCATCGCTTGGGGCTACAATCTCCGCTACTGTCGCGGCATGCCATCCTGACCCTGCACCTACCTCCAACACTTTTTGGCCTACTTCCAACTGGAGGGCTTCATTCATTATTGCGACCATGTCTCGCCTGGCCAGCTTTCAGCTTGGCCATGTGGCGCAGAAACCGTCTGCCCATATCCAATTGGAAGAGGCGTGTCCGCTGCACTGTATGCTTTCATGTTTTCCGGTAGAAATTTTGATCGAGGTACAAGGCGCATGGCTCTGATTACTCTCTTGGATCTTAATATGCCTTCTTTTATTAAATTGTCAATAAGTCTATTCCATTCTTCTTCCAAGATTTTTCACCGCCCAATCAGGTTTCATGCGTACATTTTAACATATGTCTAATTTTAGGGAGAAGTGCTTGTTAATGCTTACTTCACAGTCACCGATTTTGCGAGATTTCTTGGCTTATCCGGGTCATATCCTTTTTCAACCGCCATGTAGTATGCAAAAAGCTGCAATGGGACGATGAAAGGTATTGGCGACAATACATCCGGTATTCCTTTAGGCAACTCTATGTAGTCATCAACCAGTTTTTTTATTTCCTCGTCTCCCTCTTCTATAAGGGCTATTATGGAAGCCCCTCTTGCTTTCATTTCCATAATGTTCCCAATAATTGTTTTATGCGTTTCATCTCTTGGACAAATGAAAATTACTGGTACACCCTCTTCAATGAGACTTATGGGTCCATGTTTGCTTTCACCTGCAGGAAAAGCCATGGCTGGAACATAAGCGATTTCCATAAGTTTTAGTCTGCCTTCATAGGCTGTTGCCGTGCTTATTCCCCGCCCCAAAAACATGAAAACTTTAGCGTCTCTGTATTTTTGGGCGAGTTGCCTAACTTTTTCCTCCTGTGTTCTAATCACAGTTTCAACGATGTCCGGCAACTTTTTCAACTTAGCCTCTATAAAGTCCATTTCATCTTGGGAGATCTTACCCCTTTTCTTTGCTAATCTAAGGGCAAGTTGAGCTAGAACTGAAAGCTGAGATGTGAAAGTCTTAGTTGCAGCTACGCCTATTTCAGGGCCTGATTGTTGGCATATGTAAACTCTCGAAATTCTGGTCAATGTTGAACCGATAACATTTGTTAGCCCTAATATAGTGGCCGCTCTTTGTCGCGCGGCGTTTACCGCTGCGATCGTGTCCGCGGTTTCCCCGGACTGACTCACCGCCAAAATTGTGCTGTCAATATTAACAGATTTTCCATGTTGCTCTATGAATTCTGATGCTATGACCGGGTATGTAGCCAAAAAAGCAAGTTTGGAAAACATGTAAGATGCGGCTAAACAAGCATGATAAGATGTTCCGCATGCAACTAGAAAAACCTCGCGGGCGCGATCCAAAAATGTTGCCATCAGATCCAAATAATGCTCCTGCAACCTAAGGGTGTTTTTTAAGCAGGCTGGCTGTTCATGAATCTCTTTTAACATAAAGTGCTTATAACCTTGCTTAATCGCCATTTCCGGGGTCCAATCAATTAGCTTAGGCTCCCTCATCACAATGCTTGCGTCTGCTATCTTTCTGATCTCGAAACCTTCAGGCGACAAGACTGCAAATTCGTCATCCTCAACTATTATAACTTTGTTGGTTAGAGGCAGAAAGGCTGGTATATCTGAAGCACAGTATAACGCGTTTTTTCCTATGCCAATAATGAGTGGGCTTTCCCTTCTGGCGCAGATGATCTTGTCAGGCTCTTTAGACGAGATTACAGCGATGGCAAAGGAACCCTGGAGTTTCCTGACGGCTTCAAGAACTGCTTCTGCAAACTTTAAGGAAGGGTTGCTTTTTAAATTTTCCTCGATGAGGTGAGCTATGACTTCTGTGTCGGTTTTAGATCTGAATACATGACCTTTATTTTCCAATTCAAGTTTTAACTCAGCAAAGTTTTCAATTATGCCGTTGTGAACTAAAGCTATTTGGTTCCCACAGTCTGTATGGGGATGCGCATTTTCCTGTGTAGGCGCTCCATGCGTAGCCCATCTTGTATGACCTATCCCAACTCTTCCAGGCAAATCGTCCAGGTTGTGGATTCTATGAATCTCATCAATTTTTCCGCCATCTTTCTTTATGTAGATTTTACCATTATGTAATGTCGCTTCTCCGGCTGAATCATAACCCCTGTATTCAAGTCTCTTTAGGGCTTGATGTATAATTGGCGCCGCGGCTCCATCCTTCAATATGCAGCCAAAGATTCCGCACATTTCTAATCCTCTTTTTCAACTATTTATTTTGGCTTCGCTTTAAATAAGCACTACTTAAGACAAATTTTTCAATTTTTAAAAGTTTTTGTTAATGTTGATTCTCGTAAACTTTGTAGCAACATTTGTTTACGCGCGGGAAAACCGACCATAAAAAAGATTTTAATAATGGACGTGATGCTACATATGAAAAGACCCATGAACAAAGCGGCGGTAAAGTTTCTTATATGCGACTATGTAAAAGTCCAAATGTTTAAGGATATCAAGATTTTTGAGGATCCACAGAATGCTCAAGATGATTCTGAACAGAACCACTTGGAAAATTTTGTCAATGCTTTACGAGAAGGAGAAATATCCGTTGGAAGTGGCCCGGGCTTTAGGAGTTCATGAACAGAAGGTTTACTATCATATGAGAAAGCTGTTAAAGGCTGGGGTGGTGATCCTGGCTAGGCAGGAGGAGAGAAAAGGGCTATTGCTAAATATTAAAGGTAATTATCCCGCTTTTGGAATAGAGTTTCCTCAGGGATACAAGCCTATTGAAAGGCTTCCGTCATCATTATTATTTATTGGTGGTCATAGTCCAGTGCGAAAGTTTTTTAGCGAATTCATAGATCAGCATGGGATTTTCAATGGGAAAATTATTGTGGGAAGTCCAATACCTCATGGTTCTTTTAGGACAAGCGCTAGGGATGACCATTATGCCAGTCACTTGGCTTTCTTCTTAGGGCAGTTTATTAAAATGCCCGCCGATTTTTCCGTGAAGTTGGACGTTGATGTGAAAGTAGAATAAGGAAGAGAAGAATAATCTGGTGCTCGTAGGCGGGCCGGGAACAAATCTTTTGACGCAGGAGCTTAACGATTATCTCCCCGTGAAGTTTAATATGATGCCATCCGAGCAGGGTTATCTTTTCGGCGGTTTTGTGTCTCAAAAAACTAGACGTGTTTATGTTGCAGACTCTGTTGGTGTTGTGGCGAAAATAGTTAATCCGTGGGATTCCAACAAGAGGGTTATAGTGCTTGCTGGAAACAGGGCGGTGGGCACCAAAGCATGCGTTCTGGCTTTGACGAACTTCTGGAAAAACCCTTAGGGATTATAAAGGCGAGGACACTTTTGCGAAAGTCATACAGGGTTATGGCATGGACGGCGACGGAAGGGTTGATTCCATAGAAATTCTCGAATATTTATTCAAGCAAGAAATCACCATCTCCCATGAGCTGATCACCTTGGAGGCATCCGAAGTAATTATAGCCTATGGGCATGAGAATGTCCAAGCTACCCATCGATCAACTTTGGAGATTACCAAGGAGAGTCATCTATCTAAACAAGGAGATTGCATAATCGCTGTTTCCGCCAGCAAGGGTCTGGCGGAATTAAGCGATACTTTTAAAGAAGCCTTACGTAAGCACGGCTCCAAATTAACTATTGTAATTGAGGCTGGGGGAGTAAGCGATGTGATAAATGCCTTTGGAAGCCCTCTACTTATTCTGTCCCATCCTACAGAAATGGTCGTGAGAAAGAGCAGTTATGTGTGTAGGCGCACTTTAGCCATCCAAGCGGATAAAGCCGCATGTGATCTTTCAAAGGCTCTTGTTGAAAAACTTAAAACCCCTGGGGAAGAGGTTCGTATAACGTTGACAGTTAGGGTTTAAAGCACTTCCATATCTAGTACTATTTGCCACTCGTAAGGTGCTGTTTCACGAACATTCCTTGAAAATAGGAACCTCTTTACTTTTCTTCCAGCCTTCTCAACTTCTTTTTGAAGACGAATTTTTAAGTTTTCAATAGAATCCGAGGCTTTTACAAAAGTGTAAAAGTGTATTGTGCCCCCTTCAGGTTTTATTGTTTTGCATGCAGCGTCTAAAAATTCTATGGCCTTCTCAGGTAGATTCATTATTACCCGGTCTGCAATGCCTTTGAGCCTATCCTCAACAACCTGTTTCGCGTCTCCGAGTATCGGGTGAACCTTATTTTCAACTCTATTCAGCCTAATGTTTCTCTTTAGAAGCTCGAATGCGCTTGGATTTATGTCTATGGCATAAACCCTGACGTTTTCATGAGTTTTAGCAATCAATATTGAGAAAGGGCCTACTCCGGCAAACATGTCCACAACTGTTTCATTCTCTTTAACCAAGGAAGCTATGCGGCTGTGTTCATATGAAAGGCGTGGCGAGAAGTAAACCTTAGCTAAGTCTATGTAATATTTACATCCATGCTCTTTATGTATAGTTTCAGTTTTAAGTTCACCTGCAATGAGGGTGAATTCTCTAAGGCGATAAGTTCCAGTTATCGCGCTAGCTTTGGCTAAAACTGTGCGGATTCCCTTGTGCGCCTGCAGAATCGCATAGCCTAAATCATTTTTATATGGTTCAAGTTCCGGGGCAATTTCGATTATTGCTATGTCTCCTATGATATCCATAGATTTAGGAATACTTGCAAATAAGTATGGTGGAAGTTTGCTCTCAAGAAGTTCCAAAAATGTTTTTGGTTTTTCTCTAGGGGGAAAAGTGTAGTCAATAACCTCCATGTTCATGATGTTCCTTTTGAGAATTTCATATTCTTCTTGGGTTGGATCCCGGTTTAAGGGTATGTAAACGTGACTGCCGTTCCTCTGAACCGCTAATTCATCATCGACTATTTTAAGCATATGGGCTATTCTTATTGCTTTTTCGCCTTCTGTCTTAGGAACCTTGAGACATCGAGATTTTTTGGGCATAAATTTCATAACTTCTTGGTTTCACAATTTTATGATCAAGCAGTTTCAAAATTGTATTTATTTAATTCTCTCCTATTATGATGTTGAGGTGTTTTGTTAACTTTCTAATTCGGCCCTGCAGTCTTCACAAATGAATTCTCCATTCCTTTCCTTTAGGTTGTCTGACCATCCTCCACATCTGTCACAGTATCCTGTTAAGGAGGCTCCCTCTTCCGTTGCCACTTGTGCCATATGCTCTCTTTCAATTATGGCTTTTTCTTGGATTGTTTCCAAGAGCTCGGGCATCACACTTAGGATATCCTTGCTTGAAATTAATCCAATCAGTTGCCCTTTATATGTCACTCCAAGTCTCCTAATGTTCAATCTATTCATTTTTCTTGCTGCTTCATTTATTGTTTCGTCAGGCTCTATTGTTATTAATGGACTAGACATAACATCTTTGGCCTTCACTGATTCTGGTTTTATGTTTTTAGCGAGAATCCTTGTGACTAGGTCTCTCTCCGTTATGATCCCGATGGGTTTTCCATCTTTTCCTGTCACAATTATGCAGCCTAATTCATGTTTGTCCATCAGTTCGGCGACATGGTTTATTGGCGCATTCTCGTCAACTGTTATCACTGGGTTACTCATGACATCTTTGACTAGCATTCTTGGTCTTAATCCTATTTCTGCCATTGCCCTCAGCCGATATCCTTTCTCAACTCAATTCAAATTAAACATGCATTTAAAACTTGTCATATCTTTAGAATAAAGTTTCTGCAAGAAGAAACATATATGACGGATAAAATTTGGCTAATTTGAGATATGCATGTTGAGGACAAACGTGGATAAGTTGGTGAAAATCTCCGTAATTGGTGAAGTTGCGAGTCCAGTGTATCGAAATGTTTACAATGTCTCAGCTGAAGGGGTTCCCATGGTCTTGCCTTGTGTAGGAGAATAACCTACAATGTTAGGGTTGGTGATACTGCGTGTGGTTGAGAAGCTGATCATGTAGAGCCTGAAGTTAGCGTAGAAAACAAGGAAAATGACCCGAGTTTTGGACGAGGGGCAAATGTTGCCCTCAATTTGCTTTCATGTGTTGGTAATGAGGCCATTGTGGTTTCAGGAGATGCTAAGGGTGCAAGGGGTGTTGTGACGGTAAGCATGGCGGGATAGAACACGTGCTTGTTGACTTCCCGCCTGAGGTTCTTGAAAAGCTTGTGATCGGTGATAAAGTACTAGTGAAGGCTTTCGGAGTTATCTTAAAACTTTTAGACTTTCCGGGAGTCAAGGTTATGAATATGGACCCTCGCTTCCTTGATGCTTTGGGCATAAGGGCTATTGGAGATAAACTTGAGATTCCTGTGACACATGTTATTCCCGCGGCAATTATGGGTTCAGGTTTGGGAGCGAATCAAACCTACACGGGCGATTATGATATTCAACTTTTTGATGAAGGTATCTGCAGGAATATGGTCTTGATGATCTCCGACTCGGCGATCTTGTGGCCATTCTCGATGCTGACCATTCGTATGGAAGAATTATATCGAAAAGGCGCGGTTTTCTGTTGGTATAGTAGTGCATGCAAACTGTATGACTTCAGGCCATGGGCCAGGTGTGACAACACTGTTCACTTCAGCGTCGGGCAAAATTATTCCAAAAATAGACTCAAAAGCTAACATAGCTTATGTGCTGAAGCTAAGGACAGATATATAAGTGAGTGAATGCTATCCTCTCATAGTAAATTATAATGGACTGTTGAGATTATGCCATATAAAAGGAGGAGTCGGGGAAGATCGAAAGGCGCCAAAGGAAGAAGTGGTTTCGTCCAATGTGCAAACTGTGGTGAGCTGGTGCCAAGAGATAAAGCCAAGAAAGTTACCCGTCGAGTATCCTTAGTTGATCCTGCCTTGGCCAGGGAACTTCGCCAGAAGGGCGCCTACATATCAGCTCCTGTTGATACTAAATATTATTGCATTTCATGTGCTGTTCATTATGGCATAGTTAAGGTTAGGGCTAGGGAAGAACGTAAGCTCCGCACTAGCAGAAAATTCTAGTTTGCGGTTTTCCTCTTTTCTTTAGAATTTTATGTGCATAAATACTCCTTTGTATAACTGTGAGGTTTGTAAGAATTGCTAGTAGTATAATGCCAACTTCTAATGCCCCTGCCCAAAAAATCTCCATTATGCTTGTTGTTGCAAGAATTATTATTCGCTCCGCTCTTTCTGCAATTCCCACGGTCTCCATTTTGACAGCAAGAGCCTCCGCCCTTGCTCTTGAGTAGCTTACAAGCAATGAACCGATAAGTGCCGCTAGCCCCCACATTGGCGAACATAATCCCCCAAGAATTACCCCTGCATAAACTATGGCATCTGAATATCTGTCCAATAGCGAATCAAGGAATCCTCCGAAGGGTGTTTCCTTTCCATGCAGCCTTGCTAGGGCTCCATCTAAGATGTCGCAATATCCTGATAGCAGCATAAAAATCACTGCTGGGGTGAGCCATTTGTGTCCATTAACGTAAGCCGTTGCTGATAGAAATGCTAAAACTGCTCCAATAGCGCTTACAATGTTGGGCGTTAAACCTATCTTATTGGCTATTTTTGCCTGTCCGGCTATGATTAACTGCACTTTAGCCTTAATTTTTGTCAGCATATGTTTCAGATTTCTGTGCTGCTAATCTTTTTAAAATTGACGTAGTAGTTGTTAGTTATAATCATCCTTGGAGGACTTTGTTTGATAAGTGTAGATCGTTTGAAAGTTGACGATAAGGCTTGTTTAGGGGTTAGAGTTGAACTTTCGGGCTCACCTCCGCTGGTTTTAATCGTTGTTGAAAAAGCTTCATAATGTGCGGTTTCATGAACGTTGAGGTTGCAGAGAGTTTTGGTGTAGCTGCCGCCGTGGTTAGTGGGGTTAAAAACTTTCAGGATGTTTTAAGTGGTTAGATTAACGCTGTTACCTCAAAGGCTAAAAGTCTCGGCGTAGAGCCAGGCATGTCGGGTTTGGAGGCCTTAAAACGAATGTTGTAAGATGTTAAATAATTAGCTGATTACTGGAAAATGCATTAAAGTTAAAACGTTGTTGGCTCTGCTGGAAAATTTTTAGACATGCTTTTGATTGGGACTTTCCAAAAGGAATTAGGGACTTGCACACCTTATTTGAATAGGTAAATAGTCGCCATAAAGCCAAAAATCATAGTGGCCCTTGGCAATTATTCCACCGCCTGTATTTTCTCAAAGGCTAGGTTTGCATTTAACGGTATAACGCGCCCGTAGGATCTTCTATGAGCGAATATTTTGAGTTTACCTGTCACGTTTTTCCAACATTGAATCCGGCAGATGGGCTTTACAGCACCACATACAAGTAGCTTCCTTTATGTCCGATCTCAGAAAGCTTGGAGTAAGCTTGATGGGTTAGGAGGTTTATCTAATCCATTTTAATTGTAGATTCTAAGGCTTTAAGAAGCTCTTCGGCGTTCATAAAAGTTTTTGAAGGCAGTTTAGCCAGCAATTCCGCAAGCCGGATCTGTTTTCCCTCCTCAATTTCTACAAGTCTCCACCCAATTTTTTTAACTAACACACTTTTAGACGCTGGATAACGCGTTTTCTCCACGACACTTTTAACGGAATCCAGCCCCACCGAACCTGTGATTTTTGGAAAACTTCCTTTAGATAGATACTGCATAAAACGTAAGCCATCGTCAAACATGGAAAGATTGTTAAAAAGTAAGTAGACTGTTTTTCCCTTATTCTCAAAGGGTTTAACAAGTTCCAAAAGCCTTTGCAGTTCCTCGTCACTGTACTGATAGTAGTAAAGTTCCTCGCCTAAGCCATGAAGCCTAAAATAGGCTATTTTGCTGGTGTATGCTGGCATAAGCCTAAAAGGATCCGTCACGTGCACCACATCTAATGCGCTTAGGGCCTCGCCAAGTTTTTTGTGAATTTCCGGTTTTTCCCACTCCGGTCCGCGGGTCTCCCAGGCTAGAACAAGGTCTTCACGTTCTATTCCTTTGAAGAATTTTTCCGCAGTTTCAAGTTTATCGGGTCTAAAAGAGCCAGGCGTTTGAATAAGCAGTATATTCGAATTTAATGCTTTGCATATTTGCTTCATTCGTTCAAAAGCTTGAAGACTAACGTTGTCTAATTTCATTTTTGACTTGTGACTTATATCCTGATGGGCTTTAACCGTGAACTCGAAGTTTTCCGGAACTTTTTCACGCCAGCTCTTCACCGTTTCTATTCGCGGGTATTCGTAAAAAGTGCTGTTCAACTCAACCAACTGATAGTTTTCAAAATATCTTTTCATTGATGTTGGAAAGCCGCAACATCCAACTTTGATCATAGCATTCTGCACCTGCCATCAAGTGCTAACTTTTGGGGACGGACGTAAAGGCCTCCCCAGTTTTTTGTGTAGGGCTATTCTGTAAAGTTTTCTCAAAGACTTTATAAGCTGCTCCACGCTGGGCAGAGGAGTGTATAGCAAAGGTATGCGGTCGTACCGTGCCAATCGGATGGAATACTCGTCAGGCTTGAATCCATGGTATACGGCAACTTTAGGTTTTAAGCTACTCATCCTTACAAGCATCATAGGCGAAATCCCATTTTCAATATGTGTGAAAATGAGTGCTCTTTCTGTGGTGGCGCCAAAAAGTTGCGCATATTCAAAGCCCGAGAGGGTTTCCACAGCTTTCCCGCTATCTACAACAGTATATCCTCTAACCTCTCCGATACTGAAACTTGGTCGTGTAACGATTTCCCCTTTAATAGCCTTGCACAAGTATTCCACACGAACTGGCATGGGGAATTCCCAAATGAATTTTCGCACAAATCTTGTTCCCGGATTTTTCCTTATGCCGCTTTCGTAATCACTTATAACCGAGGGTGAAAGTAGCATTTTCTCGGAAAGGGTTGCTTGGGAAACGGCAAAAAGCTCCCTCCATTTATGCATGGTTTTTTCTGGCTTGTTTGAAAGAATAATCTCACCGGCAATTCTCCTTGCTAAAACTTCGCGAATACTAGGCGATGTGGACATAAGATCGCTACCAGCCCCATTTTCTCCCTACGGGATCACAAATAATATAAAGTATACCCGCTATGCTAATCTCGTCCGCTTTGCAGGGAATAAATAATATTTTTTGGCATAAATCCCAGATTAGATGATGAAAATTAGGAATGTTCCAGCTACGACCGTTACAGAGCCTAAAACAACACTCGCCGTAACCTTTTCATGTAGAAATATGGCCCCAAACAGTGTTGAGAAAAGCGGCGTTGTAGAGGAAATAGGAACAGCTTGCGACTCTGGAATATAGGCAAAACTCAGGATCAGGAAAAACCACCCTATTCCTAAGGCGATAATGCCCCCCGACAATATCATGGCTAAGGTTCTCCTCTTTATCTTGAAAAAGCCTAAACCCCTATTAGTTATCGGTGCAATTATTAGCAAAACAGCGGCTATTGATACTACCCGCAGAGTATTTATTGCAAATGCATGCTCAGGATCTGGGGTCTCTTGTAAGGCCATATTCACCATAAAAATACTTATAGACCAAATGACTGCCGTAGCTAGTGCGATAGCGATGCCCTTGATTAGAGAGTTCTTCTGCTCGTTATCTCTTTTATCCTTTTCATAGCTTAGAAGCCATATTCCTAAGACAATCATGAAGGCGGCTAGTACAACTTGAAATGTTACTTCCTCTTTGGCTATTAAAACGGCCCAAATGATACTGAAAAGCGGATAAGTACATGTGAGAGGTACAGCTCTGCTGACTCCTAGTTTTTCCAAACTTAAAAGGTAAAGGGTGTCGCCCAGTCCTAAACCGACAATTCCGCTTGTAGAGGCCAGTAAAAGGGCATGAATGGAGATGCTTGTTAAATTTTTAAATCCAATTAAAGCTAGGCAGAAAAGAAGAAATAATCCTGTCCCAAGGCACCGTATAGTATTGGCTGGTAAAGGCTTGGTTTCGATTAAAGCGTTTTTATAAAGTATTGCTGAGGCAGTCCAACATATAGCAGCGCTTAACGCCGCGAATTCACCTATCATTAAATCGCACCATCTATTAGTTGGTGTTGTTGCTAAAGCTGTTAAATACTTAAATAGATTTCATATATTTGTTCGGTCGATATGGATCTCACAGTTTACTGGTGTGCAGAAGCCGCTAAAATGTTCCCAGAACTTTCTCTTGGAGTGGGTATAATCAGAAATGTGCATGTAGAGAGGGAAAACGAGAAAATCAAAGAACTAAAGAGGATTTCTTACGAAGAGGTAAGATCCAAATACAGCATTGAGAAATTAAAGGATAACCCAATAATAAGAGCCTATAGAGACTTTTACTGGAAACTGAATATAGATCCAACAAAGGTTAGACCATCGGGGGAGGCCTTACTAAGAAGAGTTTTGCATGGCAATGAGCTCCCAACGATATCAACAGCCGTTGATGCTTATAATTTAGCTTCTATGAAAACCATGATTCCAATTAGCGGATTTGATCTTGAAAAACTTAAACCTCCATTTAATGTGCGCTTTGCAAATAAAGGCGAGGAATTTCTTGGCATTGGAATGGAAAAGCCCAGCACATTAACAGAAAAAATGCTTGTGCTTGCTGACAGGGAAAGGGTTCTATGCATTTATCCCTATAGGGACGCGGATTATACAAAAATTACAGAGAGAACAAGGAATATCTTGATCGTTGGCTATGGTGTTCCCGGAATAGAAGGGCGACAACTCTTGAAAGCTGTGGAAACAGCCTTATCGTATATCCAAAAAGTTTCAGGCGGGGAGATTGGAATGCTTAAACTTTTTAGCCCGCCTCAAAATGCGTAGGGTGTTGTGGGTTGTCCTTCAAGGTTAAGATGGAGGAAACTTCAAGGTTCAAGGAATCTAATATTATATTAGCCTTGGACTTTCCTTTCGAGCGTATTGAAAACCGTGAATCTCTATATGTTCGTGCAGAAAGCATAATCGAAAGGGTTTATCCCTATATTTGTGCTGTAAAATTCAATCATCATTTAACGCTTCCTCTGGGCTTGTTTGACGGTGTTGAAAAGCTGATAAAAAAGGCCCACGACAAGGGACTATTAACAATCATGGACTGCAAAATCAATGATATAGGTGCTACGAATGAAGTGATTGCTGAATACTACTATGCAGCTGGTTTTGATGCACTTATAGCAAACCCTTTCGTAGGATGGAATGAAGGACTAGAACCAGTGTTCAAAGTGGCTAAGGCTTACAGTAAGGGCGTGATACTGCTAGTTTATATGAGCCACAGGGGAGTTGCTGAGGGCTATGGCCAAACAGTACTGGATCATGATACTGGCGAGGAAACTCCCCAATATGTTCTATTTGCAAAAAAGGCTTTAAAGTGGGGTGCTGATGGAGCCGTTGTTGGTGCTACATACCCCGAAAAAATAAGGGAAGTTTTTGAGATGCTTAAAGGTGAAATTCCAATTTACTCGCCGGGAATAGGGTTTCAGGGGGGCGAAATAGAATCCGCCTTAAAGGCAGGCGCCCGTTATCTTATTGTTGGACGTGCTATAACACTTTCGCAGAATCCTAGTAAATCCGCCGAAAAAATTAGAAATATTGCAAGAGCGCTTAAGAAGCATGTTTAAGCCTATCTTTCTCTTCGCTCCCACAACTCCCTCTTAAGTAGATCCCTTACAGCTGACCTTATCGCAGCGCTCCTGCTTGGGTACATGTTAGCCCTAACAAGCTCATCTAAACCCTCAAGATACGCTTCAGGTAACAACACAGTGACGAGCTTCATCTTCCCTTCTCCTCAGCATGTTATATTCATGTTATGCTGCAAATATAAAATTTAATAATTTCCCCAGACGACTTTTTCATTTAATTTTTGAATCTCCCTCATTGTGCTTTGAAATGTTTCAGATATATCTTCTACATACAATGCGCGTCGGCGCAGTCCCTCCTGTATTGTCCCGGCGGCAATCAATAGACTTCCAAGAAAGTCGCTTATAAAAGGCTCGGGGAAAACTATTAATGCTAAGCCGAGTTTGATGAGCCATGGTTTATCTCCATTTTTCGATATTTTTTTGGTAGCCTTGACTTTCCCTACAGTTTCCTCTAATGTCCTCAAAAAATCAGTGTAGCTTTCACTTAATTCATGTGACATTTTTGGTACAGTTGAAATTGCCTTAACATCTTTTGACGCCATTCTGATCCCGTTAGGACTTTTCTTTTTTGTGAAAGAAAAACTTTAACGCCTAGAAGTCTCCTTTTTTGGCTGCTTCGCTTCGCATGAAGCTTTAAATTTTTAAATTTTTCATTCAAAATCAACGCTTCTGACCATGATTTTTGCACTACGCATTGAAAATATTTGTTAATGAAGAATTTTTGGGCGGCAACAAAAATGTTATTTTGCAATTAAAAAGACGTAACCATTTGTTTAGGAATGGCAAGGTGTCACGTTGGAAAATAAGCATTATGGATTTATTCTGATTTCAGATGAAAAATGGTGGCGGGGGGCCGCGGATTTTGTTGGACAGGTAGCTGGAGACTGCCAAAAGCTTTGGGAAATGCATGGGCACGGGACATGTATAAAATCATTATTATCATTATTAAAGAGTATCTAGATTTTCTACGCGGAAGCGGTGAGGCCGCCTTCATTCGGTTCACAAACTTTCACGAACTTGAGATTCCTGTTTCAGTAGATCTTCTTAAGAGAATTTTGGGATTTTCAGTCATGTGCCGAGGGGCGGTAAATAATATATACACGGAAGACGTGATTCAGATAACCGCTGAGGGTGTTTCGCCCCATGGAAATGTTTGACCCTAAGGAATTCGTTGAGAAAAAGGTTGAGGATATTCGCAAAGAAATCAACGGTGAGAAGGCTTTAGTGGCTATTTCCGGCGGAGTGGACAGCACCACATGCGCTGTTTTGACCCGTAAGGCCATAGGCGAAAATCTTGTTTGCGTATTCTTAGATGATGCTTTTATGCGTGAGGGTGAACCTGAACTAGTGGCTAATATTCTCTCTAAAGATCCTTTCAATATATCAGTGAAAATTGTCAATGTTCGCGATCGTTTCCTTGATTCTATGAAGGGTTTGAGGGACGCTGAGGAAAAGCGAAAAAGGTTCCGTGAAACCTTTTACACGGTTTTAAGTGAAACAGCTAAAAAAGAAGGTTGTCGCGTCTTAGTTCAAGGTACGATCCGCGCTGACATTGTGGAGACAGTTGATGGTGTGAAAACTCAACATAATGTCCTCGAGCAGATGGGCATAAATCCGCTTGAAAAATTTGGATTTAAAGTTGTTGAACCCCTTCTTGACCTTTACAAAGGACAGGTTAGAATGGTTGCAAGGTACTTAAAATTGCCTCCAGAAATTTCTGAAAGGCAACCCTTCCCAGGGCCAGGCTTATCCGTGCGCGTTGTTGGGGAGATCCGTTTAGACAAGTTGGACGCTTTGAAAAAGGCAACAGCCCTTGTGGAGAGGGAACTTGAAGTGTACAGGCCGAGTCAATATTTCGCCGCAATAATTGATAATGAGGTGTCTTCGGATCATTATCTTGACGCACATATAAAGGAAATTGTCGCTCGCTATCTTAATGTTCCAAATAAAAACGTTGAAGTGAAAATCTTTAGGGATCGCGCCACAGGGGTAGTAAATAAGGAAAGACGCTATGGAAAAATTGTAGGTATAAAGTGTAAGACGGAGAATGGCGGAGCCTACCAGCTTCCCATACAAAGATTAGTTGCCCTCCAGACAAGAATAATAAACGATAATCCAGATGTAACGAGGGTTCTTTACGCTGTGAAATGCCTGCCGGAAAACAAACCATACGTTATTAGCATGAGATCTATTCAGACGACGGACTTTTTGACAGCTCAAGTTTCGGAGATACCTTGGGATGCCCTTAACAGAGCTGCAACGAGGATTCTAGAGAGCTGTTCAGAAGTTTCTGAAGTATATTATGATGTGACGCCTAAACCACCAGCAACAATAGAAATGGAGTAGTAGTGCTAAACCTAAATAGCACAATCTACAAGTTTATGCTAGATAAATATGATTCGGGTTAGGGTAAACAAAATAGAATCGATCTATGATATTGATGGTAACCTTGGGAAACGCATAGAGCTTGTTGAAGAGCGTCCAACTCCACAATTCATAATCAAGCCGCACAGCGAGGAGGCAAGGCTTGTTCAAGAAGTATTTCAGGCCCTACAGCAGCAACTCCCATTCTTCCCAACTAAGGCACAACTCACAGTTCCAAAGATCATCCTATTCCTCACAGAGCAAGAGTATGAGAGTCTAGGAATTGACTTTGACGTTAACCAAGTTTACGAGATAACCCTAGAGGATCAAGCAATAAAATTCAAGAAAACCTCATAATTTCTCTTCGAATCCTTTTTAGGGCAGAATACCTCGGATTGAAAGATAGCAGAAACATCATACTCCTTAAAGCTCTACAAATACTTTCTACACTTGGATCCTTATTTTTGTCGCAGTAAAGTGGTATAGATTCCCCATTTTCACCTTTGTAAAGCGTGGCGTAGAGCGTAGCCCGCGTTTCCTCCATTTTTATGACTTCGACCTCTAAGCGAAGTTTCTTAGCCATTTTCCTGACAGCAGCACTAATAGATCTTAACCTTTTTCTTTCATAATCTGCTGAAGAGTAGACTAGGAGCCTTCCACAATTAATGTTCAAGGGTTCCACCGAGAAGTGATCTTTAGGTTTCTATTTTTAAGATGGTTGGCGAAGCAACAGGTTCGCATCAAGAGAGTTAAGTTAAAGTGAGGAAAAATCTTAAGATTACTTTGCTCCTGGGCAACGTGAGATGTCGAAGGTTAGGGCTCATGTATTAATAAGTGGGCGTGTTCAAGGAGTATTCTTTAGGTCAGAGACTAGACGCGAGGCCAAAAAGCACAGCGTCAAGGGTTGGGTTCGCAATTTGCCCGATGGCAGGGTTGAGGCCGTTTTTGAAGGAGACGAAGAAGCAGTCAAAAAGCTTATAGAATTTTGTAAGCATGGACCGCCATATGCCAAGGTTACAAACGTCGAGGTCATATGGGAAAATTATGCTGGCGAATTCAGCGATTTTGAAATAAGATATTGAAATTGATTGTCATATTCTCTTTTTTGGAACACGGAAGTGCGATTCCTTTCCCGCGCTAATATATTCTCCTCCTGCTTCCCGCACAATTGCAGCTATTCGTGCAAAGTTTTCTGATCCTAAAAACTGCCGGGGCTTTATCATTATAAAGTCGCCTCTATCCTCAAAGGCCAGTAGAGCCCCTAAATCTTCTGGAAAAATATTCTTAAGGTCGCTTATTTCTACTTTCTCGATTTCTGGTGTTTTAGAAATCGAAATAGCTGGTGTGGGTGGGGATGGAGGGGCCATCTGAGAAATTGCGATTGATTTTAATGAAGTGGAAATTGCCCTTAAATCTTCGGAAACGCTGTTTAGAACCACCAATAACTCGTCAACTTTTTCTATTAGTTTTTCAATTTTTTCCCTTTCCATGCTCAAGTTAAAGCGCCTCTCAAACTTTCTTATACGCTTCTGGTGTATTTATTAATTGTTTATGCGTTTTATTATCTTCAGAAAATGGAGTTTCGGATGAAATGATTGAAATCGATGGAAGCCAGAAAAGCGGTAGCGGCACGATTCTCAGACTTTCCATAGCCTTTTCCTCCATCACTGGAAAGCCTATTCGAATATACAACATTCGACAGAATAGACCCCAGCCTGGATTAAGGCCTCAGCATTTGGAAGCCGTTTTAACAGCCGCAAAACTTTGCAACGCTTATGTGGAAGGAGCCCGTATTTCTTCCCGTGAACTCCTGTATGAACCAAAAGATATTAAGGGCGGAAAATTTGAGGCTGAAATAGGTACTGCTGGAAGCATTTCAATGCTTATTATGACCGTGCTTCCCATATGCATATTTGCAAAGAGCACCGTCCACCTTCATATCTCAAAAGGTGGCACTGATGTCCAACATGCGCCAACAATAAACTATATGCAAAGCGTATTTATGCCAGTTTTAAAGCAGATGGGGATCACTGCTAGCATTACAGTTCTGAAATATGGCTATTACCCGAAAGGAATGGGTGAAGTAACCTTAACTGTTGAACCGTGCAGAGAGTTAAATCCGCTGGTGTTGGAGGAGCCCGGTAAAATCAAGACTATAAAGGGAATTTCAGTCTGCACTTTTCTGGCTGAGAAAAGGGTCGCAGAGCGCCAGGCAGCCGCAGCAAAAGAGTATCTAAAAGAAAGGGGGTGCTCAGCGGACATTAGAATAGTGAATGATAGGTCAAATCCACTGCAGAAGGGTAGCTCCATAGTTTTATGGGCTGAAACTGACAAGGGTGCGTTGTTGGGCGCTGATGCCATTGGCGAACTCCAAAAAACAAGCGAGGCTGTAGGCAGGGAGGCTGCGGAAAAGTTGTGGCAGGAAATCTCCTCCGGGGCTACAGTTGATATGCACTTGGCAGATATGCTTGTGCCTTACATTGCATTAGCTCCTGGGCGGTCTATTTATTTAACAAGGATGTTTTCTGATCATTTAGACTCGAATATTTGGCTTTCCGAAATTTTTCTGGGAACGAAGTTTAGAATAGAAAAAATAAAGGAACTTTACAAAGTGGAAAAGGTGAGATAATTTTGAAGGCTAAGATACGTGGAATATACTCAACCGCTCTAACAAAATTGCTTATGGACCACGGCTTTAAGATCCTTCAGCCTTCAAAGGTCATAAAAGAGCGTTTCAATCTTCCAAGCAGTAACAATGAACCCCCAGAAGTTACAATAAAGGATAGAAGCGATCTCCAAGGAATCGTTGCTTTAGGCTCTCCCGAGGCTGTGAATTTTTTACAGACAGTCCTACAAGAGTCTCTCGAAGATGTTTTAACCAGAAAATGGAGCGTGAGTGTGGATGGAATATACAAAGGAACTGTAGTTAAAAGAAGTGAAAAGGGAGTTTACGTAGATATCGGAAACGGTGTTTTAGGTTTAATCCCTGGACATGAAGCTCCACCGGAAGACCAAAAGGAAGTAATCGTTCAGGTTGAGCGCAAAGGAATTGGAAGGAAGATTCCCCTTCTAACAACTCGACTAAAAATTGTCGGAAAGTATGCCATTCTCATCCAAGGATGCAAAGTTGGAGTAAGCTTAAAAATTCAAGATGCAAATAAACGAGTGGAACTTTGCAAGCTTGGGAAGGAATTATCTCCGGAAAACTGGGGAATAATTTGGCGTGAACCGGCAGCCTATAAACCAAAAGAATTTTTAGAGCAAGAAATAGCCAAGCTTTCTGATAGAATCAGAATTTTAAGCGAGAAAGCGTCCTCTAAGGAATCTTCAGATCTGATCCTCGAAGGATTAAGCTTTATGAATGTGGAGTTTCCTTGCTCGGCAAAGAAACAACTAGACGAGTTAAGGTCAACCGTAACACCAACAATCAAGGGGCATCATTTTTTCAAAAGTTGCGGAGGCCGGATTTCAGCAGCCTTGGAAATGGCCGAAAAACTCTTGGAAAAAGGGGGCAACAAAGACAAAATTGAACAGCTTTTCAGGGAGCAGATACAATCAGAATTCCCTGAAAAAGGCGCTTTGGTAGACGTGGAGCATGTTAAACCGAGCGGTGTCGTTTTAAACCTCGGAAAAGCAACAATAGAAGCGTTGGATGCTGAAATGGTAAGGTATCATAGAACTATTAGGGCTGATGGTGTATATGACGGGCTTGGCGTGGAGAAAAAAGCCGGCGACAAAGCTGTAAGCGAGGCAAAACCGGGCGAGTGGTACATTATAACAAATTACTTCTCGAGTGATGCAAGCTGGAAAGGCGCTTACATAAACATAAACACGCCAATTGAGGTTTATCCAAAAGCCATAAGATATATAGATTTAGAGGTGGACATCTGCGTTTCCCCCAGTGGCGAAGTAAAAGTCCTAGATATGGAAAAACTTCAAAGAGCCTATGAAAGGGGAATTTTAAGTGGAAAGTTATTTGAAAAAGTTGGAAAGATTGTTAAAAACCTATTGGCAACAGACTTAATCCAGAACATTCTAGCTAACTTTATCTAGTGTCTCACCCTTTATCGTCTTAAGAGAGAATCTAAATTGACTGTTGACCTAGTCTTAAAAGATCTAAAAGCCTACATTAATGGTCAAGTGGTTGAGTGCTGCATAGCCATAGAAAGTCGAAGAATTTTCAAAAATCGGAAGAGAGTCCCAAATGCCTAGAGCCGACAACGTTCTNAGGCTTGATGGGCTTCTAGTTCTACCCGGGATAATAGATGTTCATGTGCACCTTAGGGATGANGGTAAAGCCTACAAGGAGGACTTCTACAGCGGCACAGTTGCAGCTGCAGCCGGTGGAATAACAACTGTTTTTGACATGCCTAATAACGACCCCGTCACGATGAGTGTTGCAACTCTTAGAAATAGGATTGAAATTGCTAAAAGCAAGATTCTGGTTAATGTCGGCTTCTACTCCGAATTTCCAAGTGAAATTCAGGAGATTGATAATATAATTAAAGAAGGCTGTATGGCCTTCAAGCTTTTCCTAGGCGAGCAAGTTGGAGGTTTGAACATAGCTGACAATAACAAGCTGANAGCGGCCTTTAAAAGAATTGGAAATAGAGTTCCCGTGGCTGTTCATGCTGAGGATCATGAGGTTCTTAAGATTGTTAAGGAGGAGCTAAAAAAAGAGGGCATTGACGGTTTGGAGGCTTTTATTAAGGCTCATCCTGTTGAAGCGGAGGAAAAGGCTGTAAAGCGTATAATAACAATTGCTGAAAGAACAGGCGTTCAAGTGCATTTTTGCCATGTGAGCTCCGAGAACGGCTTAAAGGAGATCGTTAAAGCAAAAGCGTCTAATCTTCCCATTTCATGCGAAGTCACACCTCATCATATCCTTCTCTCTACAAAAGAACTGTTAAGTATTGGACCGGTAGGATTGACTCTGCCGCCTGTAAGAGATACAAGGCATGTGAACGCTCTTTGGCAGGGAATCTCCAAAAAGTTTGTTGACATCATTGCCTCTGACCATGCACCGCATGCTCATTGGGAGAAGTCTGCAAACATCATCTGGAATGTTAAAGCCGGCGTTCCAGGTTTAGAGACCATACTTTCGCTGTTGCTTAATGAGGTGAACAAGGGAAAATTGGCTCTAGCTGATGTTGTCCGGCTGATGGCTGAGAATCCAGCCAAAATTTTCGGCATTAATGATAGGGGAAGCTTAAGAGAAGGAAATAAGGCCGATCTTGTTGTTGTAGATTTGAAGAGGGAATACTATATAGATTCCCAAAAGTTTTATTCAAAGGCCAAGTACTCTCCTTTTGATGGCTGGAAGGTTAAGGGGAAACCTGTTAAAACTTTTGTAGGCGGTCAACTTATCATGGACGAGGGCGAGATAGTTGGCAAGCCTGGCTGCGGCGAAGCCATAAGGAGGAGTGTAAAGAATTGAGGTTTATCGCTGATGGGATGCTTGGAAAATTAACAAGATGGCTTCGCATGTTGGGGCATAACGTAAAATATTCAAACAAACTTGACGATCCTGAACTAATTTTAATAGCTAAAAGGGAAGGGCGCGTCCTTCTCACAAGGGATTTGGAGCTTTACCAAAAAGCAACAGCTTGGGGCATTCAAGCCTGCTATATTGACGGCGTAAATGGAGCGGAAGATTTGGCGAAACTTGCAAAAAGGTTCGGCATAAATCTAGATATAGACATGAGGATATCTAGATGCCCAAAATGCAATGCACAAGTGAAACCTGTGCCCAAAGAAAAAGTTGCTGGGAAAGTCGAAGAAACCACTTTTTCTTACTTCAACGAATTCTGGGAATGTCCAAAGTGCGGTCAAATTTACTGGCAAGGTGCTCATTGGACAAGGATAACTAAAACCCTTGAAACTGCAAAGAAAATATTAAACAAGATGAAAGCACAAAGTGAACAATGAACAATTTATTTCTTTTTCTCGCCTTCCAGAAGCCACTTTAAAGGTATATCTTGATAAGTTCCATCTGGCAAAGTTCTTCTGACGGTTATTGGCAGTACGCCTGCTTTAAGCTCTTTTAGAGATATATCTATGGGGCTCGTCGTTCCATCCGGAATATCAACAAGTATGGGGGCACCCATGGCTATTTGAATTGCCCTTGCCCCCACTATCCTTGCCCTTTCGAAACGTGTGAGCTTTGGAGGGCCTATCAAAATTTTCTTCTCGGTGATTGACGTATACTAATACTCCCCGGCGCCCTGTCCTTCAGGTGACCCTTTGGGAGGCACTGAGGGAGTTTTGGCTTTCCCTGCAGCTATTATATCATCAATTTTCAATATCATAGTTGCAGCTTCGGTTGCAGATTTTATCACTTGCTTTTTCACTGAAAGCGGCTCAAAGACACCTACATTAGCCATATTTTCAATTTTTCCAGAGTTAACTTCTATTCCAGCCCATATTTCGCCCTTTTCGTGTTTTGCTCTAAGCTCGGAGAGAATATCAATGGGATCTAATCCGGCATTTTCTGTGAGGGTTGCAGGAATGACTTCTAGGGCTTCTGCAAAGCCTTTAACGGCAAGTTGCTCTTTACCTGAGAAAGATTCCGCATATTTTCTGAGAACTTTGGCAGTTTCAATTTCAGGAGCCCCTCCACCGGCTAGGACTTTCGGCTCTTCTACTATGTCCTTTACAACGTGAAGGGCATCGTGGATTGAACGTTCAGCCTCGTCTACTATTCGTTCCGTTCCTCCCCTTATGAGTATTGTGACGGACCTTGGGTTCTTGCATCCTTCTATGAATGTCATTTTGTCGTCTCCTATTTTACGCTCTTCTACGAGACTCGCAAATCCAAGGTCTGATGGGTCTGCATCCTCTAAGTTAGTTATTATTCTCGCTCCTGTGGCTTTTGCAAGTTTTTCCACATCTGACTTCTTTATCCTTCTGACGGCAAGAATTCCCTTTTTGGCTAGGAAATGTTGAGCCATATCGTCTATGCCTTTCTGGCATAGAACAACATTTGCCCCGATAGCCGCAATCTTTTCTACCATTTCTCTTAGCATTTCCTCTTCCTGGTTTAGGAAGGCCTCCATTTGCTCTGGGCTTTCAATGTTTAATTTTGCGTCAAACTCTGTTTTTTCGATTTCTAAGGGTGCGTCCAAGAGGGCTATCTTAGCGTTTTCCAAACGTTTTGGCATTCCAGGGTGAACAACTTCCTTGTCTAAAACTATGCCCTTTACTAGCTTTGTATCCTTCAGCGACTCACCAGGCTTTTTCTCAACTTTAACATCATCTATGTCGACTTTGTATTTGCCATCTACTTTTTCGGCAACTTGAAGAATTGCCTCAACCGCTATTTCTGCCAAATATTCTTTATACTCGGCCACCAGTTTGCTCGCCATCGCTGTCATTGCCGCTTTTTTCAAATACTCTTTATATTCTGCGGAGTTCAGGTCTACAGGGATAGCTATTTTCTCTAACGTTTCAAGTGCCTTCTCCATAGCCCTTTTGTATCCATCAATTATAATCGTTGGATGGATATTTTTGTTGATGAGTTCCTCAGCTTTACTCAACAGCTCTCCAGCGAGTATTACGGACGTTGTTGTCCCATCTCCAGCTTCGTTATCTTGAGTTTTTGCTACCTCAACCATCATTTTCGCTGCTGGATGCTGAACATCCATTTCGTCCAAAATGGTGCGGCCATCACTTGTTATTGTGACATCGCCAAAACTGTCCACAAGCATTTTATCCATGCCCCTGGGGCCAAGGGAACTTTTTACAGCCTCAGCCACAATCTTGGCCGCCATAATATTATTGTGTTGAGCTTCCCTTCCTCTGGTCCTACTTGAACCCTCTTTTAATATTAAGACTGGAATTCCAGCTGAGGGTAATGACAACCCAACAACCTCCCAAATGCGTCTCAAAGAGAAACAGCATTGCAATATAAATTTATCGTTCCAGTTCTTTCAATTTTAATGAAAACCAACTTCGCTCTCTAATAAAAAAGTATTATTTCTTTAAAGTGTTTTTTAGAGCTTCAATTAGGGCTGGTATTATTTGGTATATGTCGCCTACAACAATGTAATCCGCAACTTCAAATATTGGTGCATTTGGGTCCTTATTTATTGTCACTATGACCCTTGGGTCTCTAATTCCTGCGATGTGTTGAATCATTCCTGAAACGCCGCATCCTATATATAAATTTCAGGCTTGACTTTCTTCCCTGATAAGCCAACCCATTCGGAAAACCATTTCCTGTCCTCGGCTAATGGTCTCGTGACTCCAACATGTCCACCTAAAATGCTGGCAAGTTCCTCGAACATCTTGAAGTCCTCTTTTTTGGCCACGGCTCGACCGCCGCAAATCACCACCCTCGCTTCTTCAATGCGGACTTTAGCAACCTCAGCGGGTTTTACCTCGACAACCTTAGTTTTTGGTTCATCAAGTTTAACATCTAAACTGATTATGTCTGCCTGCTTGTCAGAGGGCTTAGCTTTTTCGAAGGTTCTAGGCGGCACCGTTGCAATTTGAGGTTTTGCTTGATAGGTTATTAGTGCTACTCCATTTCCACCGTAGACAATTCTAGATGCAATTAGCATTCCTTTTTCATCTATTTCAAACTTGAAAGCATCTTGTACCAAGCCAGCCTTTAGTCTTGCAGCAAGTCTTGCTGCAAGCTCCCTTCCTCTTTTTGTGGAACCTATAAGAATTATTTCAGGAGTATGTCTTGCAGCTAATTCCATGAAAACACTTAGATACGGTTCTGTTTGAAGGCTCTTAAAGGCAGGATTATCCATGAAATAAATTTTGTCAACATTATGTTCCGCTATTTCCTCAGCCTCTTCTTTGATGTTGCATCCTAAAATTATCGCCGAAAGCTCTGTCTGAAGTTTATCCGCAAGTCTCCTACCTTCGCTTAGTATTTCAAGGGTTAAGTCTAAATTTTCCGAGAAAACCCAAACTTCCCCAGCTCTCATGTTTTATCCTCCAATAACCCCTTCTTGAATTAAGGCTTTAACAAGATTTTCAGCGATCTCCTTTGGGCTCTCTCCAGATATTTTTATCTTTTTTCGCTCAATTTTTGGAGCCGAAACATCTATAACCCTTATAGATGGAGTTGCTATTTCTTCACCCTTAACACCAATATCCTCAAGAGTCCATGTGAGCAGTTCCTTCTTTGAAGCTTTAATGATATCCATTAATGTTGGCACTCTTGGAACGTTAATCTCCTTTGTTACGGTTAGCAATACAGGTGTATTAACCATAATGACTTCGGAGCAGTCTTCAAGTCTCCTTTCAACCGTGAAGGTGTTGCCTTCAAGATTAACTTTGCTTACATATGTAACTATTGGGACACCAAGAACTTCTGCTAGTCTAGGACCCACTTGGCCTGAGTAGCTTTCGATGCTGGCTTCTCCACATAGAATAATATCAAAAGAGCCTACTTTCCTTATAGCTTTGGCGAGAATATTTGAGATAATCATGGTGTCAGCGTTCTGAATTTTTGGATCCTGTATCTGAATGGCCTTGTCAGCACCCATGGCTAGTGCTTCTCTAAGGGCTGTCGAGGCGTTTTCTGCCGTTGCTGTGAGAACTATGACCTCCCCACCATATTTCGTTTTTATTTTAACAGCTTCTTCCAAGGCATTCTCGTCAAAATCGCTTATTTTTCTTGGAGCATCAGCAGTTAGCAATTTACGAGTAGCAGAATCAACTTTTACTTGGGACACATCAATAGCATATTTGATGCAAACAATTATTCGTGGCATGAAGTTACCCCCATTTTTAGGTATGCAGGTGTTCCTACAACAAAAAATGGAAGGAAACTTTACTTGTAGGGAACATATTCCTTGCCCAAGAGTTCTCTTCCGATGACTATCTTCTGTATGTTTTGTCCGCCCTCGGCGCCCACAACATATGACATTACACCGCGCCATGCCGCTTCAAATAGGTACTCTTTTGTATAGCCCGCTGCTCCAAACCAGATCATGGCTGATGATTTCCTCTGTTATAGCTTAAGCCTAATAAACAGATACTTTAGCAACACCCTTAATCTTTAAGAACTCTGGAATGAGTTCCCCTGGAATTTTCTTCTCTGCAATAAGGGTAAGTTTTGGTTCGGGTGAAAGTTCAGGGTCATCAACTATTGCTTGCCTTATACTTAATCCATTTTTTGCTAGAATCATAGCGGCATTCGCCAGAATGCCTGGAATTTTAGCGTCAACCGGTGTTATTTCAACAACCCCGAAGTTCAAATGTCTTGCAACCTCTTTTAGCGAGTGGCCTGCGGAACGTAGACTCTCGAAAATTAAGCGTAACTCCTGAATATTCTGTATGGTAGCTATTGTTTCATTAACCGTTCGTCTGTCAACACCTGCAACTCTGGCAACACGCACTGGTGGAATTTCAATATCGTTAAGGTAAATTTTTCCATGCCTCACACTTAACCCATTTTCCACTAAAACACGAGCCACCTTAAGCCGTTCTGGATATTTGTCTAGGTGCTTTTTAATGTTATTCCACATTTTTACGCCTAGATATTTCTTACGGCAGAGTAGATAAATTTTCATTCCTATGTCATGGTTGAACAAACTAGATTATTAAAGTACAAAATTGTACTCAAAAGGCTTAAATAGTTCCTAAAAGTTCAACTTAACAAATCTAGGTGAAAAGGCTTTGCCTCCAAGGAAAATCATTTTAGACGATGAAGAAGTTCCTAAGCAGTGGTACTGCATACTTCCAGATTTGCCCAAACCGTTGCCACCGTTCATTGATCCTGAAACAAGAGCGCCGGGAGGAGGAGTTGCCCCAAAGATTTTTCCAAAACAGATTCTAGCCCAAGAGTTCAGCCAGGAAAGATGGATAGATATCCCTGAAGAAGTGAGGGAAGTTTACAAGCTATGGCGACCGACTCCGCTATATCGAGCTGTAAGACTTGAAAAAGCGCTTAAAACGCCCGCAAAAATTTATTATAAATATGAGGGTGTCAGTCCGCCTGGAAGTCATAAGCCAAACACTGCGGTTGCTCAAGCCTACTATAACATGAAAGAGGGTATAAAGCGGCTTGCGACGGAAACGGGTGCTGGCCAGTGGGGTTCCGCTTTAGCTTTTGGTTGCATGATGTTCGGTTTAAAATGTACAGTTTACATGGTTAAAGTAAGTTACCACCAGAAACCCTATAGAAGGATTATGATGGAATCCTTTGGAGCTGAGGTCTATCCAAGTCCAAGTGATAGGACAGAAGCTGGGAGGAAAATTCTCAAAGAGGATCCTGATAACCCTGGCAGCTTAGGTATAGCAATTAGCGAAGCTGTTGAGGATGCCTTGGTTCATGAGGATACCAATTACGGCATAGGAAGCGTTTTCAATCATGTTCTTCTACATCAAACGGTAATTGGGCTTGAAGCCAAAAAACAGATGGAAATAGCAGGGGATTATCCGGATGTGATTTTTGGATGCATCGGGGGTGGAAGCAGCTTTTCAGGTCTCTTCTGGCCATTCTATTACGATAAAGTTTCCAAAAAAGCTCCTAAGGATGTAAAGTTTGTAGCCGTAGAACCTACAGCATGCCCATCTGTAACAAAAGGCGAATACACCTATGATCATGGTGACACCGCTAGGATAACGCCCTTGGTGCCTATGCATACGTTAGGGCATGATTATATACCCCCGCCAATACATGCTGGGGGTCTACGTTACCATGGAATAGCTCCAACTATAAGTCTCCTTGCATCAACCGGCAAGCTTGAAACGGTAGCTTATAATCAAGTTGAAGTTTTTAATGCTGCGAATATCTTCATTCAAACCGAGGGTATAATCCCAGCACCGGAGCCCGCACATGCCATAAAGGCTGCTATAGACGAAGCTTTAAGATGCAAGAAGACAGGAGAGAAAAAGGTTATACTCTTCAACCTTTGCGGTCACGGCCACTTCGACATGCAAGCCTACGCCGACTTTCTAAGTGGCAAACTAGAACCCTACGAGTATCCGGCTGAAAAAGTTGAGGAAGCCATGCAGAGACTTAGGAAACTATATCCATGGCTTGACGAGGTTAAAAATAAGTACATCAGGTAATTTTCTACTTTATCTCCCTTCAATTTTTAGTGATCACGTAAGCAATATTAAAATTAACTTAAAATCAAAAGTGTCTATCGTGGAGAAAACTGAAGTAAAAATCTTAGGCTTCATTGTTAACCCCGTTGCTGGAATGGGTGGAGCTGTAGGCTTGAAGGGTACCGACGGTGATGCAGTTCTAGAGAGGGCCATAGCCCTTGGAGCCAAACCAGTGGCACCAGCAAGGGCGTTAAGATTCTTACTTGAACTCAAGCCTATAATGGAAAAGATTAAGCTAATAACAGGGGCAGGTCTAATGGGTGAAGATGAAGCCAAAGAATGTGAGTTCAAATGCACCGTCGTGGGGAAGCGAAAAGAGAGAACAAGCGCAAGGGACACCATGGAGATTGCAAAATCCATTAAGGAAATGGGTGCGGCTCTTCTTGTGTTCTGTGGTGGTGACGGAACTGCCCGGGACATATACAATGCCGTAGGCATGGACATTCCCATTTTAGGCGTACCCAGTGGGGTGAAAATGCACAGCGCGGTGTTTGCCGTAGACCCGCAGGCTGCAGCGAGAATTGTTGCAAAATTCATTTTTGAAGGTCTTCCTCTCAGGGAGGCTGAGGTTATGGACGTTGACGAAGAGGCTTTTAGACAGGGACGCGTTTCCGCTGAGCTATATGGCTATGCTCTTGTTCCATATGAGCTATATCTAATTCAAGATGCTAAAATGGCAAGTCCAATGACTGAAAGCGAGCTTAGGAATCAGGCTGCAATTGCCATATATATTATCGAGAACATGGAGCCAGATGCAGTTTACATCATTGGACCTGGAACAACAACCCGAACAATAGCTGACTTATTGGATGAAAGTAAAACCCTCTTAGGCGTTGATTTATTCCTTAACAAGAGAATGATAGCTAAGGATGTGAATGAGAAACAGATATTGGAAGCTATCGAAGGAAAAAAGGCTTATATCATCGTCACGCCTATTGGCAGGCAAGGTTTCATTTTTGGGAGGGGAAACCAGCAAATAAGCCCAAAGGTGATTCGTAAGGTAGGCTTAGATAACATAATAGTGATCGCAACTAAAAGTAAGCTGGCGAACCTTAGAAGTTTAAAGGTTGACACAGGTGACCAAAGTCTGGATGAAGAGTTTCGAAATCGTAAAATCAAGGTGATAATTGACTACAAGATGGAACGTTTGATTACCGTAGAATAGCAACTCCTTTAAATGGTGAGGCTTAAAAAACAACCATAAGGGCGATAAAATGATTTCCATAAATGCTCCACAGGTAGGCGAAGAGGAAATTGAAGCTGTTGTCAAAGTTCTGAAAAGCGGAATTCTTACAAACGCCCTTGGCGAGGGACCCGTGGTTAAACGTTTTGAAGAGGAATTTGCAAAATTTGTAGGTGTAAAACATGCATTAGCCGTCAATAGCGGAACAGCCGCGCTCCACATGGCTGTGTCCAGCGTTGGCGTTAACCCTGGCGACGAGGTGATTCTGCCAAGTTTCACATTTGTGGCCACTGCTGAGGCTGTTGTCTTAGCGGGTGCCAAACCAGTTTTCGTGGACATTGACCCGGTTACGTATAACATTTCGCCAGAGAGAATCCGAGAAGCTGTTTCAAGGAAAACTAAGGCGATAATCGCTGTGGACCTTTATGGTTTACCAGCTCCATTAAAGCCCATAAAAGAAATAGCTGAAGAATATGGCTTAGCGGTTATTGAGGATGCAGCTCAAGCTCACGGCGCACTTTATGAAGGAAAGCCTGTAGGAGCCTATGCAGATGTTGCATGCTGGAGTTTCTATGCTAGTAAAAACATGACTACTGGGGAAGGTGGAATGCTGACGACGGACAATGATGAAATAGCTGAAAAATTGAGGTTGCTAAGATGCCATGGCGAGAAAGAGAAGTATCATTCCGTGATTCTAGGCCACAATTACCGTATGCCCGAAATACAAGCTGCAATAGGCCTGGTCCAATTGGCCAAGTTGCCAAAGTTTCTAGCGAGAAGACGAGAAAACGCGGGTAGACTCACCGAGCTGCTTAGCTGCGGGAAAGAAGATTTGCAGCTGCCTATAGAACCTGAAAATTGTAGAAGTAGCTGGTACCTCTACACTGTTAGGCTTAAGGGCGCCAATGCTGCAAAAAGGAATGCTGTTGTTGAAAAGCTAAGAAGTAAGATGGTGGGCGCTGAAGTTTACTATCCTCGTCCAATACATCTCATGCCATACTACAAGCAGTTTGGAAAGTTTAGACTTCCAGAAACTGAGGCAGCTTCCTCTCAAGTGTTCTCACTTCCGATACATCCAGGTGTTACCCCAGAGCAGGTAGACTTCATAGGCAGAGTTGTCTTAGAAACAATTCGGCGGTCATCAACATGAGCTTGAGCTATTATAAAAATAAGTACGGCTTATTTCATATTATTATTTCATAAATAAATACAAATATTGATAATGTTAAAAGCCCATGATGGCTAAGATTTTTGTATCAACAGTAAAGGTAAAATATGGGCAGCGCGCCATATAAAGGCGCATCCGGTTGAAGGACGATTTTATTGGTGTAATGAAAATGGAAAGCGGTGAGTTTGAAGTTTCAAGGGTAAGGGTGAGGTTCGTAGTTGAAGGTTTAGGAGAGGCTGAAGGAGAACTCATTCGCTATTTGTCTCCAAAAACAGTTGATGCCATCGTAAGAAAGCTGCCTCTTGAAGGACGGGCGGCTATCTGGAAAGAGGAGGTCTACTTTGAAATTCCTGTGCGAATGGGCGAAGAAAAAGCAAAAAGCACGGTGGAAAAAGGAACCATTGCATTTTGGCCTATGGGAAGCGCCCTCTGCATATTTTACGGCGAGTCCCAGCCTTACAGCCCTGTTAACATTATAGGCAAAGTAACTAAAAACCTTGAATTATTCAACAAAGTTAAAAGTGGATCAATAATCAAAGTGGAAAAGTTATAGGAAAACGCTGTCATTCCAGCTTTTTAAAAGCCTTTCACATTCATCCGCGACATCTTTACTTTTACACTTCTGCTTTAGCTTTTCAAGAAACTCTATGCGTTTTTCTATGGAGCGTCTTTCCGCATCCCCGCCATAATGAAGTTTTCCATCTAAAAATTCCTTCATCTGGTAAGCTTTTTGTATTAGCATGCTGGCGGCATCTACCGGATTCTGGACGGCATATTTATTGGCCCAAATTTTAGCATTAGCCTCACGGAGCTGGGTGAAACCATCGATTTCTTTGATCTCCTTAATATACGTCGTGAAGAAGTCATAATACCCAGCCTTCTTAATAAGGTCTAACGCAGCTTTTACCTTCAACTTGAATTCTGGGCTTCCTTCGATTTTTATGCGATGTTTGAGTTCTTTTTTCGGAATTTCTGCCGACAATTCTGTATTCCACATTATTTGGTTATACACGCTTAAATTATCTTGGATTCTTAAAGAACCTTTAAGCTAGCAATGGAATAGGGGTCAATCTACACTGTAAATTTTGATGTGGTGGTTTCCAGAAATCATTTTTACTACACCTTCGCTTTCCAGAGTTTCAAGAAGATCTTTCGCTGCACTTATCCTTAGATTAAATCGTGAAGCTACAGTATATGGGGTTAAGACACGTATTTTTTTCAGCTCTTCAACAATTTTTTCGCTTTTAATATCTGGAGGCAGAATTCCTGCAGGCTTTTTCTCTTTTTCTACGGTTTTTCCTTTCTCTTTTTCCTTTTGCTGCTTCTTAGCTTCTTCTCGCATTTGCATCTTTTCCATTTGCTTTAGGGATAGTTTCTTCTTTCCACCCATACATATCCCCTAGAACCTTATGCATATGCAATTCAGCCTCTTATATATCCATTACTTTAATACGGGCTTAATATGGCATGAAAAAGAAAGTGGGGAAAGAAATTTACCTTCCCAGAACCTTCCTTGTTGCGATTTCGATATCTTCAGCCTTTATTGTTTTTCTTCCAGTATGCATCGCGAAATCAAGGGCTTCCTTAGCTATTTTTATCCCTATCTCTTCTAGCGCTTTAGCCAATTCTCGGGCTGCTGCCTCGCTTACTCTCTCAGCTCCAGCCTTTTTGCATAGCCTGTGCATTGGCGCAATTGCCAATTCCAAGTTTGCCATAAAGTCCCCTCCAGTAGCTCCTTTTTATATTTAAAGCAATATTTAACGTTTATTGAATAGAAGATTCAAAAATCTGACTTNTATCTTTGTTCATGGGAAGTCTAATATTNTACTGAGATAATANTGTGGAATATCCGCTAAGAGGCTGTCTAATGGAGCTTCGATACGTTGATGCGCACATACACCTTTCAGATGAGGAATATTCAGAAATAATCGGAGCTGTTTTAGAAGAAGCTAGGAGATCAAACGTTAAAGCCTTGGTTTCAAACTCTATGGATCTGAATACAAGTGTCAAAAGCATGGAACTCTCCAAAAAATATCCACGGCTGGTTTATGCCGCTTTGGGGATTCATCCATGGAACGTAAATGTCCTAAGTGAAAATGAGCTTTATGAGACTTCAGAGTTCATCCTTAAAAATCGGCAAGACGATGCCTTAGTAGCCATTGGAGAGATAGGATTAGACTTTAAATACAGGGGTATATGGGAAAAGCAACTACATGTTTTCAACGAAATGTTATGCCTGGCCGAGAGATTAGGTCTACCCGTCATAATTCACTCTCGCGGAACAACACAGGAAATTGTTGAAATGCTTCCCTCCTACAACATTAAAAAGGTTCTGCTGCATTGGTTTAGCAATCCAGTAAGTCTACTACCTAAAATTGTTGAAAGAGGTTACTGCATAACTGAGGGTCCTCCAGCGGTATATTCTAATAACATACGTGAAATAATTCAAAGGATACCTCTCGAAAATTTTCTAACAGAAACCGACGGACCAGTTCGCTATTTTAGATGCCCATTTTATGGCAAGCTGACAACCCCAACCCTAATCCCGATGGTTGTTCAAGCTGTGGCAGAAATAAAGAAGATGAGCGTGGCCGATGTCGCAGAAAAAGTAGCGAAGAACTTCGAAAATTTTTTCGGAATAAGCATTGTTTAATTTTTCATTGCTGTAAATTTTATTGTTAGAACGGTAAGGTTAAATCGTACCTGCAATTTTATGAATGTTCATCTATGTTACATGCAAGTAAGCCATGATTCAGGAGGATTAAAAAGTTTGGGAAATGTTCGAACGGAACAGGTTAAACGCATAGCCAAAGAACTTGTCAGAAGATTTCCAAATAAGTTCACCAACAACTTCGAAGAAAACAAACGTGTTGTTTCCCTTCTCCTGCAAGGGGCAACTCCGAGAGTGCGAAATCAGATAGCTGGGTATATAACCAGCATATATTCTGGTATGCAAACCGCAGTTAAGGCTTCTGAGGAGAACGAGTAACATTATTAAGGTTGCCTAGCTTCTTATTCTAAATTGAATTGTAGTGTGGAGCTTTAGAATCATGATTGATCAGTATAGGCGTGGATGGGCCTTAAGGTACCTACGAGAGGCTAAAGCCGAGCTTGAGGCTGCAAGAGAAATGCCATATATCGCTCAGGGGCTTATCATCGAGGCCGTTAGGAAGGCTAGGAACGCCATTTATTACAGTTTAGGCGAACCTTCTTTAATAGAGAGCATAGTGAGAGAGGCTGCAGAAAACATGGAAGGCAAACTTGACCCCATTTTAAGGTGTCTGGTGGAGATGGAGGAAACCCTTTACCAATTTACATTTATAGAGGATATGGATAGGGAAAAAACTTTGAAACGGGCAAGCGCCCTTGTACAACTGGCCTCAGAGATTGTTGAAACTATAACGGGCGAAAAAGTAGACTAAATGTTAGGAAAGCTTTTCCAGAGCATCAGATATTCGTGCCAAAGCCTCTTTTATGTTCTCGACAGAATTTGTAAACGACAGTCGTAAATGTCCTTCGCCCTGGGCTCCAAAGGATATTCCCGGCAAAACGGCGACACCTGCTTCGTGAAGTAGGTACTCTGCAAGCTTTTGGGATGTCATTTTTGTCCCAGTTATGTTTGGGAATGCATAAAAAGTTCCACGGGGCGCTTTGCATTTAATACCCCTGACCTTGTTTAATCCTGAAACGATGATGTCCCTACGTCTCTTAAATTCTTCAATCATTTTTGTGACGCTGTCTTGAGGTCCCCTTAAAGCCTCAATGCCTGCTATTTGTACAAAGGCGCAGGTGCAAGCGTTCGAGTTTATGACAAGTTTTGTAAGGGTTTGGGCTATATCTTTTCGCATAACTGCATATCCAAGTCTCCATCCGGTCATAGCGTAAGTCTTAGAGAACCCATCTAAAATTATTGTTCTATCCTTCATCCCGGGAATAGAGGCTATGCTTTCATGCTCTCCTTCATAGATTATTCGACTGTAAATCTCATCTGAAATTACCATAACATCATTTCTGTTGGCGATGCAGTCAGCTATCAGTTTAAGGTCTTCTCGGGTCAGGACCCCTCCAGTTGGATTTTCTGGCGAGTTCAGTATTATCATCTTAGTTTTCTTTGTTATTTTTTCTTTAACATATTCGTGCTCTATTCTGAAGTCACGATCCTCTTTTTGAGGAATGGGCACAGGCTTCGCTCCAACGAATTTTATCAGCGACTCGTACGCTGGATATGCGGGGGTCGGATATAGAACCTCCTCGCCAGGATTGACCAGAGCTAGCATTAGAAGAAATAGTATTTGCTTGGCGCCTGGTCCTACCACAACCTCGTCGGGGTCAACCTCGATTTTTCTGGTTTTTGAGATGTACTCCGCTATGGCTTCTCTTAACTCAAAAATACCAGGCGCCGGGACATAGTGAGTGAATCCTTCACGAATGGCTCTTATCGCTGCCTCTTTTATATTCTCAGGAGTATCAAAGTCAGGGTCGCCTATCTCCATATGAATAACTTTTTTACCCTGTCTTTCTAAAGCCTTCGTCTTTGCAAGCATCTCAAAAGATGCTTCTGTTCCTAAGTGACTTATTCTATCTGCGAACAACGGTGCCACTTTGACATCACCGTTTTTAAGCCGAGTTTATATAAAAGAAGATATTTAAGTATTCATGCAGCTCCCTAGGCGTAAATTCGCCGACATATAAATGGCTCAAAATTTTATAACTAGGTGATGTAGGTAATTCAAAATAGCCTTTGAGCATAGGAGGATCATAATGACTGTGGCTGTAAAATTTTTTGGAAGCCTCCGCAATATTGTCGGTAAGGACAAAATAAAATTGGCTATTCAGCATCCTCTTAGGTTAGAAGATTTTATTAAAACGATTATTGAAAGGTGGCCGGCGCTGAAAACGTTTCTACCTGATTTGGAATTAAGTCATTTAAAAGCATATAGCTTAATATTTGTTAATGGAAAGGAAATTGGTGTTCTGAATGGCTTGGATACCGTATTAAAAGATGGTGACGAGGTTGTTTTTATCCCTGTTTTGCATGGAGGATGACCGACAAAGCCTGTGCACTGCTGTGTTTACCACAATGTAGTAAAGCTTAAAATACTTAAGAGCTTGATGCTTTGCTGGCGAGCGGTTTGGGTAAGGCTGCTTGGCAAACCCCACTTTATATATCAATTGCTTNTATCCTAATGACCGGTTATCAAATGTTTACTCACAGCAGTTACAACATTGATTANATACATTGACATGCTTTGGCCTCAATTGGGATCATGATCACGTATCGTGTCGATTTGATCATCTCTGTATGCGCATTTGCATGGGTTTTTGTTGTTTCATCGGCTATTCCAAGCATTATCCTGGGAAAGGGAGCAGTTTGCGGTTTGTCTGACAATAACCTTTCTAGTCCTTGGAATATTTGACATATTGGAGTCATGGGGCGCCGGCATAGATCCCATCGGATACTTTCTTGGTTTTGCTTTGTTGTTGAAGAATCCTTTTTCCACGTTTGCTTATCTTATCGCACCCTATGCTTTGATGATTGCCATAGATTTCCATGGTAGAGGAAGCGTAAAAAAGAAATGGAACGACTAGAAAAGTTAACAGAGAACTATTTGCAGAATGTTATCGTTAAGCGAGATGTCCAGGAGTAAAGCACGAATAAACCGGCCTCCCATCATAACGTTAACCACAGACTTTGGATTGTCAGATCCTTATGTTGCTGAAATGAAGGCCGTCATTTTAGGGATAAATCCAAAAGCCAGAATAGTAGATATAAGTCATCAAATAGAAAAGTATAATGTCAGAATGGGCGCTTATGTTTTAGCATCAGCTGCACAATATTTTCCAAAGGGCACAATACATGTAGCTGTAATAGATCCTGGTGTGGGCACAGCGCGCAGTCCGATACTTGTGGAGACAAGTGATTATTTTTTTATAGGTCCCGACAATGGAGTTTTAGCCTTGGCTGCCAGCAAGCAGGGCGTAAAAAGTGTATATAGGATAACTAATCCTAAATTCATGCTTCCTAAAGTATCCGCGACATTTCATGGGCGAGATATTTTCGCGCCAGCTGCAGCCTTTCTTTCAAAAGGAGTTCCTCCACAAGATTTTGGTCCTAAAATTTGTAATATGTTTTCGCCAGAATTCGCAAAGATACTTAAAATGGAAAGCTTACTTGTAGGCGAAGTTATTTACGTGGATAGTTTTGGAAACATAATCACAAATTTTACTGAGGAGGATGTTAAATCAGCTGTTAATGTCGGGTTTATACATGTTAAGCTTGGGAAAAATGAGCTGAGATTGAAGATTTGTAAAGCCTACGCAGAGGTTGAACCATTAAAGCCTCTGGCAATAATCGGAAGTCACGACTTCTTGGAGATATCGATAAACCAGGGGAATGCCGCTGAGACATTTGGAATAAAAGCTGGGGATAAGGTTACACTTTATCGCTCTTTGTAAGGTCCTTTAATCTCTTGTCTCCCTTAATTTCTTTTATGAATTCAGCAACACTTTTCGGTACAAGTTCCTCCCAGTTTTCTCCGTTTAGCATGCGTTTTCTAATTTCGGTGGCGGAGTATACCTCACGTTTATGATATTGTATTTCCTTAACCTTGTAGCCAGCCTCTATAAATAGCCTCCGGGTGAGCGGCTCGTTCGAATAAACAACGTTAAAGCGTGGAGTGTAACCCTCAACAACTGAAACCCAAACCATGTGTATGTGTATGTCTGGAACTGGCACAATCCAAATGCGTCTAAGGTCTATTCCTGCTTCTTCTAGGGCTCTTCTAATCATGACAATTCTTTCGCCTGTTGTGAAGGGATTCTCAATTCGATGACTATACTGGGCACTGCCCACAACAATTACTAGCTCGTCAACTTCGTTTAAAATATCCTTTACAACATTTAGATGTCCTAAGTGAAAGGGCTGAAACCTTCCGACGAAAAGCCCACGTTTAACCATAAATATCCCCCTTTGAGGTTAACAAGCCCATTTTTATTTTTTACGCCCTACGATAGACCGCTTTCCATACTTATTTAAAAGAATTTCAACAGGGAAAACACGGATATACGCATCATCCACTGAAACGCTTTTCTCGCTGAGAAATCCTCTTTTTTCGCGGCTTAAAATCCCAAGCTTAACTTCTATTCCTTCGCCATAACCGCCTGGAGTAAAATCTGCTGCAATGACCCTATGACACGGGATAATTAACGGGAAGGGGTTAGACATCATCACCTTGCCTACTGCCCTTGGACTTCCTCCAACGGCTTCTGCAATGGCGCCATACGAGGTCACATAACCTGTCGGAATTAAGGACGTAGCACTAAGAACTCTCCTCGTATATTCTGATAGATGTTCCGCTGCTAGGCTAAAGCTTCTAGAAGCCCCCTTTCCATTGTAAATATCTCTAAGCGTGCTTATCACTTGCTTAGCGAATTCTGAGGCTATGTTGGAGTATTCAAAGGGGACATTAAATGGGATTTTTGCCAGCAAATTGTGTAAAACACGCTTTTCGTTAAAGGCGAAGGCTGTTGCGAAAATTCTTCCTTTATCATAGGCAAGCCCGTACCATACCCTATCAAGGTTTTCAACGTATAATGTTATTTCCCCGTTTTTTCCCCTCCCTATGTCTGGAACACCCATCGTCTAATTCTTTAAGTACGTAGAATGGGCAACATTAAGTTTAATAGGGTGGGTTTATATATGACTTTTCACCAGTGAAGGTGAAACATTTGGAAATTGGAGGACAGATGCCCCAATATTTGTGGGTCCCAGGCGCCACCACAGTTGGAGTGGTATGCAGCGACGGTGTTATACTTGCCTCTGAGAAACGTGTTTCCTATGGATATCTAGTCGTCAGTCGAGGTGGGAAGAAGGTCTTTAAGATAACTGATCGTATTGGAGCGGCGTGTGCTGGGCTTGTTTCTGATATGCAGATCCTTATTCGAGAAGTTGAAGCCTACGCGAACTTGTACAGTCTAGAGGTCGGCAGATCAATTCCTGTTCGATCCGCTGCAAAGCTTATGTCAAACCTACTTTTCGCGAATAGGCTCACCCCTCTGATAACTCAGACCATCGTGGGAGGATTGGATGAGGAAGGGCCCGCCCTTTATGTTCTTGATGTGTTAGGGTCCGTTATTCCCGACAAGTTTGCCGTGGTAGGTTCTGGAACGGAAATTGCCATGGGTGTTCTGGAAGAGGGATACAGAGAAGGTTTAGACGTTAAGCAAGGAAGGGAACTTGTTGTAAGGGCAATAAAATCCGCTATAAGCCGAGACATAATGAGCGGTGACGGTATAGACTTTCTATTTGTTTTGAAGGATGGTATCCGGGAAGAATCAATAAAGTTTTAGTTTAATTGATGTTTAACGAGGTGTTTCCTCTGTCTCTTGATATTACTCTTGAAGAAGGTAAATTACTAGTTAAACTTGCACGTACCGCAGTTGAGGAATATCTTAAAAAACATAGGCGCATCCGTGTTCCAGAAGGCATGCCTGAGAAGCTGATGCAACCATGCGGGGTCTTTGTAACGATTAACAAAATTGAAAATGGGCAGAAGGATTTACGGGGTTGCATAGGCTACCCTTATCCAACGAATCCTCTGGCCGAGGCCGTCATCGACTCTGCAATAAGCTCTGCGACAAGCGATCCACGCTTCTATCCGCTTTCATTAGACGAACTTGACAACGTAGTTTTTGAGGTGAGCGTTCTAACACCGCCCCAGCTAATAGAGGTTGAAAAGCCCATAGATTATCCCTCAAAAATTAAAATTGGACAAGATGGACTAATAATTGAAAAAGGTTTTTATAAAGGATTACTGCTCCCACAGGTTCCCGTAGAATGGGGTTGGGATGAAGAGGAATTTCTCTGTCAGTGTTGCATTAAAGCCGGTTTGCCTCCAGATTGCTGGTTAATGAAAGGCACAAGGGTCTATAAATTCCAAGCCATAATCTTTGAAGAAGAAAGTCCTGGCGGTGAGATAAAACGCAAGAGCATCGAAAAAGAATGAACTTGGAGCTACTATCTCTCTCCTATCTCCTCTATGATTTTTGTTGTCTTCTCCAAACCATTAAACCTGTTTGAATACTTATTTAATCGTTGCAAATTGCTTTTGAAGAACTCTTTTTCTCTCTCGATTTCCTGAATTGCACGTTTTAACTCTTCCTTATTCTTCGCGACTAAGGCACAGTTTAAATCTTGCAGTTTTTTGGCGTTTCCGATTTGCTCAGGCTGTGTAGGAATACAGATGCTGGGTTTCATGTACTTTATCACCTCAAAGCATGTGCTGTGTCCTCCACTGAAAATCACCATTTTGGAGTTTGCCATGATTTTTTGGCGTTTTTCTGGAGCTAGCCACGAGTATACTTTGCAGTTTCCAATTTTTGCGCATCTATTATTTTTCGTAGCTTCTCCAAGACTCACTATGCTTTTCACGTTTAAGCTGCTTAACACTGGAATTATAGTTTGCATGAGCCTAGTTTTTGTTCCTAAAGGGCCGCTTATTGAGGCAAAAATATGTTCCTCCGATCCCTTTACTGGCGTGATATTAAAGAAAGTGCCTACAAATTCAACTTTGTCTCTGATTCCTATGTCATCTAAGTTGCCGATATTATACTCGCATATTGTATAGGGCATTGGATTGTCCGGAATGATTACTTTTAAGCATTTTTTAATATATCGCTCAACGAATCTCTCCCCTGGAGTGAGTGCGTGAGCAAAACCATAGCGTGGCCTGAGAAGGTTTGTTATGTAAATGGCCGGGATTCTCCATCTGTGTGCAAGCCTTAACGCATGGAGATCACCGTCAGAAATAATTAGGTTTGGCCTGATTTTTCTGATGTTCTCCCTGAGATCATAGTAACGTTTTATAGTTTCTATGGCGCTTGGCGTTTTTATTTCAAATCTCCTATTTTCTGGGTTAAAACGCGGTATTGGAAATAATATGTTCAAAATAGAAGCCGAAGTAATTATTCCATAGGAGTTTTCATACCAAGCCACGGGAGTGCAATAATAGACATTTCTGAACTCCTTTTTTAGAAGATTGTACACCCTTCCCCCAGAATAGAGGAATAGCTCGTTTCCCTTCTCCTCCAACCTCTTTCCCAAGCACATAATTCTTGATAGGTGCCCAAGTCCAAGTTCGTTACAGCTAAGCATTAGCCGCATAGCTCTTCGCATGCATGAATTGTCCTATAAACTTATTTCAGTTGTCCTTAATCTTTAATTGCCGATAAGCAACCATATCGCTTTCTTTGGCCTATTGTTTATAAGGACCACCGGACTGCAGCTGAATTTTCCATGATAATATTGCTGATGAGAATAAGCCGCGATGATTTCCTAGCGCACTAAAACTCGGGCTTTCTAAGGTGTAGGCCTAATATGAAAATCTCTGAGCTTTTTGCTCTACTTGCTTTAGGCTTAATTAATTTTACGTCCTTGAAGTAGCGCTTCATTTCTCCAAGAAATTCTTTCAGCATATCTCCTTCAAAAATCTTTACAAAGAAATTGCCATCAGGCTTTAAAACTTCAAGGGCTATTTTTAGGGCTGCCTGTGCGCAGTCTATTTGCCTAGCATGATCAACTTCCCATACGCCTGAGATATTTGGAGAAACATCTGAAACTACGACATCCGCTTTTCTAGGCAAAATCTCCATTATGGCTTGAACCGTTTCCTTTTCAGTTATGTCCCCAATAATCGTCTTAATGTTGTCCTCGGGGAAGGGTTCAATAGGTTTCAAATCGACTCCGAGGATAAAGCCATTCGGCCCGACAATTTTCCTAGCCGCTTGAATCCAACCTCCAGGAGCAGCACCTAGGTCCACGACAACATCTTCATTTTTGATGAAATGATATTTCTCCACAGCTTGCAACAGTTTATAGGCTGCTCTCGAACGATAGTTTTCCTCTTTCGCTTTTCTATAATAGTAGTCCCTTTTCCGCTCTTGGAGCCACGCTTTAGGCAAAACTAATTTTCACCTAATGTTCAACTCTGTTCTTTTTCGGCTTCACGGAGAAGCCATTCAGTGAGTTTGCTACAATTCTGCGGGGTCACGGCGCCCGCCGGTCCGCACCTTTGGCTTTCAGGGCATAGCATGCAGGGAGAGTCCTCTATCGAGCTTATGGAAGCTGGAAGCCTTTTAGGATAAAGCCTGTAGGTCCATCTTCCATTGCAGAGCTCTTTTTCCCTTCTTATGAGTCCCTTGCTTTCCAGCTTCAGTGCTATTCTTGAGCCCTCCCTGCTGCTCGCCCCAAGCTTTCTCCATAATTCAGACTGAAGCATTCCCTTATTCCCGCTGCTTGTTATTATCTGCAAGGCTCTCTGCTCTAGATCGTTATGCCTTCGCATATCACCAGTCACTTTTATTCGATTATATTTTAGGACCTCTAAAAGTAAAAACGTTTATCAAAAATAAAACAGTTTACGCTGATTGAAAGGAAAATAAAATGGATAAGGGTAGGGCTGAGAAAAAGTACTGCCTCGGAATCGAAAGTACGGCTGACGACTTTGGCGTTGGAATAGCCAGTTTTGAAGGGGAAATATTAGCCAATATTATAGACGCATATGTCCCGCCAGAGGGTGGAATTCATCCAAGAGAGGCTGCGAGGCATCATGCAGATGTTGCCGGTAAGGTTGTTGAAAAGGCCTTAAAAAAAGCCGAAATTAAGCTAGAGGATATAACCCTTATAGCTTTTTCGCAGGGACCTGGATTAGGTCCTTGTCTAAGAACGGGTGCCACAGTGGCTCGTGCGTTGGCATCATATCTCCATGTCCCCCTTGTAGGTGTAAATCATTGCGTGGCCCATATTGAAATAGGGAGACTTACGACGGGAGCTAGGGACCCTCTTACTCTTTATGTTTCCGGCGGGAACACTATTGTTGCGGCTTTTGATTCAGGCAGATACAGAGTCTTCGGCGAGACATTAGATATAGCCCTTGGAAACTGTCTAGATGTTTTTGCAAGGGAAGCTGGTTTGAGGCCGAAAACGGGTAAACCTTTAGGAGCCATCGTCGAGGAGCTTGCTGGAAAGGGGAAAGTGTTCGTGTCTCTTCCCTACACGGTTAAGGGAATGGATCTATCCTTCAGTGGCTTATTGACTGCTGCCATAAACATGTTGGGTAAAGGGGTTTCGTTGGAAGATTTATGCTACAGTCTCCAAGAAACAGCTTTCTCAATGGTTACAGAAGTTACAGAGCGGGCTTTAGCTCACACAGAGAAAAGAGAGGTTCTGTTGACAGGCGGTGTAGCCGCTAATAAGAGACTTCAGGAAATGGTCAAGTTCATAGCTGAAGAGCACGATGCAAAATTCTGTGTTGTCCCAAGCGAGTTCGCAATTGATAATGGCGCCATGATTGCATGGGCTGGTGTGCTCGCTTTTACCCATGGCATAACGACCCCTATTGAAGAAAGCTTTGTAAAGTTGCGGTGGCGGCTTGAGGAGGTTGAAGTCCCTTGGATGAAGTAAATCAGTGGAGACTAATTAAAAAGGGGGCGGAAGCTTGGCTTTACCTTGCCAATTGGCATGGAAGGAAAGTTGTAATTAAAAAGCGTCTGCCTAAACATTATAGAACTCCTAAACTTGATGAGCGAATCAGAACTTATCGGACAGTTCATGAGCCGCAACTTATGCATGAGGCCAAAAGAGCTGGAGTGCCAACTCCGATAATCTATTTGGTTGACGTAAAGGAGGCCATGATTGTAATGGAATTCATTGAAGGGGACCAAGTTAAAAAATTGTTAGATCTGATCTCTCAAGAGGAGCGGGATAGGTTATGCTATGATATTGGTGAATTAATAGGAAAGCTCCATAAGAATGGGATTATCCATGGAGACTTAACCACATCTAACATGATAAGGACCGCTGATGGCAAAATATTCTTCATAGACTTTGGACTCGGCGAAAAAATCGATGAGGTTGAGGCTAAAGGGGTGGATCTGCATCTTATGAAACGGGCTTTACAAAGCACTCACTTTAAATTTGCAGATGAATGCTTCAACGCCGTTATTAGAGGATATTCGAGCGTTTTAGATCGTGAGACGGTAGAAGAAGTTTTAGAAAAGATTAAGGAAATAGAGCGAAGGGGACGGTATGTTATCGAAAGAAAGGAGGCTCGCAGTTCCTTTTGAGACTTAGAAAGTTAGAAAAGATTTTAAGCATTTAAAATGATGTAAGCCTCTAAAAAGGTGGGGCGAGTGGCGAACTACCAATCCTGCGCTAAGGTCATCTTCTTTGCAACAAAGAATTTCAATAAATTCCGTGAGGCCTGTATGGTTCTCAGGGAGTTTAACCTATCTTTAGGCATGCTTAAGATAAAAACGTTAGAAATTCAAAGTGAAAGTTTGGAGGAGATTGCAAAGGCAAGTGTTCTTGAAGCCTTTGAGAAATGTGGGATACCACTAATCGTTGAAGATGCCGGATTGTTTATAGAAGCTTTAAATGATTTTCCAGGACCGTATGCCTCCTATGCCTATAAAACCATAGGCAATAGAGGACTGCTTAGACTGATGGACGGTGTAGAAAATAGGAAAGCCCGTTTTCAATCCGTTGTGGCCTATTTCTCACCGGATTTAGAGACTCCTGTATGCTTTAAGGGGGAGATTGTTGGAGAAATAACTAAAGAAGTTCGAAAGGGCAACTCAGGTTTTGGTTTTGATCCCATTTTTAAGCCTCAAGGAAGCGATAAAACCTTCGCGGAAATGAGTATTGAAGAAAAGAACATGTACTCCCATAGGGCAAGAGCCTTTAGAGAATTCGCTAAGTGGTACAGGAGTTTTAAGCGAATTGTTTAAGTTTATCGAAGATTTTAAATATACGCTTACAATTGCTCCTTAAAGCTAAAAAGGGGTAAGTATGCCTAAAAAGGAAAAGGGTAAATCACATTCGATAAGACCAGTTAGCAAACGTCCTCCAAGCTGGTGTAAGTACCAGCCTGAAGAGGTTGAGGCCCTCGTAATTAAGCTAGCGAAGGAAGGTCATCCTCCGAGTCGGATAGGAACGATTCTCAGAGATCAATACGCTATTCCGCTGGTTAAGCCAATAACTGGGAAAACCATAACGGAAATTCTTAGGGAAGCTGGACTTGCACCTTCAGTGCCTGAAGACTTGGAAAACTTGCTTAAAAAGGCTTCTAGACTTATGGCGCATCTTGAAAAGCATAAGAAAGATTATCATAATAAGAGAGCTTTACAGCTTATTGAAGCAAAAATCCATAGGCTTGTAAACTATTACAAGCAAGAAGGCGTTTTACCTCCAAACTGGAAGTATGAGCCCAAAATGACCTCAATTGCCTGATGTCTTTATCATTTGAAAGACCTTTAGAAATTTTAAGCCTACTAATGATTAGCCATGGCCTCAGATAACCAGCAAATTTCAAGTTTCTTTGAGGTGGCCTCCGCGGCTTCCAAGGCCATATTAGAGGCTATTAAAAGTGACGCTACAATCTATTTGTATTCCCACCTTGATGCTGATGGTATAGCTGCTGCCGGAGTGATCGGTAAAGCACTTTATAGGCTTAATGCTAGATTCCGAATCAGGATAACTCAATGGGTTGATGAGAAGCTGGTAAGCGAGATTTTTGAAGAAAAGCCTCAAATGATAATTTTTGTAGACCTAGGGACAGAATTTGCAAGTTTGCTGAGAAATAAAGTTTCAGTTTCCAACTTATTGATTTTGGATCACCATCAAATTATTGAAGCATTGCCTCAAGACTTCCTATGCGTTAACCCTCATATATTTGGCATAGACGGTTCCAAAAACATTAGCAGCTCAGGAGTTGCCTATTTCGTGGCGAAGGCTTTAGATCCAGTTAATGTGGATCTGGCCCCTATAGCGGTTGTTGGTGCTCTCGGTGACCTGCAAGATAAGTATGAACAGAGAATGCTTGGCGGGTTGAACCAGAAAATAGTTGAAGATGCCGAGAGGGAGGGTCTGTTAGCTGTTGAGAAGGATTTGCTTTTCTTTGGGAGGGAGACCCGTCCTATACATAAAGCCTTAGCCTCCACCACAAGCCCCTTTATTCCAGAAATAAGCGGCTCTGAGGAAAAAAGCCTAGACTTTCTTATGAAGCTCGGTATCCCGCTTAAACATGACGACAGATGGCGAGCCTTAAGGGATCTTTCAGAGGATGAGAAAAGAAAGCTTTGCTCGGCCCTCGCCGATTATCTTCTATCTAAGGGTTTGCGTTTCGAAGCGTCAAATCTTATAGGCCATGTATACACTTTAACCCGCGAGGAACCTTGGACCCCAACTAGGGACGGTCGGGAATTTGCAGTTTTGCTGAATGCTACTGGACGCATGGATAAACCCGGACTAGGCGTGGCTATATGCATGGGCGATAAGGGCTTAGCCTTAGAGGAGGCGAACAAAGTTCTTGAAGACTACAGACGCAATATTAGCAAGTATTTGAAGTGGATCATGGAAGAGCCTGATAGGCTAAAGGAGCTGGAAAATATATACGTGGTTTGCGGTGAAGACTTTATTGAAGATAAGATGATTGGCGCAATCTCATCAATATTATCGACAAGCCTCCCGAATACAGAAAAGCCACTCATAGCTTATGGTAAGGCAAATGAGGGGAGAATAATGAAGGTCTCCGCAAGAACCACAGATTTAATGGTTAGCAAAGGGGTTAATCTAGGAAAGATTATGCAAATTGCTGCTGAAAAGTGTCTTGGCAAGGGAGGCGGCCACGATATAGCTGCTGGAGCCCAGATTCCCGTAGAGAACATCGACCTTTTCATAAAGCTTGTAAATGAGCTTGTAGGCAAGAGCCTAGCAGGCGAGGATATTGGAAGCTGAGTTAATAATAAATTACGATGATGTTAAAACAGCTGAGGCTGTGGTAGCCGCAGTATCGCCGGATAACATTAAGGCCCCCCCAGGCTTATTTGTGAAAACTAAAAGGCAAGGAGACAAAGTTCTGACATTAATAAGGTGCGAGGGAGATCTGCCAACGTTTATAGCAACTATTGATGATTTGTTATCTTCAATATCTGTTGCTGAAAAAACCTTGAAAATGTTAAAGAAAGTTATATAGCGGTTTAAAATTTTTAAATGCTGGGCAGAGCAGCTAACCGTGAGGAACATGTTAGATATAAAATTGATACGAGAAAATCCAGAAATGGTGAAAAGGAATCTTGAGAGGAGATCTAACCCTGAGTTACTTAGCATGCTTGATGCTTTACTTGAAAATGATAGGATTTGGCGGCAGAAACTAACAGAATTAAACAATCTTCGAAAGGAAAGAAACCAAATAACAGTTGAGATAGCAAAAGCGAAAAAAAGAGGTGAAAACATCGATCATATTCTGTTAAAAGCGCAGGAAATAGACGAAAAAATTGCTGATCTAGAAAGGCAGGTGGGCACATATGAAGAGAATGTGCGCTACTATCTTATGAGGCTTCCAAATCTGCTCCATGATTCAGTCCCAACCGGAAAACGCGAGCTTGATAATGTTGTAGTTAGAACATGGGGTGAAATCAGAAGATTTGATTTTCCTATAAAGGACCATATAGATCTTGGGTTGGGCTTAGGTATACTGGACGTAGAAAGGGCTGGAAAGATTTCTGGTGCAAGGTTCTTTTACTTAAAGGGTGCTGGAGTTCTCTTGGATTTGGCTTTAATAAACTTTGCCCTTGAAGAGCTCATCAAAAAGGGCTTCGTTGCGGTTGAACCTCCATTTCTCATGAGGCGGAAGCCATACGAAGGCGTTATTGCGCTTAGCGATTTTGAGGAAAATCTATACAAAATCGAGAATGAGGATTTGTATCTCATTGCTACATCCGAGCATCCTATTGCCGCAATGTATATGAATGAGGTTCTGGATGAGTCCGATTTACCCCTAAAATTCGCCGGGGTAAGCACTAACTTTAGAAAGGAGGCTGGGGCTCATGGAAAGGATACGCGGGGCATCTTTCGAACCCACCAGTTTAACAAGGTTGAGCAGTTTATCTTTTGCAAGCCTGAAGATTCGTGGAACTTGCATGAAGAACTGGTTAGGAACGCCGAAGAGCTTTTGCAGAAGCTAGGCATACCATACAGGGTTGTAAACGTTTGCTCAGGCGAAATTGGAACGGTTGCTGCGAAAAAATATGACATTGAAGCTTGGATGCCAGCTCAGGGAACCTACAGGGAGGTGGTCTCTTGCAGCAACTGTACGGATTTTCAGTCTCGAAGATTGAATATAAAATACAGGGAGAAGCCAGGGAAACCTCCAAAAGGCTTCGTGCACACGTTGAATTCAACCGCTTTAGCCACTGGGAGAACAATCGTTGCAATTTTAGAAAACTACCAGCAGAAAGATGGTTCAGTGATAATTCCTGAGGTTTTAAGGAAATACATGGGCGGCATGGAAAAGATAGAGCCTGTAGAGTCTAAAGGTATTTAGCAGAATGAAAATCCCAGAATCCACAAGGTAAAGCTTAATATTCTAAATGTGATTTTCCTCACTGTTTAATGGAGGGTGTATGTGTCAACAAGAAAGGTAAGGGACAAATGGCGTAGCAAANCATGGTACACGGTGCTTGCCCCCCCATACTTTGGTAATGCAGAATTGGGTAGTATACCCGCAGAGTCTCCAGAAAAGCTTCTGGGCCGCGTGATAGAAGTTACGCTTTACGATATCACAGGCGATTTTTCGCATCAGTATTTGAAACTTTATTTTCAAATAACCAGTGTTGACGGTAAAACGGCGCGCACAATGTTTAAGGGGCATGAATATTCTAGGGATTATCTCAGAAGCCTTGTGCGCAGAAGGACGACAAAAGTTGATGGCATATTTAATGTTTCAACAAAGGATGGTTACAAGTTCAGAGTTGCAATCGTGGCGTTCACCCTTTCAAGAATTAAAACTTCGCAGGAGAGCGCTGTTAGAAAGATTATGGCAAGGATAATTAACGAAAAGAGCGCTGCTTTAACTACAGATCAATTTGTTCAGGAAATGGTTTTGGGGAAAATATCTTCAGATGTCTACAACGAGGCTAAGAAGATAGTTCCGCTGCGCCATGTAGGAGTGAGGAAATCAAAACTTCTAACACAAGTTGTGGCACCGCAAATTCAGCAGACAAGCTAGCCTTTAATTTTTGATTATTCATTCGGTTCTCTTAGCGTTTCTAAGCTGGAGGTATAGGTTGGGAGATATTAGAGTTATCCTATATGGTGTTGGCGCTATAGGAAGTGCTGTGGCTAACCTACTCTTGAAAAAGCGTGGTGTTAAAATAGTCGGCGCAGTCGACACTGCAAAGGACAAAGTTGGAAGGGATTTAGGCGATTTTCTAGGTCTAGGCGCCAAAACCGGAGTAATAATTTCTGAAGACGCTTCCTCGGCACTTCAGAAGGAAAAGGCGGATATAGCCATTCATGCTACGACATCCTATCTCAAAGATGCGTATCCGCAGATTTCCAAACTTATAGAAAATGGTGTTAACGTTATATCTACATGTGAAGAGCTTGTTTACCCCTTCTATTCCGAGCCGGAGCTTGCGGAGAAGCTTGACGCTTTGGCCAAAAAGTGCCATGTGGCTGTTTTGGGGACGGGAATCAATCCAGGGTTTTTAATGGACACCTTAGTTATAGCCCTAACTGCCGTTTGTCAGAGTATAAATCGGATCGAAGCCGTTAGGGTGATAGACGCAGCGTCACGACGAATGTCCTTTTTAAATAAGATAGGAGTTGGCTTAACGCTTAACGAATTTAAACAGAAAATCGCTAAGAGGCTGATAACAGGGCATGTAGGTCTGGAGCAGTCTATTGCTATGATAGCTGATGCACTTTCATGGGATCTTGAACGAATAGTAGCAGAACCCGTTGAGCCCATATTAGCCAAGGAAGTGTTTGAAAAAGGCCTTGTCAAGATTGACGCTGGAAAGGTTGCGGGAATTAGGCAAAGGGCTAAAGGGTTCGTGGATGGCAAGGAAGTAATTCTCCTGGATTTTCAAGCCTATGTGAGTGCAAAGGAGGAATACGACGCCGTAACCATATATGGAATTCCAGTGGTTCATCAGAAGATTCAACCATGCGTGCACGGTGACCTCGGCACCGCAGCCATACTTGTAAATCTAATTCCAAAGGTATTATGCGCTTCTCCTGGATTAGTTACAATGAAGGATTTGCCTATTCCATCAGCCGCTCCAGAGGACTTAAGTAAGTGTTTTATGCACAAGGTACATATTACTGTGCAGTAGGTATTTTAACAAAGGCTTTCCAAAATTAGTATGTCTGATAGGTGAAGAATATGGGCAAATATATCCATAATAAGGGTGACCTTAGCCTTTCCAAACTTATCGAAAATACTAAGAATTTGAAGGATTTCTGGAAAGTCGGGGCCTTGGCAATTTTCATAGGTGTGGTGCGGGGTGAAACCCACAGCGGCGGAAAAGTGCAGAAGCTGGAAATTGAAGCCTACGAGGAGAAAGCTGAGGAGGTGATTGCGGATATATGCGAGGATTTAATGAAAAAAACTGGAATTGTGGATGTTCAAATTCATCATTTTGTAGGTAATTTTGGCGTAGGTGAAGATCTTGTTTATGTTTTAGTTGCCGGTTCCCATCGTGAAAATGTCTTTCCAGTTTTAAAGGAGGCTGTTGAAAGATATAAGAGAGAGGCGCCGATTTTCAAGAAAGAGTTTATAATGGGCGGGGATGGCGGCCTTGGCGCTTATTGGGTTTCTGAGAAGGAATATATGTAATAGCAGCGTTAACCTTTATTTTCGGGAAGCATTATAAAGCGGATATCCGAAATTATGATTGGAGATGGTGCTATTGGAGAAAAAGAGTTATTTATGGTTTGAAAGACGCCGAAGGAGCAGGGCTTTAGATCTTGCACAGGAGCAGATAATAAAAGCCCTCGACACTGTGTCCTTCCTAAATCAGGCCATGCAAATGTTGGCGAAAGGCAATAAAAAGGAAGCAATACATAGTATTGACAACATCTTCAAAGTTGAGAGGGAAGTCGATAGGCTTAGAACTGAAGTTTTCAAGGAGCTTTCTAAAGGTGTGGCGCTAGTTGCTGACTATCGTGAAGACATTATGCACCTTGTGAAGAGACTTGATACCCTTGCAGACCACGTTAAAGATGTGGCAAGATGTGTTCTCATGCTTGAAGATGCTGAAATCCCTAAGGAACTATGGGAAAAAGCAGCTTATATGACATCAGTTCTATTTGATTGTGCTCGAGCCCTTCGTTTAAGCATTGAAAACATAGGCGAGAATCCAGCAGAGGCCATGAACGGCGCTAAAAAAGTTGAGGAGATAGAGAGGAAAATAGATGACGAATACCTGAGCACGAAAAAGCTGTTCATTAAATATGCCGATAGAGTGAACAGCGGTTCAATGGTAATATTTAACAACCTTGTAGAGTTTATTGAGCATGCCGCCGACATGTGTGCTGACACAGCTGACTATATAGTAATCCTTGCCAGCAGGGAGTAATTCAGCTTAATCGCTTATTCCGTGTCGATTCTAAAGTTTTTCCAAGGGCAAAAGCTGCGGCTAAAACCACGAGGGTCCCGAAGACTCCAGCCATTAAATTTGATATGTATGGATTTTCGATTGTTGGCAGCGTGTAGTCAGGCATTAAACCGCTCCACAGGGGTTCCGGTTCCGTGATTCCTAAGTTTTCAGCCACCGTCTCGAGTCCATCCGGAAATTGGGATGCGAATGGTGCTAGAAGCGCAAAACCTGCGAGCATGAGCAAAACAGCTTTAGCTATCTCTCGCATATAAGGTTCTCCTCATTAGGTTTAAACCGCTTAAAAGTGTGGGTCTTATTTTATATAGTTGGCTCATGATAATGGTGGTTATTGCGGCTTCTCCTAGCCCAATTAATGCATGCCAGAATAGCATGGCCGGCACCGTTACTATTAAGCCTCCAGCCTCCGAGAATATGGGAGAAAGTCCAATTTCTAAGCCGCAGGCTAAGGCGCCTATAACAACTGAAAGCCATGAAGCTGCGAAAACGCCAAAGTGGAATCTCTTGCTGCTTGTATTTTCCCCTGATATTAGCTTTAGTATGAAGAAGCTTAACCCGCCGATGATTGCCATGTTGAATATGTTGGCTCCTAGGGCAAATATTCCGCCATCAGCGAAGAAGAGCGCTTGCATTAACAACACAATAGTCATGCTTAAAATTGCTGTATAAGGGCCGAGAATTATGGACAGAAATGTTCCCCCGACCAGATGTCCGCTTGTTCCATAGGTTATTGGAAAATTTATCATCTGAGCTATGAAGACGAAGGCGCTTGATATAGCGAGCAGCGATGTAAGCGAATGAGCATATGTGGATTTGGCTTTTCTCCAAGCCCAGGAGAGCATGCTTGCTGATATAATCCACATAAACGCGGCTATTTCTGGACTTAGAAACCCATCTGGGATGTGCATACTGGCCCTTGTAATACTTTCCTTAAGAATGGTATTACTTAAACTTTCCGCCGCCGGCGATTTTATCGATTAAGGAAATCTGCTAGTCCAGTTTATCCTCAAGCGTCGCCCTCTTTATCAAGAAATATCCCCTCTGTCCGTCCCAGATTTTATTCGCTTCAAGTATTGCTATTTTCTTTCTAAAAATCGGAGCATCAATCACAAAGGTCTCGTATTCTCCTCCCTCCCCCACCGGTGAAATTCCGTAATGTTTACTAAGCCATAGCAAATGTTTGACAGCGTTTTCATCGATCTTTCTTCCAAGCCAGTCGGCACTTAGTCCATAGGCGTAAACTCCAGTTAGTATAACTTCAAATTTTAATTCCAAAATTTCCTTCAGTATACTTTCTGGCCTTTTCTGCCATAGAGGTGTTATACATGGAAGGCCTAGTTGACTGCAAATTTTATTTATGCGGTTTTTCTGGTAGGAGGAGGATATGGTACCTGAGACTATCCCATCCACATCTAATTTTTCAATTATGCGCTTTAAATCCTCCAATTCAAGCTCCTTTAAGCCGGAGGTTTCGGCCTTAACTAAAGGTATTCCGACGGCTTTTGCGAAGAGATCCATTAATTGGATGTTCGGGTAATGGAACATCCAACTGTCATCCCTTAGTGGAATCATGGACACCAGGAATTTTACTTCATAGTTTTCCTTTAGAACCTTGTAGAGCGCTAATGTGGAATCCTTTCCTCCACTCGCCAGAACTGCAACTCTCATGGTGGATCTACTCTAAAAGTTTTGATTTCGCCTCCTTAAAGAGCGCCTCTGTACGGCGTCGCCATTCTTCAAAATCTTCCGGAGTTTCTGGATAGTTTCTATAATGGGCTTTCACCTTCTTCATAAGGTTGAAGGATATTCTTAGCTTGTTAAGGAAATGCATTCTTCTCAATCCTCTAAAGACACGTTTAGCGGTTTCTGTTATGTTTAGCCGAAACTCCTGTCCGAGCCCTGCCTTTAAAACATCCTCATCGGTTAATAGCTGATATTTCATTCCATAATTTATATCATCATCACTGCATGTCAAGAGCACCATTCTAAAGATGTCTAATGACGCCTGCTTTGTTCCATAATTCTCCATGTATTTAACGTTGTACGGCCAGAGGGCCTTTTTGCTTATGTCGCCCTTTTCTATGGCTTCGATTATTGTTTTTCCAGCAAGAAAGCCGCTTAACATTGATGGTCCTATTCCGCCTCCATGTATTGGATTTACAAGGCAGGCTGCATCTCCCACTATTATAATTCCGTTTCCAACCATGTTGTCTAATGGTCTGCGGGTTGGATCAAACCATGTACCTCCATGAAGAAGCACTGACCCCTCAAATTCTGGTTTGGCTAAAATATGCTGGTAGAGCTGATTTTTGGGATTCGGAAATTTCCCTCGCATGCATACTCCTAAACCAACATTAACCCTTGCCCCCCTTTTGGGGAAAATCCACGTATAACCGCCAGGCGTGACTTTTTGATTCAAGTAAATTTCACAATACCTTGTTTCTCTGCCCTCCTGTTTCAGCTGCCTAATTTCCCTATAACAAGCTTCAACATCCTCGTTGGAAATTTCCCTCTCTATACCCATTTCTGGTGGAAGCTTCTTTCTAATAACTCCTGAAAAACCGCTGGCATCAACGACGGCTTTGCCTCTTATATACTCTTTTTCACCAGTTTTTAGGTTCTTGACCAAGACTCCGGCTACATAGTCCCCCTCGATTATAGGTCCCAAGCATAAAGTAGAATCCATTAAAATAACGCCTTTGTCCAGGCACTGATTAAGAAGCCATTGTCCAAAAAGTTGCCTATTCAGCATATATCCTGAAAAATCTTCATGTTTAACTGTGAAAACTGTGCTGAGATCAGGAGAGTATATTTTGACGCCTTCGATGTGTCTTTCAAGTTCTCCGTGTTGAGGCTTATCCAAGCCTACAGCTCTCAAATGATGCTCTCCTAGGGCGTCACCGCATATCTTATTTCCAATATCCTCCATGCTTTTCCTTTCAATTAGGCAAACCTTTAAACCTGCTTTGGCTGTTGTTTTTGCAGCCAAACAGCCAGCCGTGCCAGCACCAACAACAACTACGTCAAATTTCATTTTTATCCCTCTGGTGTAATTTGTATACTTTGTTGTATAATTAAACCTTATAAACTTGAGGCATACACTTTCACACTTGGTGTGGTAGAATAAACCGCAAAATAAATTTAAGCGACGAACTGCGCAAACTTGTAGAAGCGCGTATTGAACATACTCTAAAAGGAATAGAAGAGACGCTTAGGGATGTCATTAAAGATAGGGATTTAAAATTCGATGTTCTTAAAAGGGACTTGAAAAGCCTAGAAGAAAGCTTTAACCTCTTATCCCAGAAGTGGAATCTTGAAATAATCTACACGCTTTTTCTTAAAAATGAAACCACGTTCAGCGGTTTAAAGCGTATACTTGGGATTAACTCTCGCACGTTATCTGACAAGCTTAAAAACTTGAAAAGTCACGGTTACGTTGAGAGAATTATCGAAGCCGGACCACCTTTAAGAGTGAAGTATGCCCTTACGGTGAAGGGAAGAAACACTGCTCTTCTGGCGCTACCTCTTCTGTACTATTTAAGCAGTTTGTCTTCAACTTAGTTTCAATTACTCTCCTAAAGCTTGCTTTTTATAGGCAGGGCCAGAACCGTTGTCTCTTTGGGTGTGTCGAAAACAATACATGTTAAAGTTTTTTCTATGCCCTTAATAGTTCTAAGCTTGTCTATGACAAACTTTCCAACACTGTCAACATCTTTTTCCTTCACCTTAATTAGGATGTCCCAGTCTCCAGAGATTATGTGAACCTCTTGAACTTCTGGAAATTTTGCAATTTGTTCTGCTATCGCCCTTTGGGAAAGAGCTTCTTCTGGCCTTCCAGTTCTATATGAGAAGGATGCCAAGATAAAGGCTGTAACCCCAAAGTTTAGCTTTTTAGGATCTAAAATAGCCCTATACTCTTTTATTATCCCAAGCTGCTCCATCCTTTTTATTTTTGCAAAGACCGTTGTTATGGGTGCATCTATCCTTTTTGCGATTTCTTTTGCTGTTAATTGACAATCTCTTTGAATGAGGTGCAAAATTGCCATGTCTTTTTCATCTAATTTCGGATTCATATTGTGAAATTAACAATTTTTAAAGTTAAAAACGTTTCTTTATCGGGTAAAGTACAAAAATTTTTATAAAAAATTTATAATCTTCCCTTATGTTTTTATGACTCTGCATATCCCACAAAATACTGATGAAAGAGGTTGTCCTAATTGAAACCGTCAAAAACCTTCACAGTTGAGAAACAGCCCGTAAGGGAATTGCCAAGACCTCTCTATGAACTTTCCGGGGAAGAAATAAAGGTTAAGCAGTTGATCGGTAGGGTAACTACGCACGCTTTAAAATATCTCTCAGACATTTTTATTGAAGAAGGATTTGAGTGGCTTCTTCCAGTGATTTTTTCAAAGTCCACCGATCCCCTTTGGCCAGATCCAGGCGCTTCTCTAGAGAAGAGAATTAAATGTGAAATTTATGGCGAGACTGTTAACACAATGGCCAGCATGATCATACACAAAATGGTTGCATGTTCCCTTGCCTTTCCGAAACTATTCACATACTCGCCTAACATAAGGATTGAGAGAAAGGAAAGGGCATACAGTGGAATTCATGCTTATGAATTTACCCAACTGGATTTTGAAATGCGTGACGCAACTTCTCAGGATGTAAGATGTTTCGTTGAAAAAGTGTTATGCAGATTAATAAGGTACTTGAAGAGAGATCTGCGGGAAGAGCTTATACAACTTGGACGTTACGACTATCTTAGAGACTTTGATACACCCTTTGAGGTTTATGATAGGGCAAGGCTAATAGCTGAGTATGGCGATCTATGGGAAATTGAGGTTATAAACCGCGCAGAGAAGCCAATCTGGGTGACTAATATTCCTAGGGAGTTCTATGACTTTGAGGATTTTACAAGTGGATGCTGGGACAATTATGACCTCATTCTTCCGGGATATGGCGAGATTTTATCCGGGTCTAGAAGGGAATGGGAGTATGATAAGCTAGTTAAGAAGATGGAGAGGGATGGAGTCAGAAAGGAAAATTATGCCCTGTTTTTGAAGCTCGCAAAGGAGGGTAGGCTTCGGCCGTCCGCTGGAGCTGGCATAGGCGTTGAAAGGTTAATCCAATGGATAGTTGGCGCGAAGCATGTCGGTGAGGTGCAGCCTTTCCCAAAGATTCCCGGCGTTGTTTATGATCTCTAACGTGAATTTTACATTCATGTTTTTGGTTCATAAGTTCTTAATAAGCAACTTAAGAACCTTCAAGAGCGTGGTGGTCGTCGAAGGAGGATCAAATGTTGAGTAGGGCTTCCGTTAAAAAGAGTATGGTATATACTGTGGATTTAACCAAGATTGAGGGTGAGCTTTTCCGTGTCCTGGATGTGGTGTTATAATATCTCCTGATGGTGAAACGGATGATGTTTACCAGATCATAGATACAAAAGTTGTCGGAGATGCTTTGGCAGAGTTAGTGCTTCAGTGTAATTGTTGTGGAAGTAAAATTAGGCTGGTAGGTTTTCTGATGATGGAAATGGAAGCGCTCTAGATATAGATTTGATTTCCTTACTAAGTAGAATTAAATTGTGTAGGGAAAAGAGAGGATAAAGACTACTGCCAGAATTGCCACCAGAATTTTTCGGCTTCTCGAGAGCTCTGAAACATCGTCAAGGGGGCCTGGATGTTTATGCATGGACATAAGTAGAACGAAAATGGCCATTAAGGGGTTCACATATAGTAAGAAAATTATTGAGAGCAGTGTAAAAAGGGTTATTTTTCCTTCGCTGAGCAGTGATCGGGCTACATGTCCCCCATCAAGCATGGCTGCTGGCATAAGATTCAGCATTGTAACGAAAAAGCCTATCCATCCAGCGAATGCTATTGGGTGTAAAAATACGGCTATCTTATATCCGGGCTCAACTGTAACGCCGGTTGGCGGTTTTAGAAGCAAAGGTGCAACCAGTCGTATAAACATGGGCACTGGAAGCGTCGGCTCACCTTCTGGTATCGTTGTGTAAATTGAGAATGGCAGGCCTATGACGGTGGCGGCAGCTGATGCTATAAAACCTAGTATGGGTCCGCTTGCGCCCACATCAAATAACGCATCTCTGTTTGGCGGGAGGGATTTTTGCATGATGACGGCGCCAAAGGTTCCTATCCCTCCGAATCCACCGATGGGCGGGGGGCCAGGTATAAAGTATGGCGGTGTAGCCTCTATTCCATTTTTACTTGCCGTTAACCCATGTCCTATTTCATGTACACTTAACACTGCCATTATGGTAACCATGAATGTTGCTCCGCCAATAATCGGGTTGATGAAACCTCCTGAGATGGATATTATGTATCCTGTGGTAAATGTGGTGCCTATTGTGGCGAGGAAAAGTAGCCAGTTTATGAGGATATTATATGGTTTCGCTGTAGGTTTCGGAAAGATCCTTAAAACAAGTTTGCCGTCGACTCTCCGGAGGAAGGCTATTAAATTATTTTCCTCAAGTTTTTTAAGCAATGTTAAGAAGGCCCGCTTTGTCTCTTGGGGCTGCTTTAAATAGAATGTAGGCACATTGTGCTCTATTAAGGCCTCCTCTGTTTGCAGGTGTTCAGAAACTATGCTTTTCAGTTTTTCAAAATCAGATTGTGTGAATAATGCCTCGTATGTTTCGTTCAAGCTTCAACCTCATGCCATTGAATTTTTATATTCTTTTCTGGCTTGATGTAGTGAATTCATTTTGTTGCTTATTTTCGTTTTGAAGGTTTCACGTTAAAGCCGCATTTTAAAGGCGTTTCTTCATTCTCTCTTTTGTTTAAGTTGCATTTAAATTCTCCTGCATGAATTAGGATACTGGAGCGTTTGGTAGTGTCCTCGAGTATAATATTGCCATTCATGGTTCAGGCTGATGGGAAAGTTGAAAACTTTGACGTTGAGATTTCTACTGTTCTGCTTTTAGCAGAAGCTAAGCGGAGAAAGGGCTTTTTGAGTTCGGAAAGGCGTCTGGATCTCGTTTCTAAACTTTTTTATCCTTTATGGATTGTTCCCTTTGAGGATAAATCCCTTATTTTGGATGGTTTGAATAACTTTTCGCTGTCTTTAAATTTCCAAACATTGCCTGATGTTACTTCCTTCGTAGAGGATGTGGAAAGGGGCATATCAATGCGGGGGTATTTCTGGGAAATTTTGGATAAGTGCAGAAAGGCCTTCCTCACATTCAATCAAAGTTATGAGGTCAAAATTGGCGGTCTGATAAAAAATAGACAATTCCTATACGAGCTGCTTGAGTATATTAAAGAAGCCGCTTCCAGCGAGTCTAAAGAGACTGTTTCTCTGGTTTTAATTCCACCTCGCTTAGATTTTGAATTGGCTTCCGAGAATGCCGGGAAATTTATTGCCCTTTATCGGCAGGTTAGGTCAGACATAAAGGCCCTGCAGTATTGTCAAAAAATTTTAGGAGATTCCGCTGATTTTCACGAAAAGATGATTTTGAAGGAGATTGAGTACACCCGAGCATTTTATGATGGAGAAATCTCTAGGCTTAAACCCCTCGTTGAGGATAGGATTAATAGATTGCAAAGTGAGCTTGATGCTGAAATAGCTAAGATTAACAAGCTTTTAGAGAGGGAAATCAAGCCTAAGGAAAGACAGAAGGCGACTTTTGAGCGAAAATTGCAGCAGCTGGAGGTTGAAAGAGCAGACATCGAGGAAAAGTTGGCTATAGCTCGCAAAAGGGGCGGAGCTATATGGACAAGAATGGAGCGAAGTCTCCGCCTTTGTGAGGAAAAAATCAGAAAGCTGAGGGACAAACTAGATTCTTTAAATTCTTCCATCGACAAGGCACGCAGGCGGGCTGCGTCTGAAATTGAAAAATTGAAGGGGAAGTATGCTCGTTCTGTCGAAGAGGAGAAACAAAAAATCCGCAATTTTGAGTTTCAGCGGGAAGAGAAAATCCAACAGAAGCGGAGGGAAATGGAGAAACTTAGAATCGTCGTCAGCCAGATCTCCAATCAGATAAAGGGACTGTTGGACGCTAGGATGGAATTGATTGATAGGTTAGATGAGCTGTTCATACCATGGCGTAGCGAAAAAGTTTCTTTGGCATGTTTACCATTCTATATTGTAGGCTATAGAGTTAGGGATGACATGGAAACGCAAATTTTCCAGCCAATTAGAGTTGTGGCTTCGAGTGGAGTTGGAGGGGCTATCCGCAAAAAATTGTTTAGTTTTGGCGTAGCCTCAAGGCTCAAGCATTACCTTCAGACGAGATCAAAAACCCTAGGCGATCTAGTTAGCTCCATTGGAAAGGCTGTAAACTCTGATAGATGCTTTAAAGAAACATTGTATCAAACGGCCTTTTCAAACAATTTTTTGGCACAGCGGGGCATTAAGGACGTCGTAGTCGGTGGTTTGAGGGAGCTGGAGTCGAGGGGCTGGATTGGGCATGAGGAGGTTAACATCATAATTAACTCCTACTTTAAGGAGGCTTGAAGGTGGAAGAAGGAAAAATTGTAGAGAGAAAGATTCTCCTTAAAAGGGCATTTCCGAGGTTTCGACTCTTTGAGATTGGGCGAATGCTGGCCATCCCATATTTTGAGCATCTTGAAAGTGCTTGGGATATGGATGAGGAGCAGGCGGCCTATGAAATAGCCTCTTTTATAAGTGATGTTCAGCTTAAAGAGATTTTCAAGTCTCAGAAGCCTAGAGATTGGGTTGTTTTCCGTGGTAGGCACTACACCCTTGAGAATGGAGTTTTATCCCTTAGTGGTTCATGGGACGCTTTAAGGGCTGGGCTCCGTCAGATAATTGAGAAGTATGGACGTAATGGTGTAGAGGTTCTAAAAGCCTTTCTCCAACTGGGCGGTAGCGGCGGTTTAATGGATGTGGTTTCCCGCGTTAAGCGTCCCGTAAACGCTGAATCCATAATAGCTGATCTTGAAAAGCTGAAGATATTAGCGGTTTCTTATAGGGGCGACAACTACACTGAGTGGAGGCTTTTGGATGAGGTTTTCCCGCTTATTCAGGAGGAGCTAGAGGCTCCAGTTGAAAAGCGTCCTTCCAAAGGACGTAAGGAGGAGACTATGCCGGCTGCTGAGGCCGCAGCGTCCGGGGAGGAGGTTGATTATGTTGAACTTGAGAGACAGGAAATTGGAAAGATGGATAACGAATTCAACGAGTATTTGAGGGACCTGCTGAAAAGCCGTCTGGAATCCACAATCAGATTTGGGAAAGCCTTCTCAGCGGCTGCCCTTGCTGATTATCTTATGAAACTGTTTGGGTCGATTCTGTACTTTGACAGTTTTTTGAGCATTATCCAGCAGTATGGCTTGGCTGATGTGGATATTGTCCATGAGGGTGGAAGAACGGGCATGCATACAGGGTGGAACTTAGCCCTTTTTGGTGAGCCTGGGACGGGTAAAAGTTTCTCGACGAGGGATATGATTCTCGGCAAGCCTGACGCGAAAATTTATCCCCATGGGATTCCTGGGCGGAACCGTTATGCAGGGGGTATGACGCCAGCTCGCTTTATAAGAATTGGCCAGGCCTATGTGGGCAGGGCCTTCAATTTTATCATACCAGAGTTCAACGACTGGTTTAGGTATAAGGGCATGGTTGAGCCGTTAAAGTTGGCTATGGAGCGGGGAATAATAAAATATGAGCTTCATAGGGAAGTTATAGGCCCATATCGGTTCAGTGGCTTCTTCTCTGTAAACTATAATGTTGCAACTTTCGGCAGGGGCTATGAGGTCACCATTTCAGATCCAAACTTCAGTTTGCCCTATGATGAATATGTTCTCGTTTTTGGTCCCGATGGCTATGAGTTTCGCATGATAGGGGAGCTTGTTGAATCACATCCTGTCGGTGTTAAGGTGGTGTCGTTTAATCCGGAAACCCTTCAGATGGAGCTGTTTGAAATTACAGGGTATCTTAAACATCCAATCTCTAGGATTTACGAGGTGAGATTGCGTAATGGCCGCAGAGTGAAAGTTACATTGGGACATTCGCTTTTCACAATTTCAAAGGATGGGCTAATTAAATCCGTTCCGACAGGCGAGCTGAAACCAGGCGATTATGTGGCTATTCCAAGGCATCTGCCCGCTAATCCTAGACCGCTTTCTAAACTGAATGTTGCGTGGCTACTTTTTAAAAATAATCTGCATGAGGGCATTTTTGTAAGGGACTTATCTGTTAGAGAGGTGATTTCCAGAAACTCTAATCCATCGTTAAGGGACTTTAGTAGGCGAATTCAAAGGTCATACGCGACGGTTCGCCATTGGAACAACAATTCAATAATGCCGTTATCAATTTATGCCCAGCTTACGGATGTTCGCGGCATACCTGACACGGCGGTTTTGTATTCAGCCAAAATGGACAGGGCTTTTCCAGCCTTTATGGATGTTGATGGGGACTTCGCATGGATTTTAGGGTTTTATGTTGCCGGAGGAGAGGTTCTCCATGGAAGATATGTTAGGTTGGCTGTAAAGAAGCCTGAACATGCAAAAAAGATTGTCAGATTTGCTGAAAAACTCGGCGTTGCAGTTTCTTATGATGGAAGGTTTATGGTCATGCATTCCGCAGTTCTGGCAAGGTTATTCATGGCGCTTGGCGCAGGTGCCTGCCGCTGTGAGAAGCGTGTTCCCCCTGCTGTTTTTAATTTTTCAAAGGATTGCATGAAGGCTTTTCTGGATGGATACCTTTCAGCAGGCGGATGCCGTAGCTTGAGGGGCGAAAGGGATTCTGCAGCTTTAGGCAGGCATTTGTCATCGGATAAAATGTACCTTCAATGTTTTCTTGGAAGAAATTCGGAATATAATGTTGCCTTTTTCGGGCGCTGTAAATTTTTTGATGCTGTGCCAGCAGTGGCTGTTAAAGAGTTATTGTACGTCCTTAGAAGGCGATTTAATCTCTCCCAGAGGGCCTTTGTAAAGCTGCTTGGCAATACTGTTTCACGGTCCTTTATTGTAGGTTTAGAGACGGGCCGTTATAGGACAGTGAAGAGGTCTACGCTTTTGAGGTTAATTGAGGCTTTGCCCAGCGATTTAAGGTTCACTGAGGAGGTATCTCGGCTCAGAATGCTGGTTTCCGGAGATTTAGCTTGGGATGAAGTCGTGGAGGTTGTGGACACCGGGATTGAGGAACCCACATATGACATTGAGGTTCGACCAGAAGGCAGGGCTATCGAGAATTTTGTTGGGGGTTACGGTGGCATAATATTGCATAACAGTGCCATTGAAGATCGTATGCTTTGTAGGCTGCATAGGCTTACAAAGGAGCGTTTCATTGAGATTGCTCAGAGTCAGAGGCGCTTGGCCTTCGGAGAAATAGATACGGAGCAGGGGGCTAGGAGGATCAGGGATCATGTTACCCTTGTTTATGCTATTGAAACTGGGCATCCTTTTGTTCGGAATCGTTTTCCCAAAAAACCTGTTATGATTACGCCTAAGGCTTATGATTTAATTGAAAGGGCACGTGAAGCTATTTTAGAGTGCATTCCAAGGGAGCATGTTACTTTTTCTGCGCGTTTGGAGGATAGGGCTATACGTTTTGCCTGTGCAGCTTCACTTTTGAACTATTTTGGTTCGGATTTGGACTATATTCCGGTGAGTGATGATGCCTTGAAGTATGCTGTTCAGCTTTATGTGGAGGAGGCCTCTGTAAGGTCCAAGCAGGAGTTTCTGCCTGAAGAAGTTTTGAGGAAGCTTAAGTTAGTCTAAGTTTAGGGGCCTTATGTTGAAATTGCTAGGCGTTTTTTGGCTTTCTTGAAGATGTTTGCTATGTTCTCTTCCTCTTCCATCTCGGTTTCTGATTGGAGACTTTCAGGCGGTGGTAGTTGAACGGGAGCTTGCTGGGGTTTTGGTATCTGATCGGCTGCTTTTGCCCTAAGATTTTCTATTGCGTTTACGAGCTCTTTGACGGCTGCTGCTCTTTCGGTTAGGCCTACAACCTTTATGCCCTCCGGGTTTATTGTGACATAGACTGGCGGATTGCCGAATTTCATTTCCTTTTTGAGGAAGGCTGTTATGTTTGGGTATCTGGCGCCATCCCTGAATTTGAAGAAGATTTCCTCCTCTGTGGTTTCAACTAACCCGTCTGTTTCAACGGGCATTATCACGTTGCTTAGCCCAGTCAAAATTTCGTTTCGGAGTTTAGCTCTTTCGGAGGTTAGGTTTTCCACTTCAGTTTGCAGTGTTTTAACTTTTTGCTCCAGCTCCGGTGTTAGGTCTTTGAAGGTGTTTCCTGTGAGTTCGCTAAAGCGCTTTTCAAGGGGGCTTTTGTTTTTAAATTCCCTTAACTCCGCTTCTGCATCTGAGAGTTTAACCTTAAATTCCTCTAGGAGTTTTTCAACTTCCATGAGCCTTGAGGTCAACTGTTCTAGATACGCAAAATTTGTGGATTTGTCTTCCCCTCTTTTTTCCGTCTCCTCTATTAAGGTAACCTTCACAATCTTTTCACTCATTTAATTGCACCGTTATGGGTGTGATCGGGCCTATCCTATAACTCTTCTTAACATGTGGATATATTGCTGACAATTATTGCCGCTGCTTGGGACAATTTTTAGATTATAGGAAATGGAAAAATTTTGATTTTAGATTATGTCGTATTTTATTTTCGCTTGTGAAGAGGATAAGGCTCAATTTTTGGGTTTTTGCTCTACGTGTTTTCGGATGGAGTGTTTTATGGATTTTTCGGTTTCTATGTGGATTAGACGGTGTTTTCGGCTGCATATGGGGCATGTCCACACATGGCCCGTATCTATTTCCCTTTTCTGGGGCTCTTCTTCAGTTGCTGTTATCTTTAGAGGCTTTTCTGGCGGTGGTGGTGCAATGGGCCACGCCCTTTCCATTAGGAATAGGGTTATCATGGCTTTTTCGTCGTCGCCCCTGCATAGGGTTACGAAATGTTTTCCAGGCGCCTGCTTGCCGGTTGCCTCTTCGTAGGTTTTCACTTCACATTTTTCCTTTATGACTTGGGGGATTTCCTCCTCGGCTGTTATGGCTTTTCGGCGTACATTTCCGTTTTCGTCTATCTGTGTTAGGCTTATGATGTCATAGTACATTTCCGGGATTGCGCTTCTCTGGAAGAGCATGGTGTTTCCCTCAAGCTGGGAGAGGGCTGGACCCTGAGGGCATTTTATAGCCTTCACTATTACCCTTTCCTGTTCCATGTCCCTGCAGGTTTTAAATATCCACTCGCCTGACCTCGGGTCCTTAACCCTATAGAATTTTACTTCTCCCTTTCTAAGCTGGCGGAGGCTGAAATCGAACCAAACGTCCTCTGTGCGCTTTTCTAGAAGCTTAACGTTTACCTGATCCCAATGTAGCATATCTGATACCGGTTCCTACTTGTTCTTTCAATTAATTATTCTTGTCGGCTTAGAAGGTTTCCCAAACATAGACTCTAAATATTCTACTGTGGGTGTGAAATCCAGCAATGACGAAATAAATCCGTTAACATCCATTTTCGTTTTTGGCTGTTGGGAATCCGGGCAGACTGTTTAAATATTTCNTTTATCTGAAATTATTTTATGTCTCAAAGGCTAAAAGAAGAGTTTCTAGAACTTTTGGAGAAGGATAAAGAGTTTAGGTATGCAGTAGCGGGGCTTGTAGGTTTAGAGGAGATTCTGAAGCGTTTGGACA
>Ga0065718_1004960_pt1 | contig 91236 bp, 108 predicted proteins | sample GBSCel77sediment_2_FD_59105 | JGI IMG/M metagenome (GOLD analysis project Ga0065718, IMG submission 59105) | Hot spring sediment microbial communities from Great Boiling Spring, Nevada - cellulolytic enrichment CS 77C v3 (version 3) | ecosystem: Environmental > Aquatic > Thermal springs > Hot...
TGAAAAAGGGCAATCTTTAATAGGTGTAACAATATTTACCATAATTCTAATGATATTAGTACTTGGATTAACAGGAGCAACCATTTGGAGTTATGCTCTAAATAAGAGAGCAAGAGATAGGGCAGAAGCCCAGGATATAGCAAAAAATATTATTGAGACAGTAAAAATTTGGGCAGGAAGTAGCGAGGCAAATTTTGATGCACTAATAGAAAATGAAGTGAATGAAACAAGAGCAATTCCAGCAATACCAACTATAAGACCTGCAATTCCTGCGGATCCACCTGACAATGATCGACTGTATACAGATTTTTATAATATTCCCAAGATAAATGGTGTTCCTAAATATGTAGTACAATTTTTGGTTAAGGATTATAAAAGTCCAGATTCCTCAGTGGCTATTCTAAAAAGGATAACAGTAAGGGTTTATTATGCCAAAAATAATGGCAAAATTAATACTAATCTCCACAAACCTGGGCCCGGTGCGCCACCTAAAAGATACGAAAATCCTTTAGCAGAGCTTGCGGGGGTAGTTACAAGACCATGAAAAAAGGCATGACCTTAGTTGAACTGATAGTTTCTCTCTTTATACTCTTTATAATAATCGCAATAACCTTTGCCATATGGATGTCAGTACAAAGAGATCTTATATCCCAGAGGCTTGATAAAGAAATATATGATTCCTTTAATTCAGCGAGAACTAACATTCTTGATTCACTACTAAAAAGTATTTTTGTATATCCTCCAAATGTGAATGTCAGACTTACTGACAACTCAAGTTTCAACCTAAATATAAACGAAAGAGTAGGATATGACAAACTCCTAACTATAACTCCCGCACCTTCTGGAGGTTATTATTTAAATGTCTATTTAACAAGGCCAAGAATACCTATGGATAATGCCCTTCCTAATGCAAGAATGCTCTTGTATTATAGAAAATTAATAAATTGGACTCCTCAATATACTACTTACACTATTGCTGTTGCCTTTACTGGTACATCAAAAACTTTGAAAATAGGCAAGATAGTCAACTACCCTACAAATATAACCTTTACTTCAGGAGAAGGCCCCAGAATAATTGCTGATTACATAGTACCAAATGGCTTTACTTTGACCTACTATGTTATTGACTATAGTACTTTTAACCCAACGAACAATACATATACCTTAAATACTTATACTGATACTGTTCCTGCAAGAAATACTAATATCCAACAGGTTCAAGTTTATTTAAAAATTCAGAAAAGATACCAAAATATTGTTAGGACAAGAGATATAACATTTAACGGAACAATATTTTTAGAAGAGCTACCTATCTCCTACTAATTTTAAGATAAAGTCTCTATTATTTTTACGTAAAGTAATAGTGTTGTTATCTATGTCTACCTTTATTATTCGATAACCATCTACTTCTTTGCCCTTCTCTACTACGAAGCTCTCTTCTTTTTCAGGTTTTTCTAAAATTACCACCTCATTGTATTTTCCCTTTAATATGCCTCTAACAACAAAATTTGGTCTCTCACTTTCAGGGATAACTTTTACAACATTCTTATCAGGTAAAATAGAATTTATACTGCCAGATTCTTGTCTACGCTCTTCAATTAGTGGTTTAAATGGATCTGTTCTCCCCAAAGACAATTTATATTTTTTCTTTAAATCATTTAAGTTTTCAGCTATCTTAATTTGATCTATTTTTTCTAAGTTTTGCTGAACAAAAGATACCTTCTTTGCTGATATTATTTCTTCAAAATCGTCCCTTATCAATTTATCCATATTAATCACAAAATAAGTGTTTAAACCTAAGGATGCAATCAAAAAACCACTTAGAACATAATCTATTTTTCTCATACTACTCCCCTCCTCTCTCAAGTACATACACATCAAAAACTACATTAAGGGTCAATATATTATTGTCACTTACAAGTTGAACTTGATTAAAGCTTAAAGGATAACTTTGATCATAAAGGTCTCTAAAAAAGTCTATAAATTGGTTATAATTTCCCACAACCTTTAGATTAATAGGTAATTTTTTTAATTTTAAAGGAAAGCCTTCTGGAAGATCCTTTATTTCTTCATATTCTAATGGTTTGATCTCGAAGCTTGTTATTTTGTTTCTTTTCATCACTATACTTAGATCTTTGAAAAATATTGGCACTTCTTCCTCTTCTAAGAAAAGAAGATTTCTTTCTGAAAAGATTACATTTCTTTTTTCTTTAATCTTATTTAAAGTATCTCTGAGTGCATTAATGCTTTCTATGGCATTCTCTAATTCTAATTTCTTTGTTTCATATAATTTCTCCTTTTTACTCACTTCAGAGTACTTTGGCATTATAAATAGAACTAAGCCGAGGACTAAAACTATTATGAAGATGTATAAATGTATCTTGTTTTTCATTTGATATACCCCACTATCTCAAATCTTTGTATTTGACGATTTTGCAAAACCTCTAAGATAGCACTCTCTAACTTAACATTTTTTATTCTCTCATATTGAGATAGAGCAAGGAGGAAATCCGCCACACCTTCAGTATCAAGGCTATAGCCTTCTATTGTTAGTTTTTTATCGACCCCAATATCCACAGATGTAAGCCAGACGTTTTGAGGAACCATATATTTTAAATCAGAAAGAAAGAGAAAAGGTAATGATACTGTAGATCTTTCTTGGAGCCATCCTTCCAATATTTTTACTATTGCATTTTGAGTATCGACCTCTTTTCTCAGATTGTTGATCTGGTCATTATATTTTGTAATTTCTCCTTGTAAGTAGTTAATTCTCCTGTCTAAATCCTTGATTTTAATATCAAGATAGAGATTCAAAGGAAACATTAAAGATAAGGCAAGTAAAAAAGAAATAGCAGACCTTATTATTAATTCTCTCTCTATAATAACTTTTTCTTTTACAAAACTTAGTTTAGGAATGTTTGTTTCTCCATATAGAGCTGTTCCTAAAAGAGAAATATTAAGATCTTCTGTTATCTCTACTTTATATTCTGGAGATATGTTTTTTACAAAATTTTCTACAACTTTAAAATACCTCTCATCTTCTCCAAATATCACTATATTTTTATCTTTACTTTCATAGAAAGCACTGTTTAAATAAGTAACTACTTCTTCTTGCCAACTTAAAAAGGTAGTATCAGAGGATAGATCATTTAAATTATAAAAGTCGTTAATTCCCACGCTCAAGTTTATTACAGAGTTAATTTTTCTATCTCTTATGAAAACTAAATCTGTAGTTTCATTACCTATAAATATAATTCCATCGGGATATCTGTTCTTAAGAGATACTAAGATGTATCTTATACCTGAAATAAAAGAGGGCTCAAGGGATATAAGAGTAAGCCCCAAGTTTTTAAATATATTTTCCCAAGTATCAATTATTATTTTAGGGATTGTAGCTACGACAGATCTTACCTTATTTTTATCCTGAGTAATTACGGAGAAGGTAAAAGAGTTGTAGCTTTCATCAAAGGCTTGAAATTCTTCGAGATCATCAAGTATTGCCATTTCAAGATCTTTTAAAGACATGCTGGGATACTCGGAAGTTCTTATAGAGATATCTTTACTTTCAAAAAGTAATATTACTTCTTTATCCTTTATTTTATTCTCCTTTAGGAATTTTTCGATTTTTTCCTGAACTAAGTTTTTCTCTTCTAATCCTCTATTCCAAAAGTCTCCTTGTGGTATCTCCATTTCCTGGTAATCTCTTAATTCTATACTCTTCCCTTTTTTTAAAACTCTCGCCATTTTTAATCTACCATTAAGCCATTGAATGCTAATCATGATTTCACCACTCCGTCCAACTTAATATAGTTATGGAATATGGGGCAGAAGTTCTGCTTCTTAATCCCTCAATTTTTAAACCTCTTGAATAAGTATAAGTTTGTCCAGTATATACAACGGTGATATTAGAGAGAGCATTGATTACAAAATAGCTTTCTGTGGCACTATAAGTAAGGTCAGATTTTGCAACACCATAAAAGTCAGTGTAAGAGAAAGTAGTAGGACCAAAAGAAGTATAGGTGGGTATATTGGTGAACCAAATCAGGCTGTAGATTGCAATTTCAGCCATACCTTCTGCCAAATAAAGAGCCTGTTTTTCTGCTATTTGGGCTTGAGTTTTTGATATATTGCCCTCCCAAAAGATAATAAGACCTGAGAATATAAGGCTTATTATGGCAGTTACTAATAAAACTGTGATAAGAATTTGCCCCTTTTTCATGGCGAATTAGAATTCTTCCCTCCAGGAGTACAGTATACATTATAGGTCAAAAGCAAGACACGCACAGAATAGTTCAAATTACTACTACTACCCCAGTTTGAAGGATCGTTAGGAAACATGTCCCAGTATTTTCTCTCAAGAGAATAATGATATCTATAGTTTCCAGAACTTGACGGATATCCTCCCCAAGTATATGAATAATTAACTTGGTCAAAGACTAAACCATAAGGATCTGCTAAGGTTACAGTACCTGCAGTATCAGATAATTCTCCTCTGCCTAAGGCAAGTCCTCTTGAATTAGTTCTTATATAAGTAGTATTTTGTGCCAAATTATAATACCTATCCAGTGCCGATCTATTTCCTCCTATTACTGCATAACTTCCTGGAGAAAGATTCCAACTTCCTGAAGCAAGAGTCACTAGAGTATTACCGTTGATCTGCCAATTCTGTATATTTACAGTCTGGTTTGAGGCATTGTATATTTCTATAAACTCTATATCTCTTTCATTTCTACCACGTCCATTTTTATCATAAGGAGCTGGATAATACATTATTTCATTTATTACAATAGGAGGCAAAAGACAATATACATCTATTCTTGGGGTCGAAAGAGAGTAGTTCTTAAATTTACTACTTTCCCAATTTGATGGATCCTGAGAGGGATTTTGTATACTCTTTCTTGATAAGGAATAGTATGTATTTCCCGAAGGTTGTCCTCCCCAACTTTTATCATAGGTTACTTTATCTACTACTGTGTTATTGATATCTTGTAGCACCACTGTGTCGCCATTGTTCCCCAATGGATTATTATTCTGTCCTAAATATTGATCGCTTACTTCAAGAATGATACAGTTTTTAGGAATAAAATAATGAGAAGACAAATTTGATCCTTTAGCTCCTATGATGGCAAGACCTTGAGCAGGTACCGTATAGGTACCACTTAGCGTGTTTGAAATTATGTGACCGTTAATCTTCCAGCCATTAAGGTTTATTGAGGAATAGGTAGCATTACTAATCACCACAAACTCCATCAAATTCTCGCTTATACTATTTCCTTGTCTATCCCGTGGGGCAGGGTAATACATTATCTCACGAATAAAAATTCCTATAATCTGAGGTATTGTTTGAGATCTTAAAGCTACTGTAGTACTTATATATCTACCATCATCCATGAGGATACTTATAGATAGAGTCCTTACAGCAGAAGGCACAGTAGTATAAGTCAAGTTATCATCAAGTCCCATAAATCTTATCTCTCTTATCGGACCTGCAAGTATTTCTCCATCAACAGTAAAATAATATTTTCCATTGTAATAGGAGTAAGAGTATGTAGATTGATCACCTGAGGGAAAGGATAAAACCAAATATCCAAGGGTTTGAGTAGGAGGACTTATATCTAATACTTGGTTCCCCTGTCGTATATCCCTTGTGAGTTTATCTACAATAGTTTGTAGATTACTTATAGATTCTCTCTCTTCAGTCTTTTGAGAGAAAAGAATATTAAAATTACTTAAAATGTTTGCTAATAAAATAGCTATAAGTCCTAATATAAGTACAGTTATTAAAATTTCAATAAAAGTTAGCCCCTTTTTCATGCTAACTCCTTTTAGAGATATAAGTAATGATTATGGTCGAAGGTTCAAAGTCGTCTGACTTGTTATTATTATTCTCTTCCTTCCATACTTGTAGAAATATCTGCCTTAAAGAATAAGTAGTACCTACATTTAATACTGTCATACTATAAAAGTAATCGGTGTATCCAATATTAGAAAAATTCCCTGAATAGGTAAAAGTTGCATTCCAATTTGCTGTAACAACTTTTCTATATTCTTCTAATTTTTCTTCTGTAAGAAGTAGGCAATTTTTCAACATATTCTCATACTCATCACTTTTTACGATATAGGAAACTCCAACACCTATGGAGGACATTATAATACCTAATAATAATATAGCAATAAGGACTTCTAAAAATGTCAAGCCTTTGCTCATAGCCCTATAACTTCAACATATCCTAAGGAATTGATTTTTATAGTAGCAGTGTAAACATCGATACTTAAAGTTAAGGTAGCAGAAGTTTCAGAATCGTCTCCCATAAAGTTTCCATCGCTATCAAAAGAAAAAAGTGTAGCAGTAGAGATAACTTGATTAAGATTCGACAATTTTCTTAAAACCACGTTGTTCTTATCATCTAAAAATATATATGAAGTGTAAGTGGTATAGGTGGGTGATGGCATTAAAGAAAGAGTCCAAGTAGTTTTGTTTATGATTGCTCTTTGTCTAACAAATCTAATATCCTCTTTAAACTGATTTACTACATTTTCTAAAATAAGCTTTTTATCAGGACCAGATCTCAAAGATATAAAAGCTATTCCTAATAGGATAGCGAGGATAAAGACTATTGCAATAACCTCCAAGAGATTAAATCCCCTTTTCATATTTTTATTTTAATAAAAAATTAAGTATTCTACAATAGGAATCATTCATCTATAAAAACGACCTTACCATTTTTATAAAATTTTACCCCTTTTTTATAGAAGTATGTAGAAAAGATGATTTCTCCTTCAGGGTATATATTGCCATTTTCAAAATAAAAAGTGTAAGTATTTGTAGGACTAATACCTTTTATTCCAGAAGGTAGAAGTTGAGGTGGAACGTATACCTTTTTAGTTTTTTCTCCATAAATCTGATAAAAGAGTATAGTATTTAACTTAGGAGAATATTCAAAAGAATAAATAATCCTCTCTCCTTTAACTATAGATAGTTCTGAGGCATATCTTGAATTTATGATGACCTCATGAGACAAAATAAAGGTATAAACCCTTAACCAGTAGAAGATGTGAAGAAGCATGTATAGTGAAAGAAAGAATATAGAGAGGAGTAAAAAATAAATTACAGCTCTCTTATACTTTTTAAGCTTGGCATAAATAACTAAAAAACTTTTCATTTAAAAATAAACCCCGGGGAGAATACCCCGGGGGATAATATTTATAAAAATTTTATGGAGCAGTATAGGTTAAGGTGTATGCGTTTGCTGTGCTTGTATATCCTAAATAATTTTCATTACCAGATGTAGCCCAATAGGTTGAAGTTTGTGAGACATCAACGGCAGTATATGCCTTATTATTATATGGACATACAACGGGTTCAGCAAAATAAGTTGGATCTGACAAGAATGAAGAAAAGTTTGTTAAAGTTGGATATGTGTTGTTTTTATTTCTGTAATATTCAAGGCTTGTTCTTATAATTGCTATGTTAGATTTTTGAGCTGATCTTTTTGCATCTGCCACTGCATCAAAATATCTTGGTAAAGCAATGGCTACTAGGATTCCTAAAATTGCGATTACTACTAAGAGCTCTAAGAGTGAAAAACCTCTACTATTCTTCAAAATATTCACCTCCTTTCATATTTAAAATATTTTTTAAAATTATTCTTTTTGTATTATAGCATTTTTAATTAAGTTTTCAACAATACATTATTATCTTCTAAATAGTCTCACCATATTAAACATAGGCAGATACATGGATATAACAATAAAGAATACGACTACTCCTAAAAAAATGGTCAAGGCAGGTTCTATCATAGAGGTAATTCTCTTTGTACCTATATCTATTTCTCTCTCTGCAAATCTTGTATATTCTTCAAGCATGGTATCAAGTCTACCGCTTCTCTCCCCTACCACAATCATTTGCTTCAAAAGAGGAGTAAAAACCTCTTCATCCATCATATCAGACAGATTTCGCCCTTCTAAAACCCCTGATAACATCTTTCTTAAATGTTCAGAGAAATATAGGTTTCCTATCACATCTTCTAATATTTCTAAGGATTGGGTTATCAATATACCTCCTGTGATAAGAACATAAAAGGTACTTGTAAATCTTGCAAGAAGTATTTGCCTCCATAACTTTCCTATTTTAGGAATTTTTAATTTATATTCATCCCACCATCTCTTGACCTTTTTATTCTTCAAACTTTGCCTTACTCCCACAATAAAAAGGGAAATAAGGATTAGTATTATCAAAATATTGTTTTTAATGAAATTGCCAAGAGAAATGGTAATCCTTGTGGGTAGAGGAAGGGGAACATTAGTTCTTGCATAGACCCTTTGAAAAGTAGGAATTACAAAGGTCAACATAAAAATTACTACAATTATCGCTGCAATTGTAACAATAAGAGGGTATGTAGTGGCTGATTTTATCTTTTCCCTTAACTCATGCTGAAGATCAAAATACTTAGAAAGCTTATCCAACATTACGTCAAGACTTCCTGTGACTTCTCCAGCCCTAACAAGACTTATAAATATTTTAGGAAATACATTTGGATATCTGCTTAAAGCTTCTGAAAGACTCAATCCTGCATCCACATTCTTTCTTACATCAAAGAGTACATCTCTAAAGTAGGCATTGTCAGTTTGGGTAGCAAGAGTTGACAAACATTCAGTTAAAATTATTCCAGATCTAAGTAAGGTTGCGAATTGAGAAGTAAATAACACCAACTCTGGAAGGGTAACCTTTTTCTTATAAGTGAGAGTTTTCCACAAATCTGATTCTTTCTTTACAGAAACTACATATAGTTTTTTAGCTTTTAAAAGCTTTCTTACTTCCCTTTCGGAAGAGGCTTCTAAAATTCCTTTATATATTTTTCCTTGTAGGTCCTTAGCTACATACCTGAAGGAGGGCAAATCAACTCTCCTCCCAGGCTATTACTCTTCTTATCTCATCAATAGTAGTGATTTTGTTTAGAACTTTTTCTCTAGCATTCATAAATAGGGTTTTCATTCCTTCTTTAAGGGCAGTATTTCTTATCTCGTCTATGGATGCACCAGAATTTATCAAACTTCTTATATTTTTAGTAATTCTAAGAATTTCAAAAACTCCAGTTCTTCCTGTATATCCAGTATAATTACAGAAGAGACAACCCTTTCCTCGAGCAAGAGTTATATTTTTACCTTCCTCTTTTGTTAGACCAAGTTCTTCAATCTCCTCAGGAGATGGGGTATATTCTTCTTTACAGGAAAGGCATATAGTTCTTACTAATCTCTGTGCTACGATGCCAATTAGAGAGGAGGCTATAAGAAAAGGCTCAACTCCCATTTGGACAAGCCTTGCAATAGCGCTTGCAGAGTCATTAGCGTGGAAGGTACTCAAGAGCAAATGCCCTGTTAAGGCTGCTTCTATGGAGGTATTTAGGGTTTCGGTATCTCGTATTTCGCCTACCATGATTATATTGGGATCAAGTCTTAGAATATTTCTAAGTCCTGCTGCAAAATCTATACCTATTCGGGGTTGTATCTGAATTTGATTTATGCCCGGGAGAGCATATTCTACAGGATCTTCAAGGGTGATTATATTCACTTCAGGTTTGTTTAATACATTAAGAGCAGAATACAAAGTAGTAGTTTTTCCACTTCCTGTAGGACCTGTCACAAGGATCATACCAAAAGGTCTCTTTATAAGATTTTCAAAAACTTTCAAATCGTAATCTGACATTCCTAATCTATCAAGTTCGATAAGTACCTTGGTTTTATCTAAAAGCCTTATTACTACCATTTCACCATAAGTAGCCCCAATAGAAGCTACACGCAGGTCAAAAACTCTATTTTCATATCTATAGGTAGCTCTACCATCTTGAGGTCTTCTTTTTTCTGCTATATCCATTCCAGAGATTACTTTTATTCTTGTAACTACCGCATCTTGAACCTCTTTAGGAATGGTCATTATATCATAGAGTATTCCATGTATCCTGTATCTTACCTTCATTTCCTTTTCTTGAGGGTCTAAGTGAATATCACTGGCATTTCTGTTTATGGCTTCATTTATTATGGATGATACAAGTTTTACAATTGGGGCTTCCTCTACCCCTAAGGCTGGGGGTATCTCTACAGTAGGTTCTGGAGCAGTTTTTTGAAAGTCTTGTACTACTGTAAGGGTTGTCTTTTCTAAGGGAAAAAGTTTAGATATTGCTTGGTTAAACTCCTTATCTGTAATGATAAAAATTCTTATAGGAGATTTAACAATTCTTCTTATTTCATTTATTACCACAGGATCTATAGGGGGTACAACTGCTATATGTAAGACGCCAGACTCTCTTTTAATGGGAATAAATTTATATCTTCTTAATAGATTCTCTGGAAAACTCTTTGCAACCTTTTCATCTATCTGAACCTCAGCCAGTGAAATATATGGAATCTCACTCTGTTTTTCTAAAACCTTCCCTATATCTTCCGGTTTTACATATCCTCTTTCTATAAGAATTTGTCCAAGTTTTGCTCCTGTCTTTTTTTGCTCTTCAAGAGCTTTTTCTAGCTGTTCTTTAGTGATCAGCCCTTGCTCTAATAAATATTCACCTAAGGGCTTTTTTTCCTTCATAATTTATTTAACTCTTCTTCAAGAAGGTTTTTAACCACATCAAGACTTGCTCTACCCCTTGTTTCTTTCATCACCTGACCAACCAAAAAATTTATAACTTGTTTTTTACCCTTTTTCCAATCTTCCACTGCCTTACTATTATTTGATATAACATTTTTAATTATATCTTGCAAATAGGAAGTATCGGATACAACTCTAAGGCCTTCTCTTTCTATTATAACCAAAGGATCCTCTTTTTTGGTAAGATATCTTCTTAAAACTTCTTTAGCCACAGGCCTTGTGATTTCATTTTTATCTACCATCTCTATTAACTTTACAAACCTTTCAGAGTCTATATCTAGGTCTTTAAATTCAAGCTTATTTTCATTTAAATAACTTAGTATCTCCACTGACAGCCAGCTATGAAGATTTTTGGCGTTTCCATAAATTCTTAATGCTTTGTCAAAAAAGTCTGATAAATCTTTGTCAGATACAAGAATCTCCACATCCACAGGAGAAAGCTCTAAAGCTAAATATCGTTCTCTTCTTTTTGCTGGAAGTTCGGGTATCTCGCTTTTTAATTTATTTTTCATTTCTTCAGTTACCATTAAGGGGGGAAGATCTGGTTCTGGAAAATATCTATAATCTTCTGCTTCTTCTTTACTTCTTAAACTTACAGTTTTTTGATTCTTTTCATCCCAATGTCTTGTTTCTTGGATAACTTCTTCGCCTCTTTTTAAGATTTCAATCTGCCTCTCTATCTCATATTCAAGGGCTTTTTCGAGAGAAAAGAAAGAATTAACATTCTTAATTTCTGTTCTTGTTCCAAATTTACCTTCCTCGGTCTGAATAGATATGTTAGCATCACACCTTAGGGAACCCTTTTCCATATCACCACTACTAATACCCAAATATCTCAATATAAGTCTTAACTCTTGTAAAAAAAGTCTTGCCTCTTTAGGAGAATTTATATCAGGCTCTGTAACTATCTCAATGAGAGGTATTCCTGCTCTATTGAAATCCACAAGACTGTAGTCAGATTCAGAGAGTCTATCTCCAGAGCCTATATGGAGAAGTTTTCCTGCATCTTCTTCAAGATGAATCCTTTTTATTCTTACTCTTTTTATTTCTCCATCTACATAAAGGTCTATATATCCATTTCTACACAATGGTAGATCATATTGAGAAATCTGATATCCCTTAGGAAGATCGGGATAGAAATAATTCTTTCTATCAAATTTGGAATAATTAGATATTTCACAATTTAAGGCAAGACCGGCCTTAATAGCATATTCCACTGCCTTTTTATTTACTACAGGCAAAACTCCTGGAAAACCCATACAAATAGGACAAACATTAGTGTTAGGAGGCAAATTTTCATGCTCAGTACTACAAGAGCAAAATAGTTTTGTCTTTGTAGATAATTGGGCGTGAACTTCAAGACCAATAACAGGCTTATACATCTCTATACTCTCTCCTTATTAGGAAGGGTAGGATATTTCTTTGAAAAATCTACAAATTGTTGATAAGCATAGGCAAATTGGAGCAATTTATCCTCTGTAAAGAAGGAACTCATGAATTGAATTCCTACAGGAAGATTATTGTAGAAGCCAGCAGGCATAGATATGGCTGGAATTCCTGCAAGATTTACTGGAATGGTCATTATATCTGTTAAATACATTTGTAGTGGGTCAGATATCCTTTCTCCAAGCTTAAAAGGCAAAACAGGACTTGTAGGTGATGCTATAATATCTACTTTTTTAAAGGCCTCCTCAAACTCTATCCTTATTAGTCTTCTTACCTTTGTGGCTTTTAAATAGTATGCATCATAATATCCTGCACTTAAGGCATAGGTTCCAAGAATTATTCTTCTTTTTACCTCACTTCCAAAGCCCTTTCCTCTGGTCTGTTTGTACATAGAAATGAGATCTTCTGCAGTAAAGTCTCTATAACCGTATTTTACCCCGTCATATCGAGCAAGGTTTGAACTTGCCTCTGAAGTAGAGATTATATAATAAACTGGAAGGGCATACTCAAGAGAAGGTAAAGATATTTCTTCAATAGTTACTCCCATTTCTTTGAATACACCAAAAGAATTCTCAAGGGTCTTAAGTACTTCCTCTGAGACTCCCTTATACCAAAGCTCTTTTGGAATTCCCACTCTCCAATTTTTAACACTTTTTCCCAAGCCCTCTAAATAATTAGGAATTTCGTAAGGAGATGATGTTGAGTCCATAGGATCATGTCCTGCAATAATTTGAAGTGTTATTGCTATATCTTCTACGGTTCTTCCAAAAGGTCCTATCTGATCTAATGACGAAGCAAAAGCAACGAGTCCAAATCTAGAGACTAACCCGTAAGTTGGTTTTAGTCCTATCACTCCTGTAAAAGATGCAGGAAGCCTTATAGACCCTCCCGTATCTGAACCTAAGGATATAGGAGCCTCACCAGCAGAGACGCATGCTGCAGATCCTCCGCTTGACCCACCGGGTACTCTTTCTATATCCCAAGGATTTTTGGTAGGACCAAAAGCAGAATTTTCGCAAGAAGATCCCATAGCAAATTCATCTAAATTTGTTTTTCCAATTATAATGGCACCATTTTCTTTTAGTCTTTTTACTACTGTGGCATCATAAGGTGGTATAAAGTTTTCAAGAATTTTTGAGGCACAAGTAGTCTTTATATTCTTTGTAAGAATATTATCTTTAATAGCGATAGGAATACCATACAAAGGAAGATTTGGAGATTTGCTTTCAAGTTCTTTGATTTGCTTCTCTATATCTTCGTAAGGTATATGTAAGAAGGCGTTAATATAAGGTTCCCACTCTTTTATTTTCTCAAGATAACTTTCGACAACTTCTTTAACGTTAGCCTCTTTATTTTCATAAATTTTTTTAATCTCTCTTAAAGTTCTCATTCTTCCCTCTTCATTATCCTTGGTATTTTAAATCCTAAATCCTCAATTTCAGGAGCATTTTTAAAAGCTTCTTCCTGAGATATACTTTCTTTTACTTCGTCCTCTCTCCAAATGTTATAAAGAGGTAGTACATGAGCCATAGGTTCCACATTTGAAGTGTCAAGCTCTTGAAGTTTCTTAAAATAATCAAGAATATTCTGTAGTTGTTTTGCAAAAAGTTCTTCCTCCTCTGGAGTAAGATGTAATCTTGCAAGATGCGCTGTCTTCTTAAGTTGTTCTTTAAAGTCTCTTCTCTCCATACTCTTAATATAAATGACAAGCCACAAAGTGGCCCGGATTAATTTCTTTTAAAATTGGCTCCTCTTTTGAGCAAATATCCATTACACTAGGACATCTGGGATGGAATCTACATCCTGAAGGAGGATTTACAGAGCTTGGAACGTCTCCAGTAAGTACAATCTTTTTTCTTTTCTCTGCCACTTCAGGATCTGGAATAGGTATAGCAGAAAGCAAAGCCTGAGTATATGGATGAAGAGGAGAATTATACAGATCATCATTATTGGCTATTTCTACAATTTTTCCCAAATACATCACAGCAATTCTGTCACATATATGTCTTATAACTGCTAAGTCATGAGATATGAAAAGATAAGTTAATTTAAATTCTTTTTGAAGATCTTGCATCAAATTAATTATCTGAGATCTTATTGAAACATCCAATGCAGAAGTTGGTTCATCAGCGACTATAAATTTGGGATTCAAGGCAAGAGCTCTTGCTATTCCTATTCTTTGCCTCTGACCACCCGAAAATTCATGAGGATATCTTGTGGCATGATAAGGAGCAAGCCCCACAAGTTCTAAAAGTTCCTGAACTCTTTTTTCCTTTTCTTGAGAGTTTCTTACAATACCATGAACTTCTAGTGGTTCTCCTATAATTTCACTTACAGTCATTCTTGGATTTAGAGAAGAATAAGGATCCTGAAATATTATCTGCATATCCTTTCTAATTTTTCTTAAATCTTTATTAGAAAGCTTTGTAATATCAATCCCATCAAAAATTATTTGTCCATCGGTTGGTTCAAGAAGTCTTATAATAGTCCTTGCTACAGTACTTTTACCACACCCTGATTCCCCAACAAGACCTAAAGTTTCTCCTTTTCTTATGTAAAAACTTACATCATCAACGGCCTTTACATCACCCACATGCTTTGATAATATTATTCCTCTCTTTATTGGAAAATATTTTTTAAGATTTTTTACTTCTATTATGATCTCTTCAGAAAAGTTATTCATAGGACCTCCTAAGATTTTTAGCATGTATACAACGAGAGTAATGTCCTGGTTCTATTTCTACAAGGTCAGGAATTTGCTCAAAGCATTCAGGAGTTTTATATGGACATCTTTCAGCATAATAGCAGTAATTAGGAAGAGAGACCAAGTCAGGAGGTTGACCTTCTATTGCTTTTAATCTATCTTTTCTTACATCAAGCCTAGGAACTGATTCTAAAAGTCCTATGGTATACGGATGAGAAGGTCTCTTGAATATGGTCTTTACATCAGCATATTCTACAACCTTTCCAGCGTACATTACAAGAACATTATGACATGTTTCTGCCACTACTCCCATATCATGGGTTATAAGTATCAAAGACATACCTAACTCTTTTTGGAGTTGTTTTATAAGATCTAAGATTTGAGCTTGAATAGTTACATCAAGAGCTGTAGTAGGCTCATCAGCAATTAAGACTTCAGGATTACAGGAAAGGGCCATTGCAATCATAACTCTTTGTCTCATTCCTCCACTAAACTGGTGGGGATACTCATCTATTCTCTTACTTGCTTCGGGTATCCTAACCAATTCTAACATTTCAATAGCCTTTTTCCTTGCTGATGTTTTATCTAACTTTTGATGCAAAATTATAGCTTCCATTATTTGATCTCCAATGGTAAATACAGGGTTTAATGAGGTCATGGGATCTTGAAAAATCATAGATATTTTATTACCTCTAATCTCTCTCATTTCAGTCTCTTTCTTCTCAAGCAGGTTCTCTCCCCTATACCAAATTTCGCCCCCCACTGATTTTTCCTGGCGGATCTTGGATTAACCTCATTATAGAAAGAGCTGTTACACTCTTTCCGCTTCCAGACTCTCCAACTATACCTAAGCTTTCTCTTTTACTAATACTAAAACTAACATCGTCAACAGCCTTTACTATACCTTCATCAGTAAAAAAATATGTTTTTAAATTTTTAACTTCAAGCAGTAGCTCGTTCACAAGTGTTGCCTCCTTTTAAAATAAAACCCTTCCCGTTTTGGGAAGAGTTTTATTTTAAGAATTGGTGCCGAGGCCGGGATTTGAACCCGGACGGGCTTATGCCCATAGCACCCTCAATGCTACGTGTCTGCCAAATTCCACCACCTCGGCGTTTTCTTTAAAGATTATATAAAGCTTTGCTTTAGTCTGTCAAGATTTCTTACATGTACTTTTTATATTGGTTATTTTGTGTACTTTTTTTCCTNNTTTTTCTTCTTTTAGTTCTTCTTTTACATTTTCTTTATTATTTTCTAAAGTTATCTCTTCAAAACCCCATATTTTTCTTATTTCTCTTTCTATCTCATCGGCAATTTCGGGATGCTCCTTTAAATATAACTTTGCGTTTTCTCTGCCCTGCCCTAATCTGATATCTTTATAAATATACCAGGTACCACTTCTTTCTATAACTTTTGCTTCAACTCCTGCATCTAATATACATCCTTCTCTAGATATTCCTTCTCCATAAATAAGCTCGAATTCTCCTTCTTTAAATGGTGGTGCAACCTTGTTTTTTACTACTTTGACCTTGACTTTTGTTCCTGTTACTTCGCTTCCCTCTTTCATTGATTCTGCTTTTCTAACATCTATTCTTACCGATGCATAAAATTTTAATGCTCTGCCCCCCGGGAGTAGTTTCTGGATTTCCAAAAAATACCCCTACTTTCTCTCTCAATTGGTTAATGAAAATAGCTACAGTTTTAGACTTACTTATTACTCCTGTAAGTTTTCTTAAAGCTTGGGACATTAATCTAGCTTGAAGCCCAATAAAGGCATCACCCATCTCTCCTTCAAGTTCAGCCCTCGGAACCAGAGCGGCTACAGAGTCTATAACTATTACATCTACTCCACCACTTCTTACAAGTATTTCTGCAATTTCAAGAGCTTGTTCGCCTGTGTCTGGCTGTGATATTAAAAGATTTTCTAAATTAACCCCAATTTTCCTTGCATAATTAGGATCAAAAGCATGTTCTGCATCAATAAAGGCTGCGACACCTCCCATTTTTTGTGCAGAAGCTATAATTTGTAGCGCTACAGTAGTTTTTCCTGATCCCTCAGGGCCAAAAAGTTCTATTATTCTTCCTCTAGGAACTCCACCAACTCCAAGAGCATAATCTAAAGTAAGTATACCTGTGGGGATAACAGGTACCTGAAACCTTTCCTGACTCCCCAATCTCATTATAGCGCCTTTTCCGAATTGTTTTTCGATTTGAAATATCGCTGACTCTAAAGCTTTTTCTTTTTCCATATATTAACTACCTCACCTCTATTTTTTCTTGAATTAATTATATCAATTCAAAAATTTTATAACAAGTTGAATTGAAAATCTTCGTCTATTTCATGCTTTAGCTCTTTAGATAGTAGTGAGTAAAGAGCCTCCTTGGGGGACTTGTTTTCGTAAAGTACTTTATAGACCTCTTGAGTAATAGGCATGTACACTTTTGTTTTCTTGAGAAATATAATAGGCAGACTTTGCAGTATAAACTCCTTCTGCTACCATTCCATTAAGTTTATCTAAAGCTTCCTCCAAACTTAACCCTTCTCCTATTAATTTACCTATGGTCCAATTTCTGCTAAGAACACTTGTGGAGGTTAATACTAAATCTCCTAATCCGGAAAGTCCTAGTATAGTGAAGGGATGAGCTCCATATAAAATTGCTATTCTATTTATTTCCACAAGGCCGCGAGTAATAAGACTTGCTTTTGCGTTATATCCAAATCCAAGACCATCAGATATGCCTGCTGCAATAGCTATTACATTTTTAAGGGCTCCACCTATTTCTACCCCTATTATGTCATCGCTTCTATATATTCTCATAAAAGATAAGCTTAAGACGTCTTGTAAGTACTTTGCTGTATTTAAATTCATTGATGCAATAACAATAGCTAATGGCTTTTTTTCCATAACTTCTTTAGCAAAACTCGGACCTGAAAAAGTTGCAACTCTCTCAAAGTCTACATTAAGCTCTTCTTTTATTATCTCAGAAGGTCTTTTTAGAGTGGATATTTCTATACCTTTGCCTGTGTTAACAAAAAATTTTATCTTAGCTAAGTATTCTTTATTTGTTTTTAAAAAATCCCTTAAGCCCTGTACAGGAAGACTAAATATCGCAATATCAACATCTTTTGTAGCATATTCGATGTCCGACGTAATCTCTAGTGATGGGTCAAGCTTATAACCAGGTAAATAATATATATTCTCTCTCAGTTCTAATATTTTCTTTATTTTATCCTCATTTCTACCCCATAATATTATCTTGTAGCCCTTTTCACATAAAACATTTGCAAGAGCTGTTCCCCAACTTCCACTTCCAAAAACGGTAATTTTTATTTTTTTATCTTCCAACTTATTTTGTGTTCCCCCCCCTTTATAAGTCTTTTCACATTAGGAATATGCCGGTATATAATAAAAATACAAACCAAGATTATTCCCGTAAGGTATTCTACTGGAGGTTTCTCGATACTATAGAGTAAAAAGGGATAGATAACAGCACAAGTAATAGAAGCAACAGATTTGTATTGGGTAATTGCTACTATGATTATAGCAATTACAAAAATTATTATCGATGATTTTGGAAAAAGGTAGAACAGTATTCCAAAAGAAACCCCAACACTCCTTCCCCCTTTAAATTCTGCAAATATGGGAAATGAGTGGCCAATTACAGCTGCAATAATACACAACAGTATAAAAAGATAGTCATTGTGTAAGAAAGTCTGAGCTAAATATACTGCAAGAATTCCTTTACCTACATCCATTATGGCAACTAAAATTGCTGGTCCCCATCCAAGTACTCTTAGTACATTTGTAGCTCCAAGATTTCCACTACCGTGTTTTCGAACATCTATGCCTTTCCAGAGTTTTCCAACAATTAGAGCACTGGGAATAGAACCAAGTAGGTAAGAAACTATTACGAGTATTACTTTTATAAACATACCTACTCCCTCTTTCTTACTTCAATTTTTATCGGAGTTCCTATCCATCCAAAGTAACTTCTAAGGAACTTTTCAAAATATTTAACTACGTTTTTATTCATTATTTCAGGTTCATTTACAAAAAACACAAAGGTAGGTGGAGCCACATCTACCTGAGTGGCATAATAAACTTTTAAAATTTTTCCTTTCTTTGAGAAATTTGTTTTAGAAAGTGCTTCTTCTATAGCTCTATTTACCTGAGAAGTAGGTATCCTCATATTTCTTAACTCAAAAAGCTTATCAACCCATGGCAATATCTTTTTTACATTATAATTCCTAATAGCAGATGTAAAGATGAAGGGAAAATAATCAAATGGTTGCAAGATTTGAGAAACAATTTTTTCAAACTCCCTTCGTTCTTTTAAAGATGGGAATAGATCAGTTTTATTAAAAACAATTAAACAGGATTTTCCTTTATCTTCAATATAATGTAGTATTCTTTTTTCTTGCTCTCTTACTCCCACTGATAAGTCAATAACCATGACAGCCACATCAATTTTTCTTATGGTTTGAAGAGTTTTTCGTACAGAAAGCTCTTCTAACCCCTCTTCCACCCTTGCTGGCCTTCTTAATCCTGGTGTGTCAACGATGATATATTTTTTACCATTGAATTCCCAAACCAGATCAACAGCATCTCTAGTAGTACCAGGAATCTCACTTACTATGCTTCGATCTTTTCCAATCAAAGCATTGAGAAGAGATGACTTACCACTGTTAGGTCTTCCCACAAAGGCAAATCTTATAAATTCGTCTTCAGTATGGGATTCTTCTGTTGGAGGTAATAGTGATATTATCAGATCTAAAAGTTCATATAAATTTTGCTTATGAAGGGCAGATATGGGAAAAGGTTCGCCTAATCCTAAGGTAGTAAAAGGAGCAATATATTCTTCTTTATCAATCCTTCCTTCCATTTTGTTTACCACTAATATAACTTTCTTTCTGGACTTTCTTAATATATCTGCAAATTCATAATCTAAAGCTGTCAATTCTGATCTTCCATCTACAACAAAAAGTACAATATCACTTATATTTATAACCTCTTGAATTTTCTCCTGAACAAGATGACTTAAATCGTCATTAAGGCCCCATCCAGCAGAATCTATTAAATAAAAATAATTTGCCTTCGTGCTCACATAAGTGAACAAGAGGATCCCTTGTTACTCCTGGCTCATCAGCAACAATTGCCTTCTCTTCTCCTGCAATTCTGTTAAAAAGTACAGATTTTCCTACATTTGGCCTTCCGACTATGCTTACTACTGGAATGCCCTTTTTTATTACCAAATGAATCTCTAAGGGATACAGACTCTTTAATAGCTCTACTACCTCCTCTACAAAGTCATTAGGTGTTGATGTACCTGTAATTATACCAACTTTATTGTCTTCTTTAAACCAACTTTTGTCTATTTCTTCTATATTCTCAATATGATAAGTTGTTATTTTCTTACTCAAAGTGATATATAGTCTCCTGGTATTTGCGCTATTTTTTCCACCTAAAACAAGAGCAAGATCTACCATTTCTGACAACTTTTTAGCTTTTTCTTGTCTCTCAATAGTTTCAGGACATATGGTGTTAAATATTCTAATCTCTTTACCCTTTTCCATTATTAGATTTACTTTTTGAAGAGCATTATCTAAACTTTGAGTAGTTTGAAAAACTATACCAATCTTAGGATAATTTTCAATCTTTTTTATGTCATCCTCATTTTCTACTACTATACCTTGATCATCCGTGTAGCTTAATATTCCTATTACTTCTGGATGATTTTTTTCTCCTATGATCACTACTTTGTATTTATTCTTGTTTAGATATTCTGCAAGAATTTGGACTTTCTTTACCAAAGGGCAAGTAGCATCATATACTTTGTTCCCTAAAGTTCTATAGAATTCTATATCCCTCTGAGGCAAACCATGAGCTCTAACAATTAGAGCCTTTCCTTCAACAAATCCGTTTTTCTCAAGAATTTTTATACCTTTTTTGGACAACTCTTCTATAACCTTAGGATTATGAACTAAAGCTCCTAAAGTATATACTTCGCCCTCATTAGAAAGGACTTTTTCGGCAAGGGAGATAGACTTTTTAACCCCAGAACAAAATCCATAAGGTGTGGCAATATACAAAATCATTTTAAAAGCTCCATTAAGTTTACCTTTATTTTCTCATTTACTTCTCTTACATCTTCCTTACTTGGCCTTCTAACCTTAGGTATCTCTATAATTTTCCCTATTCTAATTTTAATTTGTCCCTTAATCTGAGGAAAGATTTTTTTCCTTCTCCATATTTTTTCGGTACCTTTAATGCCTACGGGTAGAATAGGTAGGCCATGAGTTAGGGCAAGAGAAGCAGCACCATCTTTTAATTCTAAAAGTCCCAACTCAGGATGATCATTTCTTGTTCCTTCTGGAAAGATTACTATTATTTCGTTTTCTTTTATTAATTTATTTATCTTTTTCCATGTTTCGTATTTAAAATCCTTTCTATCTACATCTATTGCACCGAGCCACTTTAAAAAAGGATTAAATATTTTGGATTTAAATAACTCTTTTTTAGCAAGATAGAACAACCTTTTATCAAAAGCGGCCCCTATTACAATAGGATCTAATATACTCACATGGTTCGCCACAAGAATAAAAGAACGAGAGGGAATATTTTCTTTTCCCTCTACCTTATATCCCCATATAATTTTTAATAAAAAGCGTACAATAATTATTAAGATTTTATAGAAAAAGTGAGAAATTGCCTTTTTAATTTTCTTCATAATTTAAAGATTCTCTCCTTAAGACAGCTTCTATCTGTTTCATTATATTATTTGTAAATTCTTCTTCTTTAGCTCTATCAGGCTCTCCTTCATAATAAACAGGCTGTAAAAATATTACTTTTATTTTTCCTCTTAAAGATGGTACCTTTTTCTCAGGAGACCATATACGATCAGCACCTATTATAGCTGTAGGGATAACTGGAACTTTCATCTTAGCTGCAAAATATCCAATACCCCTTTTAGGCTTAACTTCTTTTTTCTCCATTCTTAATCTCGTTCCCTCGGGAAAAACCAGTAAAACTTCTCCTCTTTTTAAGGCCTCAATACCACCTTTTACTGCAGAAAGATCAGCATGTTCTCTATTTACAGGAATTCCACCGAGAAAACGAGCAAATCTTCCCAATAAAGGATATTGGAATCTCTCTATTTTGCCAAGAGTTTTTATAGGTCTAGACAAACTTACAGCAATGGCTAAAACATCAAGACTACTTCTATGATTTGGAGCAATTATTACAGGCCCGTATAAAGGTATATTCTCGATACCCTTTACTTCCAATTTATAAAGTTTTTTAAGGAATATCCTTATAATATTTGCGATACCTTTATATATTAGAGGCTGGAAACTCGTACTATATTTCCTCCTTTTCATAAGGGATCCCATCGCAAGCAGGAGGAGTAGATTTTCCAACAGCACCGGCAAGAACAAGCATGGTTAAGATATAAGGTATCATCTGAATAAATTGAGTAGGTATTCCCACTCCTTCAAGTCTTATCCTTACCGCCTCTGCTATACCAAATAATAGGCATGCTCCAAATGCCCCTATAGGGTTCCAATTACCAAAAATCATAGCAGCAAGGGCTATAAAACCTCTACCACCTGTCATGTTTTCTACAAACACTCTTGCGTGCTCCAAAGAAAGAAAAGCCCCACCTAATCCACCTAAAATACCACTTATTAAAACTCCTATATACCTATACTTATAAACATTTACTCCTAAAGTATCTGCAGCCTGAGGATTCTCTCCTACAGCCCTTAATCTTAATCCAAAGACCGTCTTGTATATTACGTAATTAGAAACAAAGACTATAATTATCATTAAAATTATAAGTGGTGACAAATCTTTAAAAAGAATACCAACCCCAGGGATAGACGACAAAATAGGAATACTAATAGGACTAAATCCCTCAATATGATGAGACGATCCTGCAGCCTTAAATATTAGCCTAGAAAGAAAAGTAGTACCACCAGCAGCTAACATGTTTAAAGCTGTACCACTTATTATCTGATTTACTTTGAATTTTATAGATACTATTGCATGAATCAAAGAAACAGTCATACCAGCAAGAATAGCAAAAATTATACCTATTAATGGACTTTTGAAAAAGTACGTTCCTACAGCAGCAAAAAAAGCGCCAAAGAGCATGATTCCTTCTAAAGCAATGTTTACTACTCCACTTCTTTCTGAGAATACCCCACCTAAGGAAGCATAGGTAAGGGGAGTAGCCATTCTAATAGCAGATACTATAGTTTCCCAAGCAAATATAGACTCAAACATATAAAATTTTCCTCCTTCTCTTTAAGAAACGAATAACTACTTCGTTTGTAACTACAATGGTTAATATTATTATAGCTTGAAGAACAGATATTATTTCACGAGGAATATGAGTAAATACATCCATACCTATAGCCATTCTATCTAACGCTCCAAAAAGAAGAGCAGAAAATATAATACCTATAGGATGGTTTTTACCAAGCAAGGCTACAGCTATACCAGTAAAACCCATTCCATGGGTAAAGTTATCAAGAAACCTATACCTATAGCCTAAAACATCATTAATACTCGCTAATCCCGCTAGGGCACCACTTATCAGCATAGATAATAAAATTATTTTTTGAGGATTTATTCCTGCATTCTCTGAGGCGTGGGGATTTAGACCTAAAGCTCTTATCTCATATCCAAGTTTCGTCTTCCAAAGTAGATAATAGGTGAATATTATGGCAAGAACAGCAATTATCAACGAACTATTTAAAGGATTGCTCTCTGGAATATTTATTCCTATTTTCTGGAATATACTGAAGAGTTTTGGTAAGGTAGCTGAAGAAGGTAATTTAGCTGTTTGAGGGAGAGGGTATATTACACCTTTTTCCCTAAATGTATTCACAACAAGATAATTAGTAAGGGCATATCCTATCCAGTTCATCATTATGGTATTTATTACTTCATGAGCTCCTAATTTTGCTTTTAGAAGCCCAGGAATAAGAGCCCATAATGCTCCACCTAAGGCTGCAAAAAGAAGAGTAATAAATAAGTGTAAAAAGGGAGGAAATAAAGGAGCAATATATAAACCTGCAATAGCAGAAACAAAACCTCCTACAAGAATTTGTCCTTCTGCTCCTATATTAAAGAGTCCAGCCTTAAAAGCTACTGCTACAGCGAGTCCAGCAAGAATGAAAGATGTAGTGTTGAAAAGAACATATCCCCAACCATTAGGGTTACCTAAAGCAAAACTTATCACTTCCTTATAAGTTTCTATAGGATTGTGTCCTAATAAAAATATTACAATACCCCCAAAAAAGAGAGCAATTAAAATGGAGATTGCAGGACTTATTATATTTAGAATTAAATTTTCAAGAAAATCTCTATTTTTCAAGTTAGAGCCTCCTTTAACTCTTTCTGTCTTTTAACTCCAGTCATATAATAACCTAATTCTTTTTCATCTACTTCACCCTCAACAAAAGATCCTACTATCTCTCCATTATACATAACTAAAATTCTGTCGCTTAAATTTAATATCTCATCCAAGTCTGCTGAAACTAACAATATTGCCTTACCTTTGTTTCTTAAATTAACTAATAATTGATGTATGAATTCTGTAGCTCCAATGTCTAATCCTCTGGTAGGCTGGGAAGCTATTAAAAAATCAGGAGAAAAACTAATCTCTCTTCCTACTACTACTTTTTGTTGATTACCACCAGAAAGATTTCTAATAGGAGTCTTTATGCTTGGAGTTTTTACATCAAATTCCTTCACAATTTTCTCAGCGTGAGAATTTATCTTTTCATAGTTTAGAAAAACACCCTTTGAAAATTCTTTATAAAAATGTAAGCCAAGAATAGAATTTTCTGCAACCGAAAAATCAAGCACAAGTCCTCTTTTATGTCTATCTTCGGGGATATGACCTATATGCAGACGCCTTTGTCTTATGGTTTTCGAGGTTATATTTTTTCCTCTTACACAGATTTTTCCTTTTTGTATAGGAATCAATCCCACTATGCTCTCTACAAGTTCGGTTTGTCCATTTCCTTCTACTCCTGCAATACCTACAATCTCTCCTGCTCTAACATTAAAAGAAACACCTTTTACCACATCAAGACCTTTTCTTCCTTTTACCCATAGATTCTCTACTCTAAATATCTCATCACCTTTTTTGATCTTACTTTTCTCTACTTTCAAGAAGACCTCTCTTCCAACCATGAGTTGAGCAAGTTGATATTTATTAGTCCTTTTTGTCTCAAGAGTATCTACCAATCTACCTCTCCGCATTACACTAACTCTATCGGATATTTCTAAAACTTCATTTAGCTTATGAGATATGAAAATTATAGTCTTACCCTGTGAAGATAAATTTCTTAAGATTTTAAATAGCTCCTCTACTTCCTGAGGAGCAAGAACTGCTGTAGGTTCGTCTAAGATTAAAACCTCAGCTTTTCTATATAAAAGTTTCAAGATCTCTACTCTTTGAGCTTCACCCACTGATAGACTTTCAACTTTTGCGTATAAGTCTACTTTAAAACCCGTACTTTCCAGTAATTCTTTAATTAAAGTTTCTGCTTTTTTAAAGTCAAGAGAGATACCATTTTTTATTTCAGATCCTAAAATTATATTTTCAATTACTGAAAATGGAGGAATAAGCATAAAATGTTGATGCACCATACCAATTCCATTTTCTATAGCATCCCTTGGAGAATTAAATATAACTTTTTTACCTTTAATGTAAATATTTCCCTTGTCTGGCTTATAAAGACCATAAAGAATTTTCATCAAGGTAGATTTTCCTGCTCCATTTTCACCAACAATAGCATGAATTTCTCCAGGATATATAGAAAGATTTACATTATCATTTGCTAAAACTCCAGGAAAAACCTTTGTTATTCCTTCAAGTTTTATAATCTCTTCCACAGAAAAACCTCCTTAGTAAAGCCCCCTCTTTATATAAAGAGGGGGCTAATCTAAATATTATTTACTTCTTCAAATATTTTGCCTTAAATTCTTCAAAGGTCTTATCATCGTAAGGTACCACGATTTTACCAGCTATAATATCTTTCTTTATCTGTTCAACTTTTTGTATTACACCAAGAGGTAGTAGTTTTGTTCTTTCATAATCAACTCCATTGTTCTTAAGACCAAAAACCCTTATTCCACTCTTAAAATTACCCTCTTTCACATCTTTAATAGTCTCATATACTGCTACGTCTACTCTCTTCAACATGCTTGTTATAATTCTATCGGGCATAATCCAGGATTGAGGAGAATCTACTCCAATGGCATACTTATTAGTCTCTTTTGCTGCTTCAAATACTCCCTCTCCTGAAGCTCCTGAAGCGTGATAAACAATGTCTGCTCCTTGTTTATATTGAGCTAAGGCTAATTCTTTTCCTTTTACAGGATCTTTGAAGGCATCTCCAGTAACACCTATGTAGTTTATCAAAACCTTTACCTTTGGATTTACATACATTGCTCCAGCTTTATATCCTACTTCAAATTTGTGTATTAATGGCATATCCATGCCACCCACAAATCCTATCACGTTACTTTTAGTCATCAAACCTGCGATAACTCCTACAAGGAAGGATCCTTCATGTTCATTAAAAACTAAAGAAGATACATTGGGTAATCCTTCGATCACTCCATCAACGATCGCAAATTTTACCTTTGGAAAATCTTTTGCTACTGCTGTAATAGCATCGGTAAATAGGAAACCTACACCTATTACTAAGTCATAATTTTGCTCTGCAAGAGTTCTAAGGAGTTCTTCTCTATTTGCTCCTCCAGGCCCTGGCTCTAAATCTTTACCCTCTACCTTGAGGACTTTTATAGCCCTTTGAAGTCCTGCATATGCAGCATCATTAAAGGATTTATCTCCTCTTCCTCCCACATCATAAACAATACCTACTCTTATAGTTTTAGCTGAAAATCCAACACTCATCAAACCTATAAAGGAAAGAATCAGGAATAACACAAAAATCTTACGCATCTTAAAAACCTCCTTCGTTGAGTATAGTCTTTGGTTGTGTACACAGAATAATAGACTTGAAATCTTTAAATCTCATCACCTCCCCGCAGAACTTTTCTTGGTTTTCCCTCTCCCTGAGACACAACGTATCCTTTTTCTTCTAATATATCTAAAAGTCTTGCTGCTCTATTATAACCTATACTAAGCTTTCTTTGAATATATGAAGTAGATATTAATTTTTCTTCCCTTTAAAAGCTCAATTACTTGAGGAAGCAATGGATCACTAAACTCTGAGATTTCTTCTTTTTCTTCTTCCTGTTCAAGACTTTCAAGAGATATAGGTTCTACGGAGATTTCTGGAACATTTTCTAAAATATAATTAACTACATTCTTAATATCTTTTTCATCCACATATGGTGCTTGAAGTCTTATAGGATGTCCGCTGGTTATAGGTTGGTAGAGCATATCTCCCTTACCAATTAATTTTTCTGCTCCGCTATCATCCAATATTATCCTTGAATCTATTTGAGAGGATACTGCAAAAGCAATTCTTGAAGGAATATTAGCTTTAATTAAGCCAGTTATAACATCTACTGAAGGTCTTTGAGTTGCCACTACTAGGTGAATCCCAGCAGCCCGTGCTTTTTGAGCCAATCTACATATTAGGTCCTCTATCTCCTTAGGAGAAGTCATCATTAGATCGTTTAACTCGTCGATGATTATTACAATATATGGTAAGTTTTCTTTTTCATTTAGATTTTTATACTCCTCTATGTTTCTTACCTCATTTTTTTCAAAAATTTCATATCTTCTTTCCATCTCTCCAACAGCCCATTTAAGAGCAAACACAGCCTTTTTAGGCTCTGTAACTACTGGGTGTCTCAGATATCTACCCATAAGCTTATTGTAAATAGAGAGCTCTACCCTTTTAGGGTCTATCATAAGTAGATTTAAAGTTTCAGGTGTATTCTTATAAAGAAGACTTATAATTAAAGCATTTATAAACATACTCTTACCTGAACCTGTGGTTCCTGCAATTAAAAGATGTAATATTTCAGATAAATTTGCAACCTTTATATTACCTATAAGATCTTTACCAAGAGCAAAGGTTAGTGGATGTTTTGACTCTATAAAAGCATCGCTTTCTAATATTTCTCTTAGATATACTTTTACGGGTTTTCTTCTCGGGATTTCTACTCCTACAACCGATTTTCCTGGAACAGGAGCTTCAAACCTTACACTTGGAACAGCAAGGGCTAGAGCAATATCATTTGATAAATTTAAGACCTTACTTACCCTTGTGCCCGGAGCAAGAGTAATGTTATATCTAATAACAGAGGGTCCTATATTCCAATCCTGTACCTTTGCATCTACCTTAAAGCTTTTTAGAGTTTCTTCTAAATTTTTGGCTATTTGCTCGTAATCCTCTAGCTCAGCCTTACTGGGAGCAGAATATGACAAGATAGATGTGGGAATTGAAAAGTCTAACTTAGTCTTTCTTTCTATGTAAGAAGTTGTTTGCTTATTCTCTTTTTGTAGGTTTTTTTTGTTGTTTTCTCAAAAGATCTATCAGAGATTTTTTGAGTTTCTAAGTCTAAATTTACTTTTTTGTTTTTTTCTCTTTTTATCCTAACTTTAGACCTAGGTGGTGGAAGTAAAAAAACGGCAATCGTAAGTGTAGCAATAGAAAATATAATATATCCAAAAAAGCCAATGTAAGGGAAGATATTAAGTAAAAGTCTTCCTAATTCTCCTTGATATTTATATAAATTGAAAAATTTTATAAAAACAGTAAAAAGGCTAAATAAAGAAATAAGATAAAGTCCTAATGCCAGAAATTCTTTTTCAAGGGTTTTTCTTCTTAAAAGATAATATATGGCAAGGCCTTGAATGACAACAAATGGAATTAGATATATGCCAAAGAAATTTTTCAAAAAGTCAATAAAAATTCTACCCAGAATCCCGCTTGACTCTGGAAATAACCAAGACAAAAAACCAAATATATTTATGCAGATTAGAAAGATACCAACCAATTTTCTCTTTTCCATCTTTCTAAATTTCCCACACCAAAGGTATAATCACAGGTTTTCTTTTTAACTCTTCATTGAAAAAATTCTCAAGAGTTTCCTTGACAAGAGCCTCTTTGTTTATATTGCCATTTTTTCCAGCTTTCTTTCTAAAAACCTCTCTTACTCTTTCTCTTGCTGTCTCTATAAGCTCCTCCGAATCCTTTACAAATATAAAACCTTTTGAGATGATCTCTGGTCCATCTAAAATAAGACCTGTTTCACTGTCAATAAGAACCCCTACGATCAATACTCCATCCTCAGCTAATCTTTTTCTCTCCATTAAAATAATGTTTCCTACGTCTCCAATACTAAGACCATCTACATATATATTATTTAAACTAATTTTACCATCTGTTATTGCTCTTCCATCCTCAAACTCCAAAATAGTACCATTTTCTATTATTATTATGTGATCCTTAGGAATACCTAGCTCCAAACCTATTTTCTTGAGAAGAGCTAAATGTCTATACTCTCCATGATAAGGGATAAGGTATTTGGGCTTTAACAAATTTATAAACATTTTCACTTCCTCTTGAGCAGCATGCCCTGAAACATGGACTCCTGCGTCTTTACCATATATGACTTCTACACCTTTTCTAAATAATTGATCTACCATTCTGTAAACCATAACCTCATTTCCAGGTATTGGTTTAGTAGATAATATTACAGTGTCTCCTGGCCGAAGAGAGAGTTGTTTATAAGAATGGTTTGTAAGAAGAGACAAGGCTGAATATGGCTCTCCTTGACTTCCTGTTGTAAGAACAAGAACTTTTTCATCAGGAAGGTTATTGACATCTTTTATGTTTATCATAATATCATCCGGAATGTTTATATATCCTAATCTTTTAGCAACTTCTATGTTAGTTATCAAACTTTTTCCAGCTATAGCAACTTTTCTACCAAATTTTAATGCCATATCTACTGCTTGTTGAATACGGTGGAAATTAGAAGCAAAAGTAACAAGAAATATTCTGCTTTTAGTAGAACTGAATATGTTCTCAAAAGAACTTTTTACCAAACTTTCTGATGGGGTTATTCCAGGTTGTTCTACATTTGTACTATCACAGAATAGAGCAAGCACTCCTCTTTTCCCAAACTCTACTAATTTATTAAAATCAGGAGGATTACCATCTATAGGCGTCTGATCAAGTTTAAAATCACCGCTTATCACAATTAAACCAACAGGAGTAGTTATAGCAAGTCCAATGGTATCGGGAATGCTATGAGTTTGTCTAAAGGTCTCAATGGTAAAAGGACCTATAGTTATGGTATCATTAGGTTTAATCTTATTAAGATTAGCTTTAAGCCTAAATTCCTCTAATTTTTTTTCCTACCAAACCAAGGGTCAAGGGAGTTCCATAGATAGGAATATCTAAATCTTTTAATAAGTATTGAAGAGCTCCTATATGATCCTCATGCCCATGAGTAAGAATTAACGCTTTAACTTTGTCTTTATTAGAAATCAAATAAGATATATCAGGGATAACAAAGTCAATACCAAGCATATCTCCATCGGGGAACATTAAACCAGCATCTATTACAATAATAGTATCCCCGTACTGGAGAAGAAGCATATTTTTACCAATTTCTCCAAAACCACCAATAGGAATAATTTTCAGCCTATGCCTCATTTATCTGAAAACCGTACTCCTTTAGAATTTTTATCAGCTCAGTCCTATTTTTACTATCTATAGGAGATAATGGTAATCTACATTTTCCTACTTTGTATCCAAGTAGATTAAGAGCTTCTTTTAAGGGGATAGGATTCGTAGTTAAGAACAACCCTTTAAATATAGGTAAAAGCTTAAGATGCAACTCTGCAGCTTTTTCTTATATTACCACTGAAATAACTATTTATCATTTCTTTTATCTCTTTTCCTACTATGTGAGAGGCTACACTTATTACCCCATCCCCTCCTACACTGAGTAATGGAAGGGTCATAGAGTCATCACCACTATACAGCAAGAAGGGACGTGGTAAAAGCCTTCTTATCATTGCAATTTGGTTAATATCTCCACTTGCTTCTTTTACTCCTACAATATTTGGACAATCCTGAGCTAATCTCTTTAAAGTTTCAGGAAGGATATTTACTGCAGTTCTCGAAGGTATGTTGTATACTATAATTGGTAAAGAAGTTTCAGAGGCAATTTTGGCAAAATGTAGATATAAACCATCCTGTGGGGGTTTGTTATAATAAGGAGCAGTAGCTAAAATACCATCAACTCCTATTTTTTCAGCTTCTTTTGTAAGCTCTACAGACTCTTTTGTACAATAATTGGTAGTTCCAGCAATAACTTTAGCCCTATTTCCTGCTATCTTCTTTACTCTCTCAAAAAGTGCTAACTTTTCTTTTTTAGACAAAGTAGGAGCTTCCCCTGTAGTTCCAGAGACAAGAATACTATCGCTTCCATCTTCAATTAACTTTTCTACAATTCTGTCAACCTCACTCCAGTTAATTTCTCCATATTCGTCAAAAGGAGTTATCATCGCTGTTATCAAACTACCAAAATGAACCATTATTCTAAGCCTCCTCCCTATTTAGAAAAGATTCGAGCCCATAAAAGAAACCTTCTCTCTTAATTATCTCTCTGATGGCCATCAATACTCCAGGGATATAACATTCTCTACTAAGGGCATCGTGTCTTATACTTAAAGTCTGACCAAGCCCCCCCAAACTATAATCTCCTGATGGGCAACTAAACCAGGTAATCTAACACTATGTATATTTATTGAGTCTAGTTTTCCACCACGAGAACCTGGTAATTTTTCAACTTTTTGTTGCGTCTTTATGAGTTAAGTTATGTTTTTTCATCTCTTCGGAGAGTATTTCTGCAGTTAAAATTGCTGTACCAGAAGGAGCATCGGTCTTTTTCATTATGATGTAGTTCAATAATCTCCACATCTGGAAAATATTTTACGACTTGTTTGGCAAGTTGTATCATTAATACAGCTCCTAATGCAAAATTAGGTGCAATTAAAATTGCTGTATTGTTCTTTACTGCAAGGTCTTTAAATTCATTTATCATCTCCTGAGTAAGTCCTGTAGTTCCTACCACCATTCTTTTTCCCATCTGTAAAATCTTTTTTATATTTTGATAGGCTGCTTCAGCATTAGTAAAGTCTACGGCTACGTCAAAATCCTCTTTCAATTCTTCTATACTTCCTAAAACTTCAAGAGAAATTTTATCTGTTCCAATAATTTTCTCATATTTTTCGCCTTTAAAGTACGGATCTATTGCTCCTACAAGTTCGATATCTAGAGCATCAATTAATGCCTTTCCTATAACTCTTCCCATTTTTCCACAAGCTCCAAATAAGATAGTCTTAATCATTTTTAATTTCCCCCTTTAAAACATCTTTATGTTGAGAGTTTATGGGCCCTACTACAGATATGGAAAAAGGCCTATTAAAAATATCCCTAATGGTATCATTAACATCCCCTACAGTTACTTTTCTTATTTTCCTTATTTTGTCAAGCCAAGGAATTATCTTTCCATACACAAGATAAGAATCCAAAAGATAAAATAGCCTCTGAGAAGGACTCTCTATCGCCATTAAAATACTATTTATTGTTTGTCTTTTAGCAAGATCTAATTCCTCTTTAGATATACCATTTTTGAGCAAGTTCTCTCTTTCTTGAAGCAAAGTCTGAAAAGTCTCAACCACTGTTTGAGGAGCAGTTGCAGTATAAATGCCAAACAGGGAGGCATCTTTGAAAGTTAAAAGTTGAGTTTCTACGTTATAAACAAGTCCCTTTTTTTCTCTTAGTTCTCTAAATAATCTTGAACTTATACCACCTCCAAGACTTACTGAGAGCAGAGCAAGAGACTCCCTTCGAGGATCGCCAGGAATATAACCTTCTGTTCCCCACAATATCTGTACTTGTTCAAAATTTCTCTTTAAAAATATTGATCTTGGTCTATACTTTGGGGGTTTTTGTTTAATAGATCTTAAAAGGTTATTCACATCATTTTTATAAAAATAGTTTGCAAAAACCTCCTCTACTTTTTTGGAAGATACATTCCCACTTACCCCCACAATCATATTATCTGTTCTGTAATGCTTGTTATAAAAAGAAATTATAAGATCTTTATCAAAACTTGTAACAGATTTTTCTGTACCTAATATTTCTCTAACCAATGGATGACTGTCCCAAGAAGACCTTAAAAAAATTATCAAATACTAATTCTTCAGGGGAATCCTTATACATTCTAATTTCTTCTTTAACTACTAACTTCTCTAAATTTATCTCATCATCTGAAAATTTAGGTTTTAAAATAACATCGCTAAGAAGCTTTACCCCCTTAACAAAATGATAACTCAATATTTTCAAAGTAAAATAGGTTACCTCTTTTGTCGTGAAAGCATTAAGTTCTCCACCTAGTTGATCAACCTCTTTTCGTATCTCATCTATTCCTCTTTCAGAATTGTTTTTAAACAAAAGATGCTCTACAAAGTGAGCAAGACCATGTTCTTTTTTTTCCTCATGCCTTGATCCAACTTTAACAGCTACTATTATGTTTATGGTCTTCCTAGAGGGTGTATAATCATGAATAATTTTTAACCCATTTTTTAATTTCAATTTCAGAAATATTCATCTATTTATACTAAAGATCTTTTCTGGTCAAACTTATCCTTCCGCTCGAATCTATTGAATCTACCTTTATAAGAATCTCGTCACCCAAATTAATTTCCTCTCTTGTTTGGTTTTTACCTGTACCGGTGGTTTTGTATTTTGAGATATGGAGAAGCCCTATCTTTCCTGGTAATATCTCTACAAAAGCTCCATAATCTGTAACTCTTATAACTTTTCCTAAAAATATATCTCCTTCCTTAATGTCTCTCGTATAGTCCTGTACCATCTGAGCAGCTTTTTCTGCCGATTCTTGATCTGGAGCTGAAATATAAACCAAACCTTCAGGCTTTATATTTATAGTAGTATGAGTTTCCTCGATAATCTTCTTTATATTCTTACCACTTGGCCCAATAAGGTCTCCAATTTTACTAGGATTAATTTCTAAAACCATTATTCTCGGCGCATATGGGGAAATCTCAGGCCTCGGCTGAGGTATAGTCTTTTCCATGATATCAAGAATTTGATATCTTGCCTCTTTTGCTTGTTTCAAAGTTCTCTCAATAATTTCATAGGATAGTCCATCAACTTTGATATCAAGTTGCACAGCTGTAATACCATTTCTGGTTCCAGCTATCTTAAAGTCCATTCCTCCTAAAGCATCTTCAAGTCCCTGAATATCCGTAAGTACTTCAAACCTATCTCCTTCTTTGATAAGGCCCATTGCAACTCCAGCTACGTGTGTCTTTATCGGGACTCCAGCATCCATTAATGAAAGACTACTACCGCATACACTTGCCATAGAAGTAGAACCATTAGAACTCAATACCTCAGAAACAACTCTAATTGTATAAGGAAATTCTTCTTCTTTAGGAATAAGTGGAAGTAATGCTCTTTCAGCAAGAGCTCCATGTCCTATTTCCCTTCTTTTAGGTCCTCTCAATGGCTTTGCTTCTCCAACGGAAAAAGGTGGGAAGTTATAATGGTGTATATATCTCTTAGGTTCGCTTTCTATAACACTTTCTATTATTTGTTCCTCTCCAGCACCTAAAGTTACAACAGAAAGAACCTGAGTTTCTCCTCTCTGGAAAAGGGCAGAGCCATGGACTCTTTTCAGAACTCCGACTTCACAACTTACAGGTCTTATTTCGTTTAACTTTCTTCCGTCTACTCTTCTTTTTTCTTCAAGCACTACTTGAGATAATATTTTCTTTGCTTCTTGATTAATTATTTCATCAACTTGAGCAGTTATTTCTCCATAAATAGGTTTAAAATGCTCTATTACTTTTTTCTTCAAATCTTCAAGAGCTTTTTGTCTTTCAGATTTACTTGGAGTAAAAATAGCATCTCTTATTTGATCAACTGTAACATAGTCTAATACATCTCTCTTTAATTTTTCGTCAACCACAAAGGGATCATAATTAAAAGGCGTAGGATTTATTTGGGATAGGATTTCTTCTTGGAAGTTAATTACATCTAACATTGCACTATGAGCCTTGATAATTCCTTCCAAAAAGATTTCTTCAGGTACTTCCTTTCCGTCACCCTCTATCATCAACACAGCATCTTTTGTGCCAGCCACAACCAAATCAAGTAATAAAGAATTGCTTAAAGTAACCGATGGATTTATATACCATTCATTGCCGTCCCAACCTATTCTGACAGCTCCAATAGGTCCTTTGAATGGAAGACCGGCAAGCATTATGGCACAAGATGCACCAATTATGGAAGGAATATCTGTAGAGTTCTCGTGATCATAAGAAAGCACAGTTACTATTACTTGAACTTCGTTTCTAAAATCTTTTGCAAATAGGGGCCTTAAAGGCCTGTCAATTAATCTAGCAAATAGAATTTCAGGCTCTGTAGGTTTTCCTTCTCTTTTAAAAAATCCGCCAGGAATTTTTCCAGCAGCATATAATCTCTCTACATACTCAACAGTTAACGGGAAAAAATCTACATCCTCTTTTTTATCTTCCGAAGCTACCACTGTAACAAGTACAGTGGTCTCTCCGTACTGAACAATAGCTGCTCCTGTAGCTTGCCAAGCAACCTTCCCTATATCAATTTTTAATTCTTTTCCTGCAAATTCTCTTTTAAATGAATAGACCTGTCGCATAGTCTACTACTTTCTTAACCCCAACTCTTGTATTAGTTTCTTGTACCTTTCAAAATCTTTCTCTTGTAGATATTTAAGTAGTTTTCTCCTTCTACCAATCATCTTTAATAGGCCAACACGAGAATGATAGTCCTTCTTATGTACTTTTAAATGTTCTGTAAGTCTCTTTATTCTTTCTGTAAGCAATGCAATTTGTACTTCTGGTGATCCAGAATCATTCTCGTTTAATCTGAATTTTTCAATTATCTGTTTTTTTTCCTCTTTAGTTAGAGCCATATTTTACCTCCTCCTATATTACAAAAAATCGCCTATAGCAATGGTAACCCATCACTATAGGTTAGTTATATTTTAACATAATTTATCTAATATTGACAACCTCAGGGACTGAAAACTTCAATAGATTCTTCTTAGCCTCTTCTATGTCATTTACAAAAATACAGTAAAGATCACCTTTTTTCTTATTTAGGTCTTTCTTGTTTTGAAAGGGCAATATTAAAACATTCAAATCTTCAGAAAGAGCCACTGAATATTTATTGTATATCCCTACCACAGGTAAAACCTTACCTTCTTCCGAAACATCCCCAATTATACCTATTTTAAAGTCATCAATAAACTTAAGTCTATTACTATAAGCCCAAAAAGATAGCATCAAACATAACATATCAGACTTACCATAAAATTGAATATCATCTCTTACTTTAAATCCTTTAAACTCAATCAGCTTATATTTTGAGAGCCGATTGTAGAAATAAAGATTTTTCATAAAAAGATGATAAATAAAACTGTAAAAATGTGGATTTTTAGCCCTCAATAGAATAATGTAAAAATTTGATGGAAAATCATTTGGCATATTTAAAAATAACTCCTTAACATTAACAACTTTGCCTTCATCAAAATAAACAAAAAAAGAAAGATAAAGTCTCTAAGATTAAAATAGAAATTAAGATTATTACTATAATTCTGATTTGCACTTCCTTATAAGTTCTATCTCCCTTTTTAGGAGATCTTCTACTTTGCTCAATAAATTTTCAATATATGCCTCCATCTCCTTTTTTACTTCTTCTGCCTCTTTCTTTGCATTGTTAATTATTTCTTCAGCTCTCTTTTGAGCCTCAAGAGTAATCTTGTTATTACTTACAAGAATTTCCGCTTCTTTTTGAGCTTGCTTTATTATCTCTTCCGCTTCCATATAGGCTCTATTTATTATCCTCTCATTATTTTCTATTATCTTTTTTGCCTCATAAAATTCTTGCGGAATAGATTTATCAAGTTTTTCAATTAATTCCATCAATTTTTCCCTATCGAGAAGAACCTTATCCCAAACTGGTATAGCAGGCGAGTTCTCAAGAGTCTCTCTTAATATTTTCAAAGTCTCCAAAATCTCATCCATTTTTAATCAAACTCCTTTAGGCTTAACTCCAAATTTCTCATAGAGTTTCTCTGCCACATAGTCAGGAACAAGCCCTTTTATACATCCACCGAATCTCGCAATTTCTTTGACCACACTTGAACTCAAAAATGTATACTTTAAATCACTTACTAAAAAGACAGTCTCACAGTCTGGATATAACTTTTTATTAGTTAAAGCTTGTTGAAACTCATATTCAAAATCTGAGACTGCTCTAAGTCCTCTTATGATAATTTTAACATTAATTTTTCTCAAGTAATCAACAAGTAATCCACTAAAATGATCTATTCTCACATTTGGTATGTCTTTTAAAGAATGCTCTAACATATCAAGTCTTTCTTCTAAAGAAAAAAGAGGTTTCTTAGAAATATTCTCAGCAACAAGAACTATGATCTCATCATAAATTTTTGCTCCTCTTTGGATAATGTCAATATGCCCATTGGTAACAGGATCAAAACTTCCAGGATAAACTGCTTTTATCATGTTTTTTCTCCCTTTTTATAAAATGATAACACAGTCTCACCATATTTTTTCTCCAAAAATTTAAACAAATGAGCATATTTTTCTGGTAAACTCGTTTTTTTGTGATGTTCTATAATCAGCATACCTTGATCTTTTAGCCAATTAAAATCATTAACATATTTTACCATATCTACAATTTTTTCACCTAACTCATAAGGTGGATCTGCAAATATAATATCAAACCTTTCCAAAGAAAACTTATTTAAAAAACCAAATACATCTTTGTATATTACCTTTGTCTTATCTTGCAAACCAAGACTCTTAATGTTTTCTCTCAAAAGTCTTACAGCATTAGGGTGATTTTCTACAAAAACAACCTTTTCTGCTCCATAGCTTATAGCTTCAATACCTACAATGCCAGATCCTGCAAAGAGGTCAAGAAAAAAGACTTCCTAAAATTTTGTCCGAAATCATATCAAACATAGATTTTCTTACCTGTTCCATGGTAATCCTATAATTTCCCTGTTTAAGAACCCTTATTTTCTTATCCTTTAAAAGACCTCCAGAGATTTTTATTTCTAGAGGACAATTTCTTTTAACTCTCCCTTCAAATATCTATTTAGCCACTTATTTATTAAATTCTTCTCATACTCACTTAATCTCTCATTTTCATATCTCATTAATTCGAAAGCCTCCATTCCTTGCTATCTCAAAGAGTTTCATATCTTTTGTCAGATCCACAATGAGAGAATTAAGAGCACCGTGCTGTCTCGTTCCAAAGAATTCTCCAGGACCTCTAATTTCAAGATCTTTATTAGCTATTACAAAACCATCGTTGGTTTCTACCATTATTTTTAATCTTTCAGTTGCATCTTCACCCTTAAGATCTGCTATAAGAAAACAATATGCCTGTTCACTTCCTCGCCCTACTCTTCCCCTCAACTGATGAAGCTGAGCAAGTCCAAATCTATGTGCATCTTCTATAACCATTATGGAAGCATTAGGTATATCCACGCCAACCTCTATAACTGTTGTAGCAACAAGGATTTGGATTTCACCCTTTTGAAACTCTTCCATTATTCTATTCCTTTCTTCACTTGGCACTAATCCATGAATCAAACCTATTTTAAACTGGGGAAAGAATTTCTTTAATTCCTCATACAATTTCTTCGCCGATTCCGCCTCTAACTTTTCCGATTCTTCTATTAATGGACATACTACAAAAGCCTGCTTACCTTTCATGATTTCTTTCTCTACAAAGGAATAAACCTTTTTTCTTTCCCTTTTAGAGAAAAGATATGTTATAACAGGTTTTCTTCCAGGGGGGAGTTCATCTATTATAGAAATATCAAGCTCTCCATAAAGTACCAAGGCAAGAGATCTTGGAATAGGAGTTGCGGTCATTACAAGAAGATGAGGGTTTTCGCCTTTTTTCCACAATTTTGCCCTTTGAATTACTCCAAACCTATGCTGCTCATCAATAATTACCAAGCCTAATTTCTTGAAAGTTACTTCTTCCTGAATTAAAGCATGTGTTCCTATTACCACAGGCAATTTACCTTCTGCAAGATCAAGATAAATATAAGTTTTTTCTTTTTTAGGAGTACTACTAGTTAAGAGTGCTATTCTTATGCCTAAAGGCTCAAAGATCTTTTTAAGTCTATTATAATGTTGCTCCGCTAAGATCTCTGTTGGGACCATAAAGGCAGTTTGGTATCCATTATCATAAGCAAGAATTGCAGCAAGTGCCGCAATCACGGTCTTTCCTGAGCCCACATCTCCCTGCAAAAGCCTATGCATAGGCCTTCCCGAGGACAAATCTCTTTTTATTTCTTCCCAAACTTTTTCTTGAGCTTTTGTTAATTTAAAAGGTAAAGAATTTAAAAAATACTCTCTACTAACTCACTATCGGTTTTAAAAACAGGAGCAGACAGTTTCTCTATTTCTTTTCGCTTCTCGGCAAGGTTAAGCTGTAAGAAAAATAACTCTTCAAAGGCTATTCTCTTGGAGGCGCTTGCCATGGTTAGAAAAGAAGTTGGGAAATGCTTTTCCCAAATACTCACAGGTTTATCCATGAGATTGTATTTTTCTCTCAAATACTTAGGTAAAGGATCTTCAAGGAAAATAGAATAATCAGTCAATGCGTCATATATAATCTTCCTCAAGACTTTTTGAGTAAGACCAGAAGTTAATGAATAAATAGGTACTATTCTTCCTACATTTAAGAACTCTTTGTCTTCTTCATCTAAAATTTCGTATTCAGGGTTTTCGAATTCTATATGTTTTAAAACTCTCTTTACTTCACCAGAGATAAGTACATCAGTTCCCGGAGGAAGAGCTTGTTTAATGTATTTTTGGCCATACCATACTCCGTAAACTATACCCGTACCATCAGTTAATTTTGCTTTTATTATGGGTAATTTTTTTATAAAGAGTTTTTGTCTCTTCATAGTCTACGATTTTTACCTTTATAGTTACTTTTTCTCCAGGTTTCAATTCAGAAATTTTCTTTAATTTAGATCTATCGTCATAATCCCTTGGATAATAAGTGATCAGATCATAAACAGTATATATTTCAAGCTTATTTAAAAGCTTTGCTCTATGAGGACCAACTCCTTTTAAGAATTGAACCGGTTTTTCCCAAAAATTCTCTTCCGTATAAAACTCTATTGCCCTTTCAATAATATCCTTAATTCTTAATACAGTCTGGGACCTCTCTTCTTGACTCCTTCTTGAATAGTCTTTTATCAGATCCAAAACCTTTTGAGTCCAAAAACCATTATAGATGGGAAATTGTTTAATAGCCACGGTAATCGCTTTTTCAAGTCCATACTTGATACTCTTATCGGAAAAATTAGAAGAGATTTCCTCTTCTAATATTTTTTTGAGTCCCTTAAGAAGTTTTATTTCTGTGGACATTATTAAGTTTATTCAATGCCAAAATAATAATAATAGAAGGGTTGGCCTCCGTATAGAAGTTCAACAGAATACTGAGGATACTTTTCTTTTATTATTGATAATAAAGTTTCTGCTTCTTCTTCTCTTACTTCTTCTCCATAGTACACACTTATAATTTCTGAACTTTCATCTAAAAGCAAATTTAAAAGGTCTAAAGAGACTTTATAAATATCATTTCCTGTTACTTTTACCTCGTCATTAGTAAGACCTATAAGATCACCCTCTTTTATGGCCAGTCCATTTACAGAGGAGTCTTTTATAGCTCTTGTTATCTCTCCTACCTTAATTTTGTGCATGGCTTTTTCCATCTTTTCCTTTACAACTTCCCAACTATCCCTAGGATTATATTCGTATAGGACCCTTATACCTTCAAGTACATGTTTTGTAGGAATTATAACCACTCTATCTTTATGAATACTTTCCAACTGTTTTGCCGCAAGAATAACATTTTTATTATTAGGTAAAATAAAAACTTTTCTTGCTCTTACTTTTTCCACTGCATTGGACAGCGACTCTACACTGGGATTTAAAGTTTGTCCTCCATTTACAATCATGTCCACGCCTAAACTTTTGAATATTTCGTTTATACCCTTTCCCCAAGATACAGCTACAAATCCAATTTCTTTTAATGGTGTCTTTACATCCTGAGATATTTCTTCTTTTAATCTCTCTTCATGCTGCTCAGCCATATTATCAATCTTTATCCTTGATAGACTCCCAAGCTCCAATGCTCTTTCAAGTACTAGACCCGGATGGTTGGTATGAATATGAACCTTTAAAAGACCTGGAGCCTCTGAGGTTACTATACTATCTCCTTGAGTTTCAAGCCATTTTTTAAAATTTGTGAAGTCAACATTTTCGTAGGAATTTATTATAAATTCCGTACAATATTGGTAAGTTAATACATAACTTTCAAGAATTTCTCTTTCAGGTTTTTCTTTTATCTCTACCACTTTTTCTTTTTCTTTTGGTAATTCTAATTCAATCCCAGAAAGAGCTTCATAAAAACCTGTCCATATCCAAACAAAACCTTGACCTCCTGCGTCAACTACCTTTGCTTCTTTTAATATAGGCAATAAATTAGGAGTATTTAAAAGAGATTCTTTAGCTTTCTCAAGGGTTCTCTCCATTATTTTTAAAATATCCTGAGTCTCTCTTAAAGCTAGTACTGCTTCTTTTACCCCATCTCTGAGTACAGTTAGTATTGTTCCTTCTGTAGGTTTAAGTACTGCTCTGTAAGCAACTCTAGTAGCATTCTGCCAACTTTTAACCCATATTTTAGCATCTATTTCTTCGTAATTCCTAATAACCTCACAAAAACCCCTTATAATTNNAGAAAGTAATAACTCCTGAATTTCCTCTTGCTCCCATCAGAGATCCTTTTATAGCTGCGTCTGCTATGTTTTTTATAGTTAAGGTTTTTACTTTTTTAATTTCATTTAAAGTTGACTGCATCGTATAAAGCATATTAGTTCCAGTATCCCCATCAGGTACAGGAAACACATTTAGTAGGTCTATTTCTTCTCTATGTTTTTCTAATTCATAAGTAGCATACTCAAAAAGTTTAACCAACAAATTACTATCAATTATGTGTACGCTCATCATGCTTCTTCTTCCCACATTATTGGTTCTTTTTCTTCTTTAACTCTTATACCCCATACATTTACATTTATTTCTTTTACATTAAGTCCTATCGTCCTCTCCAAACTCCACTTTACCCTTTCCATAACATTATGAGCTACTTCTGGAATTCTTACACCATAAGCAACAATTATATAAAGATCAATTTTTATACCATCTTCGTCTATCTCTACTTTAACCCCTCTATTAACTTCTTCCAATTTAAGTAATTCGCTTATTCCGTCTGCAATATTACTTGCTGCCATCCCAACCACACCGTAGCTTTGAAGCGTAGCAACACTAGCCAATGTTGCAATAGCAGTAGGAGATATTTCTACCCATCCGAGTCCTGTGAAATATTTTTGTTTATTTTTTTCTTTAGATATAAAGTCTCGGATCCAGCGCATCTCTTAAACCATCTCCTAAAAGATTAAAACCAAATACTATTATCATTATAACAAGACCTGGAGCTACAGGATACCACCAACAACTTCTCAAATAAGCAAGCCCTGCCTGTACCATAGAACCTAAACTTGGAGTAGGTGCTTGTACACCCAATCCCAAAAAAGAAAGCCCTGCTTCTAGCATAATCATACCACCCATTCCAAGGGTTGCCTCAATTATAATCGGAGACAAAGCATTGGGCAATATATGCCTGAAAAGAATTCTCCACGCAGATGCTCCAATCGCTTGAGCCGATGCAACAAAATCTCTCTCCCTAAGACTGAGTACCTGTCCTCTCACTATTCTTGATACTCCTGCCCAACCAATTATTGCAACTGCAATATACAAGTTGTGAATTCCCGTACCTAGAGTAGAGACTACAGCAATAACAAACAATAAGAATGGGAATGCAAAAAGTATTTCGACAATCCTCATTATCAAATCATCAATCCATCCTCCATAAAAACCCGCAATAAGTCCTAATACTGTCCCAAGAGAAATAGAAATAAGTTGGGCAAAAAAGGCAAATTGTAGCGATATCTTTGTTCCATATATAATTCTGCTCAAAATATCTCTCCCAAACTCATCGGTTCCTAAAGGATGTTCCCAACTCGGCGGTTGCAAAGCTCGTGAAAGATCAACCTCATTCCAAGGATAGGGTGAAATATACTGAGCTGAAAGAGCAACTATGACAAAAAAGATGACTATTCCAAGTCCTAATAAGGCAAGCTTATTTTTAGACAATCTTTTCCAAGCGATTTTCCATAAACTTCTTGGTTTTCTATTTTGTTTTTTAATTCCAGTTGCCATAACTTAAAACCTCCAACTACTCGTACCTTATCCTTGGATCTATTAAAGCATAAGATAAGTCCACAATCAAATTTGCTAAGATATAAATAAGAGCTATCACAATGACCCCACCCTGAAGTACAGGAAGATCTCTATCAAAAATAGCTTGGACAACTAATCTTCCTATGCCTGGCCATGACAAATATAGTTTCAGTTAAAACTGCTCCAGTCAACAAATCTCCTACTACCATACCTGCATATGTTACTACAGGAATTAGAGCATTACGTAGAGCATGTTTAAATATAACTTTAGACTCAGGTAATCCCTTAGCTCTAGCAGTTGTAATATATTCCTGTCTTATCACTTCTAACATTGATGACCTTGCTAACCTAGCAAAATAGGCTGCAGGCCTCGTACCAAGAGTTATAGCAGGTAGTATTACTGCTTTTATACCATATTCAGATATATATCCGCCCAAGGGGAGCCATCCTAATTTAAAGCCAAAAATAAGAAGCAATATTATTCCAACCCAATATACAGGAGCAGATACTCCTAAAAGAGCAATAACCATAGCAGTATAATCAAAAAAAGAGTACTGCTTTACCGCTGAAATAATACCTGCTGTAACTCCTAACAAAATAGCTATTATGAAGGACAAAAAAGGCAAGAACTGCTGTTGCTTGTAATCTCTCTCCAATGGATTCAATAACAGGAATATTGGTCTTAAAAGATCTACCAAAATCCAACTTGATTATTCTTCCTAAGAAGAGAAGATATTGAACAGGTAAAGGCTTATCTAACCCCCCAAATTGATCTAATTCTCGCTATAGTTTCTGCATCTGCTCTTTGTCCAGCAATAAGCCTCGCTGGATCTCCAGGTGCAATGAAAAACAGAATAAAAGTTATCAGAGTTACACCTATAAATACTGGTATGGCTTGTAGTAATCTTCTTACTATATATCTTAACAACTTAGTCCTCCTTTCTTAAACAAGATAAAGAGGGAGGAGATTTTTCTCCTCCCTCAAGATTTTTATTTCAAACTACTTTTTAGAAAGCCAAACTACTCTATATCTTACTCCGGAAATTCCTGTAAGAGGATCTAAATAGAGACCATTTACCCAAGGCTGATGAATAATTTGAGATATGTAATAGATAGGAACTATTGGACAATCCTCAAGAATTATCCTCTCAGCCATTTCATAGTATTTGGCTCTTACAGACCAAAGGGTCTCAATTCTCGCTTTATTTGTATATTCATCTACCTTATTATTCTTGTAGAAACTATGGTTTCCTTCAGGGCCAAAATTAGCAGAGTTGAAAAGGACCCATAAGAAGTTATCAGGATCAATATAATCAGCTACCCATCCAAGTCTATAAACAGGAAGTTCTCCTTTGTCAAGCAAATCAAGATAAACTGCCCAATCATAATTTTGTAATTTAGCTTTTATTCCAATCTTCTCTAAATCTGCTTGAATTGCCTCCATGATTCTCTTGTGTGCTACGCTAGTATTATAATATATCGTTATTTCGGGTAGTCCTTTTCCATCTGGATATCCAGCTTTTGCAAGAAGTTTTTTGGCTTCTGCCACATTGTAGCTAAACTTTTCTTTTGCCCAATTATAGTTAGCTTTACTAAAACCAGGCATAGATGGTGGCAATATAGTATAAGCTACTTGAGCTCTGTTTCTTCTAATAACCTTTACTATAGCTTCCTTATTTATAGCACGAGTTATAGCTTGTCTTAAATATTTGTTATCAAGAGGTTTTTTCTGGACATTAAACCCTAAGTAGTATATACCCAAAATAGGCTTTTCTAAGATGTATGGCTTATATTTAGGATCATTACTTACTCTGTCCCATTCTGGATCTGGAATCGTAGTTGCATCAAGTTGACCCTTTTCAAAATTCATAAAATCAACATTTTCATCTGGAATTATCATCCATTCAATACCATCTAAATAGGGACGTCCACGGAAATATTTTGGATTTGCCTTTAAACTTATTTTTACATCATGTTTCCATTCATTGAACATGAAAGCTCCGGTTCCTACAGGTCTGGTTGCAAAGTCTTTTCCAAGCTTCTCTACTTCTTCCTTAGGCACTACCCAGAAGCAAGAGTATGTCAAAGTAGAAAGGAATGGTGCAAAAGGTCTCTTTAAAGTGATTACTAAAGTATATTTATCTTTAGCTACCACATCTTTTATTGGTTCTGCAAAACTTGCTCTTGGAGAAGCGGTTTTTGGATCCATAACTCTCTTAATAGAATAAACAAAATCTTCTGCTGTAACGTTCCTACCATTATGGAAATATACGTTATTATTTAAATAGAAAGTATAAACAGTGCCGTCTTTAGAAATGCTCCNTTTTTTAGCAATTGAACCTACAACTTTACCGTTGGGATCATATTCTACTAAACCATCAAAAATTTGTCTTGCTACCTCATCGGAAGCAGTATCAGTTATCATTGCAGGATCAAGAGTGGGTGGATCATTGACAAGACTTCTTCTTAGTACACCACCATATTGAGGGGTATCAGCAGAAGAAATCCCTGCAAATAAGAAAAATTAAAAAAACTAACAAAAACATTAAATAGACTTTACGCATCCTCGCAAACCTCCCCTTCTAATTTTTTATTAATGAATAACGAAGATAAGCACAGATGTAATCATAAATAGCACAGCAAGAACAACGGTAGCTTGTTTTAACCCTTTTTCCATCTGCCTCTTTGCCTTATAAAAGGTAGTCTCTCCACCCCCAATAAAACCTAAACCTTCCCCCACCTCCGACTGAAACAAAATCACTGCTATCATACCTATGGAGACTAAAAAGTAGCAAAATATAAAGAACAATAGTCATATTGTCTTCTTCACCTCTTTTCTAACTTTTTACTATGTCCCAAAAAGACTGTGGCTTTAAGCTTGCTCCACCCACCAAAGCACCATCAATCTCACTTTGAGATAGGAATTCGGTAATATTTTGAGGATTAACGCTGCCCCCGTACTGAATTCTAACTTTTTGAGAAACTTCTGCATCATACATTTCAGATATTATCCTTCTTATTAAACTTGCAACCTCATTAGCGTCTTCGCCCTTCGCATAATGGCCTGTTCCTATAGCCCATACTGGCTCATAAGCTATAACAATTTTTTCCACGTTTTCTTTTTCTAAACCTTCTAGACCTTCCTTTACTTGTTTAGTAATAACTTCTTCTGTTTTTCCTCTCTCTCTTTCTTCCCATTTTTCTCCCACACAGAAAATAGGTATTAAACCATAACTAAAAGCAGATTTTATTTTCTTATTTATCATCTCATTAGTTTCAGAAAAATAATTTCTCCTTTCAGAATGTCCTATTATAACATAGGTACAGTTCAAATCTTTAAGCATTATGGGAGAGATTTCTCCAGTATATGCTCCTTCTTTTTCCCAAAACATATTTTGAGCCCCTAATTTAATAGCTGTATCTTTAAGAAGTTTACTAGCTACATATAGAGAGGTAAATGGTGGACATATTACAATTTCTTTTTCCTCATATCCCTTGGAAAGTTCTATAAATTCTTTTATAAAACTCTCAGTCTCTGCACAAGTTTTGTACATTTTCCAATTTGCAGCAATAATTTTTCTCCTCAATTTCTTCCCTCCTAACAAGATATTTATATTAACCTAGCAAGTTGAAATGCTCCCTTCTTAATTCCTATCCTAATTTTTCCTAAATTCGCCCCCTTACTAGAAACTACCACCAAAATAGCAGGTTTTCCTTCTAATGGTACTATAAATACAGCTCCATCCTCAAATATTATGACCATTTCTCGAGTAGATCCCTTAGCAAGCTCCATTCCTATCATTTCTGATGCTCTCAAGCTTCCAGAAGCTACTGCTGCTAATGATTCAGTATTTGATCCATCTTTTGCTACACTTTCGATAAGAAGACCATCATCACTTACAAGTACAGAAACTTGTACCCCATCCAATCTTGAAATTTCTTCTAATGTTTCTCTTATACTAGCCAATTTATCCCCCTCTTTGATTTAACTATTTATCTTGTAAAACCGCCACCCCTGGCAGTTCTTTCCCTTCTAAGAATTCAAGAGATGCTCCACCCCCTGTAGAAATATGAGTGAATTTATCTTCTAAACCTAACATTTGTATGGCTGCGGCGCTGTCTCCTCCTCCTACAATGCTTATACAATTTTTGTTTTCAGCTATAGCCTCTGCTATCCTACGGGTACCATTTGCAAAAGCTGGAATTTCAAATATTCCCATAGGCCCATTCCAAATTATTGTTCTTGCTTTTAAGATTTCTTCTCTAAAAAGTTCAATAGTCTTTGGTCCGATATCAACCCCAATATCGTCCTTTTCAAATTTATCCACGTCCTTTATAGAAGTAGGAGCATCCTCTTTAATTTCTTTTACTACCACAGCATCTTTAGGAAGTAAAAACTTAACTCCCCTCTCCTTTGCCATATTCATAATTTCTTTTGCAAGTTCAAGCTTATCATCCTCTACAATAGATTTACCTGTTTCATATCCAAGAGCTTTTAAGAAGGTGAACATCATTCCCCCACCAATGAGAAAACCATCTACTTTAGTCATTAGATTCTTTATTACTCCTATTTTATCTGATACCTTTGCTCCTCCAAGAATGCATATAAAGGGTCTTTCTGGAGATTCCAACGCTTTCCCCATAATCTCAATTTCCTTCTTCATTAAAAGTCCTGCAACTCCAGGAATGTATTGAGCAACTCCCGCAGTAGAAGCGTGAGCTCTATGAGCAGTCCCAAAGGCATCATTTACATATAAATCAGCAAGTTTTGCGAGTTTTTTGGCAAATTCTGGATCATTTGCTTCTTCCTCTTTGTAGAATCTTATGTTTTCTAATAATACTACATCTCCCTCTTTCATATTGGAAATTTCTTTTTCGACCTCTTCTCCAATACAGTCATTAAGTTTCTTAACTGGTTTACCAAGAAGCTCACTTAATCTTTTAGCTACAGGGTCTAATCTTAAATCATCCTGAAATCCCTTAGGTCTTCCAAGATGAGAAACCAAAATTACTTTTGCACCTTTATCTATCAGGTACTTTATTGTTGGTAAAGCTTCTCTTATTCTCCTATCATCAGTAATGACTCCATTTTTTATAGGCACATTAAAATCAACTCTAACAAGGACCCTTTTACCCTTTAACTCCTCATCTTTTAAATCCAAAATTGTCTTTTTAGCCATTAATAAAGCCTCCCTTCCTTATATAGATTTATATTATAGAAGTATACAATCTTTTGTCAATTTTTAAAACTCCTTCTATTTTATAAATTTTTTAATAACAAAATCTGCTACTTTAAAAGAATCATGCCTTATCAGATCACTATCATTTATAAAATCCCCGGATAAAATATTAATATTAAAATTTTCAAGATTTTCAAAATCCGGCTCTACAAAATCTGCACCCCTCTCCCTATATTTTCTCAGGACCTCTTCAGAAGGCTTTTTTGTATTTACTAAAATAGAATTGATAGGATTAAATCCTAAATGTTCAATAATTGCTCTTAAGTGGTCTGATGCTTTGTAACCTAAAGTTTCTCCAGGTTGAGTCATGACATTACATATATACAGAATATTCTTTTTATCGCTAACTTCTTTCAAAACTTCCTGAATTTCCTTTAACAATAGATTAGGAATTATACTAGTATAAAGGCTTCCTGGCCCTATTATGATCAAATCTGATCTTTCTATAGCATTTATAGCTTCAGGTGTTGCTGATATTTTTACTATCTGGATCTACAGGCAACAATTCTATCCTTTTAATTCTGCTTCTCCCATAAGAAGAAATAGATGTTTCTCCCAAAATCACAGTTCCATCCTCAAAATAAGCCTTAAGCTTTACCCTATTTAGAGTTGATGGCAATACCCTTCCCCTTATAGCAAGCACCTTACTGGTCTCTTTAATACCTAAAAGAAAATCACCAAGAATTGCTGCCATTGCCACTAAAAAAGAGATTTCCAAAAGAATGTCCTTTTAAATCACCATTAGTAAACCTATATTGAAATAATTTTGCCATTAAAGACTCCTCATCAGCCAAAGCCACAAGACAATTTCTTATATCCCCAGGAGGAAGCACTCCTAAATCCTCACTTAGTTTACCAGAACTTCCTCCATCATCGCTTACAGTTACAATGGCATTTAAATTTAAGTTATATCTTTTTAACCCTCTCAATATAGTAGAGAGGCCAGTTCCACCACCTATAACCGTTAAGTTTTTTTGCTCTCCCATATTACTTCGTAATATTCCTATCTTTATCTATATCTCTATGAAAGAGATGAGTATTATATTTTTGAGATAAGTAAGAGAAAATCTCATCGGCTATTACTACTGCCCTATGTCTTCCACCTGTACAACCTATAGCAATATTAAGAACATTTCTTCCTTCTTCTTGATATAAAGGCACTAAGAAATCAAGAAGATCTTTCACATATTCAATGAAATCCCGAGCTTCCTTTTTACTCAATACAAAATTTTTTACTTCCTCGGTTTGACCTGAAAAGGGTCTAAGTTTTGGATCATAAAAAGGATTAGGTAGAAATCTCACATCAAAAACCAAATGAGCATCAATAGGTAAGCCATATTTGAAACCAAAGGATGTTATAGTTATCAGAAAATTAGGCTTAACTGATGAATTAAATGAGCTCAATATTCTTAATATATTGTCTTTAAGCTCCTTTAATGAAAATTGTGAAGTATCAATAATATCTGTAGCAAAGGTTTTAATTTCTTGAAGTCTCTCCTTTTCAAGTCTAATGCTTTCAAGAATAGTTTTTCCTTCTCTTAAGAGCGGATGTATTCTTCTTGTCTCATTATATCTTTTAACTATTACCTCATCGTCAGCTTCTAAAAAGAGTATCTTAAACGGAATATTTTTAGAGTTGATTGTATTTACCATCTCCTTGAAATCTTCTAAAAAGTTTTCAGTACGTATGTCTATTACTACTGCAAGCCCAGAAATTTTACCATTCGTAGCTAAACATAAATCGATAAGAGTAGGTACTAATTTAGGAGGTATATTATCTACACAGAAAAAACCAAGATCTTCTAAAATTCTTAATGATTGAGACTTTCCAGCGCCTGATAATCCTGTTATTATAAATACTTGAAAATCCATAATCCACCTATAAAATTGAATTGTAATTTTATATAATACTATAATATCATATTTTTCAGAGGAGGAAACAATTTTAAGAGATATGAAGAATAACTATGTTAAGGAGATAGCCTTGAAGTAAAAACAAAAGAAGAAAAACCTTTTTATATGTCATACTAGGCATTTTGAGTGTCCTATTGATCTTATTAATTGGAGGATCCATTTACGTACTGATGGTTATTAGAGATATTCCACCTATAGATAAATGGATGGAAATTAAACCTAGTCAAACTACTATAATATATTCTTCAGATAATAAGATTTTAGGTAGATTATACAAAGAAAATCGTATCTATGTTCCCCTTTATAAAATATCTCCTTATCTTCAACAAGCAGTTGTGGTTTCAGAAGATAAAGAGTTCTACACCCATTCGGGAGTAAGTATAAGAGGACTGATAAGAGCAATTATTGTGGATCTTCTCCACTTAAGAAAAGAAACAAGGAGGAAGTACTATTACTCAGCAAGTAGCAGAACTACTTTTCTTATCTCCAGAAAGAACTATAAATAAGAAAATTAAGAAGATCTATATAGCTATTAAATTAGAAAAATTACTTCACTAAGCAACAAATTCTTGAAATGTATTTGAATTTGATATACTGGGGACATGGCACCTATGGGGCAGAGGCAGCCTCACAATATTATTTTGGAAAAAGTGCTTCTGAATTGACCATACCCGAGGCTGCACTACTGGCAGGTATAATTCCTGCTCCTGAAAATCTTTCTCCTTATAAAAATCCTGAAAAAGCCTTAGCTTTGAGAAATATTGTAATTGAGAAGCTATATCAGGAAGGCTATATAAACCAAAGTGAGTATGAAAAAGCAATCAAAGCACCGCTCAAAGTAATAAAAAGAGATAACAATTCTTCTACTCAAAATATTGCACCATATTTCTTTGATTATGTATTAAAAGAACTTATAAATAAATTTGGAAAGGATATGGTATATAGTGGCGGACTTAAAGTATATACAACTTTAGATACAAATCTTCAAAGATATGCAGAAAGTTCATTACAAAAAATTATCAATGAGTACGGAAAAAAATATAAAGTAAGTCAAGGAGCCTTACTTGCTATTGATCCCAATACCGGATATATAAAGGCCTGGGTTGGTGGAATAGACTATTCAAAAAGCCAGTTTGATAGAGTATCTATGGCAGTAAGACAGCCTGGATCAGCTTTTTAAGCCTTTCGTTTATTTAACTGCTCTTCAAAAAGGTTTTCAACCATATGATCTTATAGAAGAGAGAGAAGTAACTTATACTTTTAACAAAAAGGAATGGAAACCCAAAAATTATGATGTAAAGCTACATGGAACTGTCACACTTCAGGAAGCTTTAGAAAACTCATATAACATAGCCACAATTCTCTTACTTGAAGAGATAGGAGTTGGTGAGGTGATAAGAAATGCGCGAAGATTAGGCATAGAAAGTCCTCTTGAGCCAAGTCTTGCCCTTGCCTTAGGTACTTCTGGTGTTACCCTTTATGAACTTGTAAGAGCTTATTGCAGTTTCGCAAATGGTGGTAATAGAGTTACTCCCATAGCCATTTTAAGAGTTGAAGATTCAAAGGGTAATATTATATACAACAGTACTCCAGAAATTGTTCCAGTTATAGAAAAAGATGTAGTTGCAACTCTTGTTAAAATGATGAAGAGGGTAATTACCAATGGAACCGGCAAAAGAGCAAATATTGGAAGACCTGCAGCAGGGAAAACAGGCACTACCGATGATTATAGAGATGCTTGGTTTATTGGATTTACTCCTGATCTTTGTGCTGGAGTCTGGATGGGTAACGATGATTATACCCCAACAAATAAGGTTCCCGGAGGGTTACTGCCTGCAATGACATGGAAGGAATTCATGCAAAATGCTCTTAAAGACGTACCTCCTAGAGAATTTTACTTTCTAATAGAAGAAAAAACAGAAATACCACAAGAACAACCTAACATAGAACAAAATCAAAATCCAACATATACCTCGCCATAAAATTATTTATGTCTCTTAATTAGCTCTTCGATGATTTCTCTTAATTCTGTGTCTTCTTCCACCAAAGAGACTAGAAAATGAAATATTAAGTCTGCTCCCTCATATAAAAATTCATCCTTATTTCCTTTCATCCCAGCAATTATTGTTTCAATAGACTCTTCACCTAACTTTTGTAAAATTTTTTCCTTGCCTTCTTTAAAAAGTTTTGCAGAGTAAGATCCATCTGGAAGNNTTTTTTTCCTTTCTCTCAAAAGATTTTCAAGATAAAAAAGGAAACTTACTCCACCTTTTAGAGACCTATAAAAACAAGAAAAATTTCCTGTATGACAAGCAACCCCAATTTGTTCTACAATAAGGAGTAATGTGTCTTTATCACAATCTACAGCTATATCTATAACCTTTTGATAATTACCAGAAGTTTCTCCTTTATGCCATAATTTTTTTCTACTTCTACTATAATACCAGGCTTCGCCTGTTTCTATTGTTTTCATTAAAGCTTCCTCATTCATATAAGCATGCATTAAAACTCTTCCTGTTTTGTAATCTTGTACTATTACAGGAATAAGCCCCTTTTCGTCGAATTTTAAATCTTTAATTAACTCCTCAATCTCTAATCTAATCTCACCCATATGCCTTTCTCCTTTAAGTATTTTTTAACTTCTAGGAATAGTATAGGTACCAAAATGAAAGATTGAAGCAGCAAGAACTGCATCAACGCCTATTTTTAATGCTTTATATAAATCCTCTAAGGATCCCGCACCACCAGAAGCTATCAACGGAAGATTAGAATAATTCAATGCACACTCAAGAAGTTCATAGTCATAACCAGAAAGATGACCATCTGCATCTATACTAGTTAAAAGTATCTCACCAGCTCCTCTTTTTTCTACCTCGAGTATCCAGTCTTTAAAATCAATGCCAGTAGGGATTTTTCCTCCTTTTACATAAACTTCCCAAGTATTTTTTCCCCCTTTTTTCTNACATCTATAGCCACCACAAGACATTGGCTTCCAAATTCCGAAGCAATCTGATTTATAATATCGGGATTTTCTACGGCTGCAGTATTTATTGAAACTTTATCTGCCCCTGCCTTTAAAAGTCTTCTTACATCTCCTATATTTTTTATACCTCCACCCACAGTTAAAGGCACAAAAAGCTCGGATGCTACTTCTGTAACTACATCTACAAAAGTTCCTCTTCCCTCTTCACTAGCAGTTATGTCAAGAAGTACTATTTCATCTGCTCCTTCTCTCTCATATCTTCTTGCAAGTTCCTTAGCATCCCCAACAATTCTGATATTTACAAAACTTGTTCCTTTAACTACATTTCTTCCAATTGTATCAAGGCAAGGAATTATTCTCTTAGCTAGCATCTATGATCCTCTTTGCCTCCTCCCAGTTAATTTTTCCTTCCAAAAGAGCTCTACCTATTATTATTCCTTTTATTCTTCCTGTATTTTCAGAAAAATCCTTTATTTTTATAATATCTTCAATAGAGGAAATACCTCCGGCTATCCACACATCATAATCATGGAGAGATAAGAAATTTTTAATATTATCAAGATTTACCCCCTTAAGGGTACCGTCACGAGATATATCTGTAAAAATTACTTCCCTTACTTTAAGAAGATCAAGTTTTCTCTTTATATCTCTCCATTCTACAAAATCTTGCCATCCTTTAATTCCCACTTTTCCATCATACCAATCTATACTTGGAATTATTTTGTTTTCATATTTTGAGAATAGATCTAAAAGATAATCCAATTCCATACCTAAAATACTACTTACAATAACTCTCCATGCCCCCCAGCTTATGGCCTCTTCAATCTTTTCCCTACTCCTATAACCCCCTCCAACTTCCACAGGAATAGAAACACTTCTTACTATATCTCTTACTATACTCTTGCTTTCATCATTAGCATCAATAGCACTCTGAAGGTCAATAAGATGAAGCGCTTTTGCTCCTTTCTCCTCCCAATATTTAGCAAGATCTAACGGATTATTAAACTCAAGTAACTTATTTTTTCCTTTTTACCAGTCTCCATTCTCACTACCTTATGTTTATATATATCAATTGCAGGAATAATTAGCATTTTTTAATCTCCTCCAGAAAATTTTTTAAGAATTTTATTCCTTTACTACTACTTTTTTCTGGATGGTACTGTACCCCAACTATATTATCCTTCATAATAAAGGATGGGAAAGTTACACCGTACTCTGTAAGTCCATATACAATATCCTCTTCTGTATCTACATAATAAGAATGGACAAAATAAAAGAAAGAATTATCGGGTATATCCTTAAAAAGCATACTCTCCTTTTCTAATTTCACCTCATTCCAGCCAAGATGCGGAATTTTGTCAACAGGAATCCTTCTAACCTTACCCTTAAAAATACCAAGCCCAGGAATGCCTGGAGCTTCATCGCTTTCTTCAAAAAGTATCTGCATACCAAGACAGATCCCAAGAAAGTATTTTTCTTTCAAAAGTTCTCTCAAAATAACGTCTTTATTATCTTCTCTTAACTTAATCATTGCTTGTGAAAAATTTCCTTGTCCAGGAAAAACAAGAAGATCCGATTTTTCCCAGTCTTTATAATCGCCACTTACCACCGGCTCAAGACCAATATACTTAAAGGCTTTAACTATACTAAATAAATTTCCTCCTGCATAATCTATAATAGATACCTTCACCATATCTTTCCTTTCGTAGACTTAAGATTAGATACTTCTTTTGATGCCTCGCCTAAGGCAAGCCCCAATGCCTTAAAAATGGCCTCTTCAACATGATGCAAATTTTCTCCTGACAGTATCCATATATGTAAGGTCATTTGAGAATTATTGACAAACCCTCTTAAAAATTCCTTTATAAGTCTTCCTTTTAAAATCTCTTTATCATCCTTTATCTCAAGATAAGGTCTTCCACTTATATCAACCACCACCATAACCAAAGCCTCATCCATAGGAATAACCTTGTTAGAGAACCTTAAAAAACTTGACTTAAGAATTGCACTGTTAAATGCTTTCCCCAACGTTATTCCTGTATCTTCTATGAGATGATGTGGATCTACTTCTATATCGCCTTTAGCATTTATCTCTACATCCCACCCTGCATAAAAACATAGGGTAGAGATAAGATGTTTATAATATGGAATAGGAAAATCTCCTAAAAATGACCCTTCGCCATCAAGATTTAAAGCTATCTTTACATAGGTTTCTTTAGTTTCTCTTTCAATCTCCGCCCTTCTCATAACACACCTCTTTTAAGATCTTTATAAAAACATCATTCTCCTTTATATCTCCAATAGAAACCCTAAGACAATTTTCAAGAAGAGGTTCTTTACTGAAATCTCTTAGTGCAACCCCTTCTTCCTCACAACTTTTTAAAATTTCCTCTCTTTTTCTAGACCTAAACAATATAAAATTTGCCTCTGAAGGATAGGGAACTATATCTTTTATATTTTTCATCTCTTCAAAAATTCTGTCTCTTTCTTCCTTTATTACTTCTATTTTTTCTTTTAATAAGGGCCACTTATCGATTAATTTTTCTCCTGCTATTTGAGTAAATATATTTACATTATAAGGTAGTTTGAAATTATTTAAATAATTCACAATTTTAGGATTAGAGATTAAATATCCAAGCCTTATGCCTGCACCTGAAAAGGCCTTAGAGAAAGTTCTTAAAATAATTATATTAGGGAAATTCTCTATATAGGGCAAGAATGTTAATCCAGAAAACTCATAGTAAGCCTCATCTATTAGTATGATCCCTGGAAAATCTTGAATTTTTTCAAAATCATCGCTTTTTATTAAAAAATTTCCAGTAGGATTATTAGGATTAGTAAGTATAAGAAGTTTAGGATTATATTTAAAGTAATCCCTAAGCATATCAAAGTCTAAAGAGAAATCTTCTTTGTTTAGTAATATTTTTATTATTTCTACTTTTTTTTGCTGAAGAATTTTTTCTATATAAAGGAAAGGTAGGAACAGGTAATATAACTTTATCTCCCTCTTCTATAAATCCGTTGATTATCACCTGAATTAATTCTCCAGAGCCAGTTCCTACTAAGATATTATCAGCAGAGAAGACCCAAAAAATCTGCCAACTTAATTCTCAATCTTAAAGATTGACCATCGGGATATCTATTCCACGGAGTTTTTAACAGTTCCTCAATTATCTCTTCCTTTATCTCCTTAGGAACGTCATAAGGATTCTCATTTCTTGAAAGCTTAATGGGCAAATCAGGGACATTAACTTTATAACCCACATAATTATTTTTTAAAAGTTTATCTATATTCAAGTTTTTCACTCCTCTCCATAATTTCTCAAACTTTTTTCATGCATATAGAAACCTTCCTCTCTTGCTATTGTACTACCATATTTTGCAAGTATTTTTTGATCCTGAGTAGAGAGCTTTACAAAGCTGATCCTTTTAAGAAAAGAGTTTACCGAAAGCCCAGAAGAGAATTTTGCAGAACCACCAGTAGGCAAAATATGACTTGGACCAGCAATAAAATCGCCAAATATGGAGGAATGATTTATGAATATAGCACCTGCATTTTTAATATAAGGAATATATCTCTCTCCGAAAGGATCGATTATCTCAAGATGTTCTGGCCCAATCTGATTTATTAAATTAATTGCATTCTTCTCATTCTCTTCAATAATTAAGAAGGAATTTTTTAAGGACTCTTTTAAAATATCCCCTCTTTCCGAATCTTCAACTTCCTTTTTTATTAATTCCAACAAATCATAAACTAAATTTTCTGATACAATAATCCATCCTCTATCGTAAGGAGAATGCTCTAACTGAGCTAAGAAGTCACATACAACCTTTCTCAGATTTAAATCTTTATCATAGTTGAGCCAAACTAATACTTCGCTTGGCCCAAAAATCCCATCAATATTTACATCTCCAAAAACCTTTTTCTTAGCCAAAGCCACATATAAATTTCCTGGACCTATGATCATATCTACCTTAGGAATAGATTCTGTACCATAAGCAAAGGCTGAAATTGCATGAGCACCTCCAAGTAGATATAATTCTTTTATCCCAAGAATTCTCAAAGTATAAAGTAAATTTTTATCATCCCTCTTGGACGGAGGTGTTGTTACATAGAGATTTTTAACTCCAGCAATAATTGCAGGAACAAGTCCCATAACTACGGTAGAAGGATAAGAGGCTCTACCACCTGGCACATAAAGAAGTACGCTATCAACAGGCACAACTAACTGTCCAAAAATACTTTCGCCATCTTTATAAAACCAAGAATTTTTGTACTCATGCATGTAGTAATTTTTAACTCTTTCAATCATTACTTTGATCGCTACAGCAAAATCAGTAGATAGATCAATATCAGGAACATTGATTTTAAAGCCATATTTTCTAGAGTCATAGTTGTCATATCTACAAAAGAAAAATCATAAAGAGCTAAGTCTCCCTTAGTTTTTACCTCCTCAATTATAAATTCCACATTTTTTTCTATCTCTTTGATTTTTGAATCCTCTATTCTTAAGAAATTAGGGTCAAAATCTTTTCCTCTAATTACATTTATCATTTAATTTTCTCACCTCTTTTACAAAACTTAATATCTCATCTCTAAGATACACAAAACTTGCCACATTTGATACCAGGCAGGCAGAAGATTCAAATAAGACTTCCTTAATTTCAAGACCATTTTCTTTTAAAGTCTTTCCTGTTTCTACTATATCCACAATAAAGTCTGATATATTTAATATTGGACCCAGCTCTACTGAGCCATTAAGTTTAATAACTTTAATTTTACTCCACTTACCTTCAAGAAACTTTCTTGCGATGTTTTCGTATTTTGTGGCAATCTTAATCTCTTTACCATTTTTTTCTAAAGAGATATGTGGATACCCTGCTATAACCATTTTACAGTAACCAAAAGGCAAAGATAGTAAATTAACTAAATTTCTTTCTTGCTCTAAAATTACATCCCTTCCAATAATTCCCAGATCTACAACTCTTTCCTCTACATATAGAGGAAGGTCCCAAGGCTTCGCAAGAAATACCTCAAACCTCTCACCACGTATTCTTAATTTACGTCCCTTTTCTTCGTCCAGAAGCTTCTTATCAAAGTTTCTCAAAAAAATCTAATGTTTGTTCAAGCATTCTACCTGTGGGAATAGCAATTCTTATCATTTTAATACCTCTTATTAATTATTAGGAATAAATATAGAGACTATACCTTTCTCTCTTTCTCTCTTCATATCTTCATAAATCCTAATGAAATCATCATCAAAACCCATAAAGTATTTAGCACTTTCTTCAGGCATATTCTTATTAACTAATCCTAATAAATTCTCTTCAACAAAAGCAAACCCAAATCCATATAAAAGCTCATTATATTTATTCTTCTCAATATAACTTCCTCCGCCCCCCAACGCCAGTTTAGCATTTTTCAAATAAACCTCAAAGATAATACCATCGTAATACTCATAGGGTCTCATTAAAGCTGGATTCATCACAATATTACTTTCTTTAAAACCCAATTTAATTAGATTTTCTATAAAACTAAGCAAAAGCTTTAATCCTTCCTCTATTAAAGGATTAACGAAATTAATAGAACTATCATAATAAAGAAGATTTATAACTTCATTTCTAATTTCGCTGGTAATTTCCAAATTCTCTAAAAAGGACACATAGTCTCTCTTTTTGAGATAACCCTTCAAGACCTTAATCCTTTCTTTGTCTTCTATCAACTTCCAGATAGGCTCCCATATTCTTGTATTTCCAAGCTCAATAATGTAATCCTCAATGTTCAATTCATCAAATATTTCCTTAACAATAAGAAGAACCTCCAAATCCCTCCAAACAGAAGGTCTATAAACAAGTTCCCATCCAATCTGATAATTTTCCTCTACCTGTCCACCATTAAATTTAAAAATTGGACCCATATAAAACATCCTTTTAGGAGTTTCCTCATATCTTATTGATTTTAATATCTCTCTTGTAATTTCTGGTCTTAAAGCTAAAAACTTTCCATTCTTCTCAAAATAAATAAGATTTTTTTCTCCCCAAATATCTTCGTATAGGATAGGTATTCTTACTTCGTTGTATCCCCAAAGTTCAAGTTTCCTTCTTATAACTTTCTCAAGATTTTCTCTCTTCATGACATCCTCTTTATTTCTTTAATAATTTAAAGCGATAAAATTATATAATGATTAAAAATTTTTGTCAACAGAAATTTTTAAGGTTATAATTTTTACCATGAAGAGGAGAAAAATTAAAAATCTTTTTTTAATCGTATACTTTTTATTACTAATTTCTCAAACTTTTAGTGCTGAAAGATTTAATATAGCACCAACAGCTATCTACGAAAAAATTGTAACCGATAAATTAACCTATCATGTAACAAAAATAGAACCTGATCCTTTCTTAGAGATGGAAACAATTGTTTCTCAAAATAAACTTTCTGAAGTTTATAAGTATAAGAATTATGATCTCATAATAAATGGCAACTTCTTTGATACTAAAACCTTCGAACCTGTTGGCTTGGTTGTTAAAAACGGAGAGTTAATCCACCTTCCCATAAAAAGAGGAGTCTTTGGACTTACTTTTGACAACAAACCTATTATTAATATATTTCAGATCAATTTAAAAATAAAGATTGATGAAAACATTATACCTGTAAATGCCATAAACTCACCGAGAGGTTCAGATAATTTAAACTTATTTACAAAATATTTTGGAAAAGAGACTCAAATTCGAGAGAATGCTTCTGCCGGGATTGATATAGAAGTAGTTCTTAAAGATAAAATTCCTTCCTTAGGAAAAACCAGTGGTATAGTATCAAACATCTATTATGGAGTTAAGAAAACTCCTATAAAAGAAAGTACATGTATCATATCTCTTGGGGGTACAGCTCTAAAATATCTTCCCCTCTTTTCTATAGGGAAAGAGATTGAAATAATTACTGAGTGTAATCCTCCAATACCTCTCAAGGAGGCTATAAGTGGCGGACCTATACTATTAAAAAACGGAGAGATCGTACTTGGAAATACTGATGAATTGGCTTTTGATAACAATATTGTAAATTCAAAGCATCCGAGAACTATCATAGGAATAAAGAATAATAGTCTGTATTTTATTGTTATAGAGGGGAGAAAAGAAAATTCCGTAGGTGTATCCCTTAAAGAGGCATGTGAAATTTTGAAAGAAATGGGAATTAATGATGCCATAAATATGGACGGGGGTGGATCAAGTCAAAAATTAATATGGGGTAGACTGATAAATCAAGAGGTAGAAAGACCTGTACCTGTAGCCTTTGGTATTAAAAATATGTACCCTTATACCCAACCCAAATATTTAGCCTTTAAGGAAAATGAGGATATTTATATCAAAAGGGGAGACAAAGTTAAGTTAGAATTGTTACTCCAAGATGAAAACTATCATACTTACCCGATTGAAAATTCAAATTTAACTTGGACCATATCAAATCCCATAGCAAATTTTGATACTAATAATTTTGTACTAGAAGGGAAAGATTTAGGAGAAGCCTTACTCACTGTAAATATGAATGGGTTAGTAGGCAAGTAAAAAAAATTTATGTATGGGACTTTACTGCTTTAGAAATTAGTGTAGACAAGGAAGAGATTTTCTTAGGAGATACTTTTAATATAAAGATCTATGCCATTGATAACTTTCTCAGAAAGACTGAGCTTTCTATTGATAATTTAAAATTCGATCCAAATTTCTTTACAAGAGATGGTAAAAAGTTTACTGCAATAAATGCTGGAAAAACAAGAATTGAATATACTCTTAATAACCTGTCAATCTCGTTACCTATAGAGATACTAAGTAGGAGTAACAAAATTTTTGAAGACTTTGAGATTAACAAAAACTGGATTATAAAAGGCAAAAACTATGATATAAATTCAACCACTTATACTTTAACTAGTGATTCCTATTCTGGTAAAAGCGCTCTCTTACTTACCTATACCTCTCAAGAGGAAAATTCTTTTATATATTTGGAATTAAATATTCAAGTACCTGAAGATAAAAGTAAATTCTCTGTAGCCTTAAAAGGTGTTGGTGAAGGTTGGATAAGAGCCTTATTCTATGATAATGAAAAACAACCATGGGTTATGGATATCACGAACTCTTCTAATTTTAATTTTTCAAATTGGACTATTTTTGAGAGAGATTTAAAAAATCTAAAACCTCTTATCAATAAAAACCTTACTTCTCCTATCCTTCCTGTTAGATTAGATAGCATCTACATTGTCGGACTTAACCCTACAGGAATAAAAGGTAAACTACTAATTGACACAATTAGCTTTTATTAGTCTTAAGAGATCTTAAGTAATATAAGAGATAGTCCATCCCAGCCATCAAAGAAAGAACTAAGCCTATCAGAAACACAACACTTGAAAAAGAAATGTTTAAAAGAGCCATTAAGATGGATATAGAAATTAACACCATTGCTAATTTACCATAAATTCTCGACGATATAATCTCAACACCCCTTATTAGGAAGAAAAAACCTACTAAAAGCATTATAAGTTCTTTAATAAAAAGAATTAACACTCCCCATAATGGAAAAATAGCCTTTAAACCCAGATATATTAAACTTATTATAACGATAATCTTATCTGCCAATGGATCTATTATTTTACCGAGATTTGAAGTTTGATTTAGTCTCCTTGCTAAATAACCATCCAATATATCACTTATAGCAGCAACTCCATAAAGAATTGCCGCTATAAATAAGTCATTCGTCAATAGGAAATATGTATAAAAAGGTATAATTGCTAATCTTATTAAAGTTATTATATTAGGCAAAGTCATAATCATATTGCTCATCTATATAATACTAATAATGCAGCCCCTATTCCTCCCGCATCTTCACCAAGCTCTGCCCACGAAAAAGTAACCTTATCTCTAAAACTTGGTAAAACTCTTTTATAAAACTCTTCTTTCATAGGCTTTCCTATATATTCTCTCACGTTTGCTACTCCACCACCAATTACAATCTTCTCAGGATCTATAATATGAACATAATTAGCAAGGGCAATGCCTAAATAATACCCTGCATAGTTAAAAATATCAACTGCCAACTTATCTCCTCTTTCTGCTGCCTGATAGATAATCTTAACAGTTACCTCATCCAAATTACCATTACAGAGTTCCCATATTAAACTGTTAGGATATTGGGGTAAGATACTCTTTGCATACTTTTCTATACCAGTTCCAGAAGCTATAGCCTCAATACATCCCCTATTACCACACCCACAGACAGGACCATCGGGAAGCACTGTTGTATGACCAAATTCACCTGCCATTCCATGAGCTCCAATCCAAAGTTTACCATTTAGCACAATACCCGAACCTATACCTGTACCAAGAGCTACACAGATCATAGTTTTTGTTCCTCTTCCTGCTCCTACCAACCACTCCGCCCAAGCAATCAAATTAACATCATTTTCTAAGTAGACAGGTACATTAAAAGTCTCTTCTAATTCTTTTCCTAAAAAAACTTCTTTTTTCCACTCATCTCCTAAATTGGGAGCATATAGGGTGGTTTTCTTCTCTCTATCCATAAGGCCTGGAAATCCAATCCCTATTCCCTCAATCTCTGTTATTTTTACTCCTGCCTGATTCAGTACATTATCAATCATACTCTTAATTTTGTTTATAACATAATTCTTACCCTTCTCTGATTCTGTAGGTTGTTTATCCCTTCCCAAAACTTTTCCTTGATCATCAACAAGAAGTACATTTATTTTTGTTCCTCCAAGATCAACCCCAACAGCCTTACGCATAACTACCTCCTTATCTTCCTATGATAAATTCAAAATCATATTTCCTAAATGAGTTCTCCCAAAATACTTCGGGTATTATAAATCTTAAGGGATATCTGTAATAGGGAGCATAAAAAGCTAAAATCCCACTAACCCTTGCTCCAGGAAATACTTTTCCATCCCTGAATTTCAAAAGCTCATAAGTTCTAATAAGTTCTATAATTTCTTTCTCTGTACTATTATCACTACTCAAAGAGATCGAAAAGCTAGGAGGTTCATTGCTCCTAAAGGAAAATTCAAAGGAGACTTTTGGAGCACTGGATCTTTGATAGTAAAATTCTCTTATTGGTACATACTGTCTTCCAGTATAGTCTATCAATACTGATTTACTTAAAGGATAAACCCAAACACCTTCGTTAGAGTTATTTATTACTTCTAAATTTAAGACTATTATATCTTTAGCCAAGCTATACCATTTAAAATCTCTTATTATCTCAACATTTACAGTGACTCCATCCTTAGTAATACCTTGCGGAAATACCTGAATAGGTTTTACACATCCTCCAACAAACATAATTAAAAGTAAAATAAGATAGAAAAAACCTAATCTCTTTTTGTGTATTTTCATACCCATTAACACCTCTAAAAAGTTAATAGTTTCATACTAGTACATTTTAACCTAAAATAAGTATTCTTGACAATAAGGCCATAAGAGATTAAAAAATATGAGGGAGAAAACAAAAAGGAGGTGAGAAATATGCCTATATATGAATTTGAATGTGAGAAATGCCATGAAAGGTATGAAATCATGACTAATATTGGAGAAGATCTACCAAAAACCTGCGTGAAATGCGGGGGAAACCTCAAGAAGATATTCTCCCCAGTAGGAATAGTCTTTAAAGGATCAGGTTTTTATACTACCGATTATAAGAGAAAAAGTTCTGAATCCGAAGGTTCTAAAAACTCAGAGGGGGAAAAATAAAATTTCCCCCTTATTTTTTTACTCCTACCACAATTAAACGTCTTGAAGCTACATGAAACTTCTTTCCATCATAATCACCAATAAACCTTTCCACCCTAAACCCTTTTTCTTCTAAAATATGAGCTATTTCACTAGCTGTATACAAGTATATCTTCCTTACAAATTCTTTTTTAGTATTATTCTTTAAGTCAAATACAATTCTATTTGATATGTAATATCCAGATTCTGGCTCAAACTGATGCTCCGTTAATAAAATATAATCATTAAAAACATCCCAAGAATAAGGAATAAAGTATCTCAACAATGCATCTCTGTTCTCAATATCTATCAGAAATCTACCTCCTTTTTTAAGTACATTGTAAACTTTTTCTATTGCTTCCTTATCTTCCTCATAGGTCGAAAGCCCAAAACTAGTATATAGAGAAAAAACTACATCAAATTTATACCCTAATTTTTCTATATCTTTATACTCCATCACGTAAAACTCTACATTAAAAACCCTATCCTTTTTGGCCTCTTCTTTAGCAATCTCAATCAAATCCTCAGATCTATCTATTCCTATAGTTCTATAACCTCTTTTGCCAAGCTCGAGAGTATGTCTTCCAAAACCACATCCAAGATCTAAAATAAGATGTCCACGCTTAATAGAGAGTATAGATTCAATAAAATCCACCTCTTTGCGTGTTCTTTCAGGGGTGAGATGTTTTGCAAGATACGTATAATAATCTCTACTAAAATATATATCTCGCCAATCTCTATTTTCTTCCATACTTTTCCCTAAGATAATACAACAATATAGTCAAATCACCCGCATTAACTCCTGAAATCCTCATGGCTTGACCAAAAGTAGAAGGTTTTATTTTCTCAAGTTTTTCTCTACCCTCTCGAGATAGATGTGGTATCTCCCCATAGTTTATATCTTCAGGAATTTGTAAGTTTTCATATTCTTGAAATTCTTTTACTTTATCCAACTCTTTCTTAATATAACCCTCATATTTGATGTCAGTCTCTACTATCTCTCTCCATTTTTTAGGAAGATCTCCTGATAAACCTACCTTCTCTAAGTCCTCGTAAGTTATCTCTGGCCTTTTAATTATCTGGATTAGAGGTACAGGTTGAGTAATCGGATTAGTTCCTTTCTCTAAAAGAATGTGGTTTATATTTTCGGGTTGCACCGACAACTTCTCAAGTCTCCTCTTCTCATACTTTATTTTTTCCATTTTTTCTTGAAACATTTTCCACATATCTTCCGAGATCAGACCTAACTTGTAAGCTTTAGGAGTGAGCCTTTGATCCGCGTTATCAGATCTCAATAGTATTCTATACTCTGCTCTTGATGTTAATATCCTATAAGGCTCATCCACGCCTTTTGTAACCAGATCATCTATAAGAACGCCAATATACCCCTCATCTCTTCTAATTATTAAAGGCTCCTTACCAAGGAGACTCAAGGCTGCATTTGCACCTGCTATAAGCCCTTGAGCTGCAGCCTCCTCATATCCTGTGGTACCATTTATTTGTCCAGCAAGATACAAGCCTTTTATCTTCTTAGTTTCAAGAGTTAACTTAAGTTGATGAGGATAAACAATATCATACGCGATAGCATAACCAGGCCTTATCAATTCTACCTCCTCAAGACCTGGAATACTTCTCAGAATCTGTATCTGAATCTCCTCAGGAAGACTTGTATATATGCCTTGTACATATATTTCTACAGAGTTTCTTCCTTCAGGTTCAAGAAATACCTGATGAGTTTCATGATGAGGGAACCACACATATTTCTCCTCTATTGACGGGCAATACCTTGGCCCTTTTTTTACCATCCCCCCAATTCTTGAAGCCGTCAAATGGATATTAGCAAGCACAATCTCTTTAGTCTTCTGAGTAGTCCTAGTAAGATATGAAGGTACCTGATCCCTTGGCTCTGGCTCTTCCCAAAAAGAGAAAGAATAAAGCTCTTCATCCCCAGGCTGAATTACGGTTTTACTAAAGTCTATAGTTCTCTTGTCAACCCGTGGAGTAGTACCTGTATTAAATCTTCCCACTTCAAGTCCTAATCTTCTTAATGCATCTGAAAGCCCCACAGAAGGAAACTCATTCATTCTGCCTGCAGGCTTAGACCAAGTACTTATATGGATTACCCCATTCATAAAAGTACCAGGAGTTATCACTACTCTCTCTGCATAAAACTCTTTTTTTGTGGACAAAATAACTCCTTTTACCTCATCATTTTCTACAATCAAATCTACAACTTCTCCTTGATAAACTTCTAAATTTTTAATAGATTCGAGAAATTCTCTCATTTTTGCAGGATAGACCCATTTATCTACTTGAGCCCTTAAAGCTCTTACAGCAGGCCCCTTTGAAGNGTTTAGCATCTTAACTTGAATCATGCTTCTATTGGTTATTCTTCCCGTAAGACCTCCTAAAGCATCTATCTCCATAATGAGATGTCCTTTGCCAGGACCTCCCATAGCAGGATTACAAGGCAACCACCCTACGGTATCATAATTCATGGTTATCAATAACACCTTTACACCAAGACGAGCAGCTGCGTAAGCAGCCTCGCAGCCAGCATGTCCTCCTCCAACAACAATCACATCATACCTTTCCATTTCTCCTAACCTCTAAAACCCCAAGTTTTTTAAGAATAAATAGGATTAAAAATAAAGTACCGAAAAGTAAAATAGCAGAAATATACGGGTCTTGCAATAAGGAGATTATAATTGCAAGTAAAGACATACAGATAGTTATTAGATAAATAAATGCTATACTTTGCTCTGTTTTCATACCAATTCTTAAAAATCTATGATGAAGATGATCCTTATCATATTTCCAAGGAGCCCTACCTTCAAGTAATCTTCTTATTATAGAAAAGGCAGTATCAAGAACAGGAAAACCAAGAACCACAATAGGAAAAAATAAATTAATAATAGTACTAACCCTCAAAACTCCAATTATAGATATCGCTCCTAAGATAAAGCCTAAAAACATCGCACCCGAATCTCCCATAAATATAGAGGCTGGAGGAAAATTATAAAACAAAAAACCTAATACGCTACCTAAAATACTCGAAAGCAGCAACGCCATTTCAAACCTACCCAAAAGAAGAGAAATTATAAGAAGAGAAAAAGAGGAGATAACAGCCACACCACCAGCAAGTCCATCAAGCCCATCTATAAAGTTCATTGCATTTGTAATTCCTAAAAGCCATACAAAGGTTATTACATCAGCCCAAAAGCCTTTGATTATAATTTTAGTGTAAGGAATTCTCCAAACATCCACTCTTACACCTATGAAGACTGCTATTAATACTGCTAAAAAGGTTAACCAAAACTTAGGCTTAGGTTTCAACTCTACGAAGTCATCCAGAAGCCCCACTAGGAAAACTAAAAGCCCCCCAAATATAATTTTTTCTACAATTAATGATTTATTAAAAAGTACATTTACGATTAAAATACTCAAGAAAAATGCAACTCCACCAATTCTTGGTATAGGTTTTAAATGTACCTTCCTATCATTAGGAATATCAACTGCCCCTACCTGATAGGCAATTTTTTTGACCCAAGGCGTAAACAAAATAGAACCTATTAGAGATAGTACAAAGGTCAATAAAGCCATCATTTTTATTTTTCCTTCTTTTCCTTTAGCTCATACGCTAAAATTATAGCTTGGGCAATTTCCTTCATGGGTTTTCTCTTATCCATGCTTGCCTTCTGAATCAATCTAAAAGCCTCATGCTCTTTTAAACCTTCTCTATCCATAAGAATTCCCTTAGCTCTATCTACTAATTTCCTAGTTTCTAAAGCATCTTTAAGATCTTCAACCTCTTTCCTTAAAAGCTGAAATTCTTTAAATCTTGCAATCGCAATCTCAATGGCAGGAAATAGATCGGACTCCTTAAACGGTTTTACAATATAGGCTACCACTCCTACTTCCTTAGCTTTTTCCACCAGCTCTCTGTCAGAATAAGCTAGTTAAAAAAATAATTGGTGCTATATTCTCTTGGGTCAAAATCTTTGCTGCCTCAATTCCATCTAAATTAGGCATTCTAATATCCATTATGATCACATCTGGTTTTAATTTTCTTGCAAGCTCTATTGCCACTTGTCCATCAGAAGCCTCACCCACCACTTCATAACCCTGACTTTCCAAAATCTCCTTTAAGTCCATTCTAACTATAGGTTCATCTTCTGCTATCAATACTCTTACAGCCTTCATATTTTCTCATCCTCCCTAAAGAATATCCTGAAAGATCTCATTGGCAAGAAGTACACCTTTCTCAGTTAGAAATATCCTTCCATTTTCTTCTTTAATTAGTCCTTCCTCCACAAAAATAGGATAATTTTTCATAAAATATTCTATCTTTTTACCAAATCTACTTTCAAACTCTTCTCTAGCTACTCCTTCCAAAAGTCTTAATCTCAAAAAGAGATAATCCTTAGCAAGCTCTTCACCCATTAAAAATTCTTTTTCCTCGATAGGCAACTTTCCTTCTTTTATTTTTTCATAGTATACATAAAGATGTTTATGATTTCCATATCTTACGGGAGGATCATAAGAATAAGCTGACACTCCGAATCCATAGTACTTTTCCTGATACCAATATTTTAGATTGTGCTTACATTTATAACTTTCTCTTTTAGAAAAGTTTGATATCTCATAATGAATAAAACCATTAGTCTTAAGAAAATCCATAGCAAAAGAAAACATTTCTGCTTCTAAATCATTTTCAGGAAGTTCTATTTCTGACTTAAGGTACATTTCATAAAAAGGAGTGTCTTCTTCAATGATGAGATTATAGATAGATATATGCTCAGGCTTCAGTTTTAAAGTTTCTTTCAACGAGAAGCAAAAATCTTCCTTTCTCTGAAAAGGAAGAGCATAGATTATGTCAATATTTATATTGTCAAATCCAGCTTCTCTCAAGATATTAAAAGTAGTATGAATATCCTTTACATTATGAATCCTACCGAGAAGTTTTAACTCTTTCTCAAGAAAAGACTGTGCTCCTATACTTATTCGATTAACCCCAAGTTCTTTCCATGCTCTTACTTTTTCTTTATTTACTGTTCCAGGATTAACTTCCATAGAAATTTCTACATCTTTGCTAATTTCAAATCTTTTATATATAAAATCAAGTATCTTTTCTAAACTACCCAAAGAGAGAATAGAAGGAGTTCCTCCCCCTAGATATATAGTATCAACTAGTTCATTATTTGATTTCATATCTATCTCCTTCAAAAGATACTCTGTATATCTCTCCTCCTCATCTTCGGAATAACTAAAAGATACAAAATCACAATATGGACACTTCTTTACACAGAAAGGTATATGTAAATATATACCAATAGGTTTAGAAGAGCTCATCTGCCTTTAGTAAATTAAGAAGAGAGTAATTTGTCATATCTGAGTGGAGAGGGGTAATAGAAATCTTTCCATTCTTAACTGCCCATATATCAGAGCCTTCTTCCCCGATTTCCTCAATGTAACCATGTAACCAAAAATACTCTTTATTTCTCGGATCAAGTCTTCTCTCAACTATATTTCTGTAATGGAACTTACCTTGATGGGTAAAACAAATTTCATCTAGTTTAGCGTTTGGTGGCACATTGATATTTAAAAAAGTTCCTTCAGAAATAATTTTTAAAAATTTATCAAAAAATCTAATTAGTAATTCTGTAGCTCTTTTAAAATCTTCCTCTTCTCCATCCTGAGATACAGAGATAGAGACTGCAGGAATACCATTTAAAGAGGCTTCTCTTGCCCCTGAAACAGTACCTGAATAGATTATATCATTTCCTAAGTTGTATCCTTTATTTATGCCAGAGATTACCAGGTCTGGCTTTTGGGACAAGATGGCATAAAGTCCTAACAATACGCAATCTGCAGGATTGCCATTAGTACTCCATACTTTGACTTTCTTAAGAGGCCATTTGACTTCATTTACTCTTAAAGGTTTATGCAAAGTAATAGCATGACTTCCCCCACTTCTTTCTCTCTCAGGCACAATAATATAGACCTCTCCCAATTTACTAAGTTCTTTTCCCATGATCTTTAAGGCTGGAGAGTTTATTCCATCATCATTTGTTATTAAAATTTTATACTTTTCCATAGCCTAATCTCTCTTGAGGACAGTCCAAAAGGCTTCTTGAGGGATCTCTACATGTCCTATCTTCTTCATTCTCTTTTTACCTTCCTTTTGCTTTTCAAGGAGTTTCTTCTTTCTTGTTACATCACCACCATAACATTTTTGCAGAACATTCTTTTTAAGAGGTTTTATCTCTTCCCGAGCTATTATTTTACTTCCTATTCCAGCTTGAATTACTACCTCAAAAAGTTGCCTTGGAATAACATTTTTAAGTTTTTGCACTAGTTTTCTTGCCTCTTCGTAAGCTTTATCTCTATGGACAATAATAGAAAGAGCATCTACTGGTTTTCCATTTATAAATACATCAAGCTTCACAAGATTTTCTGGCCTATATCCTATAAATTCGTAATTCATAGAACCATAACCTCTAGTTATAGATTTTAATATATCAAAAAAGTCCGTAATTATCTCTGAAAGAGGAAGTTCTGCTGTAATTAGTATTCTAGTAGGTGTTAAATATTCCATATTTTTGAATATTCCTCTTCTCCTATCAATAAGTTCCATTATTCCTCCCACATAATCATTGGGAGTCACAATACTTGCCAATACAAAAGGTTCTCTAAACTCAGCGATATCATAAGGGGGTGGCAATTCCAAAGGATTTTGAACAATTTTTTTCTCGCCACTCTTGGTTATAACTTCATAAGCCACTGATGGCACTGTAGTAATTATATTTAGATCAAATTCCTTTTCTAATCTCTCCTGCACAATTTCAAGGTGAAGTAAACCCAAGAAACCGCAACGAAAACCAAAACCAAGAGCAGGAGAGGTCTCTGGCTCATAATATAAAGACGCATCATTTAGACTAAGCTTCTGAAGAGCATCTCTTAATTTATCATATTCTTCGTTTTCAATAGGATAAATCCCACAGAAAACCATAGGCTGAAGTCTTCTGTATCCAGGAAGAGGCTCTTTAGCTGGATTTTGAGCCAAGGTTATAGTATCTCCTACCCTTGCTTCGGCTATCTCTTTAATATTTGCAACTATATATCCTACTTCGCCAGCTGTTAAACTTTCTACAGGCTTCATTTCAGGAGAAAAAATACCAACCTCTTGAACCTCATATTCTTTATCAGTAGACATAAGCTTAATTTTATCTCCAATTCTCACTTCCCCCTCAAATACTCTCACATAAACTATTACTCCTCTATAAGAATCATACTTCGCATCAAAGATCAAGGCTTGAAGAGGATTTAAAGGATTTCCTTTAGGAGAAGGAATATATTTTACTATACCCTCTAATAGCTCCTCTATACCCCATCCTTCTTTGGCACTCACAAAAAAGGTTTCACCTATATAATCCTTACCCAACAATTCTGCAATTTCTTCAGCAACCCTTTCGGGTTCAGCATTAGGAAGATCTATTTTATTTACCACCGGTACTATAACAAGGTTATTCTCAAGAGCAAGAAGTAGATTATTTATGGTCTGTGCTTCGATGCCCTGAGAGGCGTCCACCACTAGTATAGCTCCTTCACAGGCAGCAAGACTTCTTGAAACTTCATAAGTAAAATCCACATGTCCCGGAGTATCAATTAAGTTCAACTCGTAAGTTTCCTCATTTTTTGATTTGTATAAAAGTCTAACAGCTTGAGCTTTTACTGTTATTCCTCTTTCCCTCTCTACGTCAAGAGTATCTAAGATTTGATCTTTCTATTTTTCTTTTTTCAATTGTTCCAGTATACTCAAGAAGCCTATCTGCTAGAGTGGATTTTCCATGATCTACGTGGGCGATTATACTGAAGTTTCTTATTTTTGATGTATCCTTCATAAATATTTCTTCCTCCTTTTTTCCATATTCTAAATTATATAATAATCAAGTCATCTTTTGTTTTAGAGAATTTTATGCTATAATTCAGTCTGTTAAAAATTAACATCATAAAAATTTTAAGATAAAGGAGAGGGAAATAAAAGATGGCAAATACAAAGTCAGCAATCAAAAGAATTAAAATTAGTGAAAGAAATAGAATCAGAAACAGAATCAGATTAGGTAAAATTAAATTTTACACTAAGCAATTTCTAAAATTATTAGAAGAAAATAAAATTGAAGAAGCAAAAAAAGTACTTCCTGAAGTAATAAGCGCCATTGACAAAGCAGCTCAAAAAGGCACCTTACACAAAAACACAGCAGCAAGAAAAAAGTCTAAACTTATGAGGCTTCTTAATCAAAAACTTTCAGCTAACCTTTCTTCCTAATTTGAGTAGAACTTTTTCTATCAATATCCTTTGATCCTTAGCTGTAGTTTTATACTCTATATCAACCTGCCGCAGAAGGAAGTAAATCTCCATGAGCTCTGCGGCAGTGTATTTTGTTAATGCATCTATGGACTTTTTAACCACAAAAGGATGTAGATCCAGTTTATTTGCGATTTCTTCAGAAGAATAACCTTCTTTAAGAAGGGCGTTTATTCTTAAAAGTTGTCTCATTTGCTTTATTACTATCTCAAGTATAACTTGAGGATATACTCCTTCATTCCACAAAGTATCTATTCCTGAAAATGCAAGAAGAAAATCTCTTCTCAATAAAGCATCCAGAAAAGTGTAAAACGCAACTTCTTGGGTAGATAAAACCTTTTTAAGATCTTCTATTGTAACTGATTCTTTCTCTCCTACAAAGGCACAGATCTTATCTATTTCCTGCATCAAAACTCCCATCTTATCAGAATAATTTGTGGAGAGAAAATATACACTCTCTTCGTCTATAGATTTATTCCTTTCTTGAAACTTCTCCTTAATCCATTTTCTCAAAGCATCAGCCCTAAATTTTGTAAACTCAACTATACCTTCTGGAGGTATATATTTAGCATAACTAATCTTCTTAGGCTTCTCCTCCTCTGCATTAGCCATAAAAACAACACATGTATTTGTCAATTTTTTAAACAATAAATCAAGTTTCTTAGGCATATTCTGATCTTTTAGTTCCTGAGCATGCCTCACTACTACCAACTGAGTTCCCAAGAGTGGTGGGGATTCTAAATAAGGTATTATATTGTCCCAAGTAATCTCATCTGCAAAAAAGGCAACATAATTTGCATCCTTAAATCTTGCTTTTCTAAGCTCTATAAGAGCTTCTTCCATAAGAAATTTTTCCTCTCCTGTAAATAAATATACAGGAGAAAATTTCTTCTCTTTAAGTGAATGTTTAAACTCCCAGTAGTTCATCTTCCCCTCTTTTTCTCATTATCATTGGAAGTAATATGAGAAATAAACTAATTAACAAGCTTATTTTATAATGAGAAACAATTAAATGCAAACCTTGAAATAAAATATCCATTAAAATCGTTAAGACTTTTTCAAAGATATAACTTATTGGAAAAGAGGCAACTATTAAATAAAAAACAGAAAAGAAAAGAATTATACTAAAGATAGGAATAGAGAAAAAATTGGCAAGAATACTTATTGGTTTCAGTCCACCAAAATAATAAATATTTAGAGGTGCTAAAAATAGCATAAGCCAGAAAGAACTCTCCCAAATCTCCTGTAAATAATTAGACATAAATTTTGGGAATTTAGGCTTATAAAGAAGACCTAACATGGCCATATAAGATAATTGAAAACTTATGTTAAATAATTTTAAAGGAGAGATAATAAGATTAATAAAAGCTACCCAAAAGATAGCATTTAGAGGATCCTCTTCTCTTCTTAGAAGAAAAACAATAAGAAGGAAAACATATTCCCCTATTACTCTCCAAACAGGAGGATTATCACCTATTATCCATCCATAAAAAATTAAAATAGGAAGAAGCATAATTTTGGTAACAATTCTACGGAAGGGAAATAAAAAGCTAAAAATATTTATGAGGAAAGAAATATGAAGTCCAGAGATAGCAAGTAAGTGGGCAGTTCCAGTTTCTACAAACAGATTTTTTATCTCTTCAGAAAGACCTCTCTTCTCTCCTATTATTATGGCCAATAAAAAATTCTTTTTATAATCCCCAAATCTTGAATATATATCATTAATCTTTTCTCTTAAATTAACTCTTATCTTTTCTAAAGAACTTTTATTATTCTTTTTAAATAGATAAATCTTTTGAGCTTTAATCAAATATATAAGACTCTCATCCCAGAGAGCATAAAGATTAGATTGATTTAAGGGATATAATTTTACATTCTCCAATAGCAACTCGTCCCCTATATTAAATTTTTTTGCTACACTTATCCTTCCTTTTTCATTAAATCCCTCTATTTGAACCACATAACTGTAAAAGTGCTTTTTCTCAAAATAATCCTTCACCACTACCCTTAAACTCTTTATATCTACATTTTCATATGCCCTAAATTGAGGGATATTGATTTTGTATAGATAAAATCCAATAAGGAAAAAAATTAGCTAAAAAATATGTAAAGCCAAATCTTTTTTCTTTGTGAAAGTAGAATTAATAGCGGAAAAAGTAAGAAAAAATAAAAAAAGACTTAGATTAAGCTTTGAAAATATGACTCCTAATATGTAAGAAATTAAAAAGTAGAAAGAATATGGAAATTTCAAAAAATCACCATGTAATTTGATCTTTTATTTTTTCAAGTTTTTTCTTCTCCAATTCCTTTTACATTTAACAAGTCCTCTGCAGAAGTAAAAACTCCGTTTTCTTCTCTATACTCGATAATCCTCTGGGCTAAAGTCGGACCAATACCTGGAAGAGATTCTAATTCTTCTTTGCTTGCTGTATTTATATTTACTTTGCCCTTCTTCTCTAACCCATCTTTTAAAGCATTCTGATTCTTAGAATTACTATCCAAATTATCATCCTTTGGAGGTATATAGATTTTAGAACCATCTTTCAGAAAATCTGCAAGATTAATTCTATCCAAATCTGCAGAGGGCAAGGGTCCACCTGCTAAATTAACTGCATCAATAACCCTTGCCCCTTCCTCCAATCTATAAACTCCTGGATTTTTAACCTCCCCCGTCACATGAACAATAACAAAGTTACTTTTATCTTCAGTACTATTATTTTTATTTCCAAAATTAGCAAAGAAAGAAAATAAAATTCCAACAAATATTATTAAAAAGATAGCTAAGACTAATTTTTCCCTCTTTTCAAACATTATTTAATTTTTATTCAGCACTAATTTCTCTGTTTTTCCTAATTTAGATATTTGCTTAAGAAGCACCTCTATAGCTTTATTCAATTGTATATCATTATCCTTACCCACATTCTCTGGTGCCATTTCTACAACTACATCTGGTTGCACTCCTTCTTTATTTATATCTCTACCAGATGGCAGTAAATACTTCTCCGTAGTTATCTTCAAGGCAGATCCATCAGAGAGAGTGAATATAGTTTGAACTACACCTTTCCCAAAAGTCTTTTCTCCCACAAGAATTCCCTTACCATAATCCTTAAGAGCTCCTGAAAGTATTTCTGAGGCACTTGCAGAATACCTATTTACAAGTACCACAAGAGGTTTATTCCATCTGTATATCCCTTTAACTACTTTTTCTCCATACAAGTTTTTATCTCTATCAATTCTATAAACTACTACTCCTTTGGTTGTGAAGGTCTTTGCTTCTCCATCTTTTATTACTGTCTTCACTTGATCATTGTCTGATATAAAAATACTTGCAATCATTACCGCAGACCTCAAATCCCCCCCCAGGATTATTTCTCAAATCAAGTATTAATCCTGAGGTTTTCTCTAATTTTTTCTAATGCATCTATCATCTTTTGAGGAGAATTCTGGGTAAATTCATAAAACTCGATATAACCAATGTTGTTCTTTAAAATTTTATAATCTACAACAGGCACCTCTATTATTTCTCTCTTTAAAGTATACTCATAATATTTTTTATCAGAATCTCTATAAATTTTTATTTTAACTTCTTTCCCTACTTCCCCTCTAATTAAAGAAACAACCACATCTAAGGGTTTTCCAACAACTGATTGTCCATCAACTTCAATAATTTCATCTCCTGCCTTTATACCTGCCTTATACGCAGGAGTATTTTCTATAGGCGAGACTACAAGAATCTTGCCATCCCTTGATTGTATTCTTATACCTATTCCTCCAAATGCTCCCTGCATATCTTCAGTAAAAGTTTTAAAAGACTTTGGATCAAAAAACTCTGTATACGGATCATCCAGAGCTTTTACCATGCCCCTTATGGATTCATATTCTAACTTCTTGCTATCAAGATTTTTCTCAATATACGCATTTCTCACATAATATAAGGCTTCGATATATACTCTTATGCTAGAAATAATATCCTCTAAAGAATCTTTTGCATTAGTGAGCTTAGGTAAAAAGAAAAAACCTATACCAATTATTACAACAGATAATAGAAGCCAAAATCTTTTTCTCACTTTCATCTTATCCTCCTTTTATCTTATTAACCAACTTAAAGGATCTACTGGATCTCCATTCACTCTTACTTCAAAATGTAAATGTGGCCCCGTACTAAGTCCTGTTGTTCCCACATAACCTATTATATCTCCTTCAGCTATTTCTTCGCCTACTCTTACCACAATTTTTGAAAGATGTCCATAAACAGTAGAAATTTTACCACCATGATCAATTATAACCATATTACCATATCCTCCATACCAACCCGCAAAAATAATTCTACCAGACGCTGCTGCTCTAACAGGCGTTCCATAAGAAGCAGCTATATCAACTCCTGTATGAAAAAGAGGTGCACCACCTAATATAGGATGTCTTCTCATTCCAAATCCCGAGGTTATAGATCCAATAACTGGCCAAGATAGCCTTCCCTTTTGAGCCTTTTGAATGTTTGAAGAAGCCAATTTTCTAATCATCTGCTCTATCTCTTTCGATTCTCTTTCTAAAGTTGCCACTACTTGTTGCTGATATCTTTTTTGAGTTCTAATTTTTTCTAAGTAAGCTAATTTCTCATTTTTCTTCCTCTCTATATAGGCCTTTTTTTCAGCTATACTTCTCACTAAAGCCTCAACCTTTCTTTTTTCTTCTTCCCATTTCTTTTTTGTTTGTCTCAATGTCTCTACATTGAGTATTTAGATTGTTGAGTCTTCCTGCTTCAAGTTTCATAAGGGATTTTAAATAATAAGGAACTGCTATCTGAGAAAAAGAATCATTTAAAAATATTAGACTAAAAGAGTTCTTACTCTGCAGTAATTTATAAGATTCGCCTAAATTTTCCTTAAAATTCAAACTTCTGTATTTTAAATTTCTTTGAAGAATATTCAACTGTGTAGACAATACATTTAACTTAGCCTGTGCTTCCCTTAATCTCGACTCAGCAACATTTAATTCCCTTTCTGCCTTGTCAAGTTCATAATCAATTTTACTTATTTCACGAACAACATTGAACTCGGTAGATTCCAATGTTTTAATTTGCTGTTTTAGGGATTGAATTTGTTTTTGTTTCTGTTGCAATTCTTTTTGCTTCTGAAGAATTATAGATGAAGTATCGGCCCCGTAAACTAAGACTATTATCAATGTTAATACTAAAATAATACTTATAAGGGTTCTCATTTTAGTCTCTGAAAACTCATTAAAGCAGAAGTAAAGCTTACTATTATGCTTGAGAGTATAAAGTATAAAAGCCAAACAAAAATATGCTTAATATCAAACAAAACTCCAAAATAAGGTAAATAACTCACTACATGCTCCTTTATAAAGGAAGAAATAAAAAAGACTAACAAAAAAGATATAAATGCCGATGTAAGAGTGACAAAAATATTCTCCCATATTTGAGAAGATACTGAGAAATTTGGAAAAGCCAAGTGAGCATGAGCAAGAAGTTCTACTGAGATTATTAAAAAAGACAAGACTACCTAAGTAGATATATAGCTTCTTAATATAGTTTATAACACTATTAAGCTTATACCATTGATTTACCATCTCTTCAGAATATCTCACTTCCTCTACGAAGTTATAATTCATAATAAAACTTAATAAATACTCAATATTATCAAGGTTTAAAGGAGTAATTTCTAAGGCTTTAGGTAAACTATCAGGTGATCCCCATGCAAATATGTCATTTTCTCTTCCAATAATCTCCTTTAGCTTCTCCCACGCATCTTTCTGAGTTATGTAATTTATTTCTTTTATACGAAAGTTTGTCTTTAGATCATCTATAATCTTTAATATCTGAGAATCAGGAGTTTTTGGTGTTATAAAAGCATAGATTTTTATTTTTTCAATCCACATATTTAAAGAACCATTCATAGCTGTAATAAAAATTAGCAAGAGAGAAAAAAACAAAGTAATAAGATAATGAAACCCAAATATAAAAATATACCCTTACTTTTCAATCCTTCCCAAAACTCTTTAACCCCTGACATATTTAAATTATACCTCTATATCTTATAGAAAAGCAATACAATCAAAATTCCTATGATACTCCCAAGATTTAACTTTAAATTAAATCCAAGAGTGAAGACAAAAAAATAAAAATCGAAATTAACAGGGGAAAAGCCAATACTTATTCCTCTCTTCAAAAACTCAAGTTTATCTGACAATGCTTCCGCTAAAACACCACCTACTAAAAACCCTAAAATTAGTAAGAGAACAAACATTCTTGTAGAAGTCTTGTTTCTTCTCATAATTCACCCCCGATATATTTCTCTATAAATTTCAATACATACCCCCCTACTACTCCATTAAAAAATACCTGTTATAACTCCAAAAAATATTAAAAAAGGCGCATAATATAGAATAGCAGAATGAAAGACAAAAAACACTACTATTATAAGTTGAATAAAATTATGAGTCAAAGCTCCTATTATACTGTTAGAGATTAAACTAATTTTAGACTTAGCTAGTATTCCCATAACTATGGTGCTCCCCATTCCCCCAAAAAATCCTAAATAAAAAGATATGTTTAAAAAACCTCCTAATATAATGTTTACTATGATCACCCTAAATAAAGTTATAATCAATGCTTCTCTCAAACCCAATATGTATACAGCAATTAAAGAGATTATATTTGCAATTCCCACTTTACCTCCAGGAAGAGGAAAAAAGGGAGTTATAAACAGGCTCTCTAAATAATAAAGTACACAAGCAAGAGCTAATAACAATCCCAATAAAGAAATATAATATACTTTGTTTTTCCTGATATTAGTAATTTTCATTTTTTACAAAATATATGTTAGGAGAATACCAAATTTTCCTATCTTTAAAGACAATTATAACCCCTAAGTCTGCAAACTTTTGCCAATAAGACATTGCTTTATCTCCCATCACAAAAAAGGCTGTAGATAAAGCATCAGCTTCTACAGCCTCCTTACTTATAACACTTACACTCATAATCTCTTCTTGGGGATAGCCTGTTTTAGGATTAATCAGATGACAGTATCTCACTCCATTTTTTACAAAGTACCTCTCATAATCTCCTGACGTAGCTACAGCCCCTTCATTAATGTAAACTGATCCTATATAATCATCCAATCTACGAGGATCTCTAATTCTTATCTCCCACTTATTATCCTCTTTAGGTCTACCATAAACCCCTATTTGTCCACCTATATTTAGAAGAGCACCTCTTATCTTATATTTTCCCAATAATGATAATAGTCTATCCAAGATATAGCCCTTTGCTATTCCTCCAAGATCAATTTCCATTCCTTTAGGAACAAATACCATACTGTCTTTTATTTGAATTTTCTTATAATCCACCCTCTTTAACTCTTTTCTCAAAACAGCCTCCTCAGGTACTTTGTAATCCTTATCATAAAAACCCCAAAGCTCTAAAATAGGAGCAATTGTAGGATCAAAATAGCCATCGGTCAGCCTTGAGTAATATATTGCTTTTTCTATCACATCAATGGTATCCTTTGATACTTTTACCCACTTTCCTGAATTAGAATTTATCTTATATATCTCACTTTTTTTATTAAATCTATCCAAAATATCAGCTAAATGTTCTAACTTTTCCCAACAATCACTTACAGCTTTATCTCCATCTTTCCCCCAAACTCTAATTTCTGCAAAAGTATCCATCAAGATTCCATTTTTTGTAGTACTCCTTTTGTTCATTAAAATTCTTTATAAATAAAAAAAGTAAGAACCCTACAACTAAAAGAGAGATAATTATCTTTATTTCTTTAGTAATATGAGAGCCTTTGTAGGACATTTCTCCACACAGATTCCACAGCCATCACAAAGATTGTAGTCAATAACAGGAAATCTTCCATCCATTTTTATAGCACCCTTAGGACACACTTTTTCGCAGATTCCACAACCTATACATGCTTTAGAACATACTTTTCTAGCCTCAGGACCTGGGAGTTCTGACCTACATCCTAAAAGAAGAGGTATATTAATAGGAAGAAGAGTTAAAATTCCTCTTGGGCAAGCTTTTACACATAAGCCACATCCTGTACATTTTTCAATATCTATCTTTGGAAGACCATCTTCTCCCATATAAATTGCGTCAAAGGGGCATACCTTAACACAGTCTCCAAATCCTAAACATCCTGTGGTACATCCTTTGTACCCAGCTTGAACCATATTTGCAGCCTTACAAGTATCTACACCTTTATAAATATATCTATCCTGAGCTATTCCTCTCCCACCTTGGCAAGTAAGAAAAGCCACATTTTTTAGTTATAGTAATATTTTCATTTAATCCTAGTACCTCTGCTATACCCTTAGCAACCTTTTCTCCTCCAGCAACACAACCAGTATAAGGAGCTATCCCCTCTACCACTGCTTTTGCAAACCCTTCACAACCAGGATATCCACAAGCACCACAATTAGCCCCTGGAAGTACATTTAATATTTTTTCAATACGCGGATCAGTTTCTACTTTCAATTTCTCTCCAGCAATTGCAAGTCCTATTCCAAATAAGAGTCCTATCAAGCCTAATACCATTAAAGATATAAATACTAGTCCCATATCTTAGAACCTCCCCTAATGCGCTAATCCTTGAAAACCTAAAAAGATAAGAGCAAGAAGACCGGCAGAGATAAAGACTATAGGATAACCTTTCCAAAACTCAGGTATATCTGAGTATGATAATCTATCTCTTATACTTGCAAGCAGAATCAAAGCAATAGTAAAACCCAAAGATACACCTAAAGAATAAACTATAGCTTCTATTAAGTTATGCCCATAATTTATATTCAACAATGTAACCCCAAGTATAGCACAGTTAGTAGTTATTAGAGGTAAATATATTCCCATAGCTTTATATAACCCTGACAAGAACCTTTTTATAACCATTTCTACCAATTGAACCAAAACTGCAATAACAAGGATAAAAGCAATAGTCCTTAGAAATAATAAATTTAAAGGCACTAATATATAGTAGTAGATGAAGAAAGTAACCACTGAAGCCATTACCATAACAAAAGTAACGGCAGCCCCCATACCTATAGAGGTTTCAATCTGAGTACTCATTCCTACAAAAGGACACAAAGCTAAAAATCTCATGAAAACAATATTATTTATTAGAGAGGCAGATATGAAAAGCATAAAAAGTTTGCCTATTATATTCATAATTATTACCTCCTACCCATCCTCTTTTCAAACCACTTTAACAAACCTATCAATAGGCCTATACCCCAAAAAGCTCCTGGAGGCATTGTAAATACCTTAGCTGGATTAAACCAACTGAACAAAGTTTTTCCCAAGATAGTACCATTTCCTAAGAATTCCCTGATTAAACCAAGAGCCACAATAGCCCAAATATAACCTATACTTATACCAATTCCATCGGCAATGGACTCTAAAACATTGTGCCTATATGCAAAAGCTTCTGCTCTTCCAATGATAATACAATTTACTACGATCAAAGGAATAAATATACCCAACGCCTTATAAAGCTCTGGAAAATAAGCTGAGATTACCAAGTCAACAATTGTAGTAAAAGTACCAATTACAATAATAAAAACAGGTATTCTTATCTCATTTGGGGTTATGGGTCTCAATAAAGAAACAAAAATGTTAGAAAAAATCATCACAAAGGAAAAAGCAAGTCCCATTCCAATTGCATTCTGTACGCTTGTAGATACTGCAAGTACAGAACAGAGACCTATCATCAATATGAGTACAGGATTCTCCTTAAAAATACCATTAACTACATACTTAAGAAAGTCTTTCATATCTTACCCCCCTAAATCTTATTATGCTTTAAAACCTCATTAATTGCTCTGACTACTGCCGAAGAGGATATGGTTGCACCTGAAACAGGCTTAACGTTCTTCTTAACTTCTAAATTTGCTTCTTTCTTACCTATAAACTGTGCTAAGAAATCATCTTTCGTAACCTCAGTACCAAGACCAGGAGTCTCCTGTTGGGATACAACCTTTACTTTTTCTATTGCTCCGCTATCATTTATTGCAACAAGTAATACTATATCACTACTATATCCTTTGGTAGACACTTCCCAAACTCTTCCTACATCTTTTCCATCCTTTTTTGCTATATATATTTCCTTTATGGTAACCAGGGGATCAAAACTATTTGGCTTATTTGATGACGACACAAAATCTGAAGCATCAGGAATAAGTTCTTTAAGTAACATTATTTTCTCTCTTATTTTATTAGCTTCTATAACCTTCTGTGTGGTTTCATAGGTATAAGCAAGAACACCACCGGCTATTGCACAAATAATAAATAAAGTTAACCCATATCTTAGGATGTTTTTCATTTTTTCACCTCTCCAAATCTACGAGGTTTTACAAGGTTATCAATCAGAGGAGTCAAGGCATTCATAACAAGAATCCCATAAGAAACACCCTCAGGATAAGCCCCCCAAAATCTTATAACTATAGTAAATAAACCTGCCCCTATACCGAAAATTAGCCTACCTTTCGAGGTCAACGGGGTAGTTACCCAATCTGTAGCCATAAAAAATGCTCCTAAAAATAAACCTCCTGATAATATATGGAAGATAGGATCTTTACCTACCAAGAATGAAACTATGAATACTGTCAAAATAAAAGAAACTGGAATTTTCCAATCAATAATATTTTTATAGATAAGCCATAAACCACCTAAAAGTAAGAGTAAAACTGATGTTTCTCCGATACAACCAGCTCTGTTTCCTATAAAAAGTTCCCAATAGCTTGGTAAAGAATATCCTGCAAGTTTAAGCTTTTCTATGGCAAGAGGTGTAGCAGTAGAAACATTAGACATAAAACCTAAACCATTTATGGGCTTTACCCAAGAAGTCATGATTTGAGGATAAGAAGATAAGAGAAATGCTCTCCCTACAAGAGCAGGATTTAAAAAATTTTCCCCAATTCCCCCAAAAACCTGCTTAGCAAGTAATATTGCTACACCTGTTCCAATTATAGGAATCCAAAGAGGAACATTTGGGGGTAGAATTAATGCAAGCAAAAGCCCAGTAACTACAGCACTATAGTCTTTAAGTATAGTAAGTGGTTTTCTTCTAATATATAAGGCAAGAGCTTCCCATAAAACTGAAGAAATAACACTCACAATTATTACTATAAGAGAGTAGATACCAAAAAAGTATATACCTCCAAGAGTAGCAGGCAAAAGTGCAAAGATTACTTGCTTCATTGCGTAAGAAGTATCTTCATGGGTAAAAATATGAGGAGAGGAAGAAACAATTAGTTTTTCATTTTCTAATTCCATAAATAGTTCTCCTCCCTTTACTTTCTTCTCTTTGCCAAAACATCAGCCTTTCCTACCCTAATCCATTGAAGAAGAGGTCTTCTCGAGGGACATATATAGTTACAAGAGCCACATTCAATACAATCTAATATTCCCAATTCTTCCGCTTCGATTAATTTACCTTTTTTAACATATCTCGCTAACGTTGTTGGCATAAGTCCCATTGGACATACATCTAAGCATTTTCCACATCTTACACAAGGTATTGGTTCATAATATTCTACTTTCTCCTCTGGAAATACTACTACTCCAGATGTACCCTTAATTATTGGAATATTTAAGTCGTATATAGCAACTCCCATCATAGGTCCCCCAAATAAAATTTTTCCAGGTTTACCTTTAAAGCCTCCTGCATGTTCTATCAATTTTATTACAGGAGTACCTATTAAAACCTCCACATTTTTAGGAGAATTAACACCTTCTCCTGTAACAGTAACACCTCTAGAGATTAAAGGAAGCCCCGTTCTGAAATGCTCAGCTATGGCTGCCGCTGTACCCACATTATTCACTACCACTCCTACATCCATAGGAAGACCACCAGATGGTACTTCTCTATCTAATATTGCTTTTATAAGATGCTTTTCCGATCCTTGAGGGTACTTTGTAGGTAAAGTAACTATCTCAATATCACTATCTGCATTATTTTTTCAGGACTTCAACTGCGTCTTTCTTATTATCCTCAACTCCTATAATTCCTCTCTTCACTCCAAGAACATACATTAAAATACGTAAACCCTCTATTATTAGTTCTGGTTTTTCTAACATCAATCTATAATCAATAGTCAAGTAAGGCTCACATTCTGCCCCATTTAAAATAACAGTATCTATCTTCTTCTCAGGAGGAGGAGAAACCTTAACATGAGTAGGAAAAGCTGCACCTCCAAGACCAACAATACCAGCTTCTCTAATTCTAGTTTTAATCTCATCAGGTGAAAGATTTTGCCAATTTAAAGAAGGAGTAATTTCGGGATAAACTTCATCCTTTCCATCAGGTTCTATTTCTATGCCTAAGATCTGTTTTCCTGTTGGATGAGGATAAAGACCAATTCTTTTAACAATACCTGAGGTAGGAGCATGAATAGGGGCTGAAACATATGCTTGTTTATCTCCTATTTTTTGCCCTTTATATACATAATCTTTCACTTTCACTAAGGGATCATTAGGAGCTCCTGTGTGCTGCCATGTAAAAATGATCAGTTTATCTGGAAGAGGTAATCTAGATATAGGTATATCCTTAGAAAGTTCCTTCTTTTCAGGAGGATGTACACCGCCTTTAAAACTAAGCCCCTTCATGTGGACCTCCTAGTTATTCTAAAGTCTTATATCTCTCCTGTAAAAATTCAAATTTCTTCTTAAGATTTTCTAATTTCTCTTTTTCTTTTTCAACAACCTCTGTAGGAGCTTTTTCTATGAAATTTTTATCTGACAAACGCTTTTCTATCTTCTCTATTAATAAAGAGACATCATCTATTTCTTTTTTCACTTTTTCGCGCTCTTTATTTATATCTATTAAACCTTCTAAATTCACATAATAATTCACATCCTCTACAATCTTATGGGCTACATGTTTGAGATCTTTCTTTTCTAAAGTACTAGAGAGCTTAGCCTTTGCAAGAGTATAGAAGTAACCGGAATATCCTTGAAGAAGAACCTCCTTATATTTATTAGGTGTGCTAAATTCCACATTAATAACTTCATTAGGTAAAATATTAAATTCTGATCTTATTGCTCTTATACTTCTTATAGAGTCCATAAGGAATATCATATCTCTTTCGGCTTCTTCGTCTATTAATGATTCATTTGGTTCTGGCCATTTCGAAATCATTATACTCTCATCAGTTGATGGGAGCTTTTGCCATATCTCTTCTGTAATAAAAGGCATAACGGGATGTAAAAGTTGCATACTTTCTTTTAATACTCTCCAAAGAATAACTTGTGCAATTAATTTACTCTCTGGATCTTCGGTACTAGAAAGTCTCGGCTTTGAAAGCTCAATATACCAATCACAAAATTCGGACCAAAAGAAGTTATAAATAGTCTTAACATATTCACTAAACCTAAAATTCTCCAGATGCTCAGTAACCTCACGAATTACTTTCTGCAACCTAGTTAATATCCATTTATCACTCAAAGATAAGGAGTGCTTACTAAGATCCACCTCATTGTAATTTAAATTAAAATCTAAATTTGAGATTACAAATCTTGCAGCATTCCATATTTTATTTGTGAAATTCTTAGTATTCTCAAAATTCTCCTCATGGAATCTCAGATCCTGCATTTCGGTACACTGAATAGCAAGACCAAATCTTGTTACATCCGCCCCATATTTATTTATGAGTTCTAAGGGATCTACACCAGTCCCTTTAGATTTACTCATTCTTTTACCTTCCCTAGTGAGAACCGTAGGATGCACATAAACATAATAAAATGGAATGTCTCCTTTAAACTCAAGCCCCATCATAATCATTCTGGCAACCCAGAGGTTTATAATGTCTCTTGCAGTACTTAGAACTGAAGTAGGATAAAAATAATTCAAATCTTCAGTATCCTCAGGCCATCCTAAGGTTCCAAGAGGCCACAATGCCGAACTAAACCAGGTATCTAATACATCTTCATCTTGTTTTAGGTTTTTAGAACCACATTTTTCGCATTTTTCGGGTTGTTTTTCCTCTACATTGATATGCCCACAATCTTCGCAATACCATGCTGGTATCCTATGTCCCCACCAAAGCTGTCTTGAAAGACACCAATCTTTTATGTTATACATCCAATCAAAATAAACCTTCTTCCAGCGATCAGGTACAAATTTAACTTCTCCTTTTTCTACAACTTCTATAGCAGGCTTTGCAATATTTTCCATTCTCATAAACCATTGCTTCGAAATTAAAGGTTCAATAGGAGTTCCACATCTATCGCAAGTGGCAAGATCATGTATATAAGGTTCTTTTTTCAATAAATATCCTTCTTTTTCTAAATCTTCCTCAATTTTCTTCCTACATTCAAAAACATTCAATCCTTTGTATCTTCCTGCATTTTCATTCATTATTCCATTTTCGTCTATAACAGAGATAAATTCTAAATTATGTTTTTTACCAATCTCAAAATCATCAGCATCATGAGCTGGTGTAACTTTTAATGCTCCTGTACCAAAAGAGGGATCCACATGCTCATCAGCAATTATTGGAATTACCCTTCCTACGAGAGGTAACACTACCTTTTTACCTATTAAATTTTTATATCTTTCATCTTCTGGATTAACTGCAACCGCTGTATCTCCAAGCATAGTTTCAGGTCTTGCTGTAGCTATTATCACATAACCATCCTCATTGTGTAAGGGATACTTTATATGCCAAAGAAAAGAATTCTCTTCCACATATTTTATTTCGAGATCAGAAAGAGCAGTTTTACAACGAGGACACCAGTTAATAATCCTTTCACCTTTATAGATATATCCTTTTTTGTATAACTCCACAAAAGCTTTTATGACAGCCCTCGAATAGACTTCATCCATAGTAAATCTAAATCTTTTCCAGTCACATGAAACTCCCAACCTCTTCAACTGTTCCACAATAGTATTTCCGTATTTCTCTTTCCATTGCCATACCCTTTCAAGAAACTTCTCTCTACCAAGATCCCATCTTGTTTTACCTTCTTTTAAGAGTTCCCTTTCCACTACCATCTGGGTGGCTATACCAGCATGATCTGTACCTGGTATCCACAAAGCATTAAACCCCTGCATTCTTCTCCATCTTATAAGAATATCTTGGATGGTAGCATTAAGAGCATGTCCCATATGAAGAGATCCAGTAATATTAGGAGGGGGCAACACTATGGAATAAGGTTTTTTGTTTTTTGTCTACATCAGCATGAAAATAGTCCTTTTCAAGCCAATATTTATACCACTTATCTTCCACCTCATTAAAAGAATAGACCGAAGGCATACTCTCTTTCATTACTTACAGCCCCCTTTATCCAGCAAGCTTTTTTAATAACTCCTGAGAAATTTTCCCTCGATTATAAACCAGTTCAGGGGTTATTGTAAATCTCTTAATACCAAGATTAGGAAGTTCATACATTAAATCCAACATTAATTCCTCCATTACTGCTCTAAGTCCTCTTGCACCTGTAGCTTTCTCAAGAGCTTCCTTTACTATAGACCTCAAAGCTTCATCAGTAAAGTCAATCTCTACCCCTTCTATGGAGAGTAATGCTTTATATTGTTTAACAAGGGCATTTTTAGGTTCAGTTAAAATTTTCAAAAGGGCTTCCTCACTTAAAGGCTCTAATACTGCAACTACAGGGAATCTTCCTACAAATTCGGGAATCATCCCAAATTTAATAAGATCCTCGGGAATAATATGATTCAAGATTTGAGTTAGAGATTTACGATTTTTAGGCTCTATTTGAGCTCCAAATCCTATACTAGAAACATCCAATCTTTTCTCAACAATCTTTTCTATGCCCTCAAAGGATCCACCAGCTATAAACAATATATCCTTAGTATTTATCTGAATAAATTCTTGATAAGGATGTTTTCTTCCACCCTGAGGTGGAACATTTGCAATAGTACCTTCTACTATCCTTAAAAGAGCTTGTTGTACTCCTTCTCCTGAAACATCTCTGGTTATGGATGGATTTTCAGATTTTCTTGAGATTTTATCTATTTCATCTATGTAAACAATCCCCTTTTCGGCCCTTTTGATATCCCAATCTGCATTCTGAATTAATCTTAAAAGAATATTTTCTACATCTTCACCCACATATCCAGCTTCTGTTAATGTTGTAGCATCAGCTATAGCAAAAGGTACCTTAAGAAACTTAGCTAATGTCTCTGCCAACAGGGTTTTTCCCAACTCCCGTAGGACCAATAAGCAAAATATTGCTTTTTTGTATTTCCACATCTTCTGTTATTTTGGATTTCATAAATATTCGTTTATAATGATTATAAACAGCAACTGATAAAATTTTCTTAGCCCTCTCTTGTCCTATCACATACTGGTCAAGAAAATTTTTTATCTCATGAGGCTTTGGCAAAACAAAATCTTCAAATTCCTCAGTTACGTCCTCTTCTTCATCCTCTTCTATGATGTCATAAGCTAATTTCACACATTCGTCACATATATATACACCTGGTCCTGCAATTAATTTTTTAACCTCTTTTTGTGTCCTTCCACAGAAAGAACAGCGAATATCTCTATCGCTCATAGATCATCTCCTATTCTTTTTTACTTTCTAAAACCTCATCCACAATACCATACTCTTTTGCTTCATAAGCAGACATAAAGAAATCTCTATCAGTATCTCTTTCAATCTTTTCTATAGGTTGACCAGTATGGTGGGCTAAAATTTCGTTTAAAACTCTCTTGATTTTTAAAATCTCCCTAGTGTGGATCTCTATATCAGCTGCAGGTCCATAAGCTCCTCCAAGAGGTTGATGAATCATCACTCTCGAGTGAGGTAATGCATATCGCTTGCCTTTATCTCCTGCAGCAAGCAAGATAGCAGCCATACTTGCAGCTTGTCCTACACACACTGTAGCCACCTTAGGCTTTATGTGTCTCATAGTATCATATATGGCAAGGCCTGCGGAAACCTCACCACCTGGACTATTTATGTAAAGATATATATCCTTCTCAGGATCTTCTGATTCTAAAAATAAAAGCTGAGCAACTACTAAATTTGCTACCTCATCATTAATTGCTGTTCCTAAAAAAACTATTCTACTTTTTAAAAGGCGAGAGTATATATCATAGGCTCTTTCGCCCCTTGGGGTCTGTTCAATTACAATTGGAACTAACATTTCTCATCATTCCTCCTCTACAACATTTTCTTTTATCAAAAATTCCCTCACTTTTTCTCTAAGCATATTTCTTTTTAAAGTGTTAATTATACCTTCCCTCTCTAACTCTCTTCTAATTTCTTTATAATCCTTACCCTCATTTTCTGCAATTTCTTTTATCACATTTTCTACCTCTTCTTCGGAAACCTCAATATTCTCAACCTCAGCAATTTTATCAAGAATCATTTCTATTTTAATTCTTCTCCTTGCGTCCTCTATTACATTGTTTACAAATTCATCTCTATTAATACCCCTTTGGGCAAGATAGTCTTCCAAATTTAAGCCTTTTTTATTTAGTTCGCTAAGAAATTCTTTCAATATATTTTCTGCCAAATAATGCACATAACTTAGAGGAGGATCAAGTTCAGTAGTCTCCAATATTTTATCCAGTATCTCTGCAAAAAGCCTATCTTCCTCTACTCTTTCTCTCTCTTCTCTAATACTTTCTTTCACTCTTTCTCTAAACTCCTCTAAAGAATTCGCATTTACTTTCTGAAGAAAAGTTTCTTTGTCGGGTTTTTCATATCTCCAAATCTTCTTAACTCTCCATTTTAAAGGTAATGTCTGCCCAGCAATTTCCTTCTCATAAAAATCTTCAGGAAAATTTACTTCTATGATTTTCTCTTCCCCTACCCTCATTCCAATTAATTTTTCTTCTAAATCTGGTAGCATCTGCCCATTAAGAGTAAACCATAAAGGCGGAAGTTGAATACCATCTTCTTTTTCCCTTTCAAGATAAACCACGTCACCTTTCTCTACACTTCCATCTTCCACAGAATTTAACTTACTGAGTTGAAGTTCAATTTGTTCTATTACTCTATCAACCTCTTCTTCTGAAACCTCAATTTTTTCTCTCTTTATTGAAAAGCCCTTATAATCCCCAAGCTTAAATTCAGGGGGTATCTCAATCACAATAGAGAATTTCAAATTTTCGTTTTCTTTCCAACCTTCAGGTAACAAATCAAAATAAGGATCTTGTAAAGGTGTGAGTTTTTCGTTTTTAAGAATCATATTTAAAATATCTCTCGCAACTATTCTTATTGCCTCATCCTCAAAAGCCTCACTACCCAAGTACTTTTCAAGTACAGGACGAGGTGTATAACCCTTCCTAAAACCAGGAACCTGATATCTTTTTACTAAATTTTTATAAGCCCTTTCTAAACTCTGCTCTCTTTCTTTTGCATCTACCTCTACGTTTACTTTTATTCTGCTTCCTTGAAGTTTTTCTATCTCGTATTTGAAACTTGATTCATTAATTGGCATCAATCTAACCTCCCTATAACCTCAGATGTAAATCTGAGGCTGTTTAATACATTATATATAAAATTTTGGAGCGGGAGACGGGATTTGAACCCGCGGCCTTCTCCTTGGCAAGGAGACGCTCTACCCCTGAGCTACTCCCGCACCCAAATTCTTCACTACTTTTTGGTGCGAGGGGTGGGATTTGAACCCACACGGGAAATCCCACTAGATCCTAAGTCTAGCGCGTCTGCCATTCCGCCACCCTCGCACAACTGGTGAGCCGTGCAGGAGTCGAACCTGCAACCCCCTGAT
>Ga0065718_1003661_pt1 | contig 88900 bp, 72 predicted proteins | sample GBSCel77sediment_2_FD_59105 | JGI IMG/M metagenome (GOLD analysis project Ga0065718, IMG submission 59105) | Hot spring sediment microbial communities from Great Boiling Spring, Nevada - cellulolytic enrichment CS 77C v3 (version 3) | ecosystem: Environmental > Aquatic > Thermal springs > Hot...
CGAACACCACATAAACCTCCAGCCTCGGCAATTTCTAAGGGTTAGTCTCCATCAACGGAATATTCCCATGCCCTTCTCCGCGAAATACCCTTGATTTTATTGCCTATCTCTCGCTGGTGAGTAAAATGGCATTTGATGAACCCAGATAACTTCAACCGAATTGGTACTTCTAGTATTTCTCGAGGTCTCCGAAGGTTCTACCTTCATAAATGCTTAACAAGGCTTTTTATTCCAATCATAGCGTTGGTTACATCACAAACCATTTCTGCGTCTCCAACAAAAACTGACGGCCAATTAACTCAACCTGCTATGTACCGGAATCCAATCATACGAGGTTTTTACCCAGATCCTAGCATTTGCCGGGTGGGAGACGACTATTACATGGTGCATAGTACATTCGAATATTTCCCAGGGGTCCCAGTTTTCCACAGCCGCGATTTAGTAAACTGGCGTTTAATCGGTCATTGCCTCACACGTAAATCGCAACTCAACCTAGAAGGACGGCAATCGTCCCATGGGATCTTTGCCCCCACCATCCGGTATCACAATGGTGTCTTCTACATGATCACTACCCACGTGTGGGGTGGAGGCAATTTCTATGTGTACGCGACAAATCCTGCGGGACCCTGGTCAGACCCAGTGTGGCTTGACCGAGAGGGCATCGATCCGTCCCTTTTCTTCGATGAAGACGGAAAGGTATATTACCACAGGCAAGTAGGCGGAGAACGTGGATATATTGGGCTCCAACTCATTGACATCCAAACGGGAAAACTGATCGGAGAAATGAAAGAAATTTGGCGGGGTACGGGTGGCGTCTGGCCAGAAGGTCCACATCTCTACAAGATTAACGGGAAATACTACCTCATGATCTCGGAAGGAGGCACAAGCTACGGCCACTGCATCACGATTGCACGCAGCGATTCGCCTTGGGGTCCTTATGAACCGTGTCCACACAACCCGATTCTCACTCATAAACACCTTCCTGATCATCCATTCCAGGGCCTTGGCCATGGAGACCTGGTAGAAACACCCGACGGATGGTGGATTGTCTTTCTCGGGTTCCGCCCAGTCGGTGGACGATATCACCACCTCGGTAGAGAAACTTTCCTAGCACCCCTAAAATGGAATGACGAGGGATGGCCTGTGATAAACGACAACAAACCCATTGCCGAAGTTATGACAGCCCCGAAATTCCCACCATGCCCTTGGCCAAAACCACCAACACGAGTCGAGTTTTCAGAGTCTAACCTCCCGGTTGACTGGGTATTCGTCCGCAACCCAATAGAAGAAAACTACTCGCTTACCGAACGGCCAGGAATCCTGCGGCTCAAAGGCGCTTCTGTGAGCCTACGAGACATAGGCTCGCCCACCTTTGTCGGCCGACGCCAAACTGCGTTCAATTGCGTGGTCCGTACCCGAGTTATTTTTCACGCCTACTGCGGAAAACGAAGAGGCTGGCTTAGCAATTCGCGGTAATGAACGGAACCACGCAGTTCTTGTCGTGACCCGCCGCGAAAACCAAACCGTGGTTGACCCTAAAAATTATCCGGAATGGTCAAATTGCCCCAGAAAAGATCATTAACGTTCAACCTGGCTTCATTGAACTAGGGATAAGAGCTACTCCATTACGCTACGAATTCTTTTTCGTTAAACCAGATGGCGGGGAAACCAAGTTGGGCGAACTTCTAACTCGAGACCTATCAACTGAAACGCTAAGTTCTCAGCCAGGAGCCAACTTCAACTTCACTGGTGTTGTAATAGGTCTATATGCTTCCGGTAATGGCAAACCGTGTTCTGCACCGGCGGATTTCGATTGGTTCGAATATTCGGAAACCGGTGATTAGCTAAACAAGCAATCTCACCCTCAAAAATTATCTCCAACCCTCATTCCTTTTGGGCATTCGGATGTGGAGGGTGCATTTTTTTTGAAACCGCCGTGCAGAATTTCAGAACCACTTATTTTTGACAAAACATTCAGCGTAAAGTATTAGCCTATACTGAGAACAGCGTGACCACTATGAAACCAACTGCAATCGGCCTTGCGGGTATCTTCGGAATTACTCTCATATTACAAGCTCTCGGGCAAACGCCGCCTATAGAAAGCCAGTTCATGGCAAGCCAAAGCGGGCCTGTTGGGCAAGTCGGTGTTGCCGCCCACGAAGGGTGGTATGGTACAGCCACCAATGTATTTGTCGAGTTTGGCAGCGGCAGCTTGGATGGCACCCCTCTTGGACTGGTAGCATCTGCTGGCGATAAAGCAGAAATACGAGGGGGAACGGGATATGTGCATTCCCACTATTGCCTGTTTGCAACTAACAGGGCGTATCCACCCTCAGCTGAAGCAAAGCTATATTTCTCATTTCTCTACAGATTTAACTCTACAAGCGGTTTGGATCCACAGGGCAAGGTGATCGCGGTAGTCACAAGGCAGAACGGATCCAGTCCAACAAATTTCAGCATTCAAGCGCGATTAAGCGGCAACTACATCCAATTAGGAATAGCAAAATCCAATGGTATCCCTGTTTGGGTACCAAAAAATATAGCAGTGGGGGAAACAGTTTTCGTGGTAGCCAGGCAACAAATGATTGGCGCTACAAGGTCGGATGATATTGTTGACCTCTGGGTCAACCCACCCCCAAGCACATTTGCGAAATCTGAAGAGGAAGTTCCCCCGCCAGATGCATCTACCAGCGAAGGATACGAAGACAGTAGCAGTACGGGGCCTGGCCGCTTTTATCTCGATGTCTGGCCGGAGGCTAATGCAACATTTGACGAATTCCGGTTCTCAACAAACTGGGCAGACGTAACTCCACCGGTAGGTACGTGTGTGAAGGCCGCGATAGATTTTACTCTGCCAACAAACAATCCAACTATTTCTGAGGGGGCACTTACAATGCTCTCCGTCATCAGCCGCGGCACGGCTCGTGTTCATTCCTGGNAGGAAAGTCGCGACAACGGTATCACTTGGGTTAATGCAAGTGGAGGCATCGGGTCATATGCAAGCAAGTACTTTACCCCCCTTCTCAGCCTGGCTGACAATGGGATTAGATATAGATGTCTTGTAAACGTCCCATGCAACAATAGCTGGGCCACATCCTCGATAATAACGGTCAACGTTACACAAGCAGTTAAAACCCCAACCGGCTTGGTTTTAGATGAACGGTGGGAAGATTACGAATGGGGTGACACTGTACCTGGATATCCCGTTAACACAACCAATGCGGCTTGGCTTTACTCATCTGGTACGGGGCGTTACCTATATGGCTACTGGGACGACGAAAACCAAACCACTAGATATAATCTAGTCCTAGAACCTCCTCAGACATCTTCAATGCTGGTACTTGCGTTTTTCACCGACAAAGATGCTCCTCCTATTCATTTAGACGTAGGTAAAGGGCTAGTTACTGAGTTTGTCTTCCAAGCAAATGGAATCGTGGAAAGCAATGGTGGGCTAAGGCTTGGGCTATTTAACTATGCCGATGGCGCAACTCGACCAACCGCAAGTGGGTTCAGTGGTAGCGGTGGGAACGGCACCATGGTCAATGGATTCATGGTGAATATCGACTTTGGTAAAGTATTCTCCATAAACAGTCCAATCGGGCTTTACTATAGGGCAGCACTCGATTCAGCTAACTTAATGGGCACAATAGGCGATTTCGTATCAATTACTGCTGGACCAGCGGGCCTTCTGGGTGCCCCCGCCTTCCAGGAAAACGTGTTTTACACAAATCGGCTTACTATCAGCCGCATCGCAAAAAACATGGTCCGCATTACAAATTCCATCATAGGCGGTGGCACTAACTGGACTGTGGTAGGAGTAGAAACCAACTTTCCGTTCCACAGGTTCGACGCATTCGCTATAAGAGTTGCCAGCGCACAAAGCTCAGCATCCCAGTTTATCGTAAGCAACCTCTACATAGCCGTTATAGACTTGCCAGTCGAACCACCCGCTCCCGTGCCACTACATCTACAGCGCCAGGGCGATAACGTAGTGCTGCAATGGACTGAGCCAAGATTCTCACTTTACACCGCCACAAACGTGCTAGGTCCTTACACCAGAGTAACAAATGCAACGAGCCCATACACCAACCGGATTGATTCTCAGACGCGGTTTTTCCGGCTGATGTGGACTCCGCTAGACCAATAGGCGGTCGGTTTGTTGCCTTTACTCTCCCGGAGTGTAACCCCGAGCTACGCGTTATACAAAATTCAACCTCGCAACTATTGGAATAGTTGCGGGGTTGATATTTTCCCCTGACATAATCCCGCTACCACGTGCAAACTAAACGCTGCTGCCTACAATAGTGAACTGTTACACTCATCCAAACTACACAGACATTACCGCTCCTGCTATACGTAAATGGCGACTTAAAATCCGGCCCCTACTGTGGTTCAAATGGCTAAGGACTCTTAAACTGGATTCCATCCCGTGTGGCATACCGGATAATCACGCCTGAGTCACCCACACGTTTATACCACGTGGTCGAACTCATAGGGGCATATTTGCTAGTACTCTTTGGACTGTTGGGGCGTGGACCGACACTCCAAATCACCCATTTTACTGGNCTATCTGACGGTGTCTCAAAGTACCGTCCATTTGTGCTTTCCAAGTTAGGGAAACTGGTGGGTATCCATAAAGCGTAGTTGCCTATTGGCTCGTTGTTAAGCAGCATTGGCCCAGGGGCTGCGTATTTGTATGTAAAACCGGGGTTAAAGCGATCAAAAAATGCCACTTCACGACCGGCTTCTATGCCTGTAGGGAGATAGTTGCCTGCAGCTAACTCGGGCGGTAGTTGACACCAATGATCCCGCAAATCATTGTTGCAATTGACACGCACTGGAGGAACACGTCCACCATGGTCATCCGCATACACGTGTAAGGCTAAGCCTATCTGATACAAATCCGAATGGACGGCCACTACCTTACTTTTTTCAGCTACGTGTCGGATTACAGGTAGCATCAACCCTGCCAGCAAGCCAATAACCCCAATTACCACCAATAACTCCACCAGAGTAAACCCCCAACTAAAGATACGGGGGGCGAGCATCATCAAAACAGTGCTTCCTACCCGCCCCCCACTTTTTCTGACTCCTCGGCTCTTTTACGACCCTGTGCACTATGCTATCGATGCGGCGTCTCTACCGTATCCGTTCAAGACGGAAAAACCGTTGTGTATTATTTAGAGTGCAAAGCACATTTAAGGTATCTCCTATGAGAACGGGTTTGTTAGTCACTGGAACCCAATTGGTGGACACGGGCGATTCTGCCGATAGCAATCTGTAATTACTCAATGAGGAGGGCCAACTAACCACAACAGCCTGTTCTACTTTGAGCCGCGGTTCCTCCGCTGGCAATACTTCTTGGATAAACAACTCGTATCCATTTGTTCCCTGGATACCTGATCCACTCTCTTGATTCAGAATCCCTATGGCATCGAACCAGTTGGTTGGAGCGGGTCCCAACGAATACCTAGGATGCCGAACTCTAAAAAATCTATTCTCACCATCCGTAACAATACACACCCGCTGACTCCAAGAAAGAGTTGGATCCCAACCATTCGTGGTGACTAACTTTAATCCATTTATCCGGACTCGCATCCCTTGCCAATACTCCCCTCCACTCATTCGCGTGGGGTCAAATATATCCTCACTAGTGGCCGGATTTCCGTCGTCAGGCCTAACCAAAGAGGCCAATGTAATTACCTCCGGCTCGGGAAGCCCGTAATTCGTTGCAAGTAAAACAATGTTAAAATCATACTCTGGTTCCTTCCGGTGCGCCTCATTCACGTTGCGTTTGCCACCGTAAAACAAGCTCGCGTTTGCTGTAACAGCGACTAAATCGCCTTTCCGGAACGCATGCCCAGTATATGGATCATGATTCAATCTATTTATCTCAGCTACCCATTCTTCATCAGTATAGCTGAAGGCATCGTCATAGGGTGGTCGCCGAATTGCGTAATTTTGGCCCATCCACAAAAACGTGCCGCCACGATCTGGCGGCAACGCTTGGATAACCATCTGCCATTGACCGCCCATGTTATTCGAGCTTGCCGGCTGAAAGTTCGGAGTGGAATCCAACATCTCATCTGGATCAGTCAAAAAGAACACCAATTATCGTAAACGGGTATGATCCGGCCCACGCACTGGTGCCGGTTTCAGTCACAGCCTGCAAATCCCAGTGCCGCACAAACCTTATTTGACAATTTGTTGTAGCAGGCGTACTTACAGCAACAAGGCTTGCAAACGCAAAACACGCCAATCTGACTGAACTTGACCTGAGTCGCTTCATAGTATTACGCTTTCTGATGTCATTAATACCATATGAAAAGCTTCTGTAAAGCACGATTTATTATGGTGCCAGCATTAAGTAATACTACCATTGCACCCGCAAACAAGCTTTCACACCTGGTAATAGTTGCTGTTGTGTTCTCATTTCAGGTAATCGCTCATGAAATGTCAGCGCCCCTTGTTATTGATACTGACATGGCGTTGGATGATGCTCGCGCCATTATACTCATATTGCAGGATCCAAATTGCGATGTTAGGGCAATTGTGACTTCTGACGGTTCAACCCCCTCCGAAATAGGTGTCACGAACGTTCTCAAAATACTTGCTGCTATGAACAAAGCAAACATTCCGGTCGGCCAGGGCAATAAGCTTAACCAACCATACCCCGTATGGTCGGCATGGTCGCGGACCTTGGGTTGGACTGAACTACTGCTCCCAGCACAAATTAATATTCAACCTGCACACGTGGTTCTTTCCAATACAATAGCCACTTCTTCAAGACCTGTGACCTGGGTTTGTTTAGGACCAATGTCAAATCTTGCCGAATTTCTAAGCCGATATCCCAATTTAAAACACATGATCTCGAGGGTTTACTATTATGGCACGCCTCCGGATACGGAACCAAAAGGATGGAACACAGCCCAAGACCTTGAAGCAGCTAAAAAAGCATTTGCATCGGGCATTCCGATTACGTGCGTGAGTTTGCTACCGCAGTTTACCCTAGTACTAACAAGCAACTTCTTCGAATCTCTCAAATCTATCAACTCGCCCGGCGCATCACTCATTCTTCAAATCCATTCCCATCCACGAGTCAAATCCCTAGTAGCATCTGGACATTTCCGGGCCTGGGATGATGCGGTAGTGCTGCTTATGCATGAACCTGCGATTGCGCTTCCAACTCACGTCACAACATGTTCAAACGTCACGATGGTAACTGGTCTCGACACCGCCAAAGCATCAAACACATATCTCGATATTCTACAGGAAGGAATGCTCAACATGGTCCTTCTATCTCGGTTCCCCTCCGAGCCGGAGTTCTATAAGCCCGACGTCGCCCCATATGTACAGCAGATCATTCTCCGGCATGGAGTTGAGGAATGGGCACTCGGTGTCATGGCCACCGAGATGCATGGACACCTAGGATTGTACTCTATACTTGGAGTGAAGATGGGTTTGCGAGCTCGAGAAATACTTGGGGTACCCCGAGATTCTATTTACGTGGAAACGCTTGCAAGCACAAACCCACCTATCAGCTGTCTAAACGATGGTATCCAATTCTCAACTGGGGCAAGTCTCGGCCGAGGTACGATCACAATCCACCCTGCTGACAAGCCTCAACCCATAGCTATATTCCACGCAAAAGGGAAAAAACTCATACTGAAACCCAAGCCGGGACCTTTGAAAGAAATTCAAGACAAAATCAACAAAGCCGCAGCCTTATATGGCACAAACTCACCCGAATATTTCCACACGTTAAGAAAAATCTCCCTGGAAACTTGGCTTTCCCTCGATCGTAAAAACATCTTTGAAGAACAACTCGAGTTTGAGATCACAAATAATCAAAACCATTTGAACTAAGCCACTGGTTATGCACATACCCGATGGTTTCTTAGACATCAAAACGGCTGTGGGCACGGGAATTTTAGCCGCTGCTGTAGTCATACCTACCTTTGTCAAACTTCGGGTTCATCCACGCACTGTACCGCTTATTGGTTTGGGCGCCGCGTTTGTCTTTGCCGCGCAAATGATAAACTTCCCTGTAGCCAAAGGCACCTCTGGTCACTTACTCGGTGCCACATTAATGGCAACCGTGCTGGGGCTTCCACCCGCAATCTTAATCATGACCACAGTCTTGGTAGCACAAACGTTTATGTTTGCGGATGGTGGGGTAACCGCCCTTGGCGCAAATATCATTAACATGGCAATCATTGCCCCCACGGGAGGTTACTTCCTCGACCAAAAAGCTAAGAAAAATTTTAGGTGATCCACTCGGCATGTACGCAGGCGTTTGCTTCGGGGGGCTGGGCAAGTACTGTAGCAGCCGCTTTTGCCTGCGCAGCAGAACTAAAAATCTCAGGCACCGTTAAAAGTAATCTGGTTTTCCCAATCATGATGGGCATTCATGCAATAATCGGGCTTGGCGAGGGGGTAATCTCAGCTTTACTTGTAGCTACTCTGCATAGGCTTTTCCCCCACCTGCTAAATCTACAAGAAAAACCTTCTCAAACACCAGCACGACATGCAATTGGGTTCGGATTCGCTGCTGTGATCGGCCTTGTGATTATAGGCACGCCGGTGGCATGTGGTTGGCCTGACGGTCTTGAGCGCGTAGCCCACAACTTCGGATTTATTGAAAAAGCGTCTAATAAGCCTATATTCCCTGCCCCGGCGCAAGACTACAATATAAAACTCGGGGATGTTAACCTTGGGTTACTCGGAACAATTCTAGCAGGTGTTCTTGGCACCCTTCTCGTATACGGTTTGAGTCTATTTGTTGCCACACGCCTGGCTCACCAAACTCACTACGAAAAATCAAACACTCACACTTAACCATTGTCTTGCCCAGGCTTACAATCCGTTAAAACACACATTACGCAAATCCTTACCCATCGGGTTAAAAAGCAAACCTATAAGGTCTGGGAACGGTTTCGGACATACAAATAAACGCTTTCCCTTGCCAATCCGCCAAAATCAGGCTCGAACTGACCCAGCTTAATATTATTCAGGATCTGGCTTGCCAACTGATTTACCTCGGTAGCAAAATGCGGTTACTTTTCCGAACCGAATATTCGCTGTGCGTAAATAAGATGCAGAGAAGTTGCAAAGCCGGAACTGGTATTTACGATGGTACGGTGCTGCTGACCAGGCTGGAAGCATTGATAAACTGGTTCAGGAAATACTCTATTTGGCCGTTACCGGCTGGGACTTCATGCTGTGCCATCGAACTTATGGCAAGCGGTGGCGCACGTTTTGACCTCGCAAGATTTGGATCAGAAATAATGCGGTTTAGCCCCCGCCAAGCAGATGTGATGATTGTTGCAGGTACTGTTACTTACAAAATGGCGCCCATAATTAAAACCTTGTACGAACAAATGACGGAACCTAAATGGGTCATTGCCATGGGTGCCTGTGCATGCACAGGAGGAATGTTCAGGTCGTACTCAGTATTACAAGGCGTAGACCGCATTATACCGGTTGACTTGTACATTGCTGGATGCCCCCCTAGACCAGAAGCAATCCTTCAGGCACTTATACAACTCCAGCAAAAAATCCAAACACAACCTCTCTTCCGGCGCCAAATTGAAAGCTAAAACTTTACACACACAGTCTATGTCCACACTCGCAGAAAAGGTAAACTTACTTAAATCGGCCTTCCCTAAGCTTATTGTAGAACACACCGAGTTCCGTGGTCAGACTACTTTGGTAATCAATTCTGGGTCAGACCTGCTAAAGATCTGCCATTTTCTAAAACACCAGTTGGGGTTTGAGATGCTGCTAGACCTGACTGCGGTGGATAACCTGGAAACTTCGCCAAGATGGATGTTGGTGTATCATTTATGGAACATAAAAGAAAATTGCATGCTTCGGTTGCGTATCAGTACAAACGAAGATCCGCCTACATTCCCCACAGTTTCCCATATATGGCCTGCGAGTAATTGGTTAGAACGTGAAGTTTACGATATGTTCGGTATACGATTCCAAGGGCATCCTGATCTGCGGCGGATTCTAATGTGGGATGAATACCCATGGCATCCAATGAGAAAAGATTTCCCGTTAGCTGGAAGATCCTGGCAAGGATCTAACGGTCTTTTCACTGAGCCCGCACCTCTGGAAGGCGGGCCATTCCACATACTCCCAGGCCATCATCCCAGCGAACCACGGGCCCATCCCCAACAGTAAAATGCTTAACCAGAACGAAAATCAAACTTTTCAGTTGATCTACCATCCAGGGGGGGCCCCTGCGCACACCTGGTCAGAAAACGACCTATTACACTTGAACATGGGCCCCTCCCACCCATCCACACACGGTGTGCTTCGAATCGAATTAGAATTGGACGGCGAACGGATCGTGTCAGTCCGGCCTCATATCGGATACCTGCACCGCGGTTTTAGAAAAAATTGCTGAGCATCTCACCTATACCCAATTCATCCCATACACCGACAGATTGGACTATTTAGCACCCTTGGCAAACAATGTAGCTTACGTGTTGGCAGTTGAAAAATTGCTGGGTATAGAAGATCAAATCCCGCCACGCGCAGTTTACATACGAACAATCTGTAGTGAATTAGCTAGAATCTCTTCACACCTGCTTGGGCTAGGCGCATTTGCAATGGACTGCGGCGCTGTCACTGTCTTCCTATACCAATTCACAGAACGCGAAAAAATCTACAACCTCTGCGAAGCGCTCACAGGTGCGAGATTCACCACCAGCTACACTCGAATCGGCGGTGTAGCTCGTGATCTCCCACCTGGGTGGTGCACCACACTCAACAAATTTCTCGATGAACTCCTTAGAACCGTAGATGAGATCGACCGGTTACTTACACGGAATATCATTTGGATAAAACGAACTAAAAATGTAGGTACGATCCCACCACAAACTGCGATCGACTATGCATTGACTGGACCCAACTTGCGAGCCAGCGGCGTGCCATTAGACCTTCGGAAAGATCAACCGTACCTATGTTACGATGAACTCCAGTTTGACATACCCATAGGTACAATAGGAGATTGTTACGACCGGTACCTGGTCAGGTTAGAAGAAATCCGTCAGAGCGCCTCGATCATCCGCCAATGCATCCAAAAAATTCCCGGCGGACCAGACAATACCAGCCATGAGCCAATTATGATCAGTAACTTCAAGGTAGCCCTGCCACCAAAATCGAACGTAATGACGCAAATGGAAGAGTTAATCCATCATTTTATGAATGTTACACGCGGTCCTGACTGTCCACCCAGCGAAGTCTATTTTGCCCACGAAAACCCAAAGGGCCAATTAGGCTTCTACATTCAAAGCCGCGGTGGTGGTGTGCCTTACCGGTTAAGGATCCGACCTCCCTCATTTTTCACCCTAAGTATTTTACCTGTAATTCTCCCCGGCCACCTGCTAGCCGATATACCTGCCATCCTAGGCTCATTGGATTTTGTCATGGGCGAATGCGATAGATAGAAGTAAAAACCAATGGAAAACGATCTGACCAAAGCCCAATTTGATTCACACCAAGTGTGTGATCATACCCGGATCACACCAGAGATTGAATTTCACGTGGATTCGATCATTAAACAGTATCCGGTACCACGAAGCGCCGTCCTTATGATCCTCCATACCTTGCAGGAAAAATTTGGGTACCTCACCCCACAATTAATAGAATGGACCGCATCTAAAGTGGGGGTGGATCCCATTCACGTGCTAGAACTGGTAACCTTTTATCCCATGCTTAGACAAACACCCAGCGGCCAAATCCACATTAAAATCTGCAAGTCTCTCCCATGCATGCTAAAAGGCAGTTTACATCTTTATCACACACTTTGCGCCCAGCTTAATTTGGACCCCAACAATCCAGGCCCACAAACAACCCCTGACGGACACATCACTGTAGAACAAGTAGAATGTCTTGCCGCATGTGACCTAGCTCCCGTAGCAATGTTAAGTGATCAACTCCTGGAAAGATGCACCATATCGACCTTGGAAGAAATAATCCGCAATTGCAATCGTGCGGAAATACCGAAATGAAATGTGGCGCAAACAAATTTGGCTGCCCGACTTGGATTCGAACCAAGACACGCAGATCCAGAGTCTGCTGTGCTACCGTTACACCATCGGGCAGCTCTGCCCTAAAATTAGTCGGCCCAGGGTACCTGTCAAGACTTCACACAGGGACAGCGACAAACAAAGTTTTTACTAGAAAATGAGCAAACAAACCAAACTTATCACGAAGAACTTTTCTAACCCGGATTATACCCCCGACATCCAATGCTACCTCAGGCACGGGGGATACCAAACCCTACGTCGTGTCTTTACAATGCAACCTTCTTTGGAATCAAATGGTCGGGTTATCTCACCCCAAGAATTAATTAGAAACGAAATTAAACGTTCTGGTTTGCGTGGGCGCGGTGGCGCCGGTTTTCCCACAGGAACAAAGTGGGAGTTTGTTCACCAAAATAAGCAAGATAAACCCATTTACCTGATCTGTAACGCAGACGAATCCGAACCAGGTACTTTCAAAGATAGACAAATAATTCACAGAGATCCTCACCAGCTTCTGGAAGGCCTTGCTATAGCTGCCTTTGCCAACCACGTTCATAAGGCCTTCATTTATATCCGGGGCGAATTCCCCCAGGGAGCTAAAATCCTCGAAAACGCAATTCAAGAAGCTGTCCAGCATGGGTTTCTAGGAAAAAANATTACTCAACACCGGGTATGACTTAGAAGTGGTAATTCATCGAGGTGCAGGCGCCTACATCTGTGGGGAGGAAACAGGCCTAATCGAATCTTTGGAAGGTAAACGCCCATACCCACGTATCAAACCCCCATACTTCCCCGCAGTGTACGGTTTGTATGGTTGCCCAACCATCGTCAACAATGTGGAAACATTGTGCGCAGTTAAACACATCGTGGAAATGGGTGGGGAAAATTATGCTAGGCTTGGCACACCCAATAATACCGGTACACGGCTTGTTTGCCTTAGTGGCGCAGTCAAAAAACCAGGCGTCTACGAAATTGAATTGGGCAAGTTTACACTGGGTGATCTGGTCTTTGACCCCGAATTTGGCGGCGGTCTTCCACCCAATAGAAAACTCAAAGCCATTTTTCCCGGGGGTATATCGTCTAAAGTCCTCCGTCTTGATGAAACCTTTACAGTACAGCTGCCAGGCAAAACTACAACAAATACTCTGAACATACTCGACCTCCCGTATGATTTCGACACCCTTTCATCAGCAGGCACCATGAGCGGTTCAGGAGGGATAATTGTGATCGACGATTCCACAAACATGGTTGACGTCCTTGTGAGTGTACTTGAGTTTTTTGCACATGAAAGTTGTGGCCAATGCACTCCCTGCAGGGAAGGCACCCTTTGGATGCTAAAAATTGCACAACGAATTCAATCCGGGAATGCAACAGAATCTGACTTAGATCTACTGATTGAGCTTGCTAATAATATTGGTGGTGGGAAAACCGTTTGCGCATTCGGGGACGCATGCGCTGGACCAGTCCAAAGCATCGCCACGAAATTCAGGCACGAAATACTCCACTACCTTTCAAACCATACCCACACCGGCAAACTTACTGATAAATCCCTTGTATCTGCATGAGCCAAATGGATGAAAAAGACCAACTGGCTACCGTCAAAGTAAATGGGAAGCCCATTACCGTGAGTCTGCTCACGCCTGACTGGCGAGGGCAACCAGCCCCCACTACGATCATGCAAGCATGCATTTTGGCTGGGGTAGAAGTCCCCCATTTCTGTTACCACCCAAAAACTCCCCATAGCCGGGAACTGTCGAATGTGCCTTGTCGAGGTAGGTTTCCCGGTGAAAGATTCAAGTGGCAAACTCGTCTTGAACCCAGACGGTACGCCCAAAGTACAAAAATCCCCACGGCCTGTAATTGCATGTGCAACCCCCATCACCCCAGGCATGGAAATTTATACCGATACGCCCGCAGTTAAACAAATGCGCACAGGCATCCTTGAATTCCTTCTTGCGAACCACCCTTTAGACTGCCCAATTTGTGACCAAGCCGGGGAATGTACCCTCCAAGAACACGTAGTAGCTTACGGGAGAGACAGCTCTAGATTTAACGAAACAAAGCTCCACAAACCCAAAGCCGTCCAACTTGGGCCGCGGGTAATGTATGACGCTGAACGTTGCATTTTATGTACACGATGTATACGGTTTACCCGAGAAATAGTAGGCGATGACGTGCTAGGGATCATTAACAGAGGAGCCCGTTCAATGATTGCAGTTTATCCCGGTAAAAAATTCGACAATAATTACACGTTAAACACGGTGGATATCTGCCCTGTAGGTGCCTTAACGTCTGTGGATTTCCGGTTTCGAATGCGGGTTTGGTTCCTCAAAGAAACACCCAGTATATGCCCAGGCTGTAGCACAGGCTGCAATATAACAATCTGGTCTCGACAAAATGTGATCTACCGCATTACTCCNCGTCAAAACGACGAAGTTAATGGTCCATGGATGTGTGATCACGGAAGGTTTCAATACAAGCTTACCCAAAGTCCTACCCGGTTGGTCCGTCCGACCGTTAACGGAACGAGCATATCCCCCCAGCATGCTGTCGAGTATGTTGCAAATTTCCTCCGAAAAAACAGTTCCAAACAAGCAGCAATTATAGCCTCTGGGCAACTATCAACAGAGGAGCTTTGGCTCGTAGCTAAGCTTAAATCTCTTTTAAATTGCACCTCCGACATCCTCGTGGCACAAGGCCCACACGATCATCTGTTGCTTTCGTCCGACCGAAACCCAAACACCCAAGGCGCAATCCTTACAGGCGTATGTTACTCAGAAGTGGGCTTATACATACCAAAAATTATCCACGATATCGAAGTAGGACGCGTGAAAATACTTTTTGTGTTTGGCGAAAACACCCAAGTCCCTGAACTGACCCAACCTATCTTAGGTAAACTAGACCTACTTGTAGTGTATGATGTCGTTCGCACAGCACTGACCGATCAAGCTCACGTGGTTTTCCCTGGGGCAACCTTTGCTGAAAAAACTGGCACATTCATTAATAAAAGCGGTCGAATCCAAAAATTCTTCCAGGCAGTAGAACCTCCCAGCGAGGCTCGCCCTGCCTATATTTGGATAAATAATCTGCTAGCTTGCCTTAACGGGAAAAAACTTGGAACACAACCAGAGGAGATTTTCAACAGCATGAAGGATGATATCCCAGCCATCAAAAACCTACATTGGGACCAAATTGGAATGACAGGTGTCCAAATACACTCTAAACCCTAAATTGCATTTTTTCGCAGGCATTACACCGGGAAGCGATACTCCTAAGGGTAAGGACCGCTTTCAACAAAACAATGTTTTTAACAACCCTGAACGTCCAAGGTAAAAGCCCAACTATAAAGGGAGGTTTGCCTTGGGGGTACCCGTAAGTGCCACAATTCCACACACACTTTCTTACTTATTGGCACAAACCTCAGATCCCTATGTGACAGAAAACCTTTTGAATCCACCCTTAATCGCGTTTCGAAAATTCACTCAGGTCCTCTCAGCAACCTTTTCTTCCTAGTAATCTTCTTGTATGACAGGTGCCACCGCCTGAACCTTGTCACCGGCCTCTAGTTCTATCAATTTCACACCTTGGGCGATTCGTCCTGTTTCTCGGATATCGGCAACACGGATCCTAACCATTTGCCCTTTTGCGGTAATGACCATTACTTCATCAGAATTCCGAACTGTAAGAGCACCAATTACGGGTCCCGTCTTTTCAGTAGTTTTCATGGTTATTATACCTTTTCCACCCCGCCCCTGGACACGGTACTCCTCAAAGGATGTACGTTTCCCGATACCGTTCTCACCTACTACTAAAAGATGTGCATCCGGCACTACTACTGAAAGCGCAACTACTTCGTCTCCCTCCTCAAGTGATATACCCCGGACGCCTGCAGCCTGCCGCCCCATCTCCCTAACCTCAGATTCGTGGAACCGAATACTCATCCCATATCGAGTAATCAAAACAACCTCGTCATTTCCACGAGTTAAACGCACGTCAATAAGAGTGTCACCTTCTTCAATGTTGATGGCAATAATTCCACCTCTACGCACGTGAGCAAACTCAGAAAGAGCGGTCTTTTTCACCGTACCCTTCTTGGTAGCGAAAAATACATAATAGGGTTGTTGCCATGTTTGGTCCTCGCGGTTCGGCCCATATTTGACCGGCACGGGAATCAATGCTGCAATTTTTTCTTCCGGTTTCAATTCAAGAAAGTTGGCTATACTGCGGCCCTTTGCAGCCCGTCCCATGTCAGGCAATTCCAACACGCGCTCTACATACACACCGCCCAGTGTTGGTAAAGAACATCATGTAATCGTGCGTGCTAGCCGTAAAAAGGTGCTCAATAAAATCTGCATCCCCATCCGAATCTGAATCAGTTCGGGTACTCATTCCTATAACCCCTTTACCACCCCGTCGTTGGGCACGATACGCACTGACATTGGTGCGTTTGATAAGCCCATTGTGAGTGATAGTGATTATGACTGGCTCGTTCGCAACTAAATCTTCAATAGCCATTTCACCTTCGTCAGGCACGATTTGCGTCCGCCGTGGATTGGCATATTTTGCCTTAACAGTCTGGAGACCTTCCTTAATTATCGCCAATACCCGTGATTCCTTCGACAGTATGTCTTTCAGATCACCAATTCGCTCCAATAAACTCTTGTATTCATTCCGGACCTTATCCGCCTCCATTCCTGTCAATTGATACAATCTCAAGTCTAAAATCGCATCAGCTTGGACCTCACTAAACGCGTATCGGCCATTTACTAGGCGGTCCGGTTTGCGAATGTGGATCCCCCATTTCTCCACCTGTGCGCGGGTAAACTCAAATGCCATTAGTTTCACTTTGGCCTCTTCCCGAGTCCGCGACGTCCTAATTATGCGAATGAATTCATCCAAATTTGCCAATGCAATAAGGAATCCTTCCAACACCTCTGCCCTATCCTCAGCTCTTTTTAACTCAAACCTAGTCCGTCTTAAAATCACCTCACGCCTATGTTCTATGTAGCAGTTGATTAGCTCCTTAATGTTAAGCGTTTTAGGTCGCCCATGGTCGATTACCAACATGTTTACGGCAAATGTCGTTTCCAACTGGGTATGCTTGTAAAGATTGTTTATAATTACCTTGGGAATCGCATCGCGCTTGATTTCAATCACTACGCGGGTGTTTTCGTCCGACTCGTCTCGAATTGCAGTTATATCTTGAAGAGTCTTGTTATTTACCAATTCAGCGATCTTCTCAACCAACTGGGCTCTGTTTACACCAAACGGGATCTCCGTGATAACAATTTGTTGTTTGCCCCCTTTAAGCTCTTCTACTCCCACGCGGCCACGAATCTTTAAAGTTCCACGACCTGTCGCAAAATATTGGCGGATCCCCTCAACTCCACAGACCATACACCCCGTGGGGAAATCCGGCCCTTTTATGTAAGTGATCAACTCGTCAATTGTGATGTCTGGGTTGTCTATCTGTGCACAAATGGCATCTATGACCTCTGCCAAGTTATGTGGGGGAATGTTAGTAGCCATTCCTACGGCAATACCAGTGGCTCCATTCACAAGAAGATTTGGGAAAGCCGCCGGGAAAACTACCGGTTCTAGATGGGTATTATCGTAGTTAGGGACAAAATCCACTGTGTCCTTGTCCATGTCCTCCATCAGCAACGCTCCCAATGGCGCTAACCGAGCCTCCGTATACCTCATTGCAGCTGGTGGATCACCCTCAATCGACCCGAAATTGCCCTGGCCATCGACTAAAACCTCCCGCATGGACCAAGGCTGGGCCATGTGAACAAGCGTGGGATACACAGCCTGATCACCATGGGGATGGTACTTACCAATAGTCTCCCCGACTATACGAGCACACTTTAAATGTTTCTTATTCGGTGCCAACCCAAGCTCATGCATTGCATATAAGATTCGCCGTTGCGACGGCTTTAAACCATCACGCGCATCGGGAAGCGCACGCGAAATGATGACCGACATCGCATAGTCGAGGAAACATGCCTTTAGTTCCTCGGCTATGTTAACACGTTGGATTCTTTCGCCTGCACTGTATGCAGACTTTGGTTGGCCAACGTTTTGGTTGTTGTCGTTTCGGTTTTCCATTGTTGATAGGGAATCAACAGACACAGCTTACGTTAGATATCCAAATTCCGTACGTTCAAAGCATTGTCCTCAATAAATTGTCGCCTCGGTTCAACTTCTTCTCCCATCAGTTTACTGAACATCTCCTCAGCCTCAATGGCATCCACCAGCTCCACCCTCAATAACTTTCGTGTGGCAGGATTCATTGTGGTCTCATAAAGCTCAGAAGGATTCATCTCCCCGAGCCCCTTGAACCTTTTAATCTCAAGTCCGCGGCTACCTACTTCCCGCACCGCCTGCAAAATCTCAGGGATAGAATACAATGGCCGCACCTTAACGTTAGGTCCTTCACCCTCAATCAATTCGAAAAGCGGTTTGTCCTGAGCTGAGTAATGTTCGATGTTAAATCCTTTGCGGGCAAGCTTAAGTAACAGCTCTGAAATTGCCTTACTTTCATGCAACTCGATATAAGTGGACCGTCGCCGAATCCCATTCTTCTGTGGGCGTTCTGCCTCTTCTTCGCCCTCGGCATCTCCAAATAGTTGCAAATCTGGATTTCCCTCAGCAAACTTTTCTAGTTCTTCCTCTGTATGGAAATACACCACTTTCTCTTCATTGCCTTCGCGGATGCGTACCATGTGTTGAGGCAACTCATTCGTCTTCTTGTGCCTGTGCTCAACGTACTCCGCAAAATCCCCACCGTGACGTTGAATAGCTCGGGCATAACGTTCCAATACAACCAAGATATCCAAAACCTCAGCTAATTGTTTCTTCGTAAGCACTCGCCCATCTGCCAAATTACGTAGCTGGCATTCCTCCGTCCCAAGTTCAATTAGGATTTTACTCAGCTTTTGGTCGTCCTCTACATACTCAACACGACCACGTCGAGAAATCTGATAAAGCGGCGGTTGAGCAATATAAATATGCCCGCGTTTAATCAGTTCCGGCATTTGACGATAGAAAAACGTACAGTAATAACGTTCGTATATGCGACCCGTCCACGTCAGCATCCGTCATGATAATTATTTTGTGGTAACGTAAACGTTTAATGTCGAAAGCACCCTCCCCTTCCCCGTCTCCAATCCCAGTACCAATAGCACTGATCAAGGTCTGGATTTCGCTATTGTCTAAAACCTTCACCAGGCGTGCTTTTTCCACGTTAATGAGCTTACCACGAATAGGTAAGACAGCCTGGAACCGCCTATCTCGCCCCTGTTTNGCTGACCCACCGGCCGAGTCACCCTCCACAATGAAGAGTTCCGTATTCGCAGGATCCCTATCAGTACAATCGGCCAGTTTCCCTGGCAACCCACCACCAGTGAGGGCAGTCTTTCGCACCGTTTCCCTCGCCTTCCGAGCTGCTTCCCTTGCCCTCGCCGCCAATAACGCCTTTTCCACAATCTTACGCCCTACTGACGGATTCGCATCGAAATATGACATCAACCCATCATAAACGATCGAAGAAACAATTCCTTCGACTTCGCCGTTGATGAGCTTTACCTTCGTCTGCGATTCGAACCGTGGGTTAGGCAACTTGACGCTCAACACACATACGAGACCTTCCCGTACATCATCACCTGTTATCGTGGGGTCTTTCTCCTTAAGAAGATTGTTCTGACGCGCGTACTGGTTTATTGCCCGAGTTAACGCCGTCCGAAATCCTGTCAAATGTGTCCCACCGTCCGGATTCGGAATCGAGTTAGCATAACACAGGATCTGGTCATTGTACCCATCATGATACTGTAACACACAGTCTACAAACACTTCCTCCTCTTTCTCGCCCACTGTGACCGTACGCTTCCCACTAATCATTATAGGCTTGGGATGCAACACATCGCGATTACGCAAAAGCTGTCTGACAAACTCTTCGATNCCACCTTTGTAGTAAAACCGTTCAACCCGCTCATCTCCCCGCTCATCTTTCAAAATGATCTCAAGACCCGGGTTTAAGAACGCCAATTCCCGTAACCTATTAGCCAAGATGTCGAACTTAAACTCGGTCGTTATAGTGAAGATCTGAGGATCCGGTTTGAAAGTAATCAAGGTGCCAGTCCTTTTCGTCTTGCCAATCACGGTTAGCTTTTTCTTGGTAATCCCACGTTCAAACTCCATTGCATACACATTCCCGTCTCGATATACCTCCACCCTAAACCACTCTGACAATGCATTAACACATTTGGCACCCACTCCATGCAAACCGCCCGAATATTTATAGGCGCCCTGACCAAACTTTCCACCAGCATGCAGATTCGTTAGCACAAGTTCTACGGCCGGCATCTTCCATTTGGGATGAATATCCACCGGAATTCCACGCCCATTGTCCAACACTGATACCGATCCATCCACGTGCAAGGTCACCTCAATTTTAGTACAATAACCTGCCAAATGCTCGTCAATTGAGTTGTCTACAACCTCAAAAACGCACTGGTGCAACCCCCGCTCATCCGTATCCCCAATGTACATGCCGGGCCGTTTACGAACCGCCTCTAAACCCTCAAGCTTATCAATCTTAGAGGCGTCGTATTTTTCCCCTACCGGCCGAAGACTTATTTCTTGCGGGGTAACGTCCTGATTCTGAATAATTTGCTTGGCCATATTTGCCTCTTATACTATCAAGCCTATTACCTACCAAAGTTCACCCCTAAAATACCATTTTAACCCCACCCGTACAATTCAATTTTTGCCCAAATAATGGGTAATTTGCACTACATATTGTGGGCTTACCCATTGTTAGCCATATATATTGAGCACTGGGCCGCTCAGCCGCGGCGTCCCCATAAACCCCAACCTTATTGCCAACCGGAAAACCACTCTTTACCCATCTTCACCACCTTCAACAAAGGCCCCACTTTCAATGGAAAGTTGAAAGCAAATCCTGGGAACCTTCACACTCTCAGACCCTACTCCACCTCGCCCTTAGCAAGCCTTTGCAATCCNCAATTTCAGCCGGTGACGAATATTTGCAACGGACAACTATCCACGGCCTCCCACTTCGAGAGAAAACAATTCTCGCGTACTATGCTTTTTGAAAGCATTACGGGAAATAGGTACCAACTTAATTAACAGGCCCAATACACAATTTCCCTTGGCAGCCATCTAAAAAGTAGGCTATCATTTTAACAGAAGTAGGAGGGTATTATGGATGTAATTTTCACATGTCCGTTTTGTGGTCAGGAGCTAGAAGCTGATGCAAGTGCGGCTGGCACCGAAATTAATTGCCCTACCTGTGGTAAACCGATCGTGATACCTGCACCTGAATCAGCGACACGTCCACCCACTCAACCTGCACAAACTGAGCAGCGTAAAACACCAACTACGGCTACAGGAGGAGTTCTTAATCCAATCGCCGTCTCCGCTGCCGCAAGGGAGGAAAAACATTTCCAGGTACCCATCCGAGAAAAACCATCCGAAAGCCTCATAAATAAACCCCCCGAAACCCCTCGAATTTGCAGCCAAAGAAACCGATAAAAAACTCCGAGTAAAAACAATTCGCCGGATTGACTGTGTAGAAGTAGGACACGACAGATTTGATGAACGCGTGACAGAGTTCCTACAACGCGTTGGTGAAAATAACATCATTAGCATCACACCTATTACCTACACGTATTTGGACATAGCAACGCAGAAATTGATTACAGACTTTGGTGTCATGATTGTGTACCGCGGGTAAGCGTAAACCCCATTAAATCCTCCGGCTACGGAAATTAGGTATTCGGTCTTCTTGACTACGCTAGCAGCACTCATGTACGGTTTGCCCGTATGAATTGGCGGTGTATTTGGGTCTTCGCTGCCGTATTATTCTTAGCCATGGTCTACCAGGCGCCAGCACCCCTGGTCTACACCCCGGGGGAAGGCTGGACGTATGAACCCCCAGGCAAACAAGTCAAGTGGCGGCGAGAAACCGCGCTAGCTCAATTACAAGTTGCTGAACAAGCATTTCAAAAGGGAGATTACGGAACCGCTTTGAAAGCAGCTAAACGCATTCTCCGGGTGTGGCCTCTATCTGATTATGCCCCAAATGCACAATTTATCATTGCGCAATGTTACGAAGCCAAACGCCATGACGAACGCGCATTCAAAGAATACCAGAAACTCATCGAGCGTTATCCCCGATGTCCACTACGCGAAACTGCGCTCCAAAGACAAATGCAAATTGCAACCCGATTTCTAGCTGGCCAGCGGTTTAAACTTTTTGGACTAATCCCCACTTTTCCCTCGATGAGTAGAACCGCGGATTTGTTCCAAACGATCGTCACAAATGCGATATTCAGTGACATTGGGATTCAAGCCCAATTAAAAGCCGCTGAGGCCTATGAAAAACGCAAAGATTATGAAATGGCCGCCCATTTATATGAACGTGCTGCAGACCGATACAATACACGCGGCGAAACAGCCGCCGACGCCATGTACAAAGCTGGAATATGTCATACTAAACTAGCCCGAAAAAGCGAGTACGACCAAACTGCAGCCTATAGAGCCATCAATCTTCTCTCCGACTTTATTGCCCTTTACCCCAACGACCCTCGTGTAGAACAAGCGCAAAGATTGGTGGATGAATTACGGACCGAACAGGCACGTGGAAGCTTCCAAATCGCTGTTTACTATCAAAAGCACAACCGAACCAACGCAGCCTTAATCTACTATGCCGACGCCATCAAAAAAGCCCCCAACTCTGACTATGCAAAAGAAGCGCTCAAGCGAATCGCCCAACTCCAGGAAAAAAGACAAAAAACCACTCAATAACACCGCCACTTTAGTAGTTTGTGCATTACTGCTATTGACTGTGGGATGTGCAGGATATCGATTGGGCACAGTCGCACCAATAATCCCCCCTCGGTAGCCAAATCGCCGTCCCCCCACGTTGCAAATAAAACAACTCAGCCATATCTGACAGAACCAATTACTGCAGCACTTCGAAAAGACAATTCAACTGGACGGAACGTTTCGACTCGCTGACTCTAGATCCGCCGACTATATACTGGAAATTGAAATTGTTCGGTATGAACGCCGCGCTATCAGTTATAGTCCAGTAGAGGTTGTGGCAGGGGTGGATTACGAATTGATAGCCACCGCCCAAGCAAAACTATACCAGTGTGGATCCAAAGACGTTGTTTGGAGTGGATCAGCTAGGGGTACTACAATAATCCGAAGTGGCGAAGATTTTTCAGCCTCTGAACGGCGGGGTGTAGACATCCTAGCAGAAAACTTAGCCCNGCACATAGTCCACAAACTTAGCAAGGGTGGCTGGTAATGGAAGGGGCTTTGCCAGATCAACATTTGCAGCTTTAAGTAGCTTTCCTTTGTACCATTTAAAATTAACACTGGAACCGGTTTCCGCCCAGCACTATAATTATGCTGATAAAGCGCCAAACTATGAGACCAAAATCCAAACCGCGACTCGCCCGAAGTCTAATTGCCTGTCTAAAATTCACTGCAATGCTAACACTCAGTGTCTCTGCACTAACGGCCGAGATAGTGAATAGATACTCATTCACATCAGATGCCTCAGACTCGGTGGGGAATGCCCATGGCACACTCATGGGTGGGGCCTCAATTGCAAACGGCAGCGTCGTACTAAATGGGTCTTCAGCCTATGTAGATCTACCAAATGGCATAATAGCCACACGATCCAACATCACCTTTGAGGCCTGGGTAACAGACGAAGGCAGCGGAACTTGGGCGCGGATCTTCGATTTTGGCTTTAGCACGGGCGGGGAAAACAATCCCAACCAAGGTACAAACTATGTCTTTATAACCCCGCAAAGCGGGGGCGGCGTACTCCGCGCAGCAATAACCGTTGGAGGTAGCGGTAACGAACAAGTTGTGGAGTGGCCGGGTTCCCGTTTGCCAATCGGACGGCCTGCCCATGTCGTGTTTACAATTGATGCAGGAAATCGTATTGGGCGACTGTACGTCGACGGCCAACTGGTAGGTGAAAATCCTTCAATGACACACAACCCAACCATGCTAGGATATACCGTCAATAACTGGTTAGGCCGATCTCAATGGGTGTGGGATCCCTACTTTTAAAGGGTCCATTCACGAATTTCGGATTTACGACGGTATTCTCACTCCCGAGGAAATCGCTATAAGCTACCAATTAGGACCCGACATTTGCGCGTCTGGATGGTCCTGTAGAAGTTTATAGACAGCCGACCAATTGCATTGTAACGGAACTGGCCTCAGCAACCTTTAGCCTCTACCCAATTGGACGAAGACCGATCACAATTCAGTGGTATCGAAATGGCCAACCTATTCCTGGAGCCACCAATACCACGCTTACCATCCCTATTGTTTACCTCACAAACAACAACGATGTTTTCCACGCAAGACTAACCAATGTATATCAGGGCGTGGTAAAATGGGCCATATCAAGTAACGCTATTCTGACGGTTTTGCCTGATACAAATGGACCGGTACTCTTGCGGGCTATTAGCGTTTTCCCAACCGGAGTAATAGTACATTTCTCAGAAGGCTTAGAACCTACAACTGCCACCAACATAGTCAATTATCAAATAACTAGCACAAATGGCCAGTTACCTGTAATCGCAGCCTCATTCTATGAAACAAATTCGGCAATCTTACTCCATACAGCTCCACAAACAGAGGGCATCACATATACACTTACGGTATCCGGAGTGCGTGACCTTGCCGCAGCTCGAAACCTAATTATCCCAGGTTCCACCGTTAAGTTCATCGCCTCACCTTACATGTTCACCCCGATCGGCTTTGCAATCACAAATGGGGAGTTTCAACCAATCCCCTCCGGGTTTGAAATTACCGCTTCAGGAGAAGGCATCGGAAACACAAACGATCAATTTATTTTCTTATGGCGCACGGTCACCAACGACTTCGACCTACAAATACGGGTCAATTTGTTAGAGTTCGGGGAAATATGGACTAGGGCAGGATTAATGGCTCGCGCAGGATTACAGTCTAACGCAGTGTTTGCTGCAACTTTCGCCACCCCTTCCCATGTCGGATGCCATTTCCAGTGGCGTGCATATCAAGGAGGCTTTGCAAACATGAGTGGCTATTTTGCGCCAAACTTCCCATACACGTGGCTTCGACTAAAGCGATCTGGGAACGAGTTCTCTGGATATGCCAGCATTAATGGACGCACATGGGAATTCCTAGGAAATGCTGTAATAACAATGCCGGAAGCGATTCAAGTCGGCCTAGCAGTCACAGCAAGTAAACCCGACACCTTTATCACTGCACGGTTCACAGAACTTACCAATGCAACTGGAGTGATTGTTACTAACCAGCTCCTCCCATTCGAACCGCCTGGTCCCTCCAGCAGACGGACTCCCATTGTCATTACCGAAATCATGTATAACCCACCCGGGTCGTGGCCAGATAGTGAAGACCTAGAATTCATTGAAATATGGAATTCTGGTCTTGTCACTGAAGATCTCACCGGCCACCAGCTTGCCGGTAGTATCAGCTACGAATTCCCTCCAGGCACTAAATTAGCACCGGGCCAGTTCTTGGTGGTCGCCAAAAATCCAACTGCCGCTAAACAGTTTTACGGGGTTGATTGCCTAGGACCCTACACAGGCTCCCTACCCAATAATGGGGGTACCGTGCGACTTTTAAACGAGCTGGGAGGTGTGTTGCTAGAAATTGAATACGACACCACCTACCCATGGCCCGTTTCACCGGATGGTAGCGGTCATTCACTTGTTCTGCGCAATCCCTCCTACGGCGAAAACGATCCACGTGCTTGGGGTCCAAGCAGCTTTATCGGAGGCTCCCCAGGTAGATTCGACCCTTATACAACCGACCCAGCAGCAGGTGTAGTTATAAACGAATTCTTAGCACACACCGATACCTCTGCCGAAGACTACATCGAACTATTTAACACCACCACAAAAACTATTGATTTGTCCGGGGCGTGGCTTACGGACGACCCCAACCTACTAAAATTCCAAATTCCAGTGGGCACAATCTTACCACCTCGCAGTCTTGCAGTTTTTTATAGATCCACCCTAGGGTTTGGGCTTGATGCGGCTGGCGACCGAATCTTCCTGATCAACTCGAATGCTACCCGTGTGCTCGATGCCGTCGCATTTGGCGGACAAGCAAAAGGCATCGCCTCTGGACGTTATCCAGACGGTCATCCCTGTATCCGAGAGCTTAGTACACGTACTCCTGGACAACCCAATTCCTCTCCACTCATACGGCCAATCGTCATAAATGAGATCATGTATAACCCGATCTCTGGTTCTGATGACGACGAATACATTGAACTCTACAATCGTGGCCAAGAACCAGTTGATTTAAGCGGATGGCAAATCCAGGGCGGGGTACGTTTCACTTTTCCATCAAATACGATTATCGGGCCGGATTCATACCTCGTAGTAGCCAAGAACCTCACAAACTTATTAGCCAAATATCCGCAATTGAATGCGACCAACCTCACTGGTAACTACTTAGGCAGACTCCGGAATAGCAGCGACCGAATAATACTACTTATGCCTGAACCTCAAATCACTACTAATGCAGCTGGGTTACCACGCACCAACTTCCTCTATGTCGTAGTAAACGACGTCACCTACAATGAGGGGGGACAATGGAGCATTTGGGCTGATGGGTGGGGTAGTTCCTTAGAACTCATCGACCCATTTGCCGATAACTCCATCGGCCAAAATTGGGCTGACAGTGACGAAAGTAGCAAGGCTCCATGGACTCAAATCGACGTAACACAAATCCTCGAAAATGGGCAAACACNTAGCATGATCAATCAAGGCACTTACTACGGAGCACCTACGCGATTCGAGTTCTTCTTACAAGGCCCCGGAGAATCACTCGTCGATAACTTAGAGTTCCGCAACAATAACGGGCCTAACTTGTTAGCCAACGGCACGTTCGAATCCGGCACCAATTCTTGGTCCTGGGGAGGCGTGCTTAGAAACTCTTACGTCCAAGACGGTGTGGGTCTCAATGGTAGCAAAGCATTACACATGGTTTCAGTCGCACGAGGCGACACGGGTCCAAACAAAGTCTGGACGCGTCTTACTGGGACAGTAGTCACCAACGCTCCTAATACAGGCACCGTTCGCGCGGCCGTACGGTGGTTGCGAGGCTCACCATACATCGTTTTCCGACTCCAAGGTAATTGGATGGAAGCCTCTTACAAACTTAACGTACCAAACAACTGTGGAACACCTGGTTTACCAAATTCAAGACGTATACCTAACGCCGGCCCCACTATAACCGAAGTCAAACACCTTCCTATTCTTCCCAACCCGGGTCAGCGAGTCTTAGTCACAGCAAGAGTATCAGACCCTGACGGGGTAGGTGGAGTCTATCTGAGGTACAGAATTGATCCCTCAACTTCTTACTATGAAGTTCGGATGTCAGACGACGGTATCACTGGTGGCGACGAGGTTGCAAACGACGGTATTTATACCGGCATAATACCCGGATGCGCTTCGAATACCCTGGCAGCTTTCTACATCTACGCTATCGACACTCGCAACGCAACAAACGCGTTCCCAGCGACTGCCCCAGCCCGGGAATGTTTAGTGCGTTGGGGCGAAACATCCAAACCCGGGTCCCTAGGTACCTACAGGCTTTGGTTAACCAGCTCCAATATTAACTTCTGGACACAACGTGAAAAGAATGCAAATGACCCAATCGATGCAACCTTTGTCTACAACAACTGCCGTGTAGTTTACAACGTCGGCACAATGTACAGCGGAAGCCCATTCCATACTCCAACCTATGATGGGCCTTTGGGCTTCGCGTGTGACTACGAAGTAAACTTCCCACCCGACGAAAAATTCTTAGGTGCCGAGGCTTTTGTACTAAACGCTTACGACGTGACCACAGGCCATTTCTTCCATAACGACCGGACTACCCAAATCGACCTAACAGCAAATTGGATTGCAAGAAAACTCGGTCAACCATACAACTATCGCAGACACGTCCATGTTGTCGTAAACGGCCTTACCAGGGGTACAATTTACGACGACGTTCAACAACCAAATAGCGATACAATCAAGGAGTTCTTCCCAAACGACGAAAATGGACAGCTTAGAAAAATCGAGGATTGGTTTGAGTTTGAGGACACCGCCACAAGCCACGGAATTACCACAGCAACAATTGAACGGTTTAACAAAGCAACCGGAGAAATTGATACCAAACGATACCGTTGGAACTGGAGACCACGAGTTACACGTAACCCCGATGACTGGGCTCCATTTACCAATTTCATCGCAGCGGTAAATGCCACCAATGCTCCAAATTACTTAGACCTTGTCCGAACATGGATAGACCTGCCCAACTTCCTAAGACCAATAGTAGTAAATCACATTTGTGGGAATTGGGACAGCTACGGCTACAGTCGCGGGAAAAACTATGTACGCGTACAAACCCGACAATAAACCGTGGCGCCTTTGGGTTTGGGATATGGAGCTTGCCTTGGGCTCATCAAGCAGCTCCCCCACAGACAGTATCTATTCAATCCACGATCCAAGGCTCGCGTGGATGATAAACTCAATCCCAGAAATACATCGGGAATACCTGCAAGGGTTTGACGAAGCACTCAGAACAGTGCTCAAACCAGAAGTTTACGAACCTATCTTGGACGAACGGTATCAAAACCTTGTCCTTAACGGCATCCCTGTCCAACCGCCCACTTCAATAAAAAATTTTTTGGTTACAAGAACTGCATACCTAACAAATGTGCTACCCAAAGCCATGTTCACAATTTCTTCACCCACCAACATTACGCTGCAAACCTCCAATGTATTGGTTTTGAATGGTACTGCACCCTTACAAGTTAGCTTCATCAGCGTCAATGGCGTCCTTTACAAACCAACCTGGACAAGCGTCACAAACTGGCAAGTGATAATCCCTGTCAGTAAAACGAACAATGTGCTAGAAATTGCCGCATCCGACCGCTACAGCAATCAAATCCCTGATACTACAGTCACAATCACCCTCACTAATAACTTCGAAGAACCAGATCCAGCAGGCTGGGTCGTGTTCAACGAAATAATGTATGCTCCCCCTCGCTTAGGTGCTGGGTTTATTGAAATCTACAACGCCCACACAAACATTGCCTTTGACCTTACAGGATGGCGGATCGAAGAATTGCAATATGTGTTCCCAACAGGCACAGTTTTGCTACCGCAAAACTACCTTGTCTTGGCAGAAAACCCATTTGTGTTCAATGAAACATACGGAATCTATCGCGTACCATTTGACACCTTGCCTACTCCTATACCACCACGGGGCGCTGTACTAACCCTCTCTCGGCCAGTCCCCAACACCACTAATTTTGTTGTTGTAGATCGAATTAAGTACGAAGCTGCTCCACCATGGCCCATGCCAACTAATGCAGCTTCATTACAATTGATCGACGCATACCAAGATAATAGCCGAGTAGCCAACTGGATATTGCTCACCAACATACCGACTCCACCCTCGACCAACATTTTACTGCTGGACCATTCCTCCACCTGGAAATACATGCAGGTATCAAATCTCGACAACGTGGCTTGGCAAAGCCCGAACTACGATGATTCGAAATGGCCTTCGGGACAAGGCCTGCTAGCTTATGAAAATAATCCTGCTATTACTCCGTTGATCAAAACCACTTTGTTAGACCCACGGATTGCCACTAACGGTATGCCAAGTGGTCATGCATATTACTTCCGAACCTACGTAGTTATTACAAACTCACTTAAGTACTATGCAGTCAATGTATCAGCTTATATTGACGATGGTGCGGTCTTCTACGTCAACGGCACCGAGGTAGCCCGCATTCGAATGAACCCTGGACCTGTATCTAATTCAACCCTTGCAAGCGGGATACCTCCTAACGGGGACGCGACTTCTCCCGATACTTTCACCATCCCCGGCAACGTGTTTGTGACTGGCACTAACGTAATTGCCGTAAGCGTACACCAAAACGCCGCTAACAGCAGCGACATAGTCTTTGGCATGCGCATGGAAGCAGTCCTAACAAATGTTCTTCAATCTGCACCCTATCCATGCACGCCGGGCTGGGAAAACTCCCTCGTCGACACGCTTCCTCCATTCCCACCAATTTGGTTAAATGAGGTTCAGCCAGAAAACATTACGGGACCTGCAGATAACTATAATGAGCGCGATCCCTGGGTTGAAATAATCAACCTAGGCGGATCACCTGTAACCCTAGGGGGACTTTACCTCAGCGATACCACAACTAACCTAACAAAATGGGCATTCCCATCCAATGCCACAATCCCAGCCAACGGTTTCCTAGTAATTTGGTGTGACGGCCAAATTAACCAAACAACTACAAATCACCTGCACACCTCATTCCGAATTACTCCAACCAGTGGCATTGTTATTTTAAGCCGCGTCATCAATAATTCAACACAGGTGCTTGACTACGTGTCGTACAACAATGTACCCGCTAACTGGTCCCATGGCAGCATCCCTGATGGCCAACCGTTCTACCGCCGGAACCTTTACTATGCAACAGCTGGCGCATCTAACAACCCGGCCTCGCCTCCAATCCAAGTCTTCATAAACGAATGGATGGCTGATAACACCAGAACCCTCGCCGATCCGGTAGACGGCAATTTCGAAGATTGGTTTGAACTTTGGAATGCTGGCTCAGAAGCTGTTGATTTAGGGGGGTACTATCTCACTGATACTCTCGATAACCCATTCAAATTCCGTATACCAGAAACTGGACAATACGTAATACCACCCGGAGGCTTCTTACTTGTTTGGGCTGACGGAGAAAGTAATCAAAATAGCACTAATAACCCACAACTTCACGTGAACTTCGCACTATCAAAGGCTGGAGAGGCAATAGGGTTATTCACCCCTGAAGGCACACCAGTTGATGTGGTAGTTTTTGGACCGCAGATCACGGACGTGAGTCAAGGCCGATTCCCCGACGGCGGAGCAAACATTTACTTCATGCCACCTACACCATTAGCGCCAAACGCCCTATCTAACTCGGCCCCTGTTATCGCTCCCGTGTCTAACCGAGTTGCTATTCTTGGGCAAACAATCACGATTCAACTCGTGGCCACTGATACGGATATACCCCCACAAACACTGACGTTTTCACTGGGACCAGAAGCACCAGAAGGAATGACAATCAACCCCACAACCGGATTGATTATATGGACCCCGAACAATGCTCCCTCAACAAACATCGTTTCGGTAATCGTCACAGACAATGGCACGCCTCCACTTTCATCCTCTACTACATTCACCATCATCGTAGTTTCCCCACCAACCATTCACGCTTCAGCAAATGACCCTACTTCGATCCTCTTACAATGGAATTCATACCCAGGCCAAAAATTTGTAATTGAAACGACCAGCGACCTAACCTCCAAAAATTGGCAACCAGTAACACCAATCATAAGCGGGACCGGTGAGCCTATCGCCTACATATTAGCGATCGAGCCGAATCTGCCAACCAGCTTTTATAGAGTCCGCGTGCTTGACCAGTAATCTGCAACTCACTTTCCTTGCACAAAACCGTTTTACGACACATCACCAGTAAGTGTTTCACCAGCTATTGATCATGCTATAGTGATGGATGTGATTGGAAAAACCTCCAAAACATATACCTCAGCACCAGGGGCAGAAGATAAGATCTTGGAACTAGAAAAAATTTAAGCCCGCTAATCGGTCATTTTGGGCTCATGTACCCGACCAATTATGGGAAGATTGGCATTGGCAACTTCGAAACCAGATCCAGACACACGCGCAACTTAGAAAACTCGGCCTCCAGCTCAGCCCAGAGGAAATTGAAGGCATTGCCCTCACTACACACAGGCTAAAATTCGGCTTTACGCCATACTTCGCATGCCTTATCGATTGGAATAACCCAACATGCCCACTTAGACGACAAGTTGTCCCTCTCAAACAGGAACTCAAAACAAGTCCTGGCGAAACATTAGACCCATGTGGCGAAGACAAAACCACCCCTGTACCCGGACTTATCCACCGGTATCCCGATCGGGTTTTGCTCATAGCAAATACCATTTGCGCTGGTTATTGCCGATTCTGTACCCGATCCCGATTGGTAAGCCATAGTACGTATTTTTGGAACCCACAAAGCTTTAACGAACAAATAAAGTACCTCCGATCCAATCGTGAGATCCGCGATGTGTTGATAAGCGGTGGGGATCCTTTACTCTTGTGTGACGAAAAACTCGCATTCATCCTTGAGTCAGTCCGGGCCATTCCTCACATAGAGATAATCCGCATTGGCACTCGGGCACCAATTTTTCTTCCCCAGCGAGTGACAGATGAGCTCATTAAAACACTGCGAAAATTCCATCCAATTTACATAAGCGTTCATGTTAACCACCCCACCGAATTGGCTGTTGAAGCCCGTACAGCGCTTGAAAAACTTGCAGATGCAGGCTTTCCATTGGGAAGCCAAACAGTGCTATTGCGTGGCATTAACGATGATCCTGCCATCCTAATTGCATTGTTTCAAAAGCTCCTTATTTGTCGCGTGAAACCTTATTACCTTTATCAGTGTGACCCTATTACTGGCACCGGCCATTTCCGTGTGCCTGTGCAAAAGGGGTTGCAAATCCTTAAATCCATCCAGGGGTTTACTACTGGGTACGCACTGCCACACTATGTAATCGATGCTCCACATGGAGGGGGGAAAATCCCACTTTCGCCCAACTACATCGTACGGATAACACAAACCAAGGTGATTATAAGAAACTACCGTGACCAAATTTGTGAATACCCCGCTGGTTAGATCGGTCACAGCAACACCACCACTAAATCCATGGCTGGATTTTGGATTTACAATCCCTCTCAGAGAATATCAGCCGAAATCCCACTCTCAGTGAGATAGCAAGGACCAGGCTAATAATGCCGAGAATTCAGAATGCATAGCTCACAGGTGTGGAAGTGGAAGCTCAGCCAAAAATTCCATTTTATTGAAAGCTCACATCCTAGGAACACCCCATGCTTAAATGAAAGTAGTTACGCCTGAAATTTAGACTTAGCTCCGGTTTTATATCCCCTCACCCCCTTACAAACACCGCACCTAAAATCGCATCCATTTAGTGCAATTCGCACACGGTCCCAACAATCCCTCACAACCCCTCGTTCACCTTAAAACGGTAGTCACTTAACCCTTTGCCGTTAAAAAGGCTGCACGCTCACTAAAAACACCGGAATTCGATAATAGGAAATCTCAATGAATTAGATAAGCAATTGTCACAAATCACCAACTTCCTTCCTGTGACACGTTAGTTAAGGACACCGCTGTCTCCCCAATGTGCTGGGAACTAAACTTATCAGTGCTGACTTCTTCCCCAGGTACTGGAGGCCAAAAGGGCGCTTCTCTGACTATCCGACGCCACGCTTGCCGTTGATCGGGAGCCAAGGATTGCCATTTTTCCGCATTCTTTAAAAATTCAATCCGTTCCTCTGGTGACATTTCAGCAAGCACCGAGAAAGCACTCAAACAACGTGCACGTTCCCGTAAAGGCAGCTTGTGGAATTGTTCTAGGGCTTTTTCAACTTGCATTCGTTCCGTTTTAGACAACGACTTCAATAATTGTTCCCTCTCCCTTGAGTTTAAAGTAAAGAACGTAGACAGACGATTTATCGCCTCCTGAAGCTCCGTTTTACTTGGCTGGCTTTCCGAATCACTTTTTTGTTGTAAGGGGGTGGGCACAAATTCCACTTGAATCAGCCCTTGTAACCGCCGGACATCCTGGGACAATTCATCCTTCACGGGTGGTGGCAAAATATCCCAGATGGTTAGCCGCTCCTCAAGCATCTTGCGCATTTCCGGCGGAACCACTTCCAGCTTGGCCAAGCGGTTAGTAACGTCCAGATTAACTAGCTGCAAGAAATACCACTGAAGCTCAGTAACTCGCAACTTCAACTCACGTTCGGTCGGGCTTAAATTCCGATACTCCTTAATCTTTTCGAGTAACCGCGTTTGTACCTCAGGTGGTTTGTTACTGAGCAGTTCTTTCAATTCTTCTGGTGAAGCCTCCAGCATCAGCCGGAAAAAATGCACCGGCGACTTAAATTCACTCGTTTTATCGAGCTTATTACCAAGGCTTGTGCTTATATGTGGGGATTTTGACTCGCTTTGCGAGACAACCCCTTCAAAGCCACTTATAAACGCTGCAAATACACACGTCACAATTAAACTTAGCAAAAATACAAGCTTGTTTCTTCCGCACCTGTTCATTGAAGTAACTGCAACAATTCGTAGTCAGGTTCTGGCAACGTCCTAACACTCCCCAGTTTAAGTATGACATCATAGTCAGCCAAAGTATCGATGGATATCCGTTTTGCAGTTTCACATACCACTGCGATTGCTCCGTTATACCCCCCGGGTGTAGGTCGATGCCCAAACCATAAAAATAGCCCTATCCCTATTATCAACAGAGCGAGTCCGAATCCTAAGCGCCACGCCCTGATTAAATCAAAATCTATAGCAAATCCTTTTAACCGCCTTGTGGTGTCTTGAGTTTGAATTTCCGTAGCCGAGGCCACAACCCGCTCGGTAAATCCCTTCCNCGGTTCTAAGGGTGGCATTGACCGAAACGCACTGGCCAATTGATATTCAAACTCCCAATCTGGCCGAGCCCGTGGATTCGCTTGTAAATACAAATCCAACTCGACGTTCTCTTCAGGCGTCAACTCTCGCTGCCAAACGGCTTCTCGTAGCCTTTGTATACGTTCTTCCATTTTCATTTTTTTAAACCCCATGAACGACTAAAAGTTGCCATTGCGTTAACCATATCTTAGGTATCGTTTTAGCACCTCGCGCAAATAGAGCCGCGCCCTGTGAATGATAGATTTGGTGGCCTGGACCGAACACCCTAACACACAAGCAATCTCTTCATAACTTAGTCCCTGCTGACTGAATAAAATTATAGCTGTACGCTGATTTTCAGGAAGTTGGCTAAGCGCCTTTTCTAACATTTGAAAAAACTCCGCTTTTAAAACCTCGCTATCAGGCATTGCAGGGCGGGGATCAGGCAGCTGGACCTCAATTTCCCTTGCTGGGCCACCATGCAAATCTTCTATATAGTCAGCTGCGTGTCGTTTCCGCCTTCTCAATTCGTTAAGGCACAAATGCCTGGCTATTGTAAAAAGCCAAGTAGTGAATTTTGCAGTGGGTTTATACCTTCGAGCTGATCTAAAAATCTGCAAAAACACCATTTGTGCAAGGTCCTCTGCCTCAGTTTCATCCCCCACCATCCGAACTAGGTACGTGTATACAGCCGCCTTGTGTCTCTCAACTAACTGCGCAAAAGCCGTTAAATCACCCCGCCGAACGCGGCGCATCAATTCCACATCATCAATCCATGGGCTTTCCCTTTCAGACTCGTGAGTCATTTGAATCTTTCACATTACCATCCTTATTCCAATCTTCAACCATGCCACCCAAGGGAAAAACGGGAGTCTTCAATTCAGTTCTTGGACGTAACTGAAATCTTTGATGCATCCGATGCCTGGCAATGGACCAGGCAAGGCTAACCCCATGTACCAGTGCCAGAACAAGCAAAATAACACCCGTCATCCTCGCGAGTCTCAACATGGCAAGCTCGCTCAATGATTTATGCCTGATGGAGACAAGCCAACTCAGAAAGGCATACCACAGTTGAGTTCCTAATCCTACACCGGCTATGCACGCTACTATTGTGAATCTATGCTCGGGGTCGACCCAACCACGACCCCAAAAATTAGGTAGCTACCACCACCCAGAATACCAACAGCGCAGGGTTAGCCAATACCCGAATAACCCCTATGCCAAAAGCACTATGTGGGGTCCACCGCGTCTCAACCCGATTGCGCCATTTTTTATCAAGCGCGCAATCCGTCTTACCTAACTCCACTGCATTCAGGATCGACTTAAGCCCCAGAAATCGAACCCCCAAATAAATTAAAAATACGAAGCTGCACAGTTCTAAGAACGACATCACAAATGGATCCACAACAAATGACGCTAATCCGGTAAACGCAATTCCGACGTAAACTAGTTCCATCAGCGTGGCTCCAAACCCGATGACTAACCCCTTTAAAAAGCCACTACGTCCCGCCTCATTTATGATTGTAAGATTGATCGGGCCAACTGGAAGCGCCAGGATAAATCCGCTCGTGACACCGATAACGAAGGCAAGTTCAACTGGGGACAAAGGGAAATGCATTGATCATTACTTCCTTTTGCCTCGCACATCTATTAACGGCACAGCTGTTTCCTACTACTTTGCCATCCTTTACTAATTCTTTCGGCGCTAGTCCTGGTCGGCTTCATCCTCTTCTTCTATTTCACGTCTCAGCTGTTTCGAAAGGTANGGCCTNACAAATCCGTAAAGCAAGTATGCAGTGAAAATCAGGGGCAACACAAATACCAAAAGCTTCTTCTGGATTATGAGGACCGCACCCACAAACAAAGCCACTATCAACAACTTAGTAAAAGTGCTGGTAGCCTTAAGGTCAAGGGATTTAAAGCTCGGGTAATGCACGTTGCTGACCATCATGACAGAAAGAAATATCAACAGCACCGGCAAAATATACCGCCATTTTCCCATGACAAACTCACGTTCGTCCCACCATATTAACAACAGGGTCAAAGACGCTATTAGTCCAGCGGCCGCCGGAATAGGAAAACCAATAAAATCTTTAGCCCCCCGAGGATCGCCCATTGCAGCCAAACAATTGAACCTAGCTAACCTAAATGCTCCACAAAGCAAGTAAATTGAGGCAATGAACCAGCCTATCTCTGGATGTTGCATAAACACATCCTTTAACACCACCCGATGGACAAGAAATGCCGGTGACAACCCCAAATGAAATCAAGTCAGCTAACGAATCCAATTCGCGGCCAAAAGCACTGTCCGTTCCAACCATGCGCGCCACCCGGCCGTCTAGAATATCAAAAATGCATGCTAACAAAATAAAAGCTAGTGCCACTTTGATCTCGTAATATCCCATAGCTACCATTTCAGGAGGCATATCTGGGCCGATCCGTGCTTCAACGATCTTAGTCAACGCCACAAACCCACAAAACAAATTGCACGCCGTAAGGATATTCGGCACCAGATATATCTTTACGTTCCCGCCAGAGACAAGGGCCTTTTTTAATGGTCCATCGCCTTGCATATGACGGCATTTATATTCTAGCTAAAATCGTTTGACTGCCAGCTACCCGCTCGCCCAACTTCACACACAATTCCACCCTTGGTGGTAAATATATGTCTACCCTCGAACCAAACTGAATCAGACTGATTGTTTGCCCCTTTGACAAAGTATCGCCTACCTCTATGAACGGGGTAACCCGACGCGCTATTGCACCAGCAATTAAACGGATTCCAATTCTACACCCAGGAAAATCAGCCGACTCTATTCCAATCAACACATTCTCGTTTACATTCGCAGACTCACGCCTAAGCGCGTTGAGGAATTTGCCCGGGGTATGCTTCACCAGCAAAACCTTCCCCGCAATCGGCGCTTTTTGCACATGCACATCAAACACAGATAAAAAAATCGATACTCTCTTACATTTTCCACCCACTACCTCAGGTTCCTCCACCTCATCTATCGCATCTACGGTTCCATAGGCGGGACAAAGCACATCATGCGGATCAGACTGAATTACCTTACGGGGGTTNCNATAAAAAAACCCCAAAANCCCAACCCCAATTATCCACACCAACACAAGCCAGCTCAAACAGCCAGTCCCACATCCAAAAACCCGGTTCAATATCCACCCTACAACTGCCACTAATACCATCCCAGCTGTCCAAAGCAGCATCGTCTTTGCAGCCGCACTGAACACTAAGTCTATATTTTTTGAATTTGCCATTGCACAACATGACTGATTATGACGCAAACACACGCCAACGCAATTCAAACATCTCCGGCAAGCTCTCACCAATTGCACTGTAATGCAAGACTTCCAAGCCTTTGAAATGCTAAATGACACGAGCACAGTTGCCTTAAACAACTTAATGACAAAAAGCTTAGTTATGAATTTGGATGAATTCGAAGCACGCCTATGTCATTCCAATAAAAATCAAACCCCGACCACTTGCTAGGAAATAAAGATCGATAAGCCTTCCTACCCAAAAGCCGCATACATTCAGTTTAAAACTTCGAATCGAGGTGCTCTCCTCAAGATTTCCATCTCCTGCCAACACATAAACTTAAATGTTCAATATAGAACAGACCGTATTTTTAAGCCTAATCCCTGCTTCCATGCCGGCTTAATAGGTACGCCTCCCCTACAATTTCTTTCATTCCAAAAGCCCAGTTTATAATTTCCCGGTTAACCAATAGGTGACGCTGATTCATCTTCGTTCTTGCAGGTCTCAGGCTAACGATTAGTCCATTTACGCGCACTNTAACATTTGACTTTGCGTTCAGAAAGCCTTCCTCAGAAGCATCAGCTGGACTTTGAGCGTAATCCTTGCAATTCCACTCATTATCCTTCGTAGATCATGATTGAACTGCGCTGCCTTTTGCGGTCCTTCGTAACCCAGCGCAGTCGCAAGGTCTTCCACAATGCTACTTTCTATTGAATCCCTCTCCGGTAGTGCAAATCGGTGCAAATGTTCTCTAACCCGGACAAGAAAAATGTATGCACGGAGCAACCACTTTAATTCATCCCACGTCAAAAGCTTTTTATCGGCCAATACCCCAATGTCCCAACTACCAAACATGACATAATTGCTCCAAAGCAAATACCCAAAAATCCAACATTCCGCCAATCCCTACGTTTTACGTTTACCCCAAGGATGGGCGTAACTGTATTTAAAGACTTGATGCGAGCCCGCCGATCCTCGATTCGAGTCCGTAAATACTGATCCCTCATTTCCTTTACGCATTGACTCCAAAATTTATCCTCAAACGCTAAAAACGTATCAATGTTACCCGCTATCACCCGTGCTTCCAACAAAGCGGAGAAAAATTCCGGCTCAAGTCTCGCAAGCCTTAAAGCCTCCTCTATTCCGATCAACGCAGGACTTGCCAACCATTTAAAGCCTCGAAACTTACGCCGTAATCCATCCAGCAAACGCGCCAAAATGGCTAGCCGGTCCGACCCGGTTATAGAACCTGCGTAAATCACTCTCACATCAACGTCACTCTTTGGGTATATTTCACCCCGTGCTAGTCCTCCTGAAGCTACCAATACCGGCCTGAATTCCTGCACTGCCCGAAAATGCAACGGGGTCACCGACGCCCACACAACGCACAACACTTTTTCCACGTGCCTTGCGCGTTCCCCATACCCTATGCAACTCTTTGAACGCGTAAGCATCTGAATGTAGCCACTTAGTTATAATGGACTCAATCAAGTACACCTAAATCACTTGCATTTTATTATACACGCACCTGTACAACCACCACCCCCTATCAAACCTGACAAGCCACAGCCCATTTAGTTTTTGGACCCTGTCACTTAATGCATTAAAACCGATGCGCCAAAATGGGTTTTACCCAAGTCAACCTTATACCAACCAGCTTAAAAGGTGTCGCCCTACGGTAAAAAACAAACCGTCCGCAGTTGGGTCTTAATTAGATTTTTTTGGGAAGAGCTTTCATTTCTCCCCTTGGCAAAATCGCCGAAGTCCAATACCGCCTCGCATTATTAGAAAACAGACTTGCAATTTTCCAGAGCCGCGATTAAGAAGAATTTTAAAGCCAGTTTAGCTCAGCGGTAGAGCAGCGGTTTTGTAAACCGCCGGTCGTCGGTTCGAATCCGACAGCTGGCTCCATTTTTTTATCCCAACCACCTTAAAAAATGGCGTAGAAATATCACACTTAAACAACAAATCATTCCACCTGCCACTCATACACACCGGCCGAGTATCCCTGAAGCAACTGAATCTCCAGACGTACAGCAATTGTAGTAACAGGTTTAAACCGGACTTCCACCCCGAGATCTTTTTCTATCCGGTAGGGGTCTAAAGCCTCGACCGGTTTCCACTGCTCGCCTTCTTTATAAAGGATTTGCCACCAAGCTGGTAGTCTACACTCGCCAATTCCCGTGTCGTCAAACCACCACACACGCGTTTTGCGTAAAGTAACCGGTTGCGGGAATTCATAAATAATCCACTCTTTTGTTCCCTTTCGGGGCCAAAAATCAAAGTTAGCCACCGATCCTATTGGGGCATTTTCTGGAGTTTCCTGATCGTTAATGGGATCGAGGCTCATCCCACCTCTGGCAAACGAAACGCTCACTTTGGCCTTATTTGCCAGGGTTGGACGCAGTTTTGGCCTCGCAAAAATTGGATCCTTTGCAACCCAAACAGCCATTGGTGACCGATCTCGGTTTGCCCACCACGCATAAGGAATGGCTATTAGTTCCCCCGAGCGTACAAGCTTTTTACTGCCTGCGTCATCATAAACAGCGCGGAACGCTCCTTGCACTTTTAACAATGGTACCTTGGCAAAGAAATCCGGCCTATATTCCGTACTAATCCTAGCGCAATCAGGCAACACAATATCAAACACGTATCCATCGTTATCCAATCCTTCAAATGCGTAAACTACTGGTCCTCGCATCAAAGCCACCTGCCTGCGCGTAGCAACTATGTGAGGATTACCTAAGACCCGGCGAGGTACCATAGGAAAATGAATCCAAATTATGTCCCCAGGCTCCCATCGCCTGGTGATACTCAAATAACCATCGTTACTCCTGACAGCACCACAGTGCGCACCGTTCACCGTGACTTTCCAGTTAGTTCGAAGACGGTCTCCGTAGTAATACAAATCACTCGGCAAAGGTTTACCTTCTACCCAACATGGCACCCGGATGCTTAGTGTAAATTCTGCTGTCCGCTCCGGATAAACTAATAACGCAATGTCTCCACTCCAAGGGTAGTCAGTTTTTTGGATCAACTTTATCTTCTGCCCCGAAACGTGCACATTCGCCTCCGACTGGGCAAATAGGTTCACATACACTCTATTGCTGGCAACTGCATACACATACCCGCCCAACGAAGCTAGCAGACGCATAATGTTCGGTGGACAGCAAGCGCAACCGAACCAAGGTGCACGACCAGCGTGACCATGATTAAAACGGGATTTTCCATCGTATTCCAACGGATTAGGATAGAAAAACCGGTACGCCGGACAATGACACACCACTAAGCGCCCCGTTATATAATGTGCGTTCAAACGCATCCATATACTTCGCGTCCCCCGTCATGAGAAACATCCTATGATTCCAAAAAAGGAATGCCACAGCCGCGCATGTCTCATTGTAACATCGATGCGGCAACTCATAATTATCTCCGTATGCTTCCCCCGCCGCGCGAGCACCACACCCACCCGTCAGATGCAACTTACAACTAACCACGTTCTGCCAGATCCGCGTGATTGCATCAAAGTACCGAGGATCACCGGTTAATGCGGCCACGTCCGCCATGCCGCAATACATATAATTGGCTCGCACCGCGTGACCGACGGCTTCCGTCTGTTCTAGTACCGGCTTGTGGTCCTGGGAGTATGGATTGTTCCTGTAACCCCGCACGTCCAAAAAGAACTTCGCGAGACGTAACCAACGATCATCGTGACTCACACGATACAATTTCACTAACCCCATCTCAACCACTTGATGTCCAGGTGCAATTTTCCGCTTCCCGTCACCAAAGTCCCGCCACAACAATTCAGCAGCTTTTACGCAAACATCTAACAAAGACCGACTCCCTGTGGCTTGATAATGTGCCACACCCGCCTCAAACAAATGACCAAGGTTATATAGCTCGTGACTCAATTCGGGATCTTTCTCCCATCGTTCGTGGCCGATCCAAGGATGTCCCGGCGAATCTGGGTGCATTGTTCGAAACGTGTACAGGTAGCCGTCTGGCTCTTGAGCTGCGGCCACACGAGCAATTATCTCTTCCAATGTCTGCGCCAAACGAGGATCGTACTGCAGACTTAGACAATAAGACGCACCCTCAATAACTTTATACACATCCGAGTCATCAAACGGGTATTCAGTAGGTGGTTTGACCTGGTAGTTGGTTTCACCAGCGCGTCTGCGGCGCATAACCTCGGCAGCCAGATCAAAGTTGCGTAACCTGCCCGATGTCTCAAGCTGCTTCATTGCGAATGGCAAAGTAACCNGTAAATTCGTCATTTGCCGTTCGTACAGTACCCCACCACGTAAACCGAACCTCTGTGAAAGGCACAGGTGAGATTGGATAATCCGACGCTATTCCTATTGCAGCTGACAATACCAACCAACCTAACACCCACAACATAAGGCCAAACTACTCCCACGCCGCCGCTCGAATCAAGCCTGGACACGCCAGCAAATACCGTATTTTGCAGTAAAAGACACCCTTCATTACTAATTGAGCAAAAAACGCAAAGCAAATACAATAGGCATACGTGAACCAATTCAGCAAAATCCTCACAATAGATCAGCTGCCACAGTGGCGAGAGGACCTCAAGCAGACAAAATAAAATTTTGGTCGTTACCAATGGCTGCTTCGACATTATACATGCAGGTCACATTAATTACCTGAGACAGGCACGCACCTTAGGGGATGTGCTACTTGTAGGAGTAAACAGTGACGAGTCCATTCGCAAAATAAAAGGTCCTGACCGCCCAATCTTTTGCCTTGAAGATCGGCTAACCATTCTTTCCGAGCTGAAGTGTATAGATGCCTTGGTGGTATTTGAAGAAACTACAGCCGAACGTCTCCTGGAATCTGCACGCCCCGACATATATGTAAAGGGGGGAGACTACACCCTGGACAAACTCAACCCCAAAGAAAAAGGAATACTCGAAAGACTCGGGACCAAAATTGTGATCCTTCCTTTAACCCCAGGCAGATCTACTACAGCAATCGCAAAAAAGATCGCTTCCCTTTAAATGAAGCGTACCCCCTCGCAAATAAGCACCTTAAGAAAGCTGCCTTCCCTGACAGCTACAAAAGGTTTATCTTAAAGTGCTGTGGCTAAATATCGCCATTTCGCATTTGTGCTCGGAATCGCCGCAATCATCTTATTCGGGTGGTTAACAGCCAAATTCATCAATAAAAAGGCCTTTCCAATTCATTCTGGGCCCCTAACCCATCCAAATCCTTCAGTTACCCAGCGCACGAGTCCCGTTGCTTACGAAACCAATACGAAGACCAATTTATCCGAAGCCTTCTCGCTGGTTCCAACTCTGACTTCAAAGCTCCATGGATGGGTCATAATCGATGATGGGAAAGACACTAATTTCCTCCGTTTGCTAGCACTAAACCCGCACCATTACGAAAAAATAGGCTGAGGAAAACAGTTCGGTTATTAGGCGGCAACTTGTGTATAGAAACATACCTACCCAATCTATTTTCCAAAAAGCCAAATTAACCGGGGAACCAATCACAGAGCTCGTTTTGCCAGGGCTCGATGGCCAAGAATTCCTTATTGAACCCATCAAGGTTGAACTAGCACACGATGCGTCTAAAGGTGAACTCACCGCTCGAATCAAAGGCAGACCTAATTCTGTCGTCAGCCTGGCGTTCATCAATAACCGCGAAGCCTTTGTAATCATTGACTATGATTGGGGACTCTACTTAGTAGGGGATCCACGCCATCCAGGCGAACTTATTGTTAAACAGGTCGATCCCACCACACATGGCCGCCCCGATCTGTTGTGGCCACAAGACTTCATCAAGCGTGAAAATCAAAAGATTTCGCCTCAAGAGTGACACCTCACCCCATCATATTCTACTTTTAAAAAAACAATTAACCCCCTATAAATAACCCGGGGCTCATCCTAACCTTTCCTATTTCCCAAATCTTGAAGTCAACGTTGGTCTCTTAGGCTGGCACTCGTATCAAAGTACAGAGCCATCCTTTCATTTCCCAGAAAACCACCCATTGGACCAAACACCCTTCTTCGCCCTTTCATACGCCATAAAATGTTGAGGATTAGCCTTACGCTTTCTCCCAAATGAACCTCAATTTGAGCGGCCCCATGTAGCAAATCTCTTCTCACTTACTCGTTGAATTCAAGATGCCGTAAGACTGCTTCACCCCGAAAACAATTCGTATTTCGGAACCACTGACCTTCGGACTCAGTCTAGCGGTTAATGCTGACACCAAACCCACACTCCATTAGCTCTTTGACTGCTTAACTGGGATAGCATCTGTTACGGGAACCGCCGTTAAATCGACAGCCGTTCAGGGATGCATCCCCCCTAAAGTGTGCAAATCACAATACTCACACTGCCTTGCGGTCAAAAACCTGTACGTAGACAGCACAAAACCACCTTTAAAACCAAATGGAACAATTGCTGAAACCGTTTCTGATGAAATTGAAACGGCTTCGTCCGCAGAAATCTTGCTCAACCCTTTCCGAAAATGGGCTTTGCCAGGCTAAACTTAGCCCTCCCTCATGCCGAAATAAAAAGTGGGAGGTGGGATAATGACAGGCTTGCGATGGAGCAAAAACTCCATACGCAGCCGATCAGGCAAAAAGCGAGGGTGGGGACCCGTTTGTGCCTTGATCGCCCTGCGAAACAAGGCAGGTTACACCCCGAGGGAAGGGGTGTACCCGGCAATTAATGACACCACCCCATCGGAAAACCCATCTCCTGCTAAACCCTCGTGCCTGAGTCTATCCCTACTCCTTAAATCACTGGCTGTTTTCTTAGCTTTCACACTTTTTACGTCTTACCACTTACATGCCCAGGTTGTAGAAATCGACGTAGCATGCGCGTACTCCCCCACCGCGGTTGCGCGGGCAGGAGGCGAAGAAAACTTACAGTTGCAATTTGCGACAGCACTTCTTACCGCTAACAGCATCTATGAAAATAGTCGGACAGAGGTCAGATTTCGCGTGTGTGGATTTTATAAATACCTCGCTCGACCCAATCGACCTTAATTCAGCGGATGTACTAGATCTGCTCAGCTGGTATTCTGGATTCAATGATGTGCGAACCTTTGCAGCTAGCAATGGGGCAGACTTAGTTGCTTATATTGCAAAAACCACGGGTTACTCCGCTGTTGCGGAATTGCCAGGCCAATACTCCGTTTATTCAGATCAAGCGATTTGGTACACCGTACTTGCGCACGAACTTGCTCACAACTTCGGTGCCACCCACGAGGATGGTCTCCAATTCACCGGAACAAACGGTCTCCAATACACGACAGTAATGTTAATGGGTTACTGCGGAGGAACTACGATTCCGTACTTTACAAGCTCAAATCTCCAGTTTATGGGCATAACCCTTCTCGGTAACACCAAAAGCAATTGTGGAATGGGTAGCCTTGTAAACGGCGGCGAAAATGCACGAAAAATCGCCATCACTGCCCAATCTGTCTATGCTCGGCGAAACCGAGCATTACCGCCTCCCCCCATCGCCAATGGTTTAACTTATCGATGGTCGTTCAATTGCACTTTAGGACCGTTAGCACCAGGGACAATAACACTCGATTCCGTTTCGGGGGTCCCCGCAATAATTCGCGGCCAAGGCGCAGTAGCTACGGGACGAGGGCTATACCTACCAGGTTTTTCAACAGGCAATGTTGCAGGGGACAGCATATCTGCGTATCTGGACTTGCCTAACAAAATCATCTCAGCATTCTCCAACCTGACCATCGAAATCTGGGTCAACCCAGTAACTGCGAGGCCGGGTCAACGACTCTTTAGTTTTGGTAGAACTACAGAACTTGGAAATGCAGAGCCTGGCGAGTGGGTCTCCTCCAGCGAAGCCCCCGCCCCAGGGTTAACCACCCCTGCACAAGAAATCGCCCTTTGCCTAAGCACAAACACCGATCTTTCTCGGATCACCTTCTCCGTCACCCACTCAAACGTAACCAGGAATCTTAATATGCTCTGCGATACTCCAAAAGGCCAAACATACCAATACGTTGTCACCTACGAAGCTGGGGTTGGACAATGGGCTAATAATGGAGGTAGATTTACCATTTACCGAAATGGGACACCACTCGGATACCTCGACGTCGATTTCAAACTGCAGGATATCCAGGACGTGAACAATTGGATTGGCCGAGCCCAAGCTTCATCGAACTACAACGCAGCAATCGAAGTAGAAGAAATCCGTATTTATAACCGCGCTATTTCACCCGCTGAAGTCCTTTCGAGCTGGCTAGCTGGTCCAGATGCGCTCCAACCTACCACACCCTATACATCCAGCGAGCTAATAGCAGATCTCAGGGCAGCTGACTTTAATGGATTACTATGGTCAAACCGAACTGGAAAAGGTGATTTTATCCCGACTGGTAAACCTGTGCTTGTGCTAAACGTTTCAAACACGGGCATCCCTGGGATCTACTTTAATGGCTCCTCTGACGGCTTTGTCGGACCCATACCACCCACCTCGCTCCTCGGCGATGCTCCCCGTACCATCGAAGTGTGGGTTTATAACCCTAATTTAAACACTGAAGAAACCCTTGTCTCCTGGGGGGAACGCAAAAGCCTAAGGTTTAACTGCGCGTTTAATTTTGGGTCCAGCACATCATGCGGAGCCGCTACGCACGGAGGCGACGACGTTGCCTGGGGAGGCACACCACCCAAAGCAGGCTCTTGGCAATACCTCGTCTATATCTACTCCAATCAATGGGTCAGAATCTACGTGGATGGGATCCTTAGATGGCAGTGGAAACTTAATGGCCCGCTTAGTACCACCAACAAACCAATCAACATCGGATGCCAGAGAAATTCCAATGGCACATTATCCCAATTCTTTTCTGGGTTCATAAACTCCATCCGCATTCATGCAGGTGTCTTAACACCGGAACAAATAGCCGGCAACTTCTTAGCTGGCCCCATTAGGAACACCCCGACTATTCAAACAACGCTTAACCCCACTCCTTTGATAAGTGCAGTGGCGGGTATACCAATCCGGATCCAACCCGGTTATACCTTGCCGGCTTGGGTTACCAACAGTATCTCGTACACCTTGCTAAATGCTCCACGAAGGGGTGTCAATCGATCCAGAAACCGGCTTAATTACATGGCACCCCACCATCGCCCAGGCAGGTTCAACATACTACTTTGCTGTATCGGCCATCACCACAAATGGAACGTCACTCAGCGCTACACAATGGCTGGCAGTAACGGTCTGCGCTCCACCACAGCCCAGAATTAATAGAATCAGCTTCGAAAATGGAATTGCCGCAATTGAAATAGATGCCATCCCAGGCATTAAATACACCATCCAAGCCTCACAAAATCTCACCCACTGGGAAGATATCCTGAGGATAACCCCAAACTCGACGCCGATCCGTGTTACCGATACAAACGCAGCCAAATATAACGTCCGATTCTACAGAATCTTGGTCGGCCCGTACAACCCTTAAACCCCGACAATCACTGGCTCAAGCAACGTCAACCGCTTAGAGCGGGTATTAAGCTCTGCTTTCGCTCCGAAAGGGATTGTGAGTTTATCAGGAACGTGACCAAATGGCAGCCCTACCACGATCGGAACGCGCAACTTACTAAACCGATCCTTCATCAGGAATGCCACATTTTCCAGGATCGCATCCTCATCCCCATTTGATGTGCACCCAGCAAATTTACCCCCAAGGATTCCCGCTACGCCCTCCAAAGAACCACTTTCAATTAACTGGGTAAACATGCGGTCCAACCGGTAAAGTGGCTCATTCACGTCTTCCACAAACAAAAGGTTCCCCCTCAAATCCGGAAACCACGGCGTTCCGATTAANCCACACAATACCGATAGGTTACCTCCTATTAACCTGCCTTGGGCACGTCCTGTCTGGACCACAATCAAGGATTCACCTCCTTGCATGGATTTACGCCAATTGAACAGTTCACCAGTGCACTGTCCAAATACCATTTTTAAAAAATGATCCACCGTGAACCTGGATATTTCAGGCCGACCAAAATCAGAACACACCATAGGCCCATGCAGCGTAATTAACCTCGCTCTTTTCCATATCGCACACTGCAAAGCCGTTATGTCACTGTGCCCGACAAATATTTTGGGATGTTCGCGGAACAACGCGTAATCTATATGCTTAAGGATCCTAAATGTACCGTATCCGCCACGCGCACAAATGATAGCTTTTACTTGAGGGTTGTTTACCATTCCCGTTAGCTCCTGAACTCGCACGGAGTCCCTCCCCGCCAAATACCCATTTTTGGCAGTAGCATATGGAGCAAGCACTACGCGGAACCCTAGTTTTTCCAGATGTTGAATACCCATTTCCAAATCATCATGAGTTGGGGGGCTCGCTGGCATGACTACTCCTATTGCATCGCCACGCCTAAGCACAAAAGGTCTAATAACCCGCATCATATCCCTAAAAATCCAATTTCACATCCCTACGCGAACACTCGGCCTCACTCATTGTGAGGGATTTTAATTGTATGGCCGCCAATAAACTCGCGAATTAAAGCATCACCTGGAATTAATGAAAGATCATTTACCTGGTCACGAGTCAACCCATGAACCGACCCCAGCAATTCAGAAACTCGGCGATACCGAATTTGTGCATCTAGAAACGTGGGATATAATCTGATTTCCTCAGGGGTAGGCCAAAAACTATCTGGTCCTTCAAAGAAAGGCTTTAGTACGGGGAGTTCAAATGCCATCCCGCCATTGATAACATAATCAGCCAACCCCATTAACGGGATTATACTGTACAATTCACCGGCACGGACATAATGCCAATGCAAAATTGTAAGCAAGGGTTTGTGATTCCGATGCAAGGCGTCCCGTATAATGCGACGGAGCAATCGAACATCGGTAAACCGACAAATTCGCTTGGTGCTGCCATCGCCCTCATAAATTACATTCAAGTTTTCCACATAAACCCGGAACTGCATTGACGGATCGATCCCCTCAGTGATCGGTGGATACAACCCATGTAAGCAATCCAAAAGCAATATCTGGTCTTTTTGAAGCTGTACACGTTTGGTGGCAACCCGCCGCCCTTCTTTGAAACTATAGGTGGGTTTATCGATCGGTTGTCCATCCAAGAGCATTTTGAGATGTTGGTTGAGCAATTGGATATCCAGGGCCTCCGGGGTTTCGAAATTTCTGTCGTTAATCCAATCTGTAGGATGCTCAACCACCGACCAAAAATAATCGTCCAAATTCAACATCAAAAACCTTAACCCCTGTTTCTCTAATCGCTGTGTGAGTTTGACGGTTGTAGTTGTTTTGCCAGAAGAGCTCGGTCCAGTAATCCATAGCATCCGGATCTGGCCACCTTTATTCAAGCGGTCTATGACTTTTTGGGCAACCTGATCCAGCTCAGATTCGTACCGATCAATGCAATCACGTATCAAGTCCTTTATTTGCCCCTTTCTAACGATCTCATTCAGACCTTCCACAGTGTCACATCCACGAGCCCGATTCCACTCCAATACGCGGTTCATCAGCTGTATCGGGTACCCATTACCCATGAACTGATCAACAGTTATAGCACCTTCCCGCAACCAATGCCTGCCCCAACGATAGCACACATATGCGTCCGCGGTATTTTGAAACCCGTAACTGCGCAATACATGGATCACCAAGTCTTGGATCATTTCGATCGTGGGCGGAAAATTCGATATCAAATGCTGAGGTTCGGAATTCAAACAAACCACGACCACATCCGATAAAAACTCAGCAATCTTTTCATCCGAGCCAAACGCGTCGAATAGATGGTCATTTATGCCTGGCAAAAAATCTTCTTTCAATCCCCCAATCGACTTTGCCGCTCGTAAAATGGCTTGCTGAATCCGTGACTGGTCAAAGGTGACCAGCGCCCGGTTCCGTTTCTGGACTTTAATTATACGGTTCTCGACTGGCACAATGTCATATTACATGCTTTTGATAGTCTGACAATATAGCACCCCAAAACCGTTACCCATCAAAAAAACATTCACATTATGTTTGCGTTTAGCAGTAAACCCTTGTTGGTTGTGCAATTTACCCTAAAAGCAACAAAACAGACCAATCCTACAACCGTGGTGAGGATGGTAACGGGTATCCCAAACTTAGCATAATCCCAAAAGCCCACTTCCACATGCCCCCGCGCTGATTCAACCACAATGATGTTCGCCACAGAAGCAAGTATGGTGAGATTTCCCGCGAACGTGGTGGCCATCGCCATCACTTTCCACATCAGCTCAGGATTCGCAAGATTTGGAACCCATTGCCCCGCCACCAGCACAAAGGGCACGTTAGAAAATATGTTAGAACCAAGCATACTGAACCATGTCAAGTTTATCGCTTGGACACGTTCATCATGCCCGAATATAGGCCGGATAAAGTCAAATGCCTGTGAAATGGCTCCGGTGCTATTTACCCCGCCCACAACGGCAAACAACCCTGCGAACAACACCAACAGATGCCAGTCAACCAATTTAAGCACGTGATGTGTATCTCGACGACCAAACAACATCACAATCGCACCCCCGGCCAAAGCCGTCCATGCAAGATTCAAACCTGCCATAAAACCTGTAAACACCAAAACTAAAACGGCCAATGCAAGGAAAACTAAGCGCCGATCCAACTGATATTCACGGGCCGGAGGGACTTTAATCTGGGCCCTCCGAAGTTTTCCCCTAAAACCAATAGCAAGCACCGCAAATTCAACCGTTAAACCCAAAACTGCAACTGGAGCCATTGAAATAAAAAGCGTGCAAACTTTATTCCCGACATTTGCCCAATAATCATGTTTTGGGGATTGCCTACCAAGGTGGCCACACTGCCCAAATTGGCACTCATCGCTAATGCCAATAAGTATGGAACCAAAGGTAAACCACCTCGTACCACAACCGCAATTACCACAGGAGTCAGCATGAAACAAATGGTGTCGTTTACCAATAAAGCTGATAAAACCCCACTAGCAATCACTAAATAAAACAAAAGACGGGTGGGCGTCCGTGCGAACCTAAGAATTGCGTCAGCCAACCAATCGAAAAATCCACCTAGCTGCAAATAAGCTGAAATCAAACTCATCCCTAACAATAATACTAAGGTGTCATAATTTATAGCGTGGTACACCTCCTCTGAGGTCATAAACCCCAAAAAACACCATCATCGCAGTACCAAACACTGCAGCGGCCGGTCGGTTCAAAGGGATGACTTTGAGCCGACGCCCACTGATCAATACATAAGTAAAGGCAAAAATAAGTAATGCTACTATTTCGCGCTCCCGAGGCGTGAGGTGAAACATACGCGAATACAAAATGTTTTAAATTGTTTCAGCGATCCTTGCGAGGGAACAAAACCTCCAGTTGGCCAATTTGATGTCCTTGCGGCAATCCTCCCCATGCCGCCATAGCAAATTTGCTTGGAATCCCTTCCAATCTAAGCAGCTTATATATTCGCGCCGCGGCGTCAGGAATAAAAGGCCACAACAAAACGGCCAAAACCCGGCATACTTCAGCTAAATTGTATAGTACCTGATCAAGCCGAGCGGCTTGAGCCGGATCCTTGGCTAACTTGAACGGCATAGTGCGATCCACATACTGGTTGGCATGATCGACTAATTCCCAAATCTTAACCAAAGCGGCTTGGAGCTTGTTTTGCTCGAGTAATTGCCTGGTTTGCGTCACCACCTCATTTACAAATGGTGCCAATTCATCATGAGGATGTGGGACGCGCCCAGCCCTATATTTTTTTAGCATTGAGAGGGATCGGTTGACCAAATTACCTAGTCCATTCGCTAGTTCAGCGTGGTACCGGGCTGAAAAACTAGCATCGGTCCAATTTCCATCCGGTCCAATGTCAAGTTCCCGCACTACATAATATCTGAAAGCGTCAACCCCCCATTCACCAATCACTTCAACAGGGTCCACCACATTCCCCGTTGTTTTACTCATTTTTTGGCCGTCCTTTTGCCACCAACCATGAACTAGGATTTGAGAAGGCAACGGTATCCCAGCTGCTTTAAGCATTATTGGCCAGTACACTGCATGGAAACGCAAAATGTCCTTGCCAATCACATGGATATCTGCTGGCCAAAGTCGAATACCAGGGCAACAAGGTTGATCTACCGGTTTATAGTAACCTTTCAACGGCGCCGCCGCCTCATCATCGCCCAACGAAACTGGTACACTGTAGTAATTCGTCAATGCATCGAACCATACATACGTGACATACTCCGGATCAAAGGGGATCGTTATTCCCCAGGTAAGCCGGGACTTCGGACGACTAATGCAAAGATCTTCGAGACGTTCAGATTTCAAAAAACCAAGCACCTCGTTCAACCGGCTTTCCGGANGTACAAAATCTGGATGCGATTCAATGTACTNAATTAACCAATCCTGATACTTCGACAGACGAAAATACCAGTTGTCCTCAGATAGCTCGGTCACCTCACCCCAGCGCGGGTGCCATGTGCCATCTGGTTCACGATCCCGATCAGTCAAAAACGTTTCCTCCTTCCATGAATACCACCCCCGATACGGTGCTTTGTAAATGTCCCCTTGATCATACAACTTCTGTAAAAGCGCTTGAACAACAGCTTTATGACGCGGCTGAGTCGTGCGAATAAAATCATCGTTTGATATATTCAATAACCTCACAAATTTCCACCACTGTTCCGCCAACTCGTCACAAAATTGCTGAGGGTCCTTGCCTTCAGCTTGAGCAGCCTGTTGAACCTTTTGGCCGTGCTCATCCAGTCCAGTCAAAAAAAACACCTCCTGACCAAAACTTCGTCTCGCACGCGCTATTACATCTGTAATCACTTTTTCGTAAGCGTGGCCGAGATGTGGCTGCCCATTCACATAGTCTATCGCAGTAGTTATGTAAAACCGCTTACTCATTGTTTAGGTTGCATTTTGTGCACGAGTACCGGCTTTTTGCAATTCTACAAATTCCCCGCCCCATATACGAATTGCGGTGGAGACCCAGACATTGTGATCGCACCCACCCAAAAAGTTAGATGGCGATTGGGGCCCTTCCAACTCGGCTAGTTTGCTACCCCGAAACCTCAGCTTGTTTCCCAAAAGTCCCGTATTGCTAAACCCACCTGCAATCACTACAGTTTGGCTTCGGTAAATCCGGCTATGAGCGAGACTACGCACATCGAGAACGGGTTGCCACCTAGGAAAATCATAGAGGTGGCAAAAGAAGTTGGATTAGATCCAGAGGAAATCCTACTCCACGGCCATTATATAGCTAAAATTCCCGTATCCGAACTCCATAAGCGAGCTAATAAACCTGATGGAGTGCTAGTGTTGGTCACGGCTATGAACCCCACGCCCTTCGGCGAGGGCAAAACCTCCACTACCATTGGCTTGTCGGATGCACTCAGAAGGCTGGGGTATCGTACTATGTTTTGTCTTCGAGAACCATCTCTTGGCCCGTACTTTGGAATTAAAGGTGGGGGGACTGGCGGCGGCAAATCCCAAGTAGTCCCAGCCGAAGATATAAACCTACATTTCGTAGGCGATATGTACGCCGTAGAAAAAGCAAATAACCTCCTCTGTACTTTGGTAGATAACCACCTCCAACATGGTAACGAGCTTCGGATTGATCCCCGAAGAATACGTAATTAAACGCGTGATAGACTTAAACGACCGCTCGCTTCGCGACATTATTATAGGGCTTGGCGGGCCGCGACACGGCGTGCCACGACGCGATGGCTTTAACATCACCCCAGCCTCAGAGGTAATGGCTATCCTGTGTTTAGTGTCAAACTTCACCGAACTTGGAGAACGCCTTAGCAAAATCGTGGTTGGATACACTTACGAAGGACAACCAGTTCTAGCAGAACAGCTCCAGGCAGTAGGTGCAATGCAAGTACTTCTAAGGGATGCAATTCATCCAAACCTTGTTCAAACCTTAGAAGGAACCCCCGGCTTTGTGCACTGCGGCCCTTTTGCAAATATAGCACAAGGCACAAACTCAGCCGTGGCTACAAAATTGGCTCTGAAACTTTCAGAGTTTGTTGTAACAGAGGCTGGCTTTGGCACTGATCTTGGAGCTGAAAAGTTTTTTCACATTAAATGCCGTTTTACCGGTCTCAAACCAGCGGTGGCTGTGATAGTGGCCACTGTCAGAGCCATCAAACATCATGGTGGGTTTACCCCAGATGGCGGCCTCGGCAACCTTGCAAAACACATAGAAAACATAAGGTCTTTTGGCGTTGAACCAGTGGTAGCTATAAATAGGTTCGAAACAGACACCCCAGCCGAGCTGCGTCAGATAACCAAGTTCTGCGAAAAACTCGAGGTACCCGCCGTAGTAACCGAACATTATACTCGCGGAGGGGAAGGCGCCACCGACCTCGCCCGAACAGCAGTCGAAGTAGCTAAACGTAGACGAACAAAAAACTTGAAGTTCTTGTACAGATTAGATCAACCCTTACGGGAAAAAATTGAAATTATCGCAAAGCGCATCTACGGGGCTGACGGTGTAGATTTTGATCGTGGGGCACTTGAAGACCTGGAACTGATACAAAAACATGGCTACGACAAACTCGCAATTTGTGTAGCTAAAACCCCATTATCGCTTTCCGACAATCCTAAACTGGTTGGTAGGCCAAAAAACTTCCGAATAAGAGTCAACGAACTCAGGGTATCCGCCGGCGCCGGTTTCGTCGTGGCTATATGTGGGAATATCGTGACGATGCCTGGCCTACCTAAAGTCCCTGCCGCAGTAAAAATTAAGGTCCTACCTGATGGACGTGCAATCGGCTTACACTAAATCCACGGTAAAATAAAACTCCTAAGTCACGCAAACAGATCTAACTGCGTCGTAGGTTGAATCTGTCGTAACCGCTCGCGATCGCGTTCACGACGCAAAGATCTCCGGGTACCCTGGGGTGTAAGTTCGGTCTCTTCCAAATTCGCCAGGATTACTCGTGCCCGCGCAATAACATCCTGGGGTACCCCAGCCAAGCGAGCTACATGCAAACCATAACTTCGATCGGTAGCTCCCTCGATTATCTTATGCAGGAATATGATCCTGTCCTGCCATTCACGCACAGCTACATTGTAATTTCGCATCCGTGGAAGTTGCCCAGCAAGCTCAGTCAACTCATGATAATGGGTTGCAAACAATGTTTTGGCACCAACCCGATTATGCAGGTACTCCACTATACTCCACGCCAAAGCAATCCCGTCGAACGTGCTTGTACCTCGACCCACTTCATCAACGAACTATCAGACTCCTAGGTGTGGCGTTGTTTAAAATGTTTGCGGTCTCAGTCATCTCAACCATAAAGGTGCTTTGACCCCGTGCAAGATCATCACCCGCCCCTATCCTTGTAAATATGCGATCTACTAAGTCTATCCTAGCCTCCTTCGCGGGCANNAAACAACCTACATGAGCCATAAGGGTGATAAGTGCAACTTGCCGAATATAGGTGCTTTTACCGGCCATATTAGGCCCTGTAATCAGGGCGATTTGCGGCAGGCGCCTTAATTCCCCACCACCTTCTTCACTACTGGGCTTGACCCGCAATGGAGGGGATGTACTCGCAGCTAGCTCAGTGTCATTGGGCACAAAACGTTCCCCCACCATGCACTGTTCAAGCACTGGATGCCTACCGTCACGAATAATTATAAAGCCCTCATCTCCAATCTCCGGTTTGCAATAATCGTACAATCTCGCTACCTCAGCAAACGAAGCAAGAACATCTAAGGTTGCAAGCGCGTTGGCAGTCCGCTGCATCGAAGCCACCCGTGACAACACCTGCTCACGCACCTGCTGGAAAAGTTCATATTCCAGCTTCACACTTCTTTCTTCAGCACCCAAAATCTTCGACTCAATCTCTTTAAGTTCAGGAGTGATAAAACGCTCGGCACCCACCAGCGTCTGTTTACGAATGTAGTCAGGCGGTACTTTGTCCAGGTTTGCTTTGGTAACTTCAATGTAATATCCGAAAACCGCGTTGTACCTTACCTTAAGGGATTGAATCCCAGTTCGTTGGATTTCACGCTGCTGAAGTTGGGCTATCCATTCCCGATGGTTGCGCATCGCCGCCCGCAACTCATCAAGCTGAGGATCAAAGCCATCCTTTATAATTCCTCCTTCCTTCACAGTAGCAGGGGGGTCATCAACAATCGCGCGTTTGATTACATCGACCAACTCCGGTTGCTCTTCCAAATCTGAAATCAATTCCTTTAGCAAACCCGTTCTGACTTGCTGATCACTGGGAACTGCACTATCAACTAAAGTGTCGCCCCCAGTTACATTGCTGGCGTGGTTTACAAGCTCCGTCAAGGTCTGTTTTATTGCAGGGATTAGCTCCAGTGCTATACGTAATCTGACCAACTCGCGAGCTGTAGCATTACCTGCTGTGATCCTACTTAGTGTGCGTTCTAAATCCCGCACCTCCGTTAGTTGCTTACGGAACCGATCCAAAAACTGCGGGAACTGAGTAAATATTTCCACCGTTGCCAATCGGCGCACAATTTCATTCAAATTATTTAACGGCCTTACAAGCCACTGCCGCAGGCGCCTAGCACCCATTGGCGTAACAGTTCGGTTCAATACCCCATACAAACTCGCGTTCGGAGGCGCATCTTTACTTAGAGGCTCAAGCACCTCAAGATTCCTAATAGTAGAATGATCCAAAAACAGATACTGGCTTTGCTGATAAAACGAAATCCTAGTAACGTGTTGTAAGTCTCGTCGCAATTGCTGTGTCAAATAATGGATTATTGCACCGGCCGCTGAAATGGAAGCTTGGTGTCCTTTAAGGCCAAATCCATCGAGTGTAATCACTTTAAAATGATCGGATAGAACCTGCTCCGCAGTGCCCACATCAAACACCCAGCCGTCATACCCATTTAAAATCCAACGTGAATCAGTTGGGCTAAAAACCACATTGTGTGGTTGGTCTGCTGGCAATCGCTTGCCCCTAAGCAAGTCTACCAATGCCACATCCTCTGCTGGATAAATCACCTCAGCCGGACGCACTGCCATCAACTCAACCAACAGCCTATATTCGGAATCAGTCTCTGTAACCTTAAACTCACCCGTACTGAGGTCCAAATAAGCCAACCCATACATCTTCCCCACACTGCAGACGCCGGCTAAGTAATTATTTCGATCCGCTTCAAGTATCTGCTCGTCAATATGCGTGCCTGGGGACAAAATCTGAGTCACATCGCGTCGTACAAGTTTGCCGGGTCGTGGTTCTTCCAACTGATCACACAAAGCGACTCGGTACCCCGCTTTCAATAATCGATTTATGTAAGTGGCGGCAGAGTGAACTGGGATACCACACATAGGCACCCCATTCCGTTTCGTCAATACCAACCCCAAAACGCTCGACCCAATCTTCGCATCGTCGTAAAACAACTCATAAAAATCGCCCAGATGGAACAACAATAGGGTATTATCCGGCAGCTGATTTTTTATTTGCCGGTACTGAGCCATCATCGGCGTGAGTTGGGAGTGCTGAGAACCCGCCATGAGTTCTTAAATAATTAACCACGGCACCGGCACCCGAGGAAACAAATTTTTAAGTTTGCCGTTCTTGAACCCCACTCGCATGCAGAGAAGGCAGGCTTATATTGACGCCTTGCCTGGTAATAAACTAAACCTTAATGGCACGGACCGTAGGTACTGCCAACGACTCTCAATTTTCTCACCCCGCTAAAAAACCAAATCCCAACAGATACAAAAGTTTAATAAACCAAGGACAGAACCTAAGGAGCACAAACCGCAAGTACGAAGGCTGCCACAAGACTTGTTTGCATCTCAGCAACGATAATGAAGTGAGCAACCATCGTCTCGTAGATTATCAAAATCCCAACGCCATACTTGCTACTACCCCAAGCTCCTTCAAAAAGCGCTTCTCTGCTTCCTTGCGCAATAATCCCATCATCCATAACAAGTTTTCTCACAGATGCCGTTTAATCTCCGCAAGTAACTCATCGTATTCATCCACTGCTTTAAATTGCGGGTATTGTTTCCGGATCGCCTCTGGAGCGTGGAAAAGGATACCCACATCAGCTGTCATCAACATGGAAATGTCATTAAATGAATCCCCCACTGAAATCACTTTGTAATTAAGATCCTTGAGTGCTAAGACTGACTTCCGCTTTTGGTCAGGCAATCGCAATCGGTAGTCCACAATTCGGTCGTTCTCAACGACCAACGTATTGCAAAACAAGGTAGGCCAACCCAAGTGTTCAAGCAGCGGGCGAGCAAACTGCTCAAACGTGTCAGAAAGGATAATTACTTGCACTATTGACCGCAGCTTATCTAAAAACTCTTTTGCCCCTGGCAAAGGTTTAAGTGTGCTGATGACAGCCTGGATATCCGACAATTTAAGCCCGTGGTTGTCTAAAATCTTTATTCGCCCTCGCATCAGTTTGTCGTAATCGGGTTCGTCCCGGGTTGTTCTTCTCAATTCTTGAATGCCAGTTTTCTCTGCAACGGCTATCCAAATCTCAGGGGTCAAAACCCCTTCCAAATCAAGGGTGACTATACTTTGTAGCCTCTGACTCATAACAAATTCGAGTTTTGAAAAGTGAACAACAGCCAATGGTATGTGCTGCCCAGGATACTAAAACGTTAAATTGTCCTCAACTCCACGTGCTCACGCTTGCGGCCAATAAATCGCACCCACGATTTAAATCCAACTTCACGCGCTAGAGCTACTGCCCGGGGGAATTCCCAGCCCACTTCCCCTGGGGCATGGGCATCCGATCCAAAGGTTATCGGAGTTCCCAATTTAACCATTTCTTGCAACAACTCCATCGACGGGTATATCTCCCGGCAATCCTTCCGCAATCCCGAGGTATTAATTTCAATTGCAATCCCTGCATTAGCCGCCACCCTAAAAAAATCTGCAAATAACAGACCTACATTCGTTTTGGGCCGATGACCGAACTTTTTGGGCAAATCTAAATGGCCAATCACATCAAAAAATCCAGACTGCACTGCTTTAATCAATAGTTCCACATACTGCCGCCACACAGAATCAACTTCAACCTCGTTCCATCTTTGTATCTTGCGGGAGTTATCGAAATCCCAATCCCCCAAATAGTGAACCGATCCAATGATATAGTCCCATTCATACGTCTTGATCAGCCGCTCAGTCCACCATTCGTACCCGGGAATATAATCCACTTCCAACCCAAGCCTGATTTCCAACCCAGTATGCCGGGCTCGAAGTCCCTCAATTAACCGAATGTACTCCTCCAATTGCGATTTACTCATCCGCCAATCATCAAAATCCTCCCTGGGCATAGGAGCATGATCCGCAAACCCAATTTCACTCACCCCAATTACTTTTGCCTGCACCACATACTCATTTGGGTCGCCCACCGCATGATTACACAAGAACGTATGAACATGATAATCAGCCGGTAACTGCATCGCCAAAAATTACGCCGGAAATCGTTAATATTGAAGCTAAAAACCGTCAATCAACAGCCCAGAAACTGTCATTTACCAACCCCAGCTATCCCAAGATTGTTGAGAAGAACATGAGTTGGGAATGCTGTAAACCCTATGGGTAAATTTTCCAAGAACCCTGCTTATTCAATTGGCGGTACTCCTGGAGCTTCGCTACTTCCAAAACCCCTCAACGTATAAGCGCCAATATTGCACGGTACGCTGCATCCGTTGTAAATTAAAACAAACACACGATGCCAGTTAAATGAACCCTGATATTACAGAATTGCTAAGGTCCTGGCCGTACGATCCAGACAACGAGGTGCGGATAATTTCTGCTAACGATGGCCGGGAGGTAATCCAAGTACGCACACCCCTCGGCATCGAACAAATGGAATTACACGGTAGACCCGACGGCTTACGGCCAATGGGTATGGAATCGTTTTTCGATTACTACTTAAGTCAGCTGGAGAAAGCCAAAAAAGAAGGCCGTGAGTCCGAGTTCGAACTCAACCATGCGCAATGTATCGAGCTTTTTAATGAAGCTACCCTCTACTACCTTCGGTACCTGAGATTATTCCAACTTCAACGATGGGAATTAACTATCCGGGATACAAACCGAAACCTGCGCGTCTTCGATTTCGTTAAGGAATATGCCTCTGAGGAAACCGACAAGTGGTATCTAGAGAAATGGCGTCCCTATATCCTGCGCATAAATGGAGTCGCACGCGCAATGCTCCTGCTTGAAAGCGGCGATCCTTACGCCGCCATTAATATCGTGCAGGATACCATCAACAAAATACGAAGCCTCCCACCTTTAGAAGACGAAACATTCCAGTTTGAATACGCCCGATCACTAAAGGCCTTAGAAGAACTCTTGTCTCATCTCCGCAACACGTTTGGTAAATCAGAGCTAGAACGCCTCGAAGAAGAATTGCGCTGGGCAATTGAAGAACAAGCCTTTGAACGAGCAGCGGAGCTTAGAGACCGTATCCGAGCTCTAAAAGCTAAACAAACTCCGCCCACCAATAATTAATTACGTCCTCTCGATAGAGTTGCGGTCTCGCTACCCACTGGAGAGAGGGATATAGATTCTAACAACAGAGCCCTACTGCAGTTTACGTTTTTAAACTACTAAAAATCCGATTAGCTTCCTCGAGGGTTTCTTTCGAGCCAATATCATACCAAATCCCAGGCACACGCCAAGTATACACCTGGGTTCGCAGATACAGCCACTGGATAAGTCGTCCCGGTTGATCAGGGTTATTACCCTCACGAATGTATTGGTGGATCAACGGTAAAACATGTCTTGGGTAAAAATACAAAGCTATTGCACACAAACTGCTCGTTGGATTCTTGGGCTTTTCTTCGAAAAACGTTATCCGCCCCTCCGAATCCAAACTGATTGCATTGTACTTCTTAGCTTGTTCTAGGCTCCCCACGTCGTACACAGCAACCACCACCGCATTCTTTCGCTGAGAAAATTCGCCGAACCCGTTTAACTTCTCGCTAAACAAATTGTCCCCCGCGACTATAACCAAATCATCATCGATGTTTTCTCTCGTCATCACAAAGTGGATGTCGCCTATCGCCCCTAGCTTGTTACTGTCATCAGTTGAACCATCGTTGACAATTTTTATTGGGGGAAGCTGAGAGGAACGGCCGGCGGTGTAGTCCCGAGCCCAAGCATCAAACTGATGGAAAAACTTTGCATTGGTGACTATGTATATGTGGTCAAATCCCCCTATCGGTAGTACACTATCCAAAACATGTTCAATCATCGGTTTTCCCGCTACTGGTAAAAGCGGTTTTGCCTGCGTTAATGTCAATGGATACAAACGCGTTGCGTATCCTGCCGCTAGAATCAAAAGTTTCATGGTTAAACTCCTATTCCTTAAACTAGGTTAACGCTCAAAAACTGCTTGGCAAATTTGCTTGCAGGTAAGTTCACAAACAGACCATAAAGTGTCAAGTCAACCAAACGGAGGAAAACCCATGCCTGCTTAGTAAACTCGCTCTCCGCACCTGTGTTTAAGACTTACCCCACCAACCGTTTTCAACCCTTCATCTTTCCGTTCAAATACAACACTTGCAAAAACACTTCTAAGCAGTGACTAAAACCCACTCCAATCCACGGTTCCCTCTTTACGCCTTATAAATCCAGATAACACCAAGCACAAGCAGTATCACCCCGCAAACATAACGAAAGGTTTGCACCCCCTTCGAACTCATGTGAATTCTGAGCCATTGCTCCACAAGCTTAGTGAATGTACCTGCCAACACTATCACTAAACTTTGCCCCAGGCCGTAAACCAGAAGCAAAAACACTCCATAAACTAAATTTTGGGCGCCGACTTTAAAAGTTATAGCCAAAATTGGCGCCATGTATGCAAATGTGCAAGGTCCAAGCGCCAACCCGTACACCAAACCGAGCATAAATCCGCCATTTACCCCTTGGAATTTGTGCGCGAAATTAACCGAGCAAGTCAATCGTTCTCCAAAAAAGCCCAGCAAATATAACCCAACCAAAAACATCACCCCGGCAACTAGGTAATTACCTATTTCCCCTAATCCACCCATTATATGGCCGACCCCAGCTGTAATCACTCCTATCACTGCTGTGGTTAGCAACATCCCTATTCCAAACGAAAGGGCGATCCAGAACGCACGCTTGATACTTGGGACTTCTTGACCGGCAATATAAGCAATGATCAACGGAATACTCCCTAGATGACAGGGACTTAAAACCATACTGACGACGCCCCACGCCAAAGCCGCCAATGTGGCAATCCATGGCGCCCCCTGCACACCAAGCGTCAATTCAGTAAACAATCTTTCCATAAACCTAACCAACAAACATTGCTTAGAGACTCAGTAAAAGTACCTGCAAACTCCCGTTAATTCATCCTACCAGAACTATCCAGACTAACACATCGCTGAACAACAACACCTCACCTTAGGGTATTGAAGCTATAAAGCCGTTCACCGTCGGTTGTTTAATTCGCCCGAGTGGAAACCTTGTTTGTTGCTAGCGATTCAACGTCGATGCCAAATTGCTTCCATTTCGCCAAAATGCCTTCCTTTGGGATATAGCCCTCATGCCTACCTAAAACTTGCCCGTCCGTATCCATAAAAATAAGCGTCGGTATCACATGGATTCCATATTTTTTCGCCATGGCTTCATCCTTATTGACATCGTAATGTAAAACCTCAAACACATGGCCATATTCACGTTTTAACGCCTCACGGACAGGTTCCATCATCCGACATGGCAAACACCATCCCGCCCCAAAACTGAGCAGTTTCAGTCGCTTAGACTGAGTACTGGTATCTATTGATCCCAAACCTTGGTTATTGCTGAGGTCTGTCTCCATAGCTCTCGACGCGTTAGGAGCGCCTTGTTTACCTTCGACAACATTGGTGAGCTCAGATTCCCCTCCTAAATTGGCTATCGAGCCATTCGTACCATCCTGATTGCGCTCCTTAATAATTAGGGCTCCTATCACCGCCACACCCAAACTAATTAATATTAAAACCTTTGTCGTAGTTTTCATACCTTGTGTTTCGATCCAGCCGGTATTGAAAAAGTTACAACAAACGCGCAATCAACACCATGTCAATCTCCCAACCGCTCTTAACTCCAGACTATGCCTGAGTACAAGACCCACTTCCAGCGGTGCAGCCGTGTATGATCGAGGCACCGAGGCCGCTCGGGTAACTTTTGGAAAATTAGATCCAATTCCGAATAGTTATAAGATTCTAACCTCAAGTAGGTACCCAGAACCTAACCATCGCCGCACGCTTGCCATCAAAATTAATCTACGTTGATCCGAAGATTCTCTCACGCGCATCCCCACAAGTCCAGCAAGCCGAGCGAAACCCGAACTTCATACCATTGCCTATTTGGTCAAACAATACAGTACACTGCCGTGATATGGAACTCTAACTACGAATTTGTTTGTGATCGGCCCAATGTCCCTCTTTTGCCATAAGTCTCGAACGTTGCATGGATTAGGGAACGAATATTCTTCCAGTAAGATCTCAACCTGGACCCCACTGGGATCGTCAGGCTCTTTTGGATCTCGAATGTTAAACATAGCCAAATAAATGGCCTGGGTTTCTCGATCGCGTGCCACCCATGCAACTATATCATTGCTTCTAAATAATTGCCTATTGTTGTAACTTAACTGGTTTACACGGAGAACCTCTTCATTAGTTAAGAGCGACAATGTAAAAGGATCCATCTTTGTAAGGTCACCCCCGTAAATTAATGGAGACCGTGCAATGCACCACAGAGTCATCAATGTGTATTGTTCTTCTGGGGTAAACCTGGTTTTGCGTCCAAAGGCAATTACCCCTAAAGGAAGCATGTCTGCATCAGGGAAATGACCGTCACCACGATATGGAGACCAATTGTGAAGGCGTTCAAACTGGGCGTAAAGCTCGGGCCACCGATCCCAAAAATCGTCGCTTATTCGCCACATATTCGCATGGCGCATCACATGTTCACCAGCCCCTAAGGGCGTTGCCCCAGGTGATAAACTCAACACCATCGGCCTGCCTGTCCGATCGATTGCCCGTCGGATCGCCTCAATCTCATTCGTATGATAGGGCCGTGCAATGTCATCTACCTTGACAAAATCCACACCCCAACTAGCGATTAAATCGAACACTGAGTTATAATACTGTTGCGCCCCCGGTTTTGTCATATCCACCCCGTACATATCAGGGTTCCACGGACATCGATCGTTAGTATTTGCAATGTCACGAGCATGATAAGGTGTACCCAAAATTGGAGTATTATCACGTACCGCTTGCCGGGGAATCCCCCGCATGAGGTGAATACCAAACTTTAATCCCAGTGAATGCACATAATCAGCCAACGGACGAAACTCCCGCCCCACCCGCCGCGGAAGGGAACCGGTTAGTCGCTGGCCAAAGACGACCCCATTGATCCATTACTAGTTCGGCGTTGGGTCTGTATTCGTGACCTCTGGCAAACGGTTCGTACCATTGGATATCAACCACAACATATTCCCACCCGTATTTGGCTAGATGTTTTGCCATGAACTCAGCTTGTTCTCTAACCTGAGACTCCGTGACTGTAGTACCAAAACAATCCCAACTATTCCATCCCATCGGGGGTTTTAAAGCCCATCGATAAAAATGTTGCGCTTCCTCCGCTTTGCTAGATGTCCCAGCCAAAACTACCAATAGCAAACCACCATTTATTACCTTCCTAAGAAGCGTCTGGACACTTACTCTCATGTGCCCGAGTTTCTGGAACATCTTCTACCTTTGCAAGAAGAACCGTATACAAAACTCCTCCTATGCGAAACCTTGCGCTTGACACCTGTAACCTTTTCCCTCAGCTTTAGATTAGTGCACGACGCGAACAATTTCTTATTCATTTAGGCTTATGACAGAACAACAATGGCAGCAGTTACTGGATGTAATTGAAGGTGAGGAAGTTAACCCATTGCCAATCGGTTTTATTATTGATTCCCCTTGGCTCCCCAACTGGTACGGTGTGGAAATAATCGACTACTTCACGAGTGAAACAATCTGGTTTGAAGCTAACCAAAGTGCAATTGAAACATTCCCTAATGTTTGGTTTTTCCCTGGCTTTTGGGCTGAGTTCGGGATGTGCACTGAACCCTCGGCTTTCGGTGCTAAATGCATTTTTCCCCCAAATGAATTCCCCTTCCCAAAGAACACTCTCAAAGATGTCTCACAAATAGATGATCTAGAGCTTCCAGATCCAGCGACAGACGGTCTTTTGCCCTTCGTTTTGAAAAGACTAGCACACGCCAAACCTAAAATAGAAGCTTTGGGGCATAAGATCAGGTTCTCCATCTCCCGTGGGCCACTGAATATAGCTTCGTTTTTAATGGGCACAACTGAGTTCATGATTGCGCTAAAAACTGATCCCGACAAAATGCACAAGCTTCTGGAGCTAGTAACTGAGTTCTTATGTCGATGGCACAGACTGCAAAAGGACACTTTTCCCTCGATTGATGGCATAATGATCCTTGACGACCTTGTAGGCATGCTAAGTGAAGAGGACTTTAAAGAGTTTGGCTTGCCTTACCTGAAACGAGTGTTTTCTTCTTTTGAAGCGCGAGTGAAGTTATTCCATAACGATGCATCATGTGTCCAGTCCGTTAAGTATTATCCAGAAATAGGTATAAACCTCCTCAACCCTGGCTTCAAAGAAACTCTCAACCAACTCAAAACAGCGACAAATAATACAATCACCGTCATGGGCAACATTCCACCCCGGGATGTTTTGGCAGCAGGCACTCCTGAAGATGTTAAAATGGCTACTCTGAAAATGCTAAACTCGGTGTCTGACCATCGCCGATTGATTGTGTCATGTGGCGGGGGAATGCCTCCTGGCGCGCCAACTGAAAATATCAGAGCAATGATCGACGCGGTGAACGAATTTTGTGCTACAAGGGCTTGACGCTTAAAGTTTTAATTCAGCTAGCCGTCGCTCTAACTCATGTGCCATGAGAGGTTCTATCAGCAAGTCTAACTCACCATCAAGAACCGCCTGCAGATTGTAAATTGTAAGGTTGATCCGATGATCAGTAACCCTGTTCTGAGGGAAATTGTAGGTTCGGATACGTTCGTTTCGTTCCCCTGTACCAATTTGGGCTCTTCGCTGAGCAGCGTATTTTGCGTGTTCCTCCGCACGTTTAATCTCCAATAATCGAGTCCGCAAGACCTTTAAGGCTTTTGCCTTGTTTTTCTGCTGGGACCGCTCATCCGCACACCTAACAATCAATCCGGTCGGTTTATGGAGAATTTGCACTGCTGAGTCAGTGGTATTTACCCCCTGGCCCCCGGGACCAGAAGCACGACAAACTGAAATTTCAATGTCCTCGGGATTTATTTCAACATCTACCTCCTCTGCCTCAGGCAAAACTGCTACAGTGCAAGTACTTGTATGAATTCGTCCCGCGGCCTCAGTCACAGGAACACGTTGAACCCGGTGAACACCACTCTCGTATTTCAGCCTACTAAAAACATCCCGCCCACTTATCTCGAAGACCACCTCCTTAAAACCGCCCAAGTCAGAAGGACTTGAATCTATGTGCTCAACCTTCCACCCACGATTAATTGCGTAACGGGTATACATCCGATACAACTCTGCAGCAAATAGAGCGGATTCTTCCCCTCCTGCTGCTGCCCGTATCTCCACAATTATGTCCTTGGAATCGTTTGGATCAGGCGGCAGTATACCTATTTGAAGCTGCCTGCGCAGCTGCGTTTCCCGTTTCAGCAATTCTTCTATCTCTTCCCGAGCCAGCTTGATTAATTCAGGATCAGACTGGGGATCTTCGATTATTCTCCTATTTCCTTCAACTTGGTCTAAAATCCGCAAATATTCCCGGCCGACTTTGGCAAGTTCACTTACGCGAGCAAATTCCTGGGCCAGTTCTTGCATTTTTTGCAGGGTTAGAAGCCACCTCTGGTCTGGCTAGTTCATTTTCTAGCTCACTAGCCCGGGTTATCAATCTCTCTATGTGAGGACGCAGATCCATTTCTTGGCACTAGCACACTCCATCTTACACATCAATAAAAAGCCCGCCTGCGGCAGTAATACACCACCGCCACCGGCGGGCTTATAAATCCTAAAATCGCTAAATCTTTTTCGATTTTGCCTTCCGAGCCGCCTCCAAAGCCGCTCGTACCGCCTGGCTCTTTGCAAGCCGTTGTTGGAATTTTTCAACGCGTCCAGCCGTGTCAACCAATTTCTGCTGCCCAGTGTAAAAAGGATGGCACATGTTACAAATCCCGATCGTTATGACCGGTTTCGTCGATCGGGTCTTAACAATATTCCCACATGCGCACCTGATCTCTGCCTCAACGTATTTTGGATGTATTCCTTCCTTCATGTCGTTCAAACTAAATTTTCTCACTTAGTTTACCAAGGAATTTGAAAGTTGCAACACGTTGTTTGATGCTTGTACTCGTGTTGCTACTTAACGATCAACACTGAGCATGGAGCTAGCTTAGCTAGGTTTTGGGAAGTGCTTCCCCAGACTCGCCCAAATACTTTGCTATGTCCCATAAACCCTATTACCAATAAATCAAACTGCCCTTCCCGACAGAAATTCACTATCGTCTCGACCTCGTGCCCTGCTATAATATGTGCGTGGAGTTCTACCCCTTGTTTACTTGCTAGCTCCTTTGACTCAGCAACAATCTGAGCAAAATACGCGTCCTTGCGCCGTTTAACTTCTTCAATTTCCCCCACGGTAGCCACATATTTGGGCAGATCCTCTTCAACCGAGATACTGTGCAACTCTGCACCTAAGCACTTCGCTAACCAGATCGCCGCTTGGAGCGCCTTTTTAGCATGCTCTGACCCGTCATTCGCAACCAAAATCTTCTTGTACTGTTGGCTCATACACATCCTCCTTTTTGGTTATTCTGAAGCTTCAGTTACCTTCACGCTCGGTTTATAAAATGCTTGGGCAATCATAGTGGGTACTATCGCACTGGCTATTACTACCACCACTAATGCGGAGTACTGCGACTGAGAAATAATACCTCGCGTATATCCAAACAATGCCGATATCGTACCAAAGGTCAATCCAGTAGACATTAAAAGCGTTGTGTAGCTACCGATCTTGTGATCCATTTTGAACATTCGCGCAACCGGGTATACACCGATGAGCTTTGTTACCAACTTAACGAGAAGCAATATTCCTATCACCCAAAACCCGTTCACTAGATCGGCGATCCTGATTAACGAGCCCGCCTTACAAAAAATAGAACGGTGTCAGCAGCGCAAATGTGCTCACTCTAATGTGGTGCATTGTTTCCCGGTGTCTGGCCAACGGCCCTGCAACAGCCAACCCGATCAAATACGCCGGTAACACAGCTTCGCTGTTTGCCTTAGAAGCCAACCAACCCATGAAAAACAATACAGCTAATAACAACTTCATTTCGGGTTCACTTACGTGGCCTTCAAACCGTTTAAAGAAAGGCTCTATTATCCGCGGGAAAACGATTAACACCACGACTAAGACCGCAACAAACCCCGCTAGCCAAAGGTTATAATTGGCAAACAAAGCGCCTAAGGCTAATACCGTGCCAAGGTCTGTCACAAAACATGCAGCGAGTATCAGCTTCCCCAATTCTGTCTTATTCAATCCAGACTCGATCATCACCGCATAAACAACTGCTACCGAAGTAGTTGAGAGAGCCACACCGGCTATTTTGCTTGCATCTGGTGACCATCCCAAAGCAAAACGAGCTAGTGCCATGGCTCCAAGGAATGGTGCCAGGAAACTTATAAATCCAATCCCAAGCGCTGCTTTCCAGTGTTTTCGGAGCGCATCGGGTTCAATCTCCGCCCCAGCTAAAAACGTCAGCAATACACTACCTAATCCCGCCAAAAAATTTACCCATTGCGTAGTTTCCAAATGCATTATGTTACCTACGATCATTCCCACCATGATTTCAATCATGGCCACCGAAATCGCAGTCCGAATAGACACATAGCTGGCTATTAAGGCCAGTCCGATCCAAACAAAAGCCGTCAACCAAGTCTCACTCATTTTCGATCCAAATCTTGTTTTCTGGTCTTCCTACCTATAAAAAAAGCTCCTGCATCACACCTAGATGCAGGAGCTATTAGCACCAATTGTAAATTCAAACGGTGCACTTTGGAGTGGGCTATTTTTGAGACCCACTCACTGGCAAGCTCCATTGCCGGAACTTGACGAGCGGCCTTATATCATTTGCGGATTTCCGTGTCAATAGCCGATTACCGCAATACCTCCATTCATATTACACACAAACCAGAGGTCTAAATCATCCCGCTCCCCCCTTTTCCAACCAAACACGCACTGCTTAGCGCACAACTGACCGCTCTTCCGAATAAGCCAGGTTTTCTGGAGGTTTTACACTATACTCACCCCTAATCTCCTGTGGTGAATTCTATCCGGACCGGCCCGAATAAGCCTGATTCCATCAGCGGGGTTTCGCGTGTTAACCGCCGAATATTAGTACGAGTATACCGTTTTTCCTCGGGCAAAAACTGATCGCCAATGATCCGATTTGGCCAAAAGTTAACCACCTCAATCCGAATCGAATTGGTTCCTTCCCGGACCGCATGGGTAATTTCAGCCCGAAAAGGTGGATACCAGACAACCCCACACGAAATACCGTTTACGTAAATTTCTGCAATTTCGCGGAGGTCACCCAATGCAAGCCACAATGCGCCTTTTTTTAAGTCTTCATTTGTGAGCACAACATCCGCTTCGTACACTGCCGTGCCAGAATAATATTTTATGCGAGGATCCGAGCTTGTGGTCCAATCGATAAGCCGGTCGAATCTTACTCGGCCTGGTCCACCCCACAATGGATCAAAATCCACCGTCCACGGACCATTAATTTCTTTCAGAGTTTTGTACCTAGGGAAGTTCGGCTTTCCTGGATGCGGGGTCGAAGATACTTCTTTTCTAAACACAACGAAAACCGACCCGTATGGGCCCAGTTCCAATGGCACAGCCGTTTGATTACTCAAGATAGCGAAGTCGGAAGCAACCCACTTTTTCCCTGTAATGGGATCCCACAATTCAGGAAACCTGCGTGTAACCCTAAAAATCCCCATGAATTGTTGTGCTACATTTGTCTTATTTGCAACAAAGTATATATCTGCCGTCGTACTTTTTCGATGGACGTAATCGATAGCTCCAGGATGTTCCGCTTGATGCGGTACAAAATCCGGTAAAACACCTCTTTCTTCAAGGACTTTGCGAGTCGGTACTCCATAAACTACCGTGCCTTTACCCACCCGCCTCCATGTATTTGAGGTTAACGGATCCGGTCCCCATAGCTCGTCGGCTATTCGCCTAACTTCCATATCCACGTCAGGAAAGCCAGCTAATCCGGAAGCACGCTGTGGTTTCGGACCTACAACGATTGCACCAGCCCTCACAAGATCACGGATTTTCCGGAGGGCACGCAACGAGATCGACTCATAAGGCGGTAGCACTAACATCTCATACGACATTCCATCAGGTAAAACCAGTTTCCCGTCCCGCACATGCACTCTGGTAAGGAGTCCTTCCTCACTAATTACGTCATAATCATAACCTGGTAACACACCTGCTGGATCAGTCCGTTTAGATTGAGCATAATTAGGCACGTGGTCACCGTAGTAATAAAGCACGTCTGCTACAAATAAACCTTCCTGAAGCAAGGCCTGGCACCTATTAATATAAGCTAGAAATGCGTGCGATTTAGACCACCAAGTGGTGTTCGGATTGAAATGTGTCCCGGCAAAATACTGTTGACCGGGGATGCCCATCTCTTTGGGTGAACACACGACGGCATGCCACACAAGCAGGTTTAACCCTTCGCAAAGCGCCTGATCGAACGATGGTTTAAGGTTGTCCCAGATCCTTTCCTGCCAGTGTGGTCCAACAGTGGTAAACCCTTCTGCAGCCACTATTCTGCGGCCCATTGTGTGTGCTGCACTAGCAGGCTGTTTTACAAAAAACCGTGTTTCATCGATTGATCTATGAGTTTTAGCCATGGCCCAAAACTCTGACATAGGGATGTCATTTATACCCAAGCACTGTTGAGCATCGATAGGAGTAAAATGTGGTCCACCCGATTCAGGATGGATGAGCAACCCTTGCTCATGAGCCAATTTAGCAAAAACCCGGTAATGATTATCCGCGGCAAGATCGCCAAGCGTACGCCGCAAATCTTCCAAAAAACGGGAGCTTTGAACTCTGTCGTTTACAATAAACCCCGCTACAACCGGCAACCAATTTGTGAGGTCGTAACCGCGCCTTCGCTTAAATTCCTCAGGCATTTTCGATGTCCAGTTGAAGTACTCAATCTCCCAGCTATCGGTGTGGAGGTACTTGAGGGTCTTACCGAGGAAATGACGTGCTTCGTCAAGCAACGGTTCAACCACCTCCTTCCAATAACGTTTAAATGCCTCTGCATCCATTACATCTAATGCATACCCTTCCCAATTATCGCTGTGAGTTGATACCCGCCGCCAATCACCAAGGGTGTACCCAATTCGTAGGACTTGCCATTTGCCTTCTGGGACTTCCCATACAAGGTAAGTTCCATCCGACTGTTGCTCTAATAAAACCAGTCAAATCACGTATCTTCTCCAGCGGGGTATCTTCCTCTCCAGGAACTGGTTGATCCTCATCCAGAACAAATGGAGCTGTTTTAGGTGCGGAGTTTGCAAGGAACCAAGCATGTGGCCCCTGAAAAGCAGGTCGATCAAGCAACGCTTTTACCTTGTAATGCTTCAATGTAGGCCTGTTGGTGCGCTGACCTGAAACGGGCCAAGCAAGTACTGCAACATCACGATAAAAACCATCGTTTGAAGGCGGTTCAGGAAGCCTTTTTTCAACTTGACCAGGTCCTACCAACTCGAGTGTCACCCACGTCAATTTTTTAACGGCTTCTTCAGGTTTCACCAATGGCCCACCAAGATTCCAACCGCTTTGGATATTTAACCCCACTTCGAGGCCCAACCGGTTTGCCTCTTGAAGGGTATGCTTAAAAAGCGCGCGCCATTCCGGGCTAAGAAATGTGGCCCCATGGGGGACCTTGGCATTGCCATTTTGCTCGGCCCCCCCAGCATCCATTATCACCACGCCACCGAACCCCTTGGATTTCATCTCCTCAAGGTCGCGAGTTATGGCCTCACGCGTTACATTTCCGTTCAACCACCACCAATACGCCCGAACCCGTGCGGATACAGGAGGTCGTTCCCAAACCCTGTCCAATCGATCTTCAGGTAATCCCCCACAAGCATGAGGTGCAAACAACAACCAAACTCCAAATAGAAATATCCAACTCTTGTTCAAAACGCTGGTTTTCATGCTCCTCTCTATCCTTTAAGGCACACGCACGGTGTAGTACCGCTGCACCGATCCCTCGGACACCTCGTTGGTCCACGCGAAACGGCCCGAGGCATCGCATCGCCCAGCCCAAACAGGCTCCCACTGACTTGTAGGTACCAAGAGATTCGTATGACTAAGGATTGTGAGTGGCGCCCCAGCAGCCCCAACGGTTACCTCCACAACAACCTTCCCATTCCTAACTTCGAACTTACTAATAATTGGAGTCACTTGGCCTAGGCCAACCGAGATGCTTCCATCTTCATAAAAGGCTGCCTGTGTCCCACACCAGACCAGGACCAATCTCCGGTAGCTGTACGGTATCAAACCGTCCAACAATCTGAGAGGCACTCAAAAGCCGGAAAGTATCCCCAAATTGGAGCGGTTCACCTATGGACTTAACTTGGAGCTGGCCGTTCAAAACCGCTCTTACAATACCGGTAAGGGAATCATTGGTAACCAGCGATCCTACTCGTTGAACTTTTAAACATATCTTCCCCATGTTCGTAAACGGAGCATTAATCACAAGTGATCCAATCTCATCGCCTATTTCACAGATGCCGTTTGAGGCAATTATGACCGGCGCGTTTATTACTCCGGGGCCTTGCAGCGTGCCATAGACCGTGACTCCCGCTCCTTTAATCACACCTCGAACCCGGAGCGTACCATTATACACCACAGTAGGACCAGTATATGTGTTGGTCCCACATAACTCTAAAACTCCAGAACCAAACATTGCTACACTTATAGATGCCCCATTGTCCGCTGCTAAAATTGGCCCTTTCACACTGATCGTTCCCGATCCCCAAAAACTCCAACCACGTCCGCTCGTATATGATCCTATGTACCGCAACGGTGAGGCAATTACCAATGTCCCTTTATCGCAACTAATCACCACATTCGACCCACCCACCTGCATGTAAATTGGACCTGCAATGACGTTTGAACCAGCTAGATTTTGCAAGTTCGGGATCCAGTTATTACGACAACTGAAGGTGATCTTTTGAGTTACGACAATACCACCCCCAGTCCCATCAAGCTGAAGTGTGGACCCGTTAGATGAACCAGTGTTATTCCTCGCAATAATTTCGCTCAAATTGCCTCCAGCAGCAGGATGAGCAAAACAGACCGTCCCGTCGCCCATACCAAAGCTAGTGCCCGCGTCTAGATACAAAGTGCCAGAAATTAAATTTGGCGAAGACAATACCAACCGACCCGGACCAAGTTTTGTGAAGCCGTTTTCTCCCAAAATAGGCACGTTGATTATAGCGGTGTTGTTGGTCACTAACACATAGGGTGATGAACCAGCCAACCTGAGCGAGCCTTCGTTAGTAGCCTTCAAAACCCAATTCTGAGTGCCTTCCAAATCCCCAAATATCAAGCCACTCAATACCCGGGGCGAGTCTAAGTACACCGTCCGATCTGTTGTAATATTAAGCTTCGAAAAATCCGCAAAAAAGCCCGCCCCATCTGCAATTAATCCTGAAACCCACATTGTTGGATCGCTCCATAACCCATCCGTGTCCACCGCCCATGTCCCATTTCCAGAAAGTAAAGACGCCACGATTTGAACTGTGTTAGTGCCGCGGCCGGGAAACTCCAAAACGAATGAACTTCCGTTAGTGTAACACCGTGTCCTGGATGCGAGCGAAGCCGTTTGCGCCGCAGATTTATTCAGAAACCAAACGGCATACCGCGGAGCCAGCCGATACTGTTGTGGCGCAGGCTGAAAACATAGGGTGTCTTGCATCACATGAAGCGTGGAATCGTAACCCGTGACCCCTCGATACCTAAAATATCCGGATGGCCCGGCAACAAATCCGTATCGATCATCCACACAGACCCATCGACTAGTAATGTTCACAACTGTTCCAGACTTGGCTATGATATTGGTGGTGCCTCCGTCCCATTCAACTCTACGTTTGCCACCCGTCAAAGGATCATTTTGGATCCCGTTTGTAAAACATCCTGCTGAGGTAGCTGTTACCCCAGAAGCGGGAAGCGGAATCTCAACAATCCCCACGCTTTCTCCACTAGTCTTTATGTAAACCTTCGTCTGTCCGTTAGTACCATTTTGCACAAGCAACTCTGCATAGAAACCCGAGGGATTCGTAATTACATTTACGAGTGAGATACCCGTGGCCTTTCCCCAATGGACCATGCCCAAAGATTCCACCCAAGTAAGGCGTGGTAAGAAACACATTTGTTAGGAAAACCAAAGGATGCAGGCTCTATCCAGCCCATTGGCCGAGTGCTAGCATAATACACACTAACAAACCCAGATTCGCTCCGATGCGCCAATACCTTCACACTAGGAAAATGAACCACTGCTTCATCGGGAGGAATAGAATTTCCACTTGGATGTTTAGCAAAAGTCCAGTGCAACCAAGCTATTGCAGTTCGACGAGCTTCGACGGCCTCACGATAAAAGCCATCCGGAACACGTGGACCACAAAACCGGCCGTCACCCCACACAAGTTGCTGCTGCCGTACTAGCGCCGCAAGCCTAGCATCCGCATACCGTGCCAGCGGATCCCCAAAATGCGAGGCAATCCAGGCCAGATAAGAATTGTGCTCATAGTCATGTAGTGTCCAAGTTGAACTGGAAGGATAAGCAAGTTCACCCGACTCCATAATCATGTACCGCAGATTGTTACTCCACACGTTCATTATGTTATATTCTGCAAAAGGCTCCAATTCAGCACCGATCTCTGGATCTGCCAACTTCGCCATCAAAAGCGAGTCACCCGATGACATCCCTCCAACCATCAGATACGTAGGGTGATAAATCCCGTGATTTTCACAACCCCAATCCGTATAAAGTGTTTGAGTGGTCACCCAAGCATCAAGCGGGTTTCCCGTGGGGAAAGGCACTGTGTATGTGTTCACCAGGTACCTCTTTGCAGCCTCTAGCCAAAGGCTCGCATTTGTGGAATTCTTCAACCAGGCAGCTGCCAAAGCTAAAATGTTTCCCTGCCATGCATTTTCCTCTAACTTGGTGTCACTTACATATCCACTTGCAGGTGGGATTTGGGCGCGGTGTGTTGCTTCACTAGCAACCACCCGTTTGACCGCAGCAACAGTATCTTCAGGAAGTTCTCGCTCCACTAACAAACATGCTAGCCCCATTGATCCGGCCCACTCAGGTGTCTGCCAATCATTGATTTCCCAACCCCATTTTTTCCCATCCACGCAAAAGTAACTCCCACTGGTATGTGTGCCGGCAGCATAGTTTTAACGCCTTCCGAATCCGAGTCAGTCTTAATGTATTGGTGGGATTATCAGGTTGTGCCACGACTAATACCGCATAGGCGACCGCAATCCCACAATTCCCACGGATTCCCCCATTACCTGAACTGCCACCATCACCCCAATAACCCGAGTCGGGGGGTTGATTACTTCCTGTGCAATTTACCCAAATGGTCTCGGCATACCGCTCAAAATCAAGCAACGCCTCTAAATAAATGTCCCGGGAATTTGCCCCTACGCAAAAAGGACAAAGAACTAAAACAACTTTTATCCCTACTCGTAAAATAAGTGCACGCATTTACAGATTGAAATTAGAGATTTTTAACTAATAGGTCCGGAAAAGCCGCCATCTCTTCATTACCCACCCTTAACTGCGAACTCCACGTTTCCCCGAAAGAACCTACCTATCATCGCTTTCCAGCTGGCCCACACGAGAAATTGCGCGAGCAAATTCGACCTTCTATATCCCCGACTCCTTACGGGACACGGGTCAAACGCGTCTTAACACCATTTAATTCCCCTAAATCTTCTTGGTAAAAATACAGCTCTCGATCAGCAGGGCGCCAACTATGAATATACAACATATCTGACGCCTTGACCCAACGGGCCGAGCCGTCAATAAAAGCTTCGTTACCCCCAGCTGGTAAAACACTGTTTGGTCGCCTGTGCGCCTGCAAATTCGAAAACCCACTGGGTGGCTGTTCACTAGGATCAGTCCATTTATTGTCCCATTTAATAACCACATCCGCCACTACCATCCAATGTGGTTTTGCTGTTGAAGTCTTAACGGGGCTAGCGGATTTTACCCCATTGGGGTAAAGGTTGTTCTTCCAAGTCTTAATACCGCCGTAATACTGGTACCCGAGGGTCCACTGATTGTTTTGCGGGTTCAAAGCGGCAAGTCCAGGCCGGTTAGGACATGACCAAGTATTGGGTCCACTTCCTTTTTCGAAAACTTTAAGTCCAACCGATGCCCAGGCACTCAGATTTTCCTGCGGTAATTGGATGGGTTGATCAGGATCGACATTGGGCACCGAACGCCCCGCCTCAATCACCCTGTCTTCATTCTCCCCCGCATACGCTATCACACCCACTACGATTTGCTTAAGGTTGCTTAGGCAAGCGATCCGTCGTGCGCGCTCTTTGGCGTTCGACAAAGCTGGCAACAACAGAGCAGCTAAAATCGCTATAATTGCGATTACAACCAACAGCTCTATAAGCGTAAACGCCGCCTTTCCCCTCCACTCCCCCAAACCCCTACCCGACAATAAACCAACCTTATCTCTATTCATTGGTCGCAACAAAAGTTTACCATAAAAACCTGCCTGACGCACACATAAATTCTTGGGGTGGGAATGGTAGGAGGCAAACCAACGGCCGCAGCACACTTTTCCCATTCCCACCCCGTAGGAGCTTACGTGGGTCTCATTCAAAAATTACTCCGGCTAATAACGTAACCCAACCCTAATAATAGAATCCCAAACAAAGCGATTGAATTGGGTTCCGGCACTACACTTAAGCGGAAGTAATCGATGTCAGCTCCTGAATTAGCAGTTGCACTCCTTTCATAACTCAATCCCACTCCACCTATGCTCCCTACTAAACTGGTGGCAATCGTACCTGAAGCCCTTAGTTGGTCGTTCAGCCAGTATTCGTAGGTGTAACTCCCACTGTCATTTGGCCATCCCGTATTTAACACAATCTTCACATTTACCCACTGGTTCGGATCCACTAAATCACCATTAATTGCGGTAACTTGGTTGCCAGTCCCATATCCCAAAAACGCTTGTTGATCCGGTTGATCACCGTGGTTTCTAGACAACATCCACGAAATAACCACTATTTTGGAATGCCTCACTTCCCACCTTGTTTCCGTCCATGAAATCCCGGAGTTGTTGACCGGGTAGGAGGAAAAGAAACCTACTGCTAGCCAGTTCGGTTGGCTGTTCAAAAAACTGCACTCCAGGATGTACAGTTTGTTTGGCAATGCAGTAAATGGCAGCCACGCCGCTTGGCCATTTGCCGAATCTGCTACATATGTGTTCCAATGGCCGTTTTGATACAACAAGTTTCCCGCCTGCCAAGCTGCCCCTGTTGCACTTACATCTGGTACCTTCCCGTTAAGCAACTCAGTGGCCGACCCACTGAAACTTTCGTAGTAGATGATGTTAGTCTGATACTGCTGGGCCTGGGTGGCTAAAACCACCGCCAAGGTTGTTAGCGTTGTCGTTACTAATTTGAGTTTCATAGACACCTCCTAGCTTCGTTATTTGTTTAGGTCATTGCTGTACTGCAACTGCGTAAAACTTCTGCTTCACCATTCCAGAATATGGCAAATCCACTATAAATGTACCATCTGGGCCAAACTGCCCAGAATACTCCACCGTCCATGCTGGCAACGGTAATAACAAGTTCTCCGAGGATACAATTTTTACGGGCCAACCTGGTGTCCCATCTTGTACCCTTATTCTGATATTCTGTCCGATGAGTTGGGCTGTCACAGTACCGGGTTTAATCTCGGGGATTACCCGTATCACCACCACACCCTCTCCAGTAGCCCCACCGGCGTCCTGGACATAATATTTGAATTGGTCATATCCCACGTATCCCTCGGGTGGGGTGTAAGTTACTACGAGCGATCCAGCCGGAGATTCCAACGCAACATTATTCGTAGTTGTATAATCCCAATAAGCTACCGTGATCCTATGCCCATCCGGATCATAACAGCTCGCCAGCAACTCACCCAAATTAATCTGCAATGGCGTGTTCGTGCGTGTGATAAACATGGCGTTGGTCACCGTTGGCACCCTGTTCTGAGTGACTAAGGTGAGTCGAGCCACGCGGCTTGTNACAGCCCCATAATCATTGCTAACTACCAGATACACTTGGGTCCCACTTATTCCCATTGGATTTTCAAACACCAACATTCTATTTGTTTGTCCACTCATAGGCACACCATTTATATACCACTGGTACCGGAGAGGTGGACGTCCCACCGCTGCTGCTTCAAAGACCGCCTTGCTACCCCATCCATACGCAGCGTCACATACTGTGATGTCTTGAGGTTGCTGAACCATCGTGGGAGGTCCCGGCGGCAATGCATACCCTAAGCTTGTTATCTGGACTCTGATAGCATTTGCTGGGTTGTTCCCAGGCGGATTAACACACTCCGTGACAAAGTCCAAAGTATTAATCCCAGGAACAAAACCGTTCGTAATCACAAAGGCTGCAAACATGTGAGGCGAATTCGTGATCCGAGAGGCATTGCCAGTAGGTTTCCCATTCAAAAGAATTTCAATCCCGGTGGTTTGAACCGCCCAACGTCCTTCCAACACAACCGGCTTGGATAGATCAACACCGTCGGTGCAGAACTTCATCCGATAAACGTATTTTCCTTGGGGCGATGTATATGAATTAACCCTTGGTCCAATCCACTGAGAAAGTCCATCCGGATTCGCGTACATGCCACCACCGCCCGCCATCGCGATCGGATACGCAAACATGTTCCATACGATTGCTTCAGGACCCTGGCTCTCCATGTCACTGCTCAAAACAAGCTGATAATGCGGATCTGGATTCCCGGCTAAGTTCGTATCACAACTGCCATCCAAGGCTATCCCCGTATTGTAAAGATCAATAAACGCCGCACCGATTGTCACATGAACCACTGAGCTTGTCACTGAACCTGCCGGGTTAGCAGCTACCAAGCGGTAGTACCCTTCATTTGCAAATGTGGCAAAAGCAATTTCTAGCGAATTATTCGTTTGACCAGGCAAAACCACAAATGTTTGCCCATCAGTACTGAATTGCCACGAATACGTTAATGGTTCTGTACCCGACACAATCGCCGTGGCCAGGAGTGGTTTGCCGTATGCCACTAAAAGACTTTCTGGTGGCTGTTGCATAATGACTGGTGGATTAACCACGACCGAGCGCATAAACGCCATTTCATCTGGCCTACGCGCTACCGAACTAATTCTCACCTCGTCGATGTATCCGACGAACCCCTCACCATTGCCAACCCCGTTAATTGTGCGCTGCGAACCACCAACAGCAATCGAAACGCCGTTGCCAATCACGCCCGGATTTGACACATAATTAGTTGCCAACGGTGCTGCCATTTCCTTGTTGGGATCTAATAATGTCCAATAAAACCTTAGCTCACCGGGGATATCCCCATTTGTCGGAGCATTCCCAGTGTACACCACTGCAACGTGATACCATTGATTGGTTGTCACTGCATTCGGTCCCGAAAGTGGCAAAGGCACAGTAAAATTGCCCAAATTAGGGTTGATAAAATTGAAATTCAGTTGCGGTGTAGAACCAGTTTGAATTCGGAAATGCCAACCTCGGGAACCGTTGTTATCGCCGCAGAAAATCTGCCAGTTTAATCCACTCTCAAATAATGGTCCCATGGGACAGATTAATGCCTCAAATGTGAATGCACCTGTCTCCGGGTTACACACAGTGGTACCTTCTACATTCCCGGGGCCTGCCGCCATAGCATATGCACGCAATCCGCTACCTCCGCCATGCAAGATCCGCAGACTCGCCCCTAAATCTATCGGCGGCGGGATCACTGGGGTTTGGTTAAACACGTTGGTAAATGGAGGGGTGTTGGCAGGTAATCCAAGGTTTGTCAAAGTCATTGGCACACCCATCCCTTCATCTGAAATGATGTAGTACCCATTTTCCAATGTGGTGTTGTTAAAGCGCCATAAATGAAGCGTGTATTCATCAGGTGCATATGGCACCCGCAAATCTGCCATCACACTATTAACCACCAAACCAACAGACAAGGCACACCGCCCAAATTGCAGAAAGCCGGTTCGCATAATCGAATAACTATTCAACCGTAATATTTAACCACCTTCAGCCCTCACCGTCTATCACCCAAATGGGTGATCCCCCTCCCAAAACTCAACCCACTGCCACAATTAGCAGCAAAGACTGGCACTCTATAAATCGTTGCAAAAAGCATCCGACTCCTCTAACAGCCGAAAAATTACAATCCGTAGAACCCCAAACCATCCCTTGATTCTCACCAAAACCTGCACCACAACTCCCATCCAAGATTAATCACGCAACCCACTCCTTAGGCCCGAATTCGGTTATCCGCGCGCGGTGGATTTATCCGCCGACTTACGTCGGCGGCTACCATAACCCATACCTTCGTAGCCGCGCTCGTAAGAGCGCGGATAACTCCAAGCTCATATCCGGAATGAAACACAGGTACTAAAGCGTATCCAGCACCTGGCCTACCGCCGTAAAACCCCAAATACCCAATGGCCCTTTTCAATCCGCCGACTCACGTCGGCGGCTACGTCGATTTCGTTTCCATTGGAGGGACGACTTCCACGTCGTCCAAAATCGGTCGGGGTTGAACCCGACCCTCCAAGCCGTTGGCATCCGGTACGTGTGGACCTGCGCCCGTGGACGGGCACGCGCCAACACAAACCAAATTCCATGCGCAAAATTATCCAAACCTCGTAGCCACCGTCGTAAGACGGTGGATTAATTTTACCACTCGGAAGTCCATCGTGGATGAGTCCGCCGACTTACGTCGGTGGGTACGGAAATCGGGATTATCCGCCGTCTCACGACGGCGGCTACATCCCTTTAGNTCCGAATTTCAGTTATCCGCACCCTTGTGAACGACGGTGGAATCGGTATCAGCGCGGCTACGTTACCTGAAAAACTTTCTCCACTCACAGCTTGACATTGTTTGAGGTACAAATATCCAACCTCCAAGCATATCAGATCAAAAATTTGCCTTCAACTAACCCAAACCACAAATCCTGAATATTTGTACCCATTGGAAAGTCACAACAGTTAAATGCCCAACATGAAGACACCAACATCCAGGTTAGCTTTGGTACTTGTCATAGGTTGGCAATCTTGCTGTTGCGCAGACCAAGCATTCCAACCAGGGAAACCTTGGTATGACCTTGACGGTAATCTGATTCAGGCACACGGTGGGGGGATCATCTTCCATCAAAACAAATTTTACTGGCATGGCGAAAACAGGGATCCCAATTCCCCTGCTGCAGTCTCTTGCTACTCCTCAACGAATCTTTATCATTGGCATCTCGAATCACACCCCATTCTAAAACAGCAAATTGAAGAACGGTTTGGAGCCCGAACTTTTGTTGAACGTCCCAAGGTAGCCTACAACCCACGAACCAAAAAATTTGTTTTCTGGATGCACTTAGACCGGCCTGGGTACAACTTTGCACGTGCCGGAGTCGGGATAAGCGATTCCCCTACGGGACCAGTAACGATCTTGCATGCAATTCGTCCTATCACAAACGATTTTAATTTCCCTTCCAACGATCCAAATCAGCAAAAGTCATTTGGGGGCACATTTCGTGACATGACCTTGTATGTGGACTCCGACACAAATGCATACGTCTTTTACGCATCAGAAAACAATGCAACGATGTATGTGGTTAGGTTAAATGATGAATGGACTGGACCTGCTCAACCTGCCTTGGAAGGCAAAACCTGGGCTCGGATTTTGGTCGGGCAAATGCGTGAGGCTCCCGTTGTATTTAAACACCAAAACATCTATTACCTCATCACAAGCGGATGCACAGGCTGGCGTCCAAACGCAGCATCATTGGCAATTTCAACAAACATCCTCGGCCCATGGCAAGTCGTCGGAAATCCATGCGTAGGTCCCCTGGCCGATACCACATTCAATTCACAAGGCACTTTTGCTCTCCCTATCCCAAACAAGCCCGGCAAATTCATCTTTTTGGCGGATAGATGGAACCCCTCAAACCTTGCTATATCTACCTATGTATGGCTGCCGCTGACCGTTACCAGTCCAGGCACCTGCAAAATCGAATGGCAAGACAGTTGGACTTGGGAAAATTTTTAGGCTAAATATGCAAACAATGAAATCGAGAGTAATAAACACCTTACTGACATTTAGCCTCCCAATCACTTTTACGATACAGGCCGGCGGCGTTGAAGGCAGCACACGTACACTCATACGCATTGACCAGGGATGGAAATTCACCTTCGAAGATTTACAGACAGCCCAGCAACCCGACTTTGACGATTCATCCTGGCAAATAATCTCATTACCACACAACTGGGGTTGGGAAGACGCCCAACGTGGAAAACCATACCGGCGCGGGCCGGGTTGGTACCGACGCATCCTTGAAATCAAACCCTTCCAAGGGAAAAGGTACTTCATTAGATTCGAAGCCGCCGGATCCGTAGCAGACGTTTATTTAAACGGCAGACATCTCGGACATCATCGGGGGGCATTCGGTGCTTTCTGCTATGAATTAACCCCATACCTCAACCCCAGCGGAACCAATGTCTTGGCCGTGCGGGTCAGCAATGCACCTGAATCCGACGTTGCACCATTGAGCGGCGACTTCCCCGTCTATGGCGGTCTTTACAGACCCGTATGGCTAATCCAAACCCCGGAAATTTGCGTCACCCCTTTAGATCATGGTTCACCTGGCGTAGCGTGGCTACAAACTTCAGTCACAAAAACTCAAGCCGTCCTTGACGTCATTGTGCAAATTTCAAATGCACGACGCCAACGCACAAATCTGACACTCGTCTGTCAACTACTCGATCGCCAAAACAATCCCATCGCAGAAACAATCGAGTCCATTGTATCACAGCCCCGCGTTACGGAACCTTTCTGGGCCAAAGTCACCGTCCAAAACCCGCGTCTGTGGCACGGGCGAAAAGATCCATACCTTTACAAGGCGGTCGTGAAATTGATGGCCCCTGACAACTCCCTAATCGACGAAGTCATACAATATGTAGGACTGCGATCATTTACAGTGGACCCTGAAAAAGGTTTTATTTTGAATGGTGAGCCTTACCCAGTGCGTGGCGTGAACCGTCATCAGGATAGACCGGACAAAGGCTGGGCTATTTCTGAACAAGACATGGAAGAAGACCTCGCCTTAATACTCGAGATGGGCGCTACAGCCGTCCGATGTGCACATTACCAGCACAGCTCTTACTTCTATTCCCTTTGTGATCGCGCCGGGTTGCTTGTATGGGCAGAGCTACCCCTAGTCGACAGAATCGATCCCAGCGAAAAATTACGCTGACACCAGCCGCAGACAACTACTTGATTTGATCCGCCAAAACATAAACCACCCGTCGATATTTGCATGGAGCTTATACAACGAAATCCGCCCAAATACGCCTGACCCCCATAGACTGTTGCTTGACCTGCACAACCTCGCCCGCGCCGAAGATCCCACACGACCAACAATCGCCGCCACCTGTACTTTAGGATTACCCCAAATGAATAGGCTAACCTGCTGGCTCGGATGGAACATTTACCCCGGCTGGTACCCGGAATGGGGTTCGCTCGATGAAATACCCCGACGACTCGAACAATACCGAAAAAGCGCACGCTTATCGTGTTATTGTCTTAGCGAGTATGGCGCCGGCGCTAATATCCATCACCACGAAGATCCACCAAAAATGCCTGTGGCACAACGGTCAATGGCACCCCGAAGAATGGCAATCCATCGTACACGAAGCAGTCTGGTACCACGCAAGCCGAACACCTTATATCTGGGGCACATTCCTCTGGAATATGTTTGACTTTACGAGCTATTGGCGAAATGAAGGCGGCGTGCCCGGCAGAAACGACAAGGGCGTCGTCACTTACGACCGAAAAACTCGAAAAGATGTCTTCTACTTTTACAAGGCTAATTGGTCCGATGAACCCACACTCTACATTACAAGCCGACGGTACACCGAACGCACAAACAAGATCGCTAATGTCAAAGTGTACTCAAACGCCAAAGAGGTTGAACTCTTCCTAAATGGCAATCCGCTCGGTAAAAAGACCCCCGAACGCGATTGCATATTCTTATGGCCACAAGTGACGCTCTCCCCTGGCGAAAATAGACTTGAAGCACGGGCTATGATCAATGGCAAACTATACACAGACTCATGCACATGGACTTTAAAACAGTAATTAGCTGCATATTACCTAACGCGAATGATTTAAAAGCCTCGTCGCGGCAAACAAGCATGGGTTACACCGCCTTTCACAACTATATCCAACATCCACTACCACAAAAACGATGTCTAAGAGGGCATAGATAATTCCGCGCTCTTACGAGCGCAATTACCTTTTGCAATCTTCACTTTCGGGGCCACACTAAGGATAACTACCACCGCAGCCTTATCCCATCACAGGTACAGCCTGTTTCATCCACTTTCAGGAGCATCGAATTGGGGATCCGTTTGTAGTATTGCATACTACTAAGTTAAACCGCAAAATGCTCTCAATATGAACCACTGGGTTGACCGATTAGCGTCTAAGCTTTGGGTAGTAGCACTCATTATTACCTTCATATTAGCAGCGTTTTTTTGGCGCTGTTTTCTGCCAGGCTGGGTACATTTCTCCAACGACGGCCCATTAGGCGTTATTAAATCAGAATGGATGCAACTACCCGGCTCAATGCTTGCCGCTTGGAACGACCTTAATAGCATTGGCTTTAAAAACCAAGTATTCCCACCCACTGTTACCACTCTAATCCGGTGGGTGCTGGGACCTGTAGGATACGCAAAGTACCTTGCTCCGATTTCCCTGCTGATAGCCGGATTGGCTGGATGGTTTTGTTTTAGACGACTCGGGTTAGCTCCAACAGCTTGCCTAGCAGGCGCAGTGGCAGTCACATTAAACGCCGACTTCTTTTCAACTGCCTGTTGGGGCGTGGCTTCGCAAGTGATTACATTCGCCATGGCATTCGTAGCAGTNGCATTGATAGTCTCCAATAAACCCACCGACCCTCTGCTACTCAAAGCGGCACGGCTCATAGTGGCAGGTGCTGCAGTAGGCATTGGCGTCACCGAAGGCGCTGATATCGGGGCAATCTTTAGCGTGTTCGTGGCAGCATTTGCGATTTTCCATTNCCTCGCTACCGATTCTACAAACCCGATCCCAAAACGCCTTTTAAGGGGGATAGGAACGGTAGCCGCTATAGCTATTTGCGCTGCCATTGTAGCTAGCCACGCGATCTTTTCTTTTGTCCAAACCAGCATAAAAGGGGTTGCTATAGTTTCTCAGGAAGACCCTGAAAGGCGGTGGGACTGGGCCACTCAATGGAGCCTACCAAAAACAGAAACCCTTGCCTTAGTAATACCAGGGTTGTTTGGATATCGAATGGATACCCCAAACGGTGGCATGTATTGGGGCGCCGTAGGCCGAGATCCCAATTGGGACAAATACTTTGCAGGGAAACTCGACTCGCCACCACCAGGATTCCTCCGATATACCGGCGGCAGCAACTACCTGGGATGCGTTGTGTGGTTAACTGCTATCTGGGCTATTGCACGCGCACTCAAGAAAACGCATCCCACACCACTAAACACCTATACCAGACGCTTTGTATTATTCTGGGGTGCCGTAGCTATCATCTCACTGCTGTTTGCTTTCGGGAGACACGCCCCGTTCTATACAATCGTCTACTCACTACCATATTTCTCAACTATACGGAACCCCGCCAAGTTCCTTCACGTATTCACCTGGGCCATGCTGTTTATTTCTGCAGTAGGAATCCACGACCTTATCAAGCTGCACGTCAAAGGGTCCACCCCTCAACTCCAAAAATTAAAAATCCCAGAAATTATCAAAAACCTGCGCGGGTTCGAAGCACGATGGGTGACGTCAATTTGGGTCGTCATAGGACTGTTTGTACTTGGATTCCTAGTGTACCTTAGCGCTACCCAAGACCTGATTAGCTATCTAACCTCCGAAAAAGGCCAGTTCGATACGGCCACAGCACACCAGATTGCCAAGTTCAGCCAAACCCAATATGCATGGTTCTTAGTGTTTATAGTGCTCACTGGAGCAACGTTGACACTAACAGCAGCAGGCTTTTTTGTTGGAAGACGCGGGCAGATTTTTACCCCACTAATCCTATTGTTGATGATTGCAGAACTTGGCCGTGCTAACACGCATTGGACCATCTTCTGGTACTACCCAGAGAAATATACCTCGGATCCAATTGTGGAGTACCTCTGCAAAAAACCATACGAAGGTCGTGTAGCCATTTACCCGTTCCCAGCTCCTCCAAACCAGTCACTTCTCAACGGCTACTACACAATCGAATGGGCCCAACACCAATTCCAGTTCTACAACGTCCAATCAATCGATATCGTACAAATGCCACGCATGCCAGAGGACCTTAGAGCATATGAGATGGCATTGTTTTTCGATGGCAGTTCTTCATCCCTTTATAAAGTAGCACGCCGGTGGACGCTCACAAATACACGGTACATCATCGCACCCACCAAAACACAGCTACCATTCGGTGACGTGGATACCCTGGAGTTTCTCAATAAATGGGTTGCAAACGAGTCAAATGCTTTTAAACCCGTGCTATATTTTAACTTGGTTCCCAAACCGGGAATAACCACCCCTACAAAGTTCGAGCATTTAATGCCAGTCCTCACATCCAATGGACCATATTTCTTAGCCGAGTTTACCAAGGCACTGCCGCGGGCAAAACTCTTCCCAAATTGGGTAACCATAAAGGATGACCAGGAAGTACTTAACACCTTAACCTCAACCAATTTTAATCCCCATGAACTGGTAATTCTCTCTACCCCGGCAGACCCCGCAATCAATACAAATCAACCCTGCTCCGACTCAAACTGCGTCGTCCGATTCAAAAACTACCATCCTTACAAAATCGAGTTGGAAACCGACTCAGACAAGCCTTGCATCCTCCTCCTAAACGATAAATACGACTCAGACTGGCATGTTACTGTGGATGACCAGCCTACACCCCTACTCCGTGCCAATTTCATAATGCGCGGCGCACTCATACCCGCAGGCAAACACCATGTAACGTTTTCGTATTCACCAACACTCACCCCATTCTACATAACCACCTCAGCCATTGTATTTACACTCATCATGCTCCTTGTATGCATCATCAAAGAACACTCAGTACATGATAAAAATACAAACCAGCTGATACCTTAGGACAAATCCCTCATAACAAATTCAAACGCCCAACGGTCCTACATTTGGGTCCATGCCCACAATCTTTTGCAAGAATCGGGAAATTACCACATCCTATCTCGCTTTTTCCATAAGCGATAACTCAGAGATTTTCGCACCCAAACCGCCATTTAACCCCTAGACTTCTCAACCGTATGGGCAACGTCGTAAAACATTGCTTCACCACAATCNAGTAGCTGACTCCGCACAATCCCTAAATAAAGCCACACTTTAAAGCCTTGCGGTGACTAAACTCACGCGCTCGTCTGTCTTAAAAGCTTTTCCATCCTTCTCACCGTTCTCTTAGGAAAAATCTCCATTCTCAAATTGCCACTTATAAAGCACCAAACGATTCAGACTTAAACCCTGACCCTCTGCCTTTGTATCTAAAACTGAGCCTTCGTTTTATCAATGGCTTCCACGTAAGGTACATTCCCGCAAACACAAAAGGTGATCCTGTCTGGGCAATGAAAAAACATTAGCCTCAACAATCACTACGACAACGCAACAACTCCGGAGACCATACAATAATCAAACGCAAATCCCAAAATTCAACCTTTTCAAGTCGAATCCAAACCAATCCACCAAAACTCATTTCGGGCGCTTATCGTGCAGCATGTGTCAGGTTCCTTCAATTTCCATGCGACACATCACTAGGTTTTAGGCCACTGCAATTTAAAACACGCCGATAGTAAAGCTTCCCTTCTCGTCGTCGTAGATATCCTTCTGGCCTCGGGCAAAGGTGGGATTGGTCGGTTTTGACTTTAAACCATTCAACCACGAAGTGTATAAGGTCCCTGGGTCAGCGCTCACCAACTCGCACGATTTAAAGGCCTGTGGATATAACTTTTACCGGAGCTGGGTTCGGAAACCTCAACGGATGGCGATTTGCATTCAGCATCACATGGGCATTTTCACCGAGCTGGAATAGTGAATTCGAAATCCATTTGTTATTGGCAGGATATTTGTGTTGGAGCACGCCCTACAACCGACTTCGGCATAAATCGGGGTGGCCAAAAAAAATCTAACTTAGGGGTACAAGATAAAAAAATGCATAGGTTAAACCAACAACTCGAATCGCTGAAAAATAGGTCCCCTCATTTAAGGGGTAAAAATGAAAGAAACCCACAACTCATTCCAAAGTAATGGATCGAGACACCTGCCAGCGCAAGGAGAGAAAACGGAAAAATCTCCCTGCGGTATCTGTATAAAAAGCGAGGAACCCATCCCGAAGTTTTGACCGGGATGGGTTCCTCTGTTTTCAGCCTAAACCGTCTTGTTTAGTTCCGTTTCCGGAAGACCCACAGTGCTGCCAAGGCTAAGCCGCCAAGCACATACACACCAGGCTCCGGT
>Ga0065718_1024936_pt1 | contig 73936 bp, 75 predicted proteins | sample GBSCel77sediment_2_FD_59105 | JGI IMG/M metagenome (GOLD analysis project Ga0065718, IMG submission 59105) | Hot spring sediment microbial communities from Great Boiling Spring, Nevada - cellulolytic enrichment CS 77C v3 (version 3) | ecosystem: Environmental > Aquatic > Thermal springs > Hot...
TTTGCTTTTTTCATGTTTCTTTTCATCCTCCCTCAAAGTTAGTAATGATTTTAAATTTATTTTTGCATTTATTTTCAAAGAGTCATACCCCGCAAACTTTTTTAAACTCGTATGACTCTTTACAAGCTCTTTATTTTACTTAATCTGTATACCTTTCAAATGACATACCAATCCATTGAACAAATGTTTTATTATCAATTTTACTTCTTATTGTTTGTTTTTATTGAACTTTATTAATTTTATTTAGTTATTACTAAAATATTTTAAATTAATCTTTGAATTTAATTATATAAACGTTTATCAAAAAAATCAAGTTGCCTTTTAAAATTTTTAATAATTCTTGTACACATACAAGTTAAATATAGCTAATTAATTTTAAATTTTTTAAAAATTAACATATTTTACACATCATTGCTTTCTTCTTGCAAATTATTTTAAAACCAGCTAAAATAAAAATGTTTAAATCTACAAAAAAGGGTGGAGTAAAAATCATGAAACAAATAGACAATCTCAAAGAAGCAAAAATTCTTTTTGAAGCCTTATCATCTGATGCAAGATTAGAGATTATAAACCTTCTAAGCAAACATCGCGAAATGAATATGAACGAAATTGCACAAAAACTTGGACTCACAAATGGCGCAGTTACTCAGCACATGAAAAAGCTAATTGCTGCTGGGATTGTTACAATCAGTGCAGCTGCAGGAAAACATGGCAATCAAAAGATTTGCCGTCTTGCTGAAGACAAGATAATTATTAACATTGTCACAAAACATCCTCAAAAATTATATGAGTGCGAAATCAAAGTTGGTAATTATTCTATCTTTGAGGTTTATCCAACCTGCGGACTTGCTACAAAAGACAAGTTAATCGGAGAGGTGGATGACCCCAAATACTTTGCTCATCCTGAACACGTTAACTGTGATATTATCTGGTTTACAAAGGGTTATGTAGAATATATAATCCCCAATTTTCTGCGTCAAAATCAAAAAGCTATTGAAATTCAGATTTCATTTGAAATTTCTTCAGAAGCCCCGGGTGTTAGTGAAAACTGGCCTTCAGATATATACTTTTACTTAAATGGAGTTGAGCTTGGTTACTGGACAAGCCCAGGGGATTTTGGAGGAGAGACTAAAGGAATTTTTACACCTGACTGGTGGTTTCCTAACTGGAATCAATATGGTCTTTTAAAACTTCTTTCAGTTTCAGAAGATGGAACCTATATAGATGGATTTAAAATTTCTAATGTTACTATAAAAGATATTGATATTGAGTCCAAAAATGAAATAAGGTTCAGAGTTGCTGTACCTGACCACGCAAAGAACATTGGAGGAGTTACTCTTTTTGGAAGAAATTTTGGAAACTATGACCAGGATATAAAGTTCCGAATATTTTATGAGGAAGTATAAAACAAAAGAGGGGAATGTTCCCCTCTTGTAAATATTCAAAACCTTCTTTTAACCTTCCTGTCTGCTGCTCTAAATTGTCAAATCTCTTGTACACCTCATCTCTGAACATAATCATCTCTGTTCGAAATTCTGTCAAGAATGCAACCTGGTCATATACAGCATTCATTCTTCTTGTCAGTTCTTTGTTACTTTCTTTTAATATAACAATATCTTGTTTAATAACCTGAACATCCTGCTCAAGTTTTGTAACTCTTTGCTCAACCTTGTCAAGCCTTTGCTCAACCATATCAAGCCTTTGCTCAACTTTGTCAAGCCTCTGTTCAATCTTGTCAAGTCTTTGCTCAACCTTATTTAATCTTTCCTCGATAACTTCAAGTCTTCCATTAATCTTTTCAAGATTTGCAACTATAGCTTGTAAAATATCATTTTCTGGCATTTTTGCCTCCTGAGTTTTAAAATTCTGTAGTAAGATTATATCATATTTCTTCTACCAATTTTCTTGTATTTTACTCCATATCTTTCATAGCCTGGATCTGGTCTCTTGCAAGTTCAAGAATGTGAGGATTGTTTCGAGCTTCTTTGCTTGATATGAGTCTTGAAAACCATTTTCTTGCTTCGTCAATCTCACCTATTCGTCTTGAAAGCTCACCTATCAAATACATGACTGTCGCTAAATCTATTTCCTCCGCTGATCCTTCCTCGTGTTCAAATGCATCCTTATATGTTTGAAGAGCAAGTTTTTGAAATTCAAGTTCCTTTTCCTTATCTTGACTTAGCCTGTAGAGCCATGAAATTCTTAGTAAAATTCCTGCAACCTCATATTTATTAATCTTTCTTTTAGATGTTGCTGTAATCAAAGCAAGCTTATACAATGTAATGGCATCATCTACAGTTCTTTCAAATGGAACCTCCCTTTTTACCCATTTTGAAGCAACCTTTTCTTTTAATGATTCTACATCCCATTTCGTAAGTTTTCCAAAATTTTTGCTAAGTGCAGCATAACCACATTCCCCGCAGACAATAACATCATACAAAAGAGGATTAATACCCTTATAATAAACACAAAGGTCTGTATCCCTGCTTTCTACAAAAATTGCTGAACTTTTCACAAATGGTACTTTGATCAGCTTGCCACATACAGGACACTCTAAGGTTTTCTCATAAATGTCCATTTTTTATCCTCTCCCTTTACTCATAAACAGATTTAGAGACGGTTTCTTTTGGTTTTGTTCCGATCAGTATTACAGCATTTACAGGTTTATAATAATCATAAGACAAAAACTTTTTTTCTTTTAACTTGCCATTTTCATAAATAAGCATATATGTTTTTACCTTCAAACCATTTTGAGGTTTATTGGAAAGTTTTTCTATACCTTGTGGAAGTGTTGGATCATTTTTGTAGACTTTTTTATAAGGTACCTTTTCAATTATTTCCGATTCGAATTTTACAATTTCAGCCTTATGATTGTTTTTGCCATAGAGGTTTACTGTCACAGTATTTTTGGAAGTATAACTTTCAACATAGATAGGCGCATCTGTAGTGTTCTTGAATTTAAAATCTATTGAACCTGAAGCAATTGTTGCATCCCTGCCAGGCGGCACATACGAAATCAGAGCTGAATGTGGTACTCTTTCCACAACCTTCAACTGAGCCATCAAAACAGCATTGTACAAAGTTGTTGCTATTTGACAAAGCCCGCCACCGACACCGTCAACAAACTCATTATTGACTATTACTTTTGCAATTTTGAAACCATTCTCAACTGTTACAGGTCCAATTGCATTTGACAGCGAAAATATTTCGCCCGGCATTAATAATTTACCATTTATCTTCTGTGCAGCCACCCTTATATTTTCGCTTCTTGCAACATTTGAACTATCAAACTTTGTGGTAAATGATCCTATTATTTCCTTTACCTTCGAAAGCTCACTTGCTGTGATTCGCGGAACTATCTCTAAAAACTTTGCATAAATCTTGCCTTCTTGCTTGTTTTTAATCATATCTTTTAATTTACTCAAAAGATAGCCATAATCAAGTTTTTTCCCTATTCTCTCTGGAGTTATAACAAACTGGTCTCCTACTTTTTTGATGCTTGCATTAACAGGCGATTGATAGTATATCTTAAAAAGTTCATCTACAAACTTTTTTAGCTTATCTTGGTCATACTCAAAATTAAGTCTTATTATAACTGGATTTTCATAAACCTTTTTTATCTCTTTAAACCGTGTTGCAAGGTTGCCCTTTCTGCCAATTGAATATGCCTTTTCTACTGCCTTGTCTATATCCATCTTTATTCCAAGCGAAGAATATTCAAGAAAATAGCTTTTGTCTTCAACTATAACTTCAATTTTTTTGTCCTGCAGTGGCTCAAAATAGGTCTTTTTTAAAAGCTCAAAAGCCTCCTGCGTTGTAAGCCCACCCAAATGAACACCCTCAACATAAACACCCTTATAAATCCTATCTGTGTCAAGAACTTTTGTAACATTGTTATAAAGACTATATCCCAAAACTGTGCTTGCTATCAAAAGTATTACTATAATCCCAATTAATATATACCTTCTCACCTCAAATTTTACCCCCGTGTAGCAATTGCTTCAAAACCCTTTTCAAGAGCTAAATAGTTTAAATTATAAACTTCCTCTGTTTTTGAAAACTCTCTCAATACATTTTTTGCCTCATCAAATAAAAAGTTCTGCTTTATTGCCAAATATGCACCAAACATTACGATGTTCGTAACTCTAACATTTCCTACACTTGAAGCAATCTCAGTTGCCGGAATATAATAAACATTTACATCTTTTCTATTTGCACAGATATCCACAAGAGAACTGTTTACAAGTAAAAGCCCATTCCTCTTTATTGCAGGTTCAAATTTTTCAAGCGATGGTTTATTTAAAACAAATAATGTATCGGGATTAAACACAACAGGAGAACCAATCATATCACTTGAGATTATAACACTGCAGTTTGCTGTTCCACCCCTCATTTCAGGTCCGTACGACGGAAGCCATGACACATTAAACCCCTTTTTCATTCCAAGATAGGCAAATACCTGGCCTAAAAAAAGAACACCCTGGCCACCAAATCCTGCAATTAAAATCTCCTCTGTCATCTTCAAATTCCCCTGCCTTTATCCTTGAAAATTCCTAAACTGTAGTATTTTAGCACCTCATTCTCTATTCTCTTCATACTCTCACAAGGCGAAAGTCCCCAGTTTGTAGGGCAGTTTGAGAGCACTTCTATAATAGAAAAGCCTTCATTGTTCATCTGAACTTCAAAAGCTCTTTTTATCGCTTTTTTCGTAAACTCAATATTCTTCAAATTATGTATTGAAGTTCTTGCAACAAAGGCAACACCATCAAGTGGCACAAGCATTTCACAAAGTTTTATATGATACCCTTGCACTTTTGGATCACGTCCATATGGAGATGAAACTGTTACCTGTCCAGGAATTGTTGTCGGAGCCATCTGGCCACCTGTCATAGCATAAACTCCGTTGTTGACAAATATAGCTGTAAAGTTCTCCCCTCGGGTTGCTGCATGTATGACCTCAGATGTTCCAATAGCTGCAATGTCCCCGTCGCCTTGATATGAAAACACAAGAGCGTCTGGAATACTCCTTTTTACACCAGTTGCAGCGGCTGTGGCTCTTCCATGAGCTGCTGCCACAAAGTCAAAATTAAAATAGTCATATATAAAAACTGCACAGCCAACAGGTGCAACACCTATTATTTTATTCTCTTTGTAATCCTCGTCAATAACCTCAGCAATCAATCTGTGAATGATTCCGTGACCGCACCCCGGGCAATAATGCATACTCTCTTTTGTCAAACACTCTGGTCTTTTGAACCCCATCCTAATCATCTTCCTCTCAAATTTGGTGTAATCTACTACCTACTTTTTAAGAGAATAATAAAAATCCATTATTTCCTGAATTGTGGGAACCATGCCACCTGTTCTTCCATAAAAATGTACTGTTTTTTTCCCTTCCACAGAAAGCTTAACATCCTCAAGCATCTGTCCCAAATTCATCTCAATGTCAATAAAAAATTCTACTTTCTCTTTTGATGCATAACTTTTTAGCTCATTTTCTGGAAATGGCCAAAGCGTAATTGGCCTTACAAGCCCAACCTTCTCACCTGCTTGTCTTAAACTGTTTACAGCACTTTTTACAATCCTTGCACACATTCCAAATGAGACAAAAATAACCCTTGCATCCTCTGCCAAGTACTCTTCAACCATTACTTCGTTTTCTTTTATTTTTTTATATTTCTCCCTCAGCTTAAAATTATGCTTTTCAAGTTCCTCTGGAACAATATAAAGCGAATTTGTCACCCTTTTTTCTCTACTCCTATCACCTGTTACCGCCCATGGCTTTTCTACCTTTTGTGGTTGATAGCTATCGTCAAACTCTACAACCTCCATCATCTGCCCAAGCATTCCGTCACCCAAAATCATGACAGGGTTTCGGTACTTGTCTGCAAGGTCAAACGCCTTCATTGTAAGCTCAACAGCTTCTTGCACAGAAGATGGAGCAAGCACAATCACCTTATAATCTCCATGTCCGCCACCTTTTGTAGCCTGAAGATAATCAGACTGGGCAGCGTTTATATTACCAAGCCCCGGTCCACCTCTCATAATGTTTACAATTACGCATGGAAGTTCTGCACCTGCTAAATATGATATACCTTCTTGTTTTAAGCTTATCCCCGGTCCAGATGATGATGTCATAACCCGCTTGCCACAGCTTGATGCACCATATGCCATGTTAATTGCTCCAACTTCGCTCTCTGCCTGGATAAACACACCACCACTTTTTAAAAGCTTTTTAGCCATATACTGTAAAAGTTCTGTCTGAGGTGTAATCGGGTACCCAAAAAAACATTCACAGCCAGCCCTTAGTGCTGCTTCAGCAATGGCTTCATTTCCTTTCATAAGAATTTTCAAAGTTTACTCACCTACCTCAAACACTATATCAGGACAAATCTTATAGCAGCTTCCACAGCCAATACATGAGTTTTGGTCTTTTACTTCAACAGGGTTATACCCTTTTTTATTTATTCTGCTCCTGTCTATATACAAGATTTTTTTGGGACAGATTTCCACACAAAGTCCACAACTTTTGCACTTATCATACTCGATTTTGAGTTTCAACTTTTCAACCTCCAAAATGGCTTCTTATCTTATTATATACCTTTTAATGGCATATACAAGAGAATATTTTTTTATCTCTTCTAAAAGCTCCTCTTCAAATAGATTTTCTTCTACCACAGTAAGAATATAGGGAATATCTTTTTTGTCAGCTACGTTTTGGATAATTTTGAGGCTTCTTATAATATCTTCTGGCTTTGTTTCTGAAAGAAGATGAGAATTATTTATAATAGCCGTAATGTTCATTCCAAGAATGTTCTCAATTTCCTGCATGTTCTGCAAGATCTCTTCTTCATTTGAATTAAATGGTCTGTATATGTTAGCAACATAAAATACACTGTACCCTTTTTTGTCAAGCAGCTCTCTGAACTGACCAATAACTCTGCTACCAAGTTCATCGCCACCTACATCTATTATGTTAACTCCGTTGGAATCCCCTAAAGCTTCAAAAACTCTGCCAGAAAGAACCGGAAGGTCTATGCTTTTGTCCTCAAAGTGTGTGGAAATAAAATTTATATTTTTATTCTCAATAATATGCTTAATACTTCTCAGGTTATAATAAAAATTTATTACATCTGCATCGATTAAATTCACGTTGAAAAACTCCCCAAGCTCTAAAGAAACATTCAGAGCTATCTCACTTTTGCCACTTCCCGCCGTCCCAACAAAGATGTTTGTTTTCCTGTTGACAAAACTCAAAGGTACCGTCATGCACATTCCTTTCACCCTCATCCCCGTCACAAATTCTTCTTAGCAAATCCTTGGTAACATCTCATAATAAAGCATGTCCAAAATTCTCGTGCCGCCAAAAGTGGTTGACAGATATACTTTTTTCTCCATACCTTCTTGTACAATTCCAATCTCACATGCACACTCATTGTATTTTTTCAAAATCTCAATAGCTTTTTCTTTTTCATCCCTATTTACAATCGCAACAAACCTACCTTCACAAGCAAGATAATAACTATCCAACCCCAGAATATCGCACAGAGCTTTTACCTCATCTGCCACAGGTATCTTTTCTTCCTCAACTTTTATATCATAGCCAGACTTTTGGACAATCTCATTTAAAGCTGTGGCAAGCCCACCTCTTGTAAGATCTTTCATGTACGCAACATCTACCTCTTGCATCAGCTCTGAAATTACATCTAACAAAAGCCCACAATCAGATTCTATCCTGTCTTCAAACCCAAGGTCTTCATTGTGAGAATATATGCACGCTCCGTGTCTTCCTATATCCCCACTGACAATCACAACTTGACCACTTTTTATTTTTGAAATCGAAGGCATTTTTTTTGCATCTTTTGCAATTCCCAACCCGGTTGTATTTATAAATATTCCATCTGCCGCACCTTTTTCTACCACTTTTGTATCCCCTGCAACAATCTCAACTCTTGCTAAATCAGCGTATTTCTTGATTGACCTTGTAATATTCTCTAAATCATCCATTGAAAATCCTTCTTCGATTACAAAAGAAATGGTAATATATTTTGGTTCAAGTCCTGCAACAGCTAAGTCATTTACTGTCCCACATACCGAAAGCTTTCCAATATCTCCTCCTTTAAAAAAATATGGCTTTACTACAAAAGAATCTGTTGATATTCCCATTTCCATGCCGTTTAAGGAAAATACTGTTGAATCATCACCGCTTTTCAATATTTCAGAACCAAATATTGGCTTGAAAAGGCCGTCAATCAGCTCATATGTCTGTTTTCCTCCATTGCCATGTTCCTTGCGAATAGCCCTCATTATTTCCACTTCCCGTATCTAAAGTATGCATTGCAAGAACCTTCTTGCGATACCATACACGCACCCTTTGGTGTCTGAGGTGTGCACACCTTTTCAAAAAGAGGACATTCAAAAGGCTTTAATTTACCTGTGAGCACATCTGTACATCTGCAAGCAGAATTAGATAAACTTTCATATTCATATTTAAGCTGGACTGAAAAAGCAGAATACTCACTTTTAATTCTCAACCCACCCCCCTCAATCAAGCCAAGTCCTCTAAAATACGCATCAGTTCTTTCAAAATACCTCTCAATATACCTTTTAGCAACTGTGTTACCTTCTTTTTTTACAACTCTCTTGTACTCATTTTTTACAGTAAAATCATTATTTAAGATACTTTGTGTTAAACTCAGCAAAGAAAACAGAATATCATACTTTTCAAATCCAGATATAACAGAAGGAAGCTTAAATTCCTCAACAAACTTAAATCCATCAACACCCAAGATTGTTGCAACATGCCCTGGCAGGATAAGTCCGTCCACCTTTATGTGATCTTTTAAGAGAACTTTTAGCGGCTGGTCAATGGTTTTGAGCTCACATGCAAACTTGACATTCTTCAAATCCTTTTCCAATACCTTTTCCAGGCTCAGAGCAAAGGCTGGAACTGTTGTCTCAAACCCCACTGCAGCAATTATTGCTTCTTCATCTGCAGAGATATTCTCAACAGTATCAACCGGTGAGTACATAATTTTAATTTTGGCGCCTTCTGCTTTTGCCTCAGCTAAAGACATGTTTTTCCCTGGAACTTTCAGTAGGTCTCCAAAAGTGTAGATAGTATAGTTCATTTTTGCAAGCTCAATGAGATTATCTATATATCCTTCATGAGTTACGCAAACTGGGCAGCCAGGACCTGAAATAAAATCTATATATCCTTTAAAAAGAGTATGAAAACCGTTTCGGTAAATTGAAACAGTATGGGTGCCACACACCTCAATTATTCTTAGCTGCCTGCCAATCTTTTCAATGTTGTTTTTTATTGTGTTAACAATAGCATTTACAGCTTCAAGAGTTTGCATCTCTTACCTCACCAAAAAGTTTTTCTATTTCTTCGGCTTCTTTTTCATCTATTTTTTCAATTGCAACTCCTGAGTGAATAAGTAAATAATCACCCTCAGCAAGCTCTTTTATGAGAGACACATTTACAGTTTTCTTCAAACCTAAATAGTCAACAATAGCCTTCTTGCCATCTTCTAAAATTTCAATCACTTTTGCAGGATAGCCTAAACACATATTTTTAAAACTCCCTTAACAATTTTTTAATAATTGAATTGTATAATATACTTGTCCAGCTGAAATTCCCCCATCGTTTATAGGGAAAAAAGAATTAAAATACACCTTAAAGTGCTCTTTCTCAAGCATTGACACTGTTTTTTTAAGTAGAAGTTTGTTTTGGAATACTCCACCAGATAGTACTACAACCTCTTTATTATAATTTTCTCTCAACCTCTTTGCCACTTCAACAACTATTTTTGCAACAGTGTTGTGAAATTTCGCAGAAATCAAGCTTCTGTCAACCTTTCTTTTAATATCATTAATAATTTGTTGTAGTATATACACAATATCTATTTCAATTTCATGTTCAAAATTCATAACAAAATCATAAAACCCTTCTTCGGTCTTGCCAGCAATACTTTCCAAAACCATTGGAATTTGTGCTTCAAAATTGTTTTTCTCACCACACCTTAAAAGCACACCAACAACATCAAATATCCTTCCAAAACTTGAGCAAAGAGGGTAATTCAGTAGCCTCGCTGCCATTACAACTTTTGAAAGAAAATTAGAATTTGCAAAATATTCCTCTGCAAAGCTTTTATCGATTTCATATGCAAAATAGTATGCCATTCTCACAGGTTCTTTTATAGATTTTTCTCCACCCACTAAAGGATAGTATTTCAAATGAAATACCCTTTTCACATTTCTTTTATCAATTAGAAATCCTTCACTTCCCCATATGTTCCCATCCAATCCCAAACCTGTTCCGTCAAATGCAAAGCCTATACAGCTATCTAAATTATTTTCAAGCATACATGAAAACACATGAGCTATATGATGCTGGACATACACAATTTTTTTATCATACTTTTCGGCAATCTCTTCAGCAAGGACGGTTGAAAAATAGTTTTTGTGTAAATCACAGGCAATATAATCATATTCTAAGTTGTAAAGAAGAAGCAGGTCACTTAGCGCAGACTTGTAAAAGTCTATATACTCTTTTGTGTCAAGGTCACCCAAGTATTGACTTACAATAACCTCATCGTCTTTTTTTAAAGCAACTGTAGCTTTTTCATAACCTCCTAACGCTAATATATTTTTCTCCACAAATTGTGTTGAAGAAAGTTTTAGTCTCAGAGGAGCAAAACCTCTTCCCGGTCTTGTCAGTACAAACTTATCTTTTACAACAAACCCAACACTATCATCGCACCTTCGAACTATTTTCCTGTTGTGATAGAGCACATAGTCACAGATACCCTCAAGTTTTTGAATAGCCTCGCCTTCGTCAATAATCATTGGGATTCCTGAAAGGTTGGCAGAGGTTGCAATTAAAAAGTCTCTGCCAGTTTTTTTCAGGATATAGTCCAAAATAGGGGTGTAGGCCCTCATTATACCAAGGGTGTGAAGATTGCTATTCACGTGCGAAAATTGCTCAGTCTTTTTTTCAAAAAGAATTATAGGACATCGTGGAGAAGAAAAAATATCTTCTTCCATCTTATTGACATGGCAATATTTTTTTACTACTTCAATGTCCCGAGCAACAAGTGCTAAAGGCTTGCCTTCTCGTCTTTTGCTTTCAAATAGTCTTTTGACTATAGTTTCATTGTACGGATCACACACCAGGTGAAAGCCGCCTATTCCTTTTGTTGCAACTATATATCCCTCTAAAATTTTTTGAGAAACAAAATCTAAAAGTTCAATTGCCTCTCCATGGATATGTTTTTTTTCAGCAAATGAAAAAAGAAAAAGTCTTGGTCCACATACTGGGCAGGTTGTTGACTGTGCATTGAATCTTCTGTTGTCTGGAGTAGAGTACTCCCTTTCGCATTCATTGCAAAACTTAAATTGCTTCATAGATGTATTTTCTCTATCATACGGTAAAGTTTCAATAATTGTGTACCTTGGTCCACAGTTTGTACAGCTAATAAATACATTGTAATAGTGTCTGTGAGACTCATCATAAAACTCTTTTCTACAATCTTCACACATCCCTAAGTCATAAGGCAGAACTGTTGAAATCCTATTTTTTTCACTTGCAACAATACAAAACCCTTTTTCACTCTCTACACGTTCAATCTCATAAACCTCTATTTTTTCCAAATAAGCATTTTTAGGAAGATTGGCTATAATATACTGTGTTATTTGCTCTGAAGTTGTATCCCCTTGAAACTCTGCCAAAACGCCTTCGCCAGTATTCTTAACGAACCCGGTAAGTCCAAGTTCTCTTGCAATACTATAAATAAAGGGTCGGAAACCGACCCCTTGCACAAGCCCCTTGAATATAAATCTGTACCTTTTCATAAGCATTTTCCCCTATTTTTTGAAATATGAATCTAAAAGGGTATAAAAGTAATTAATAAGATCTTCCAAACCTTCTTTTGTCCTAAACGATACCTCAAACAGTTTTAAATCTTTGTCTTTTATAGCTTCTAAACCCTTTTTGTATCTTTGCATATCAAAACCAATAGCGTCCACTATATCAATCTTTGATAGAACAACAATATCAGCTTTTTCAAACATTATAGGATATTTATATGGCTTATCATCACCCTCTGCAGCAGAAGATACAACAACTCTCAAGGTTTCTCCCAAATCAAACGAAGATGGACAGATGAGATTGCCAATGTTTTCAACAAAGATTACTGTTTTGGGTAAAAGGTTAAGAGTATCTATTGCTTCTGCAATACTGTCTGCAACTAAATGGCAAGCACCACCTGTGTTTATCTGCAAAACTTTAACTCCATAGCTTGCAATTTGCTCGGCATCAATTGTTGATGCAACATCACCCTCAATCACTGCAATGTTAAATGTGTCTTTAAGATTTTCTATCATACACTTAATGAAAGATGTCTTACCTGCACCAGGTGACCCCATCACATTTATAATATACCATTTATTTTCAACTGCTAACCTTCTTATATTGTCAGCTGCGTTTTGATTCCGCTCTAAAATGTTTTTTATTACCTTTATTTCCATCTCAATCATCTACCTCTATAGACTCAATATAAAATTCCTTGCCGTGTTCAGTAAGTTTACCTAACGACAAACATTTTGGACAGGTAAAATCTTTTGTTCTTTCAAAATATTCACCGCATTTTTGACAGTACAAAAGAGCCTTTTTAGTAACTACTTCAAGTTGAGCAGTTTCTAAAATTGTTCCTCTTGTTAGGATGTCAAAATAAAATTTCAGCGACTCGTCAATAATTCCGCTAAGTTCGCCAACTACAACTTTAATTCTTGTGACCTTTTTAAAACTGACATCTTTTAATTCATCTTCTGCAATCTTTACAAGCTGCTGTGTAACAAAATACTCATGCATTTTATCATTTTCCTTCCAATTGTACTCTGGGCTTAAGCCAAAGTCTTCTATTTAACCTTTAGTTGCAGCAGCCTGTGCCTTTGGCTGCACCTCATCTTTTACTTCCTGCTTTTTGATGTAAAATTCTTTATAAGTGGTTGGAACGTTAAATTGCTCTTTTGAAATTAAACACTTTTTAGGACAGGACTCAACACATACATTGCAAAGGATGCACTTGTACTGATTTAGCTGCCATGTCCTTGAATTTCTATCCACTACTATCGCATTTGAAGGACATTTTCTCTGGCAAATACCACAAAAGATACATTTCTCTATCTCTATTTCAAGGCTTCCTCTTGTATCTTTAAAAAACGGCCTCTTTTCCTTCGGGTAAAGCCTTGTTGCAGGCTTTGAAAACAGGTTATCTAAAACATTTCTAAGCATCCCAAACATTTTATCATCCCTCTTTACAAAAACTTTTCTTACCTTTCGGTACACGAAATACACGGATCAATTGTTAAAACAAGCATCGGAACATTTGCAAAATCCACGCCCTGAAGCAATTTAATTAGCGCAGGAATATTTGCAAATGTTGGTGTTCTTATTCTGAGTCTTTCTAAGTTCTTTGTGCCGTTTGCCTTTATATAATATACATCTTCTCCTCGTGGCTGTTCAACCCTTGAGATAACCTCGCCATTTGGAAATCCTTTAACCGGTGTTGAAATCTCGCCTTCTGGCATCTTAGAAATAGCTTGACGAATAAGGTCAATTGACTGATAGCACTCGCGAAGTCTCACTTTCAGTCTTGCATAGCAGTCCCCGTCATTTTCCACAACAGGTTCAAAGTCAAGTTCACCATATGCTGCATACCCAAGGGTTCGCAAGTCCATACTGATTCCGCTTGCCCTTGCCATTGGTCCTACACAGCCAAGCTCGTAAGCTTCTTGCTTGGTTAAAACACCTACACCTACAAGTCTTTTCTTGACTGTATAATCGTTCAAAAACGAACCTTCTATTTTCTTTAGCTCCTCTTCCAATTTTGCAAGGTTATTTAAAATAAACTTTTGCTTATCAAGGTCTATATCTCTTCTAACCCCACCAATTATATTTGTGGAAATTATAACTCTTGAACCTGCTGTTGCTTCCATAAGGTCCATCACAAGCTCTCTATTTCTCCAGCACTGCATAAAAAGGCTCTCAAAACCGAAAGCATCAGCCAATAGCCCAAGCCACAAATGGTGGCTATGAAGCCTGTGAAGTTCTGCCCAAATAACTCGCAAATACCTTGCTCTGTCGGGCACTTCAATACCCATTAGCTCTTCAATTCCCTGGCAATAAGCCAAAGCCTGCTGAAAACTGCATATACCACAAACTCTTTCAACCACATATATGTTTTGATTTATATCCTTTTCCTCAGCAAGCTTTTCAAGTCCTCTATGAACATAACCTATTGCAGGTATCGCTTCAACAACTTTTTCGTCCTCTAAAACAAGCCTAAGCTGCAGAGGTTCCGGCAAAACAGGATGCTGTGGACCAAACGGAACTATTGTTCTTTTCCCCAAAGCTTTCTTACTCTCCTTTCTTTACTTTTACCGCTGGCTTTTTGCGCATAGGAGATTCTAATTCATCTGTTATCATAAACTTCCCTTCATAATCAATCAAAAGATTTTCAAATTCTATGCCAAACAAATCTTTTATCTCATTTTCAACAAACACAGCCGCAAAATATATATCTGAAATAGAAGGAACTTTTTCCTCAGCTGCTATAGTAACTCTTATATTTGTTAGTTGGTAATCCTTATCAAAGTGATAGATTATATCAAATCTTCCATCGCCCAAATCAACACATGTTGATGTGACAAATCTATACCCATCTGCTTTTAAGGCTAAAACTTCTTTCCTTAAATCCTCTTTCTGAAGTTCTTTAAGATTTTGCAACATTCAAAATCTCACCCTTTTTCATATTCTTTTTCTTCTCTTCTAAAAGCTGTGCAGCTTTTAAGATTCCTTCCATAATAGCCTCTGGTCGCGGGGCACAGCCAGGAACGTATACATCAACAGGAACAACTGTATCAGCACCACCAAGAGTATTGTAACATTCTTTGAATATCCCTCCAGAACACGCACATGCTCCAATGGCTACAACAGCCTTTGGATGTGGCATCTGCTCATATATTGTCTTTAAAACTCTTGCATTTCTATGGTTAACAGAACCTGACACAACCAATATATCAGCATGTTTTGGATTACCTACATTTATAATTCCAAATCTCTCGACGTCATATACAGGTGTTAACGTTGCCAGTATTTCTATATCACAGCCGTTGCAGCTGTTACAATCATAGTGAACAATCCATGGAGACTTTTTCAATGCTTTTCTGAATAACACTTTTTATTTTCACCCCTGTTTTTTATAATAACCTATACTTTATATATACCCAAATGAGATTGACAAGCGCAAAACCAAATGCTACTGACCAAGTAAGCTTTAGCATTATCTTCCATGTAAGCCTTGCTGAAATATTGTCAATCACAATCTCTAAAAAGTAGCAAATTAAAATTGCTGTTATTGCTACAAAGATATTTTTTGCAAAAAATAGCCATACAAAAAGAAGTAAAAGTACAAGCTCGTACCAGTGACCAAGCTCAATCAAGCCAAGAACAGGTCCTGAAAACTCTGTTGTAATACCTTTTACAAGTTCCTGATGTCCATGGTGTGAGGTTGACAAATCAAACGGAGATTTTCGCAGTTTAATAGTCAAAACATAGCTAAATGCTACGAAGATAAATGGCAAATCTAATATCAACAAGCTATTGTGTTTCAAAATATCTTCTATATTGAAACTCCCAGTTACAAAGTAAATTGCTACTATCATAGCAATTAAAACAGGCTCATACGCAAGTACAGATATCAGTTCCCTGTGAGCGCCTATCCTTGAATATGGCGAATTTGTTGCCATTGCTCCAAGAATGAGCGCTGTTGTAGCAAATGCAAGAATAAATAAAATCAAAAGAAGGTCCATCTTAAACACAAACATCACAACTGCAACAATGTTAAATACCAAGAACAAAAATGCATACAAAATCTGAGTGTTCGAAACAACAATGGTCTCTTTTGAAAATAGTTTAAAAAGATCATAAAAAGGCTGCAGAATAGGCGGTCCAAACCTGTTCTGCATTCGCGCAGTTATTTTTCTATCAATTCCTGTTATAATTCCACCAACTAAAGGTGCAACTATAACAGTTGCCAGTGTAATCCATATTTCTTTCACTTTAAAATCACCCCAAACATTATTGCGATTAACGCAATTGAAAGCACATTTACAATAAGTGTTACTCTTTCCTCATTTGTCAGTGTCTCAAAATAATAATTTTTGAATTCAAACGGCACAACTTTATCTTTTTCACCTCTGAAAGCAAAATTGTCCGAATTTTCACATGACATATACACAGGCACATATCTTTTTGGCTTAAATAACCTATATATTAGAGTTCCCAGAACAACTGCTGCTATCAGTACACCAAAAAATACAAGCGGATTAAATCCAAAGAAATCTTTCACATACAATTCTTTTATATTGCTGCTGCTAACTCCTGAATACCTTGCAAATGAAGATTTGAAAAACGGCACAACAAATGTATTTGTAAACTGTATCAAAAAGATGCTTACCAAAACTACCAGTATTGAAATAATCATCAATGGAATATGCTTTACAAATTCAAATTTTTCTATCTTATTTTTATCCTTTCCATCAGAAAGAATCTTGCCTATAAACTTTGTCCAGAAAACAACTGTAAAAGCACTTCCCAAGATTATTTCAAGCATTGCCACAATGTTTTGAGTTGACACCTCAATAGCAATCCATTTTGTAATTAAAACACCAAACGGAGGAAGTAGCATTGACACGCTTCCCAAAAGAGTCAAGAAAGCAACAATTGGCATTTTATACTTGATTCCGTCCATATCCTCTATGTTTCGGGAACCTATACCCTGTTCTATTGAACCAACGCACAAGAACAAAAGCGCTTTAGACACACCATGCAAAACTATCAAAAGTGCAGCTGCATATATTGCATACACATTTGCTATGGAAGACAATGCAATTATAAGACCCAGATTAGAAATTGTTGAATATGCTAAAACTCTTTTGGCATTCGACTGAAAGATGGCTAAAAGTGCTGCTGACACAAAAGTAAAAGCACCAGCCACCGCAACTATTTTTGACAGCCATGTATCAATAAACACCGGTGATAATCTCAAAACCAGATAAACACCTGCTTTTACCATTGTGCTTGAGTGAAGCAGGGCAGACACAGGTGTTGGTGCCACCATAGCACCAAGTAGCCAGCTCTGGAATGGCATCTGCGCAGACTTTGTAAATGATGCAAGTGCTAAAAATGCAATTGGTATCATCAAAATACTGCTGTCTTGTGAAGATATAATTTCATTCAAAGCAACTGTGCCAGATTTATAGTACATAAATATTATACCTATAACAAAGCTAAGCCCACCTATCGAATTTAAAAGAAGAGCTCTTGTTGCATTTTTAATACTCTCTTCATTCTGGTCATGAGAAATTAGTAAGAACGAACAGAGTGTGGTAATCTCCCAGAAAAAGTATACCCACAATATGTTGTTTGAAATCACAAGACCATTCATTGCACCTAAAAATAGCATTATTATTGCAAAAAATATATTCTGTCTGCTCTTTTCAAGATGAAGGTGTTTCTCATGCTCATCCATATAAGAAAGTGCAAATATTGCAATCAGCGGTCCTATTATGTTTATTAAAAGAAGCATAATAAAGCTCAAATGATCAACAAAAAATATATTTTCAACTTCTAATTTCCCTACTTTAAATTCAAACACGAACATAAAAACAAACTGCAAAATGGCAAGAAAGCTAATGAGCTTGTTTTTAAGTTTTGTACCAATCAAAAAAATTATTGCTAACAGAAAATAGTCGGCAAATGTTATGAGATATTCAAGCGCAAAATTCAAAGAATGCGAAAGTCTCAATAACCTATCACCCTGTGAAATAGAATAGATACTTGCGCTAATTAACACTGCAGACATCAAAAAAACAATAGCCTTCCTAAAATTGCTATTGTTAATAAGGTAGATAAAAAGTGCTGCTATCATGGGTAAAAATATTAGTAGTAAATAGATGTTCACCATCAGTTTCTTCCTTGCCCCTTTCTATTTGTGATGATAAACTATTGTTATTAAAGATTATAACACATAATCTTTGTCTTGTATACAGTATGCAAAAGTTAATTTGTTAACAAGCTCCAGAATACTTGAAAAATAGCTGCTATTTTTTGTTCAATATATTAAAAGAAGGTGACTAGTCTTGATAAAATTAATTGCGCTGGATATTGATGGAACTCTTTTAAATGATGCAGGTTGTATTCCTCAAATAAACAAGGAGTTTTTAAAAATTGCCGTAGAAAAGTATAAAATTGAAATAGTACTTTGTACAGGAAGAGGTGCTTCGGCCTTTAAAATTACAAAAGACTTGAATTTGCCATGTTCACTAATCTCAGCAAATGGCGCCTATGTTTTTGAAAATCTTGATTTTCCTCCCATCATAAAAAATTATCTTACAGAACGTCAGAAGAAAGTATTAATTGAATTTCTTGATAATAATCATTTTGACATAGACTATTATATCGTACTGGGATATGACAAAGATTTTCACATGATTTATAAAGAAAGAACAAATCACGACAATTATTTTTTAAACTTTGTAAACGGCCGCAAACAATTTAAACCTACATACCCTGCAGAAAAGCTTTTAAAGTTTTTAGAATATCCTATTAGCCACATTGGAATTGTAGGTAAATACGAAAAACTTAAAGAGATTAAAGAAATCCTTAAGACCCTTGAGACCAACTGCAATATTATTCTCTACTATGCATCAGACAACAAAGAATATGGTTTTTTAGAAGTCCTGAGCAATGATGCATCAAAAGAGAAAGCTCTTTTGCAATTTATGAATTTTAAAAATATCTCTTCTGACGAATTGATATCAATTGGCGATAACTTCAACGACGTTGGAATGTTTAAAATCTCTGGTATAAGTGTGGCAGTTGCAAATGCACCGGAGGAAGTAAAAAAAGCTGCAAAATTTGTAACCTCCAGAACAAATAATGAAGGTGCAGTTGCTGAAGCTATTGAAAGGTTCATAATTAAAAGGGATGGGTAAGCTCCCCCATCCCCTCTTTTTATTATTGAACAATCCTTCATTTGTTGTAATTTGTATTTATATACTCAACAGCATCAGCTATAGCCTTTGCAACTGCATCTTTAAAACTATCGCTCAAAAGAAGGTCCAAATCTTGAGGGTTTGTCCCAAATGCAACTTCAACCAGTACAGCAGGCATATTTGATGTTCTCAGCACAACCAAATTAGGTCTTTCCACTATACCCTTGTTCTGTGTGTTAACCTGTTTAACTATGCTGTCAAGTACTATCTGGGCAAACTGCTTGTCTGGAATGATTCCATTTTGCTTTTTCTCTTTATACAAAACCATTGTTCCACGCACAGATGAATTATCAATTGCGTTGTTGTGAATGGAAATAAACAAATCTGCATTTAAACTATTTGCCATCTTTGTTCTGTCATAAAGATCCACAAACTCATCTTTTTCACGCGACATATAAACTTCATAGCCACGGTTTTTGAGCTTTTCCTTAAGTCTTAATGAAATATCTAAATTAAAATCTTTTTCATTATAAGTTACCTTTTTACCATCTACCATTTTGGTGTATATAGCACCTGGGTCAGAACCTCCATGACCAGGGTCAATAAATATTTTCAATTTCTTTTGTGGTTTTTGTAATTTTTGTGAAAAACTTATTGTAATATTACTTCCACCTTTGCTTATGTTTGCTATGTAGTTAGGATTAATTTGGATGTAAACAATACACCTGTCCTGCTGATAAACAGAATATACAACGGTCACAACTGAGCCCTGCAAAGAATACACATCGTCTGCAATGGTGATAGGATATTGGCTTTCAAGTTTTATTGTGTTACTGCTCTGGTCGTAAAAATAGTTTATTTGAGAGACAAAAGGCGAACTCAAAACAAGACTGGAGGGCGGATTTAGTCTTAAGCTTGAATACTGATCAGCAAATACCACTTCTAACTTTCCATCAAGTTTGTTTAAAACAAAAACCTTTGCCTTCGAAGAAAAGATAATCTGGCTATTATTCTGATCAACGTTTGAAAGAACATAAAAATCCACTCTACCATCGTTTATTTGGTAAAAATTATTATTTTGAGCCGAAAACTGGGCTCCCTTCAAATTTAAAACCACAAAAGACTCATCAGCTCTGTAAATATCACTTACAACTGTCGGACTAATTTCAATTTGGGCAACAGTAAAGCCATCAGAAGGTATAACATCTATTTTTTGAATCATATATATTTGAGAAGGAGAAGCAATTGAATTTTGAGAACCTGGATTTTGATAATCTTCGCTACTGTCAATATTTGTCTTTGACTCCATAACTTTTGGTAAATCTATTTCAATTTTGATCAGGTTGCCCTGGTTTATTACCTTGTAATCCTTTATCAAACTTGAATCATAATCTATTACAATGCGCGAAAATTTGTTGCCACTTGAATCAATATTTTGTGCATGTCTTATTCTAAAGACGCCATTTTTATTTATTTCTATTCTATTATTTTGTAAATTATCAATACTATTCAAAACATCTAAAACTATCCTATCAGGATTAAAAAGTTTGTAGGTCTTATAAGACAAAGTTTGGGTGGTCGAAACAATCAGTATAAACTTATTATTTTCTATGGTATACTTTATGTCAGTAATATAATTTGCCTCCTGCACAGTTCTTAGCAAACTGTTTCTTGAAGTCAAAGTATTTGATGGTTGTTTTTTCGAAGAACTTGAGTTTGAAAATTGCAACTTTTTGGTATTCAAACTCACCATGTTTTTCTTTTTATCAATTTGAATGATATAACCAAAAATCAATGCTATATCCTTTGCTAAAATATAAGATTTACCACCACTTATAAAAACTTTGGCTGAAAGAGTTTTCTTGTTTCTGTTGTAATAATAAAACGTCTTGTCAACATAGAACTGATATGTATCCTTAGACTTTTTGGCTAAGATAGATTTAGATTTTGAATTATAAGAAACGCTAAATCCTTTTAACTTGAAAAAGTCGGCAAGTGAAAGGTAAACATTACCTTTGCTTCCTAAAACTTTAACTGAAGAAATCAGCTTACCATCAACATAGAGTTTGTATGAGGTGGCTGCAAAAGCAGAAATAAAAATTAATAAAAATATTATAATCATTGCTACCAAGTTTTTTATTCTGTTCATCACAGATCTACCCCGCAAAAAATGTAATTTATAGGTATATAATACCCCATTTTGTCGAACAAATCAATTTAAATATTTGCCAATGTATTGTATTTTTATGCACCGTGGTGTATAATTATTTGCATAGTCAAAACCAATACTTTAAATAACAAAGAGGAGATGACCAGGTTGATAAAAGCAAGCATTATAGGAGCGTCAGGATATGTGGGATTAGAGCTCATTCGGCTCTTGTTAAAGCACCCTGAAGTTGAAATTATATCTGTGATATCTTCAAGTAGCAATCAGCTTTCAATTGAGAAAACAAATCCTCAGTTTAAAAAGGTTTCAAATTTTGTATTTGAGGAATTTAATAGAGAAACCATAAAAGAGGCAGATGTTATATTTTGTGCTCTGCCACACGGTATTTCACAGGAATATGTCAAAATAGGATATGACCTTGGCAAGATTGTGATTGATTTAAGTGCTGATTTTAGATACAAAGATCTGCAAAGATATGCAAAAGATTATAGTCAGCACAAATATCCTGAGCTTTTACAAAAAAGTGCTTACGGTCTTTGTGAAATAAATAGAGAGGAGATTAAAAAGGCTCAGATTGTTGGAAATCCAGGATGTTACCCAACAAGTGCAATATTAGGGCTTGCTCCTCTTTTGAAAAATAAGCTTATAGACAAAAACAGTATTATAATAGATTCAAAGTCAGGTGTTTCTGGAGCTGGTAAAAAATCTGATTTTGCATATAGTTTTTGCGAACTTGATGAAAATTTCAAAGCATATTCAGTTGCAAAACATAGACATACAAGCGAAATTGAAGAGAAGTGCAGTTTGCTATTTGGCGAAGATTTGAATTTATCATTTACACCACATCTTCTGCCTGTAAAAAGAGGAATACTGTCAACTATATATGCAAACCTTATAAAAAAGATTGATAAAAACGACCTTGTTGAAATCTACAATGAATTCTACAAAGACGAATACTTTGTTCGTATTTTTGATGATGAACTACCTGAACTAAAGTACGTAAGAGGAACAAACTTTGTAGACATTGGATTTGAAATTGATAAGAAAACAAACAGGGTCATTATAATCTCATGCATTGACAATCTCATAAAAGGTGCTGCCGGCCAGGCAATTCAAAATATGAATATAAAATTTTCTCTTGATGAAAAAACGGGACTTATAATGGTAGGAGAATATTTTTAAAAAATAAATGAAGGGATGAGGATTTATATGTACGAAGAAATGGACACTCTTATTGAAAAAGCAAGTATATTAATTGAAGCTCTTCCTTACATACAAAAACTTTATGGTAAGACTGTTGTAATAAAATATGGCGGTAATGCAATGATAAATGAAAAGCTTAAAAACTGGGTTATGGAAGATATAACTTTGCTCAAATACATTGGTGTAAATCCAATAGTTGTTCATGGCGGTGGACCTGACATAAATTCAGTCCTCAAGAAGCTCAATGTTGAAAGTCAGTTTGTCAATGGGCTCAGAGTAACAGATATGCAAACCATGGAAGTTGCTCAAATGGTCCTTGTAGGAAAGACAAACAAAGAACTTGTATCAATGCTAAACCAAAAAGGTGGAAAGGCAATAGGTATTTGCGGAATTGATGGTAATTTAATTCAGGCACGAAAACATTATGAATATGTAAATGGGGAAAAAATTGATTTAGGTTATGTGGGAGAGGTCGTGTCAATAAACGCAAAGGTTTTAGAAATGCTTGCTAAAGACGAATATATACCTGTTGTTGCACCAATTGGTGTTGGGGAAGATGGTACAAGTTACAATATTAACGCAGATACTGTGGCAGCTGAGATTGCAAAGGCAATAAAGGCTGAAAAGCTAATGTTTATGACAGATGTTGAAGGATTAAAATATGATAAAAATAGCAAGGAAATAATCTCAGCAATAAGTGCTGATGAAGTTTTAAAGATGATTGACGAAGGAAAGATTGATGGCGGGATGATTCCAAAGGTGTTAGGATGCATAGACGCACTAAAGCACGGTGTCAATCGTACACACATCCTTGATGGAAGAATTCCTCACTGTATTTTGCTTGAGATATTCACAGATAAAGGTATTGGAACAATGATTCATCTGTAAAAACTTTTATATGTCAGTATAAATAAACGGGGCTTTATCCTTTTTTGCCATAGCCCCGTTTATTTATGGTACTTTGTCCCATAAATAATCGAAAATCCTCTGTAAATCTGTTCATAAAGTAAAACTCTAAAAAGCTGATGAGGAAAAGTGAGTTTTGAAAATGAGATAAGCAAATCAGCTCTTCTTTTCACTACATTTGAAAGACCGTTTGAGCTACCAATGACAAAAGTAATATCTTTACCATTATTTATATTTTTTCTTAGAATATCCGAAAATTCTTCTGACGAAAACTCAATACCATTAACATCACAAGCGATTATAAATTCGTCTTTCTTTATAAGTTTTAAAATCTTATCAGCTTCTTTTTCTAAAAGAGTTTCAATATTAGAATATTTATTTTCATCTTCTTCTTTAATCTCTATTTCTTCTATTTTTACCCACCGCGAAAGCCTTTTTTTGTACTCTTCACATGCCTGCAAAAAATACTTCTCTTTTATTGTTCCAACACTGATTATTTTTATCATATATCATCCACTTTCGACAAAAGTTTGTCAAGAAGCTGATTGAGTTCATCTCTGCACCTTCTGTACTCTTCAATATCTCCACCATATGGGTCAACAACATCCAAATCTTCTTTGGTATTCATAACATACTCCTTTAAAGTAAACACCTTGTCGGCAGTACCAGGATACATCTCTGTAATTACCTCTTTATGATACCTTTCCATTGTCAGGATAAGAGTACTTTCTTTTATCATATCCTCATTTACAAGTCTTGACACGTGCGACGAGATATCAATACCAACTTCATTCATTACCAATATAGCATTTTTGGAAGCCTTCTGTGGGAAAAATGCAGAAAGCCCAGCTGATTCAACTTCAACATTATCAATTTTCATCTTCTTAAGCTTTTCCTTTAAAAGATGCTCTGCCATTGGACTTCTGCAGGTATTACCTGTACACACAAAAAGTATTTTCTTTTTCAATATCACAACACCTCAACAATATTGTTTGCTGCTGCTTTGTAAAGTCTATTTTCCAGCGCAAGAAATTCTAAATTAAATTCTCCCCACTCACAAAGTATATAATCAACACAAAGTTGGTTAAATTTTCTCAACAGCGAAAAGAGATTTCTTCCACACTCTTTTGCATCAAACATGCTCCCTAAAATGAGTTTGTACTGGGAATCAAAATTGTGGGCTGTCTCATAAAAGCACAATATCCCAACTCTGTGTGCTTTAAACTCCAACTTCTTTTTCATCTCATTTATCTTGTCAATTCTTTTATCAATTCTTCCTTTTACTATTATAAGCTTGGCATCAGGTGCATAGTGCTTATATTTCATGCCAGGTGACCTTGGAACAACACCTGTAAGTCCTTCCACTACGGCTTTGCTATATTCTATATCACCAAGCACTTCTTTTAAAGCAAAATATGAAATCGCACCAGGTCGCAAAATAACTGGTTTTTCACTACTCAAATCTACTACTGTCGACTCAAGTCCAAAAGAACATTTGCCACCATCTATTATGACATCTACCTTATTCATCAGGTCCTCTATCACATGCTTGGCCTCTGTCGGACTTGGTTTTCCAGAGACGTTTGCTGATGGTGCTGCTACTGGCACACCAGAAAGTCTTATCAGCTCAAGCGCGATTTTGTTTGCAGGCATTCTAACACCAACTGTGGAAAGACCTGCTGTAACGTTGTCAGCAATCACATTTTTTTTGGGTAGAACAATTGTAAGCGGTCCTGGCCAAAATCTTTCTATAAGCATATAAACTCTTTCATCTGTAATTTCAGCACACATCCCAAGCATCTCTTTTGAAGATATATGAACGATCAATGGATTGTCCTGAGGTCTTCCTTTAGCCCAAAAAATCTTATCTACCGCATCTTTTAAAAGTGCATTTGCTCCAAGACCGTACACAGTTTCTGTTGGAAAGGCGACAAGCCCGCCTTCTCTTAATATTGAAGCTGCTTTTTCAAGCTTTTCATAATCTATACCTTCTTTTGCATCAATGATAATTGTCATAATTCCAACCACTCCAAAAGTAGTAGTGCTACAATAATACCTATCATATTTGATACTGTCGCAATTTTAAAATTCTCTTTTCGACTATACTCTGGAATAAGCTCATTCATCACAACATACAGCATTGCGCCTGCTGCACAAGCAAGACAGCCTGCTACTACATATTTGTTAATATAACTTATCACACTTCCAACCAAACACCCAATACCTGTTGGAACTCCTGACAATATTGCATATCTTAATATTTTCTTTTTACTTTGCTTGGCTATCTTAAAAGGCAATGAAAGAGCAAATCCTTCTGGAATATCATGAATTATTATCATAATCCCTACTAAAATTCCAAAGCTCTTTTCTACGGCAAAGCTACTTCCTATTGCCAACCCTTCTGGAAAGTTGTGAAGAGAAAGTGCAACCAAAATCAATATTCCACTTTTTAAATATCTGTTCTGGGAAAATAAATATCTCATTGTCAATTTTTTCTCTAATATCCCAATCATAAAGTATGAAGAAATCAATACTAAAATGCATACAACCAAGTTCGAGATACTAACAGCTTCAGGAATAAGTCCAAAGCAAATTAAACCAAGCATTAGTCCCGATGTAAAACCAATTAAAGAGTCCTTTATCTTCTCATCATTCAGAGGTAAAACCAAACCTGCCAGAGCTCCAACAAATGCTCCAGCTATCCCACAAAAAAAAGCAAAAAAGTTGAAAACTAAAAAATTTATTTCCAACAAAATAAATTCAACACCAAATATTTTTCATTTAAATATTATGAGAAAATTAGTCCTCTTATAGACACTTTAAACACAACATTTGGTAAAAGCCTTTCATCTCACAGGTTCAGCTTTACTATATACAGTCCTTAGTATCACAATTGTAACTCTTCTGTTGAGCGCTCTTCCTTCTGGTGTCTTATTAGAAGCAATTGGTCTGTACTCTCCATAGCCAACAACAGAAAATCTCTCAGGTTTTACCTTTGAAACTCTTAAAATTTCCTGCAAAACAGATGTAGCTCTTGCTGTCGAAAGCTCCCAGTTAGAATAAAAGTATTTATTGTGAATAGGGACATTGTCTGTGTGTCCCTCAATTCTTATGTTGTTATTTGGGACTTTTTCCAAAATCTTTGCAATCTCATGCACAACTTCTTTTGCCTGGGGTGTAAGCTTTGCGGAACCTGTATCAAATAACACATCTTTAAGTAAAATTGATAACCCTCTCTCTTCCTGTATCACAAGCACTTTACCTTCAATACCATGTTCTTTTATAAGCCCTAAAACCTGCTTTTGTATATCATTTATAAGCTCTTCTTCAGTCATCTGTCTATTTTTTGTTGTTCCACCAACATCTGTGTTTGTGCCCTTTACATTCTTTCCAGATAATCCTTCCAAGATAGAAGGACCAGAGTTTTCAAATATATAAGCCGTACCTTTCAAAACAGATGTTAGGGATTCTGTGAAGTTTTTGAATTTGTCTATGTCAAGTTTACTCATAGAGTACATGACAATAAAATATATGAGCAAAAGAGTAATCAAATCTGCATAGGTAATAAGCCATCGTTCATGATTTTCATGAGCTGGTTCTTCCATACGCTTTCTTGCCATCTACTTTTTACCCCCCAACAGTTGCGCCTGCTGGCTCTTGAGCTTGACCTTGCTTCTGGCCAGCTTCTTTTAGCATTCCACCAATCTTTTCCCTGAGTATTCTCGGGTTTTCACCAGCCTGGATTGATAAAAGTCCTTCCACAATTATCTCATTTAACATTCTTTCTTGCTTTGCTTTTGTCCTTATCTTTTTACCAAAGTTAAGCCAAATTAGATTTGCAGATGAAACACCATACAAAGTTGCAACAAATGCAACAGCTATAGCTGGACCAAGTTCATCTGGATTTGTCAAGTTCGAAAGCACAGAAATAAGCCCCATAACAGTACCAATAATACCCATTGTAGGAGAATATCCACCTGCTGCTTCAAATACTTCTGCTGCTTCTTTAAGCTCATCTTCTGCAAGGTAAACTTCCCTGTCCAAAATATCTCTAATCACTTCACCCTCAATACCATCAACAACAAGTCCTAAACCTTTTTTCAAAAGCGGATTCTGGAGGTTTGGAATCTCTTGCTCTAAAGCCAAGAGACCTTCTTTTCGCGCCCTGTCAGAAAGTTGCACAAGCTGTTCAACCACACTTGCAAAATCAATTTTCTTATCCATAAAAACCATTTTTAAGTGTTTTACTGCAGTTTTTATTTGCGACATAGGAAATGATACTAAGACTGCCGCAATTGTGCCACCAAAAACAATCATAGCAGCTGAAATCTGTAAAAGCTTTGCAGGATTACCTTTTTCAATTATAAACGCAGTCAAAAGAGAACCAAAACCCAATATCAACCCGCCAATTGAAAGAATATCCATCTTCTATCATCATCCTTTTTCTGGTTTATAATTTTTGCGTAATTATCACTATAATTATCGGCATTTTAGCCTACTTCTTTTAATTTTTCTGTCTGAAAATGAGTAATCAAAGCATCAATAATCTCATCAAGATCCCCATCTAAAACTTGTTCGAGCTTGTACAAAGTAAGACCAATCCTATGGTCTGTCACACGCCCCTGAGGAAAGTTATATGTTCTTATTCTCTCACTCCTGTCACCTGTTCCAACCTGGCTTCTTCTCTGACTTTCTATTTCTTTTTGCTGCAAACTCTGATAGTAATCATAAAGCCTTGCTCTGAGTATCTTCATTGCCCTGTCTCTGTTTGCATGCTGCGACCTTTCGTCCTGGCAGGTTACAACAATTCCTGTTGGCTTATGAACAATTCTAACAGCCGACTCTGTTTTATTTACATGCTGACCTCCAGCACCGCCTGCTCTGAAGGTATCTATCTCAAGGTCCTCTTCTCTTATTTCTACCTCAACATCCTCAACTTCTGGCAACACTGCAACAGTTGCTGTTGATGTATGAATTCTTCCACCTGACTCTGTCACAGGTACTCTTTGAACTCTGTGAACACCACTTTCATATTTGAGCCTGCTATATGCACCTTTTCCACTTATCATGAAAATTACTTCTTTAAATCCATCCAAGTCACTCTCACTTGTCGACATTACTTCAACTTTCCAGTTTTTCCTTTCTGCATATCTTGAATACATCCTGAAAAGCTCTGCTGCAAAAAGTGCTGCTTCCTCGCCACCTGCACCTGCTCTTATCTCCATTATAACATTTTTTTCGTCGTTAGGGTCCTTTGGCAAAAGTAAAATCTTGAGATCTCTTTCAACAACCTCTTTCTGTTCTTTTGCCCGATTTAGCTCTTCTTTTACAAGTTTTTCGAAGTCCTCGTCAAGGTCTGTATCTAAAAGCTCTTCAGCCTCTTTGATAGTATTCAAAATTTTTTTGTATTCTCTGAATTTTTCTACAATTGGTTGAAGATTGCTGTGTTCTTTCATGAGTTTTTGCCATTCCTGAGTCTGGCTTATTATCTCAGGGTCTGCAATCTTTTTCTCAAGTTCTAAATATTTTTCCTCAATTACTTGAAGCTTCTCTATCATTCAATCACCCCATCCAATATATTTTTACCCATTTATTGCAAAGATACATCTTTCAATATTATTCAAATCCTTTCTTGACTTTATATTCTCATAACCGTTTTGCTCTAAAATTCTCTTGACTTTTTCAGCTTGAGAAAATCCTACTTCAAAAATAATATAACCACCATCTTTGAGATATAGCTTTGCTTTGTTTGCAATTTCTTTGAAAAACCAAAGCCCATCCTCTTTTGAAAACAGAGCTATATGCGGCTCTTTTAAAACTTGCTTCTCAAGTTTGAACCTTTCACTTTCAGAGATATAAGGTGGATTGCTAAGTATGGCATCAAATCTAAGATTTTTGGGAATATTTTCAAATAAGTTGCTTCTTACAAATGAAATCCTATTTTCTACACCATTCAATTTTGCATTCTTCCTCGCAACCTCAAGTGCTCTTTCTGAAATATCAACAGCTAAAACTTTGCAATCTAAAAATTTGCAAAGAGCCACTGCAATACAGCCACTACCTGTGCCAATATCTAAAAAGTATAGATTCTTCCTATCTTTAAAGATTTCTATAGCAACCTCTACCAAAACCTCTGTGTCAAATCGTGGAATCAAAACATTCTCATCAACATAAAACTCAAGACCCATATAGAAAGCCTTATTCGTACAATATTGAAGAGGATAGTCTTGTAAATATTTGGAAATAGCATTTACAATCTTTTCGTATTTGTCTTGTTCTATAGGTAAATCTTTATTTAAAATAACCTCTGTTTTATCAATATTAAGTATATGTGAAACCATCATAAGAGCAATCTTCTTACAGTCTTCTCCTTTATTTTCACAATAATCTTTAAGCATTGAAGCAGCTTCATTCAAAACATCGCCAATGGTCTTTAGCCTACCACTCATCAAGCTTTCTGTCCTCCGGCAATACCTCTTTTAATGCCTCAATTGCAACTTCTATCTGCTTTTCATCAGGCTCTTTTGTTGTAATGTTCTGAAGCCAAAGTCCAGGATATGAAATTATCCTTGCTAAAGTACTTTCACTTTTTCCAGCCCATCTTATTATCTCATATGATATACCAACAATTACTGGAAGAAGTAAAAGCCGTATTAGAGTCCTCATAACAACAGATTGCCAACCGGAGATAGTAAAAATGATTATACTGATAATTATCACAATGAACAAAAAGCTTGTTCCGCATCGCGGATGGTGTGTAGAATATTTTTTTATGCTTTGAATGCTTAACTCTTCACCATTCTCATAGGCAAAGATTGTTTTGTGTTCTGCCCCATGATACTCAAAAACCCTTTTTATTTCTTTCATTTGGGAGGCAAATAAAAGATAAAGAACAAAAATTATTACTCTTACTATTCCCTCTATTATGTTTTTCCAAAAACTACTAAGACTAAAACCTTTGAATACTTCAACAGACCAAGTAGGAATATAAAAAAATAAAAGTATTCCGAGAATCATGGATACAACTACAGAAAAATAAATAGCTATATCGGTAATACCAAGCTTCTGAAAAAACTTTTTTTCAAAAAGTTTGTCCACAAAATCTTTTTGTTTTTCTTTTTCTTCATCTGGCAACTCTTCTAATGCAATGTCAGCAGATTTCATCAAAGCTTTTGTCCCAAGAATCATCTGCTCAAATAAGATAAATACTCCTCTTATAAATGGAATCTTTTTTAGCTTGTTAGTATCGTCTATGGCTAAATCCTTTACCTCTTTGTAAAGATCACCATTTGGTTTTCTTATGACAATAGAAATTTTTTTAGGTCCTTTCATCATTATACCTTCTATGAGAGCCATTCCGCCGATAGTAGTTTTTTTCATACTCATCTTCCTATCTTTGTATTTTGTAAAATAAAAAGGATTAGCACAGGCTAATCCTCTCGAGAAGTAACACTTTCTTTCTATTTCTGTTCAAGCCCATATTTCTTCATAAATCTTTCTACTCTACCTGTTGTATCAACAAACTTTTGTTTACCTGTAAAGAATGGATGGCACTTTGAACAAATTTCTACATGGATTTCTTTTTTAGTAGAACCAGTTACAAATGTCTCACCGCATGCACATCTGACAACTGCATCGTGATAATATGGTGGATGGATGCCTTCTTTCATCACTTTCACCTCCTACAAGATTTATACAAATTTTTGTTATTTTCTAAAATCATAACTTTCCCATACTCATAAAGGTGCAAAAATATTTTACAACAGCTACTCTCTTTTTACAAGAGTTTTTTCAAAACCAGATTGAACGATTAATCCTCTTTTACTAAGAAACATAGAATAAAAAATCCCAACACCATGCAGCTAAACGATATTATAAATAAAAGATTTTTGCCAAGTATATCAATTATACTACCTGCAATTATTGAATTAAACGCAAAAAATGGTCCCATTAGAAAATTTCTAAGACCGATATAAGATGGTTGTTTTAATGGTTCCTTGCAAAGTTTTGCCGCCATATTACTTTCGTTTACATTTCTTGCACTTTGAGCAATCCCAAACAGGGCAACAGAAAGATAATACATTTCTACAGAGCTCATAAGGTATGTAAAATATATTGCAGGCAAAAATATCAGAGCAGAAATTAAAAGGGTACTTTTAAACCCGTATTTTGAACCAATTAATCCCCAGAGCATATATCCTACTGTTTGAGAAAAAAGCAATATTGTGGTTGCTACTGCAACATGTTGTGTTGAAATGCTCAGGCTATTTTTTGCAAATATAGTTTGAAAACCAAATGGCATCTTACCCAGTGCGCCAATAAATAAAACTGAAAGAAGATAATATGTAAAATTTCTATCTTCTTTCAGTATCAAAAACATGCTCCTAAAATAATGCTTATTGTCAATCTTCTTTTTTGGTTTCTTGATAGGAATCTCTTTCATCATAGAAGCTATGTACAATGAAAGCATCATTATTAAAAACGAAATTAAAAATAAAAGACCATAGTTATAAGGAAAGTGCAAAAGCCTCAATATTCTTCCCATCAAAAAGGCTCCAAATGTCTCACACAGTCCCCCTATCGATGACCTTATCCCAAAAAACTTGCTCCTTTGTCTTTCAGGAACAAGCTTTAGTATAAGATTGAACCACGTTATATTGGCAAATGAAGCAAAAAAACCTTGAAGACTAAAAATTATGTAAAAAAGAATGATAAATAAAAGTTCATTTTTAGCAGCAAATAAAAATACATTAATAGCAAGCAAAAACCACATAAGCCTCATAAGCAAAGCAACCTTTATAAAATATTCTTTATATGTTTCAAGCATTTCAAGTTTTTTAGCAACAAGTATCTGCGGAGAGTTTGACAAAAGTACATTCAAAGTTGTCAAAAGTCCAATCAAAGTATTTGAGTGGACATAGTTTGAAATAAAATAAACTATCACAGTAGAAACTGGAAGCATACCACTTCCAATTGCAAATACCGCTCCATCTGCAATTGAAATGATAGAATTTTTCTTTAAATTTTTATAGGCAAAGACTTCGAGTTTTTTAAGTTCTCGTTCTTGGTCTTCAGATGTCACTTCAAACTCATCTCCTTAATAGAATCCTCTATGCCTTAAAAATACAATTTGGATATTTCTTGACTTTTTCTAATTAATCTCAAGCAATGAGCAAACAATAAAATCTCATACACGCCAACTATGACCAGCGCTCCATAGACATTTAGCATGAGCACAAAATCATAAAATCCATGCAAAAGCATAGGAATAACAAGAGAAGCCTTAAAATACCGGTAACTTCTGCTCTCGGGGGCAAACTTTGCAAAGCCCAAATAATATCCCATTACGATTCCAAACATAGCATGTGCAGGTACTGCCATCACACCTCTTAGAACAAGAACTGAAACTGCAGCGTCGGGGGATGCCTGAAAAGCTTGATACACATACCCTACATTCTCTATTGCAGCAAATCCAACAGCAGAGAATACACAGTAAACTATGCCATCAAATGGTTGATTGAAATGAGGACTGTCAAAAGCCACCCTTAGCACCACAAGTCTTTTAAAGTATTCTTCTGTAAGGCCTGCAACAATAAACGCTTCAAATACAATGAATGAAAGCCTGCTTGAAGCAGAAATGCTGCCATATGCCATTAAAAAATATTCAATTGGAACAACAATAGAACTAATAAGTATCCCCCATACAAAGGTTTTCAAAAGAAGATGAAGAGGTTCTTTTTCAAACTTGTCTCTAAAATAGATATAAAGAGCTATGAACAAAGAAGGAGCTATGCTTAAAATAATCAGTTTGTAAAGTGTCACAACAATTTACCTCCATTTGTTCATTTGAGTTTATTTATTGATGTTCCTAATGTAGTGAAATAAAAAAAGCTGAGCGTATCCTGCAAGTTCACCAAACGAATTTATAAACTGCCTCAGCTGTTTTGTATTTTCAATTCCATAAAATTCTCTCAAGGCACGTTTCACCCACACATCCACAGGGAACACATCATACTTTTGCAGCGAGTAAAGTAATATACAATTAGCAACCTTGTCTCCTATTCCTTTTACCGTTTTTAAAATCTTCCTTGCTTCTTCAGAACTCAAAGTCTCAAGACTTTCAAAGTCTATTTTGCCTTCATCTAATTTAGCAATTGCATCTTTTATATACTCTGCTCTATAACCCAACCCCAAGCGTTTTAATTCTTCTGTTGAGATCTTTTTTAAATCCTCAATTTCTGGAAATGTCCAAGAATAAAATCCTTTATATTCTATCTTTTCCCCATAACTCTGGCAAAATCTTTCAATTAGAAGTTGAATTCTTTTTATGTTGTTATTCTGGGATATAATAAAAGAAATCATACATTCAAAAGGCTCCTGATTTAAAAGTCTCATCCCTCTGTACTTTTCAACTGCCTTTTTCAAAATCTCATCATGCTCAGAAAGTTCTTTCAAAATCAATTCATAGTCTTTATCCAAGTCAAAATACCAATAAAAAAACTTTTTAAATTCTTCAGGTAAACAGTTGTATATGTCAAAAGTATTTCTGTCCTGCGGATATATTAAAATTATCTTTCTATTTACAACTCCTATGTATCCACTATTTACCTTTTTCCATCTAAAACACTGTCCGTTAAAAAATGTTGCGTCAAAATCAATCTCTACTCCACTTATGCGAAGAAAATCAGTATACTCTTTTATGTTCAATAAAATTCATTCCTTTCCAATTATTTATGTGGTAAAACAAAAAGAGCCAATTTCTTCTTGGCTCTATTTTTAATTATAAGAATACAGCATTTTTTACGCTTTATCAACATTTTTTTGATAATTCATAATTCCCTTTGCAATTGCTAAAGCGATTTGAGTTTGGTAATTTTGATTATTTAACATCTTTTCTTCTTCAGGATTACTCAAAAAACCGCACTCTATTAAGATTGCAGGCATTTTGGTAACTCTTAACACATAAAAATTTGCAAACTTGACTCCACGATTTATCGTTTCAATTGCCTCAACTATACTTTTTTGTACCTCCACGGCCAGTAAAAATCCTTTCTGACTGGTTTTATAATAAAAAGTTTCTATACCTCTTGCAGAGTCATTTTTGCTGCTGTTACAGTGAATACTTACAAAGATATCTACCAAATTTGTATTTGCTATGTCACATCTTGCTTTTAAGTCTTCTTTTACACTTTTTTCTCCCCACGGCAAAATATCAGAATCTCTTGTCAAAATCACTTTGGTATTTGTGCCATCTTCCAATATAAATTTCAATTTCTTAGCAATTGCAAGTGTTATATCTTTTTCTCTGGTGTTGTTCTTTCCTATTGCACCTGGGTCTTTTCCTCCATGACCAGGATCTATACATACCTTCATCATTTTCACCTCCTTAAATCAGTGTATTCCAAATTCCTCATATTTGTGAAATTCAAAAAAACGCCCAGAAATAAAAAAGTAGCTGCTATTTTGGATAAAATAGCAGCTACTTTCTCTAAAATATCAATTAGATTTTCTCAAATCTCAATTTTTTTATTGTCTTCTATTTTCATCTCAAATTTTGTAATATCTTTCTTATGAATTCTTCATTTGACTTTGTCTGGGAAAGCATGCTTATAATTCTTTCTGTAGTTTCAGCTGTTCCAAAATTAGAAAGTGCTCTTCTGATTGCATCAACAGCTGCTTTTTCTTCTTCAGACAGCAAAAGCTCCTCTCTTCTTGTCCCTGACTTGTTTATATCAATGGCAGGGAATATTCGTTTTTCAGAAAGTTTTCTGTCAAGGTGCAGCTCCATGTTGCCAGTGCCCTTGAACTCTTCAAATATAACATCGTCCATTCGTGACCCTGTTTCAATCAATGCTGTTGCAAGAATGGTAAGGCTACCACCCTCTTTAAGGTTTCTTGCAGCGCCAAAAAACTTTTTAGGTTTGTGAAGAGCATTCGGGTCAAGACCACCAGAGAGTGTTCTGCCAGATGGTGGTTCAACCAAGTTATAAGCACGTGCAAGCCTTGTCAAGCTATCTAACAATATGACAACGTCTTTTTTACACTCAACAAGTCTCATAGCCCTTTCTAAAACCATTTCAGCAACCTTGATGTGATGTTCAGGCGTTTCGTCAAATGTTGAGTAATGTATCTCTGCTTTGATTGAGTCCTGCATATCAGTGACCTCTTCAGGTCTTTCATCGATGAGCAGTACAATCAAATGCAAATCATCATAGTTTGTGAGAATACTATTTGCTATTTTCTTTAATAGTGTAGTTTTACCTGCTTTTGGTGGTGCTACAATTAATCCTCTCTGGCCTCTTCCAATTGGCGCAATAAGGTCTATCAGTCTCACCGCTAAATCCTTAGGCTCATTTTTATTTTCCAAAATTATTCTTTTGTTTGGGAAAATAGGGGTAAGGTCTTCAAAAGGAGTGCGTTTTGCAACTTCCTCTGGTTTCATATCGTTGACGCTCTGAACATACAAAAGTCCTGCAAACTTCTCATTTTCTTTTGGAAGTCTAATGGGACCTCTAATTTTATCACCAGTTTTGAGATTGAATTTTCTGATTTGAGATGGCGAAACATATATGTCGTTTGGGCCAGGAACAAACGAATCGTCGCGTAAAAAACCGTAACCGCCACCGCCACCAGGTTCATAAATTATTTCCAAAACTCCTTCTCCTATGCCGCCTATCTCCACTTTACCTTCAAGTTCTTTTAATTCTGGTGGAATTTCTATCTGCATCTTATCCTCTCTTTTTTCTTCTTTTTTAGGTTTTAACTCTATTACCTTACTCTCTTCTTTGTTCTCCTCATTCAAACTAACATCTACAGGCTTTTCAGTTTTTTCTTCTTCTTTTTGTGTGCTATGCGACAAAGTTTGCTCTTTTATGGTATCTTCTTCTTTATTTTCTATTTTATTCAGTCTTGCCTCTTGCTTTTCCTCAGTCTTTTCAAGCTTTGATTCTTGCTCCTCGCTCTTTAATTCAAAAGTCCGCTGGACTTCTGCAGTTTCTGATTTCTTCTTTCTTCCTCTTCTACCTTTTTCTTTTTTACCTATGCCTTCAAGAACTGTCGCATCTTCTTCTGAACTTCCAAGAAAATTTTTAATAGCTTCCATCAACTCACCTTTTTTGAGCAAAGAATATTTTTGAATACCCAGACTTTTTGCTATTTCCCTAAGTTCAATAATAGACTTTCCTTTTAAAAACTCTTCAAGTGACCCAGGCACTCTTTTCCCTCCTTGTACACTAATTTCTCATTTCTTGCACTTTATATTCTATTAACTTCTGTCTGGGGAAGTTAATTGCAAGAGATGACGTTTAACCTGACACCTTTTATTTTAAAAGTCCAACACTGCTTTGTCAATAGTGACATTGTTGAGTAAAGACAATGTTGCTATTTACAATGATCAGAACAAGAAAATAAAAAATCAGAGTTAGGCACCAAAATTTTGCCTAACTCTGTTCTTGACCCTTTACATACTTAACATAGACAAAATCCTTGATGTAAGCTCATCACCATTCAGATACAGCCGCGCAACCTTTTGTTCCATTGCCTTTTTGGCAACTGCTAAAGCCACCTCAAAGGCTACTTTCTTGTCAAAAGGCTTTGGAATTACATAATCTTCTGAAAGTTCTTCCTCTGCAACCTTAGCTATAGCCTCTGCAGCTGCTATCTTCATCTCATCTGTTATCCTTGTTGCCATGACATCAAGCGCTCCTCTAAAAATACCTGGAAATGCCAGCACGTTATTGACCTGGTTATTAAAATCAGACCTTCCTGTGCAAACAATCCTTGCTCCTGCCCTTTTTGCAATATCAGGCATAATCTCTGGTATCGGATTTGCCATTGCCATCACGATTGCATTGCTTGACATTTTTCGAACATCTTCTTCATTTACTACATTTGCAACAGAAAGACCAATAAATACGTCAGCCTCTTTAATTGCACTACGCAGCGAACCCTTGATTTTATCTTTATTTGTAACTTTTGCTATTTCTTCTTTATACCTATTCATATCTTCTTCTCTTCCTTCGTATATAGTCCCGCATTTATCACAAACAATAATATTCTTTGCTCCATATTTCAACAAAAGTTTTGTAGTGGCAATTCCAGCAGCACCAGCACCGTTTATAACTATTTTCACCTCTGAAATTTTTTTCTCAACAATTTTAAGAGAATTTATCAAAGCTGCTAACACCACCACAGCAGTTCCATGCTGATCATCATGAAACACAGGGATATCAAGATTTTCTATAAGTCTTTCTTCAATTTCAAAGCATGCCGGTGCACCTATATCTTCTAAGTTTATCCCTCCAAAAGATGTTTCAATAAGCTTTACCGTCTTCACAATCTCATCAACATCCTTTGAAGCTATGCATATGGGGAATGCATCAACTCCGCCAAACTGTTTAAATAAAATTGCCTTGCCTTCCATAACAGGCAAAGATGCATCTACACCAATATCTCCCAGCCCTAAAACAGCTGTACCATTTGTTACTACTGCAACCCAGTTGGATTTAGATGTATACTCATACACAAGAGATTTATCTTTTGCTATCTCTCTGCAAGGTTCTGCAACACCAGGTGTATAGTATATACTGAGGTCGTGCTGATTATCTACACTAACTTTGCTTTTAAGGGCAATCTTTCCTCTGTGTTGTCTGTGAAGCTGCAGTGCAAGCGTTTTTACATCCATTTTTTATTTTCTCCTCTCACGCTTTTTTTGTGCGTGCAAATTTCCATTCTTTAGCTTTCAGTCTGTTCTTTCAACTTTTTAATATACTCAGCTATAAACTTTTCTTTTCCCATCTCAGTTGGATAATAGTATCTTTTACCAATAAGCTCATCAGGTAGATACTGTTGAGAAACCCAGTGATTTTTATAGTCATGAGGATACAAGTACCCAATGCCATGTCCGAGCTTTTCTTCTCCATGTGTTGCCATTCTAAGGTGCATAGGAATACTTTTTATACTCACATTTTTGGCATCTTCCAAGGCTTTTTCAATTGCCAAATATGCAGAGTTGCTTTTTGGAGCACATGCAAGATAGATCGTTGCCTCAGACAAAATAATTCTTGCTTCAGGCATTCCCACAAATTCGCATGCCGTTGCTGCAGAAACTGCAATTGTGAGTGCCATCGGGTCTGCCAAGCCAATGTCTTCTGCTGCCAATATTATAAGTCTTCTTGCAATAAACTTTATATCCTCTCCACTGTCAAGCATCTTTGCCAAGTAAAACAGCGCTGCATCCGGGTCAGACCCTCTTACACTTTTTATGAAGGCAGAAATAGTATCATAATGCATATCTCCTGTAGCATCATAAATAGCTGTTTTCCTATTTGAAAGATTTATAACAGATTCCTGTGAAATACAAATTTTGCCGTCATCTTGGGCTGAAGAAGAATATACTACAGCCTCTAAGATGTTCAAAGCAACTCTTGCATCTCCACCAGAGAGCTTTGCTATGAGCTTTTTAGCATTATCATCTATTTGGAGATTCAGCTCACCAAGTCCATTTTCCTTGTCAGTAATTGCTCTTTCAATAATTTTCAATATATCTTCCTCTTTAAGTGGAAAAAGTTCAAATATCAAAGACCTTGACACAAGCGCTTTATTGACTTCATAAAAAGGATTTTCGGTTGTTGCCCCAATTAAGATTATTATTCCTTCTTCCACAGAAGGCAAAAGTGCATCCTGCTGAAGTTTGTTAAACCTGTGTATCTCGTCAATAAAAAGAATGGTCTTTTTACCTGTTTGAGAAAACTCAATTTTGGCCTCTTCTATAATCTTCTTTATATCGTTTACACCTGCAATTGTAGCATTTATGGTTTTGAAAGTCTTGCCTGTAGCATTAGCAATAACATGCGCAATTGTAGTTTTTCCGGTTCCAGGTGGTCCATAGAGAATTATTGAAGTAAGTTTCTCATTTTTAATCAAATTATAAAGAGGTTTGCCCGGGCTCAAAATATGCTCCTGTCCTACAATTTCTTCAAGACGTTTGGGTCTGAGTTTATAAGCAAGGGGAGATTCTTTTTTTAATCTCTTTTCACCAAGATACTGGAAAAAGTCCATTTTAATTCACCTTAAGCTTGTTCATCAAATTCTTTGTATAAAGGATGTTTTTCGCAAAGAGCTCTCACCCTGCTCAAAATATTCTCTTTGGTATCAGAATTTGTCAAAGCATCATAGATGATATCTGCCACTTCAACCATATCCTCTTCTTTAAACCCTCGGGTTGTTACCGCCGGTGTTCCAAGTCTTATCCCACTTGTTACCATTGGACTTTGAGTATCAAAAGGAATTGCGTTTTTGTTACATGTTATATTGTGCTCATCCAATATCTTTTCTGCATCTTTCCCTGTTATTCCTTTATTTCTTAAGTCTACCAGCATCAAATGATTATCTGTACCACCGCTCACAAGCCTGAATCCTTTTTCCATAAGTCTTGTGCTCAGAGCCTTTGCATTTTTCAATATTTGAACCTGGTAATTTTTGAACTCTTCTGTCATCGCCTCTTTGAGAGCAACAGCTTTTGCAGCTATTACATGTTCAAGCGGTCCACCTTGAATACCAGGGAAAATGGTCTTGTCAATCAGTTTTGCATATTTTTCTTTGCAAAGAATAAGACCTCCACGAGGACCTCTAAGCGTTTTATGTGTTGTGGTTGTAACAAAATCGGCATATTCAACAGGTGATGGATGAAGCCCTGCAGCAACAAGCCCAGCAATATGAGCCATATCTACCATCAAATATGCTCCCACTTCATCAGCTATCTCTCTGAACTTTTTAAAGTCAATCACCCTGGGATACGCTGATGCTCCTGCTAAGATAAGTTTTGGTCTGTGCTCCTTTGCAAGTCTTAAAACCTCATCATAATTAATTGTCTCTGTTTCAGGGTCAACCCCATATGAAACAATATTGTAAAGCTTTCCTGAAAAGTTTACAGGACTACCATGAGTCAGATGTCCACCATGCGAAAGATTCATCCCAAGAATGGTATCACCTGGATTCAATACTGCAAAATATACAGCCATGTTCGCCTGTGCACCTGAATGTGGCTGAACATTTGCATGTTCAGCTCCAAACAGCTTTTTAGCTCTTTCAATTGCTATAGATTCAACAACATCAACATATTCGCATCCGCCATAATATCTTTTTCCTGGATATCCTTCTGCATATTTATTTGTCAAAGGTGAACCCATTGCTGCCATTACTGCAATTGATACAAAGTTCTCAGATGCAATAAGCTCAATTTTATTCTGCTGTCTTTTAAGCTCGCTCTTTATTGCTTCAGCTATTTCCAGGTCTGTGTCTTTTACTAAATTGTAAAAGTACATCTTCATCTCCCTTTCCGAATGTTTTGTTGCAAAGAGATTTGAACGTTCATACTTTATGATTATACATCAATTTTTTCTTTGTGTATATTATATTTTAGCCCAATTTTAAAAGTCAATTATTTGAACATATTTGTGCACAAAGTTTAATGTTCACACATAAGCACAAATACTATATAATCTTACTGTGAAAAATCAAGAGGATGGAGGTTATCTTTCAGAAATGATGAACTCAAAGCAGCTTATAGAAATTGCGCTCTTAGCAGGCGAGATAATGCTCACAAACGGTGCTGAAACACACAGAGTAGAAGATACAATGGTTCGGATATGCTCAAAAGGAAAATTAAAGTTTGCTGAAAGTTTTGTAATTCCAACAGTAATTGTTGCAACAGTTGCAGATGAAAACAATAATCTTGTTACTGTCTCAAAAAGAATAAAAAATAGAACAATTGATCTTAATAAAATCTCTCTTGTAAATCAGTTCTCCCGCGATTTTCAAACCCATGAATATACCTATGAACAAGCAATTGAAATCTTAAACAATATCAAAAATAAAAAAGGATATTCTTTTTATTTGCTACCATTTGCGGCAGCACTTGTTTGTTGTTTTTCCACAATTTTGTTTGGAGGAAATTTAAAAGATGCAATCTCGGCATTTTTTGTAGGTTTTGTTACTCAAACCATTTTGAACTTTATGAACTCCAAAAACTTTTCTTATTTTATCTCTTATATCATTGGAGGAACTATAACTGCTTTGATAGCTATCACCACAGTAAACCTCAATATTGGTGTTCATTTAGATAAAATAATCATCGGTTCTGTAATGATAATGACACCAGGTGTTGCAATTACCAATGCAATAAGAGACACTATTGCAGGTGATCTTTTATCCGGGGTTGCAAGAGGAATTGAAGCTTTTTTAATAGCTGTGTTCATTGCAACAGGAGCCGGTATTGCACTCAGTCTTTTTAGATAAATCTCAAAAGGAGGAAAAATGTTGGAAAGAAGTTTAGTTTTTCAATTAATTTCAGCGTTCATTGTAAGTTTTTCTTTTGCCATCCTTACAAATTCTCCAAGTAAAAGTTTGTTATATTGTGGAATAAATGGAATGTGCGGTTGGTTTGTCAATATATTACTGTTACGATTTGGATTTACACAAATATTATCAGTTTTCTTTGCAGCACTTGCTATAAATGTACTGTCAGAAATATTTGCAAGATTTCTGAAAAATCCTGTACCAATTTTTCTTATCCCGGGATTGATACCACTTGTGCCAGGAGCTGGCATGTATAATACAATGACAGCACTTCTCAAAAGCCAGTTTGAAATTGCTATCAAAACAGGTATGCAAACCCTGCTGATTGCAGGATCAATTGCAGTGGCAATAATGCTTGTAACATCATTTAATTGGGTATTCTCAGCCCTTAACAAAAAAGTGGAGTTAAAATAAAAGAAAGCATAAGCCACTTGCAAATGGTTTATGCTTTCTTTTATTTTGCTTTTCTTGAATATGTGACATTCAGTGCTTCTTTTCGTGAAAGTGAAAGTCTGCCAAGCTTGTCAATCCCTATTACCTTTACAAGCACCAAATCTCCAACTTTTACAACCTCGTCTACAGACTTTAATCTTTTTTCATCTAACTGAGATATATGGACAAGTCCTTCCTTGCCAGGATATATTTCAACAAATGCTCCATAAGATGCAGTTCTTGTAACTTTTCCAAGGAAAAACTGCCCAACCTCAATCTCACGTCCAATTCCCTCAATCATGCTTATTGCTCTGTTACCAGAAATATCATCAGGTGCCGCAACAAATATTCTCCCATCAGGTTCTATATCAATTTTTACGTTTGTCTCTGCGATGATTTTATTTATCATCTTTCCACCTGGTCCAATTATGTCTCGAATCTTTTCAGGATCAACTGTAGTTTTGAATATCTTTGGAGCATAAGGGGAAAGCTCGCTTCTTGGCTTGTCAATTACAGTTTGCATAAAATCTAAAATTTTAAGTCTTGCTTCTTTTGCCTGATAGAGTGCCTTTTCGATAATTTCCCTTGTAAGTCCATGGATTTTTATGTCAAGTTGAATTGCAGTAATACCTTCTCTGGTCCCTGCCACCTTAAAGTCCATATCTCCAAAGAAGTCTTCTATACCTTGAATGTCAGTAAGTAAAATAAAACTCCCGTCCTCTTTTGTAATAAGACCAATAGAAATTCCTGCAACAGGCGCTTTAATTGGCACACCAGCATCCATAAGAGCAAGGGTGCTACCACATACACTTGCCTGTGATGTCGAACCGTTAGATGTCAAAACCTCAGATACAAGTCGAATTGTATAAGGAAATTCATCCTCTGAAGGAATAACAGGTTCAAGTGCCCTTTCAGCTAATGCACCATGTCCAATCTCTCTTCTTCCTGGACCTCTTATAGGTTTTGATTCACCTGTAGAGAATGGTGGGAAATTATAATGATGCATATACCTTTTTGCCTCTTCTTCTTCAAGACCGTCTAAAAATTGCATCTCACCTTTCGTCCCAAGAGTAGCAACTGTCAAAACTTGAGTGTAACCTCTTTTGAAGAGAGCAGAGCCATGAGTTCTTGGCAAAATACCAACCTCAGCATACAGCGGTCTTATTTCGTTAAACTTTCTGCCATCAGGTCGTTTCCCTTCATCTGCAATCATTTTTCTGACAATCTCTTTTTCAAGGTTATAAAGCGCATCATCCACAAGTAAAAGAGTTTCTTCTGTTTCACCTTCGAAAGCTTTGAACACTTCTTCTTTAAGCTCATCAAGTTTCTTATCCCTTTCAACCTTGTCAGGTATCTGCACATACTGATAAACCTTGTCATATGCAATCTCACGTACTTTTTGTTTTATCTCCTCTGGCACAATCCTCTTTTGATACTCCATTTTCGGTTTACCAACTTCTTTTACTATTTCCTCAATAAACTCAACTATCTTTTTGATCTCTTCTTGTGCTGTCATGATAGCCTCAATCATAATGTCCTCAGGAACTTCTTTCGCACCAGCTTCTATCATCATCACTCTGTCTTTTGTCCCTGACACAACAAGATGAAGCTTGCTCACTTCTCTTTCTTTAGCCGTAGGGTTTATGATAATCTTTCCATCCACATACCCAACAAGCACAGAACCAGTTGGCCCTTCAAATGGTATATCAGAGATTGACAGTGCAACAGATGAACCAAGCATTGCAAGAACATCCGGTGGATTGTCAGGGTCAACCGACAGTACTGTGGCTATAACAGAGACATCATGATAAAAATCTTTTGGGAAAAGCGGTCTTATAGGTCTGTCTATCAGCCTTGCAGAAAGAATTGCCTTTTCTGACGGTTTGCCTTCTCTCTTTATAAATCCGCCCGGAATTTTCCCAACCGAGTACAACCTTTCCTCATAGTCAACTGTAAGCGGGAAAAAGTTTATACCTTCTCTGGGCTTTTCAGAAGCACATGCAGTAACAAGCACAGCTGTGTCACCATATCTTGCAAGCACAGCCCCATTTGCCAAAAGAGCATATTTCCCAATCTCAAAACTGAGCTCTCTTCCCGCAAGTTCCATTTTGTAAATTTTACTCTCCAATCCTTACCACCTCTTTCTAAAATAATGGAGCGGAATAATACCGCTCCACTTTTCTGTCATTTATTTTCTCAGTCCTAGTTTTTCTATAAGCTCACGATATCTGTTGATGTCATACTCCTTAAGGTAATTAAGAAGTTTTCTTCTCTGCCCTACCATCTTTAAAAGACCTCTTCTTGAATGGAAATCCTTTTTGTGAATCTGAAGGTGTTCGTTGAGTCTGTTAATTCTTTCAGTTAAAAGTGCAATCTGGACCTCTGGCGAACCCGTATCAGATTCATGAAGCTGATACTTTTTGATGATTTCTTCTTTCTGCTGTTTTGTGAGCATCTTTTTACACCTCCCTTTCCTCTAAAAATGCCTGAATCTTTGTCAAAGGCTGGGAGCATCCTCTGACAATGACTCAGGTTAGCACATAGCATATTGTAGCAAAAATCTTTGCTTATGTCTATATACTTGCTTTGCAAAATAAAGTTTTTACATATTCAACATCTTGTGCTATTTGGTTTTTAAGTTCATCTATATTTGAAAATTTTTTCTCTTCACGCACAAAATCGATAAATTCTATTTTAACTCGTTTGCCATACATGTTCTTATCAATACCCAATATGTGTGTCTCTATTTTTATATTCTCTGATGCTGAAACAGTGGGATTTGTCCCTACATTAGTTATGGAAAGATACCTTTTATCGTCAATAATCGTATTTGTAATATATACACCTTTCCTTGGTACAATCTTTTCTTTATCAAATTTTATATTAATGGTTGGAAATCCCATCTTTTTCCCCAGCCTGTTACCTCTTTTAACAGTACCATTAATAAAAAAGTTAAAGCCAAGCATGTAATTTGCAAGTTTTATGTTCCCCTCAAGTATTAACCTTCGAATTAGCGTACTGCTCACAATGTGCTTTTGGTACATCACCGGATCAATTACTATACATTCACGACCAAACTGGTGAAGTTTTTCACACAGATATTTACTATTACCCTCTGCCATGTATCCGAACGTAAAGTCATACCCTACAACTACCACTGATACATTTAACTTATCAATTAGAATTTCCTCAATAAACCTATCTTTATCCATCTGCATTATCTTTTTATTAAATTCTATAAAATACACATCATCTATGCCATAATTTCTGAAAAATTCTAATCTTTCCTCATTTGTAAGTATATACTTTGTATTAAAACCAAGAAGGTTGTCAGGATGATTTTTAAAAGTAAAAACAACTTTTTTTCTACCACTGGCATTTGCATCTAAAACCTCAAACAGCTTTTTATGCCCTATATGAAAGCCGTCAAAAAAACCAAGCGCAACAGCCGGGGTATCTCCCCTTTTCGCCACAATTTCATAAACATTCATCTGTAGTTTCCACCTTTAAAATATATTTGAATACATTCTTTTCTCTTTTGTAGATAAAGATAGCCTCATCAACACAAATTTTATAAAAGTCTGCAAATGCAGTGTCTATATCTATAATATCTTCTATGTCCTGGTTTACGAGTGGATTCCCATTTAAAATCTTCTTATATGTTTTTCTACCTACTTTTATCTCATTTTTAAATAACCTACATACAGGAATTATACTTTCTGCCCTGATATCGCTCAAAGTAACTGCACCTTTCAAATCAAAAAAACCGCTTCTTATCCTTCTTAGCTCAGAAAGCAGACCTACCGTCGAAAGATTTTCTGCGATTTTTTCTGCCAAACTTCTTATATACGTTCCATGGCTGCATCTAACTTTAAATTTAAGATACGGATAGGAAAAGTTGAGTATCTCTATATTATATATGATACTCTTCACCTTTGGAATTTCAATATTTATTCCTTTTCGTGCATACTCGTAGAGTTTTCTGCCATTGAGCTTTTTGGCAGAAAAAATTGGAACATTAAGTTCGATTTCTCCTTTTAAAATTTTAAAGCATTCTTCTATCTCTTTTTGTTCAACAATTATCATATTCTTTTCTTTGATTTTACCAGTTATATCAAGCGTGTCGGTTCTTATGCCAAACTGCATTGTTGCTATATATGTTTTTTCCTGACTGGTAAAGAAAGAAGAAAGCTTTGTAGCCTCCCCAATCAAAATGACCAAAAGTCCTGTTGCAAATGGGTCAAGCGTTCCTGCATGCCCAGCTTTCACGTTGAACACTTTTCTGACAAATTCAACAACATCATGCGAGGTAATTCCCACCGGCTTGTCAACAAGCAAAACTCCATTCATCTCAGATCACTTTTCAATCTTTTTATCAGGTTTTCCTTTAAAGCATCTAAAGAAAAATTTCTACTTGTAAACCCAGCTGCCCTGACATGCCCACCTCCGCCAAATTCCTTGGCAACCTGGGCACAATCAATATAGTATTTTGACCTCAGGCTTACTTTTATTTTGTCTTCTTCTTCAATAAATATTGCAGCTACTTCAACATCTTCGATGTTCCTTGCAAAATTTATGAGATTTTCTGTCTCATCTCGTGAGGCACCATTTTTAATTAGCATCTCTCTTGTTACTGTTAAAAAGGCAATCTTGTTTCCCTCCAAAAGTTCTAACGTCTGTAAAACATCTCTCAAAAGATTGAACTTTGAAAGGCTCATCTCATCAAACACCTTGTTGACAATATATACAAAATCAATTCCAGTATTTATCAAATCGCCTGCAATCTGATGGGTTATTGAAGTAGTATTTGAATATTTAAATCCTCCTGTGTCAGTAAAAATACTTGTGTAAAGACAAGTTGCAATTTCCTTGTCATTGTCAATGCCCATTAGTTTGACAATCTGGTATATAATCTCACCTGTTGCAGCAGAGGAAGAATTTATATAAAACAAATCGCCTATTCCTTCACTTGTAATATGATGGTCTATGTTTATTAGCTTTGAATAACAATTTTCAATGTTTTCAATCCCTGTCCTCTTAAGTTCGCCTGTATCAAGAAGAACAAGAACATCAAATTTTTCGTCAATTCTGTCTACCACTTCTATTTTTTCTGCTGCAGGCAAAAACCTCAAATTCTTTGGAACATTATTTTTCAAAAACATTCTTACATTTTTACCTTTTTTCTTAAGTGCAAGATAAAGCGCAAGCATAGAACCGATGCAGTCCCCATCAGGATTCTCGTGCGAAACAATAGCAATAGAATCTGATTTCAAAAGCTGCTGAATAATTTTATTTTCTATCAATTTTCTTCTTCACCTTCACTTTCCTCAATATTTTCATCTTCTTTTGAAATATTCAGCTGATTCAAAATCTGGGAAATTCGTGCTCCATACTCAATCGAGTCGTCCAGCTCAAATGTTATTTCTGGAGTAAATCTAAGGCTTATTCTCTTTGATATTTCTCTTTTGATAAAAGGTTTTGCATTTTCTAATGCTTTCATTGTACTTTCAACCTTTTCTTTATCTTTGTCAAATATGCTAACATAAACCTTTGCATGTCTCAAATCCTTGCTCATATTCACCTTTACAACGCTTATAAGCTCTGCACAAAGGCGAGGATCTTTGAGCTCATGTTGAATTATATCACTCAATTCCTTTTTTATTTCCTCAGAGACTCTATCTGACCTCTCAAACTGCATACTATCCCCTCACCTTTTTTAATTTAATTTTCAACTTGCTGCATCTCATATGCTTCCACAATATCTCCTTCTTTTATATCGTTAAACTTCTCAAATGTCATACCACACTCATATCCAGCTGCAACTTCTCTAACATCATCTTTAAAACGCTTGAGCGACGCAAGTTTCCCTTCATATACAACAACACCGTCACGAATAATTCGCGCATTTGCTGTCCTTGTTATTTTGCCATCTAAAACATAACATCCTGCAATTGTACCAACTGCAGATGATTTGAATATTTGCCTTATTTCTGCATGTCCTATTACCACTTCTTTATAAACAGGTTCAAGCAACCCTTTCATAGCAGCTTCAATATCATTTATGACATCATAGATGATTCTGTACATCCTCACATCAACCTTTTCTTTTTCAGCAAGTGAAATTGCACCAACCTCTGGTCTGACATTAAATCCTATTATTATAGCATCTGATGCAGAAGCCAAAGTAACATCAGATTCAGTAATTGCACCAACTGCAGCATGTATGACCTTGACAGTAACCTTGTCGTTTGAAAGTCTTTCAACAGCAGATTTTAACGCTTCCACCGACCCTTGAACATCAGCTTTTATTATAACCCTTAGTTCTTTCAACTGACCTTTTTGAATTCTTTCAAAAAGCTCATCAAGAGATATCTTTGTACTTTGCATCTTCTCTTCCTTGAGCTTTTCCTGTCTAATCTGGGCAACTGTTTTTGCTGTCTTTTCATCTTTTACACACACAAGCTCGTCACCTGCAACAGGCACATCTTCAAGCCCCAAAATTTCAACAGGCATGGAAGGTCCTGCTTCCTTTATTCTCTGACCCTTGTCATCCATCATTGCTCTAACTTTGCCCCATGTGTTTCCAACAACAACATAATCCCCTACTTTTAGTGTTCCTTTTTGAATCAAAACTGTTGCAACAGGTCCTCTCCCTTTATCAAGTTTTGCTTCAATTACCCTGCCGCGAGCAGGTCTGTTTGGATTTGCTTTGAGCTCCATAAGGTCTGCAACAAGCAAAATCATTTCAAGCAGATGGTCAATACCTATTTTTTTCTTTGCAGAAACATTTACAAAAACTGTATCTCCGCCCCACTCCTCTGGAATAAGTCCATATTCTGATAGTTGCTGCTTAACCCTTTCTGGATTTGCTTCTGGCTTATCGATTTTGTTGATTGCAACTATGATGGTAACATTTGCTGCTTTCGCGTGGTTGATAGCCTCTACCGTCTGTGGCATAACACCATCATCAGCAGCAACAACAAGTACTGCTATATCAGTAACCTGAGCGCCTCTTGCTCTCATCGCAGTAAACGCTTCATGTCCAGGGGTGTCTAAAAAAGTTATCTTTCTACCATTTATCTCAACAACAGATGCACCTATATGCTGTGTAATTCCACCCGCTTCTTTTTCAGTTACGTTAGTTTTTCTTATAGCATCAAGTAAAGATGTCTTTCCATGGTCAACATGACCCATCACAACAACAACAGGTGGTCTTGGTACAAGGCTTTCTGGTGGATCTTCCTGGTCTTCCAAAAGAATCTCTTCCTCAGTTTTTATAATCTCCCTTTCAACTTTAAATCCATAATCTTCTGCTATTAAAGATGCAACATCAAAGTCTATTTCCTGATTGATATTTGCCATTATGCCAAGCATTATTAGCTTTTTAATAATCTCTGCTGCAGGTTTTCCTATCAAATTTGCAAATTCCCCAACTACAATCTTATCTGGAATCTTTATTATTTCCTCTTTCTTCTCCTCTTGAGAAATCTTTGTCTGGAGTTTCAAAACCTCTTTTTGCTCTTTCGATTTCTTCTTTAATTTCTCTTTTCTACCGCGTCTGATATGCTTTTCTTCCAAGTATTCTTCTTCTAAAAGGGTATCTTCTACTTCTCTGTCAACTTTTTCGAGCTCTTCTCTGTCCAATAGTACATCATGATGTTCTTCCTCAACAGTAAAAACTTTTTTTCTGTGTTTTGGAGCTTTTTCTTGTTTTTGTTTTGCTTGAGCCTTATCCTGAAACTTCTTCTCTATTTTCTGCTCCTTTGCAACCTCGTACTTTGGTTTTGAAATTTGTTTTTTCTCTACTTCTTGCTGAAGAACAACATCTGTAATTTTTCTACCACCTTCATCAGTTTCTCTTTTTACACCCTCGACCTTAGCAATTGGCTGCTTTACTGGCTTTTGCTGTTTTCCTTGTTCTTTCTCTTCTACCTTTCTTTCACGACGAGGTTTTTCATCAAATCTTTTTGGTTTTCGGTCTTCCGGTTTTTGCTTTTTCTCCTGCACTTGAGGTTCTTTTGAAATACGTCTTCTTTCTGCTTGCTGTTTGTCCTTTTCTTGTAAAATATATTCCAGCACAAGATTTATATCATTTTCTTCAAGAGCACTCATATGATTCTTATGCTCAATATTCAACTTGTTAAGTACATCCATCAAATCTTTATTTTGCATGTCCAATAACTTCGCAAATTCATATATTCTAAGCTTATTAGACATTCCCGCACCTCCGCATAAAAGCTTTTTATTGCCCATCTTTCAAAAATCTCTCAAGTTCCTCATAGAAGCTTTTTGGAATATTAATCTTCAGCGACCTTTCTAACCCCTTTTTCTTTATGGCAAGTTTTAAACACTCTAAATCTTTACAAATATATGCTCCTCTCCCTTGTATTTTCTGTTTTGGATCAATAAAAATCCCCTCATTTGTTTTGACTATTCGCAAAAGCTCTTTTTTTGGCTTTATGCTCATACATCCGACACATTTTCTATGCGGAATATACTCCTGCACATTTTCACCCCAATCAATCATTTACCCTTAATATCTATCTTCCAGCCAGTCAGTTTTGCTGCAAGCCGAGCGTTCTGTCCCCCCTTGCCAATAGCAAGAGAGAGTTGGCTATTTGGAACAAGGACAAACGCTTTTTTTTCAATTAGATTCAAATCAATATGCACAACCTCCGCAGGACTGAGAGCATTTTTTATAAACTCGCCAATGTCACTGCTCCACTTTACAATATCAATCTTCTCACCATTCAAATGCTTTAGCACATTCTGGATTCGTATACCCTTTTCACCTATACAAGCTCCAATAGGGTCAACCTTTAAACTATTAGAATAAACTGCTACCTTTGACCTTGAACCTGCCTCTCTCGCAATTGCCTTTATTTCAATTATACCCTCTTGTATCTCAGGTACCTCATTCTCCATAAGTCTTTTTATCAAATTTGGATGGGTTCTTGAAAGATAAACAATGGGCTCTTTTTCTTTGGGTGGAATTTTAACCTCAGTAATATAAAATTTCATCATAACTCCTGGTTTGTATTCTTCACTTGGAATCTGCTCTTCCATCGGCAGGATAGCTTCAACCTTTCCCCCTTCAATTTCTACAATTACGTTTTTCTTATCAATCCTTTGGATAACACCTGTTACAATATTATCAACTTTTGAAGAGTAATCTTCAAAGATAATACTTCTTCTTTTCTCTCGGATTTTTCCAATAACTGTTTGTCTAACTGTCATTGCTGCTTTTCTGCTAAACTGTGAAATAGGAACCTCTATTGCTACAATGTCACCAATTTTGTACCGTTTATCAATTTTTTGTGCATCTTCAAGAGAAATTTCACTTTTTCTGTCTTTAACATTTTCAACCACTTTTCTGTACTCATAAATCTTAACACTTCCTTTTTCAGGATCAATAGAAACTTTAACATTGGAAAGATTTTTGTCCTTTATTCCTTTCACCTGCTTATAAGCAGTCAGAAGAGCTGATTCTAAAACTGAGTATACATAATCTTTTTCTATTTTATATTCTCTTTCAAGCTCGTCAATTGCCGAAAACAACTCCTGAAAGTCAAGAGTTTGTTCCTTTTTTGGCATCTTTTAAAAATCCCCCTTCATCCTTTAGTTAAAATCTTATCGCAAGTTTTACCTTCTTTATATTTTCAACAGGTATATCTATCTTCTCCTTATCCACAATCAAAACTAAGGACTTTTCATTCTTCTCCACAAGTTCTCCTGTAATTTTTGTGCGGTTTAAAAAAGGCTGTTTCAAAAACACATCCACAACTCTTCCTTTGTTTCTTATAAAATCTCTATCAGTAACAAGAGGTCTGTCCACACCTGGTGATGAGACCTCTAAATAATAGCTAAAAGGAATAGGATCAGCAATATCTAATTTATCAGAAAGTTCTTCACTAACAAGCTGACAGTCATCTATTGTAATTCCGCCGGGTTTGTCTATATACACTCTCAAAAAATGACTTTTTCCTTCCTTTTTGAATTCTATATCTACCAGATCAAAACCATACCTTTCTAAAATAGGTTTTACTAACTCTTCTACTTTTTTTGTAATTTTTGACATACCAAATATCCTTCTCCCTTCAATAAAAACTTTTCACAGTAAAAAATCTTTAAACAATATTAAAGAGTGGGGGATACCCACTCTCATGCTAATTTACTTTATGTCAGCACCTCTGATTATAAATATTATACCACCTTAATTTTATTTTAACAAGAAGCGCAAAAATTATTACCTTAAACCTCGAACTTTATTTTTCAATTTTTCAATAGCTTTTGAAACATCACCACTATCAAATACATACGAACCGGCAACTATCACATCTGCTCCTGCATTTACACAATCAACAATTGTATCCTCGTTAATACCACCGTCAACTTCTATCTCAAACGAAAGTCCTTCCTTTTCTCTAAGGTTTGCCAACATTTCAATCTTTTTTAGAGTATATGGTATAAACTTCTGCCCTCCATACCCAGGGTTTACAGTCATAATTAACACCATGTCAACAATTTCAAGTACATTTTCTATCATGTATATAGGGGTTGCAGGATTTAGTGCAACACTTGCTTTTTTGCCAAAATTTTTTATCCTGTTGATGAGGGCGTCCAAGTGGTAAGTAGCCTCTGCGTGGACTGTAATGTTATCAGCCCCGCTTTGGACAAATCTTTCAATATGTTTTTCGGGATGTATAACCATTAGATGTACATCAAAAAAAAGTTTGGAGTTTTTCCTTAAGCTACTTACAACTGGTGCACCAATTGTTATATTGTCCACAAAATTTCCGTCCATGACGTCTATATGAACCAAATCGGCTCCAGCCACTTCAAGTTTTTTAAGTTCGCTTTTAAGGTCTGCAAAATCAGAAGATAGAATGGACGGTGCAATCTTTATTGGCAACTTTTAATCCTCTCCTTTAACTGTACTCTTTTTGTGCAGGAAGTTGCATAAATATTTGTTTATACCTTTCATACCTTTCAAAATTTATTTTTTTCTCAGTTACCGCAACTTTCACCATACAATCCGGTTCAAATATATGGTTGCACCCCGGGAATCTACACCCTTCAAAATCATAAAATTCCGGATAATAATATTTAAGCTCATTTCTTAGAAGCCCAATTATCTCAATCGAACTAAAACCTGGCGTGTCTGCAATATAGGTATCTTCATCTACACGTAAAAGTTCTACCACCCTCGTGGTATGTCTTCCTCTCTCAATCTTTTTAGAAATTTCGCCAACTTTCAAATTCGCTCCCGGAATTAAACAGTTTAATATAGAACTTTTTCCCACACCAGATTGCCCAGCAAAAACTGAGATTCTTCCCTGGATATAATCTTTGAGCTGAGAAATTCCTTCTCCAGTTTTTGCAGACACACCTATCACATCAAACACAGTGTATTGGGATTTTATCATCTCAAATGTGTTCCCACCGTCTAAATCAACTTTATTTACACAAATTACAGGCTTCACTTTTTCTTTTAACACATTTACTAAAAGTTTATCTAGGGCAATTAAAGATACTTCAGGCGACACTGAAGCTACCACCACAATGGCAATGTCTACATTTGCAATTGGTGGACGAACAAGCTGATTTTTTCGTGGTAAGATCTTATCTATAACATATGCACCCTTGCTTTTCTCTACAATAACAACATTGTCACCCACAAGCGGGGCTATATCATCCTTTCTAAAAACCCCTCGTGCTCTGCATTCATATACATTTCCTTCATGGTCATAGACATAATAAAATCCAGCAATTAGCTTCCCAATCACCCCATTTATCTGCATAGCTACTCCACCGTCTCCTCTGTTGATAATTGATCATTTATATACATTCTAATAGTAGATGGTCCAGTAATAGGAATTTTTACTTGCAAAGGAGTTTCTTCTTTTTTCACTATCCTATCAAATACAATACTTTCATTATTATTTGAGACAACTACTATTTTAACATTTGCTTCCTCTAAATCAGAAGGTAAAATTACTGTCTTTATAATTATCTTAGTGGTACTTTTTGGCTCAACCTTTTTGGTCAATATCAAATCCACATTGCTTCCTTTTACAACCTGCTGCCCGTAAGATGGTGATTGACTGATAACAATATCAGATTCTTTATCTGTAACCTCTTTATAAGTTATGTTCCCGACGTTAAGTCCGTTTTTTTGTAAAACATCCTTGGCATCAACTATATTCATTCCTGTAACGTCTGGAACTACTACTTTTTCTATTTTTGGACCTAAGCTTACAGTCAAAATCACAGTACCGTTTTTTTCTATGAGCTGGTTTGCGGAAGGCTGCTGTTCAACAACCGTATCCACCGGCTTGTCAGAATAATCTCTCTTTATCTCAACGCTCAAGCCACTGTTATCAAGCTCTATTTGAGCATCTTTGATATTGAGTCCAATCACATCAGGCACTTTGACCATCTCTGGTCCTTTGCTTACCGTAAGTTTCACAGTAGTGTCCTTTTTTACTTTGATACCCGCTGCAGGGTCTTGATTAATCACTGTACCTTTTTCAGCCTGATCGTTTTGCTCTTCAACTGTATATTTGAGCCCCAGCTCATCAAGCTTGACTTTTGCATCATCAATCGAAAAACCAACAAGATCTGGCATTGTTATGTCATTTTCTTGATAAGTCAGGCTTTTCCCAATAGCATTATAAAATATAAACCACCCTATTGCAACAATAATAAGGGCAGTTAAAATTCCTGCTACTAAATAAATCCAATCTTTTCTTTTTTCTTTTGGCTGTTTCTTTTCGTTCAAAGCAATATCACCTGATTTTATCTGGTCAAACTGAAACTGTTTTGTAGGAACATTTTCATGAGATTCTATTTTAACAAAATCACCCTCTGGTTCAATAAGCGAATTTTTCAAATCTTGAATCATCTCACCAGCAGACTGGTATCTTTGCAGAATGTCTTTTTGCATTGCTTTCAAAATTATTGCTTCCAAGCTTCTTGGTATATTTGGATTGTAAAGTGTGGGTTTGACAGGCTGTTCCTGCAAATGCTTCAGTGCAATGGAAATTGGAGTGTCACCGTCAAACGGCAAAACTCCCGTCACCATTTCATAAAGTACAACTCCAAGAGAGTACAGGTCAGACCTGTTGTCTACATATCCCCCTCTTGCCTGTTCCGGCGAAAAATAATGGACAGAGCCAATGGTGAGATTTGTATTTATTATGGTACCTGTTGAAACTGCACGCGCAATGCCAAAATCTGTCACTTTGACAATTCCATTTTCGTCAATCAAGATGTTTTGTGGCTTTATATCCCTGTGCACAATGCCTTTTTTATGAGCATGGTCCAAAGCTCTTAAAACCTGTATAGCAATGGTGGTCGCATCTTTTGGACTGAGCCTGCCCGTTTCTTTCATAAACTCTTTCAGAGTTTTGCCATTTACATATTCCATAACTATGTAGTACATCCCATCCTGTTGCCCAACGTCATAGATAGATACAATGTTAGGATGCGAAAGAGATGCAGCTGCCAGCGCCTCTGTTCTGAACCGTTGTAAAAATTCCTCATCAGCTGCAAATTCGGATCTTAAAACTTTTATGGCAACATATCTATTTAAAATTGCATCTTTGGCTTTGTACACAACCGACATTCCACCGCTTCCTAACTTCTCTTCCACTTTATATCTGTTACCTATTACAAAATCATCCATATGGCATCATCACCCTCACCACGTCTTTTATTCTTCATACCAAAAGATAAATAACGGTTATATTATCAGTTCCACCTGCCTCAAGGGCTTTTTCTATCAATGTCTTCCCTATTTCATCAAAACTATTCTCCTCAAATATCTTCTGTATGTACGACTCAAGTACCATGTTGGTAAGCCCATCTGTACACAGTAAAAAGTAGTAGTGTTGACTTTCGTCTCTGGTCAGCTCATAAACATCAACTTCCAGATCCTCTTCAATGCCAACCGCTCTTGTTATAATGTTTCTCTTAGGATGGGTGTAAATTTCTTCTTTTGTAATTTTTCCATCTTTGAACATCTCATAAACCAGAGAATGATCTTCTGTAATTTGTCTAATTTCGTTGCTATCTACGATGTAAACTCTTGAGTCCCCAATATTGCTTATAAATATCTTATCCCTGTAGCAAAATAGTCCCGCTAAAGTGGTCCCCATTCCATACAAAACGGGGTTTTTCATCTGATGGTGTATAATCTTCTGGTTTGCGTATTTGTAAGCTTCTTTTATGGTCTCTTTTAAAGAATATTCTAAACTTTTCTGATTCAATAAAATATAGTCCAGTACATACTTGCAGGCAAGGCTACTTGCCACTTCACCTGCACTATGTCCACCCATCCCGTCAGCTATTAAGAAAACATTCAGTCCATCTTCACCTGTGTAAACAAGATAATAATCCTCATTGTTTGCTCTTATATTTCCTTTTTCCGTGAGTGCCACGTATTTCACACACTTCATCCCCTAGTTCTCTGAAATGTTAAAATATCGCCTTCTCAGCTGTCCACACGCTGCAGATATACTACTACCAAGCTCTCTTCTGACTGTAACTTGAATTTGATATGATCTTAAGGTTTCAAAAAATGCTTTTATTTTTTCTTTTGAAGGTCTTCTAAACCCCTTTTCTTCAACAGGGTTTACAGGAATCAAATTTACATGTACAAGCTTACCCTTTAGAATCTGTCCAAGTTCTTCAGCACACTCAATAGAATCGTTTACTTCATCTATCAAGGCATATTCAAACGTGACTCTTCTGTTGGTTTTTTGGATGTAATAGTCGACTGCCTTCATGATGTCTTCAACAGGATATTTTTTGTTCATCGGAATAAGTTTATCTCTTAGCTTATTATTCGGAGCATGCAGAGAGATTGCAAGATTTACTTGTTTTGGAAAATCACAAAGCCTATAAATTCCTTCAACTATGCCAACTGTGGAGATGGTGATATGTCTCGCCCCTATGTTTTTCCCCTCTTTTGAATTTATTATTTCTATAAACTTAAACACATTTTCAATGTTATCAAATGGCTCGCCACTTCCCATCAGAACAACATTAGTTATCCTTTTGCCTGTAAAATTTTCTACACTGATTATCTGGTCAATCATCTCCCCTGCCGAAAGGTTTCTTACAAACCCACCTATGGCAGAAGCACAAAACCTGCAGTTCATTTTGCATCCAACTTGCGTTGAGACGCATATTGCATTCCCATACCGATAAGGCAAAAATACACTTTCAATCCCATTTTTATCGCAAAGTTCAAACAGAAATTTTATACTCTCTCCATCACTTTGATGTTCTAAAATCTGTAAAGAGTTTATCAAAAATTCATCATCAATCTTTTTTCGAAGCTCAAGGGGAAGATTTGTAAACTGCATTACATCAGTAGCATTTTTCTTGTAAAGCCACTCAAAAATCTGGTTTGCTCTGAAAGTTTTTTCACCAATATTTTCGAGCCACTTTTTCAACTCATTAAACGTCAAATCTTTTATAAGTTTTTTCATCTTGTTTATACTTCGCCCTCTTTCCTCAGTTTAGCTATATAAAATCCATCACATTTAAAATCATCAGGGAAAATGGTTGTTTGAGATACCAATGAAAAATCTCTGTGTTTGTCTAAAAACCTTAAAACTGTCTCTTCATTTTCTTTTCTTCCAAGCGTGCATGTAGAATAAAAAAGAAGTCCTCCTCTTCTTAAGTAACTTGCCGCATTATCAAGTATCCTTACCTGTAGCTCATGAAGATTCTCAATATCCTGATAACTTTTGTTCCATTTGATATCAGGCTTTTTCCTGATTGCACCAAAACCAGTACATGGAAGGTCGGCAATCACAATGTCAAACCGCCCAGCAAAATCAGGGTTAAAAATCTCAGCATTATTTCTCGCAACAATAATATTATCAAATCCCAGTCTCAGAATATTTTCCCTCAAAATGTTAAGCTTATGTTCGTTTATATCACATGCAACAACAACTCCATCTAAAATCTCTGCACAATTGAAAGTCTTTCCACCTGGCGCTGCACAAAGATCTAATACTTTTTTTGCTTTTTTAAAATCTTCTTTGTTTAAGCCTACTACAAAAGACGAAGCCAAATCCTGAAAATAGAAATAACCTTTTTTATAAAGCTCTGTCTCCTTTATGTTGCCCTTCACAACGTAAATTACTTCTTGGTTGTAAAAATTGATTTCATACTCAAAACCATTTTTGTCAAGCTCTTGTATTAAAACCTTCACATCCGTCTTTTTAGTATTAATCTTTATACTCTGAGGAGGTTTTGTATTTAAAAATTCTAAAATTTTTAAAGTTTTTTCAAATCCATAACTCTCTTCTAAATAATCTATCAAAAATATTGGATAAGACAGCTTTATTGAGATATAACTTTTATAATCCACATCCTTTATTTTCTCCAATGACTCTTGTATTTGATTTTTGTTTCTGATTATATTCCTCAAAATTGCATTCACGAAAGCTTTCAAATGTGGACTTATTTTACTTGCAACCTCACATGCTTCGTTCACAGTTGCATACTCTGGAATCTTTTCAAGAAAAAGAAGTTCGTAAGTTGCAACTCTTAAAATGTTTAATATCCTTTTATCCTTTACTCCTTTTTTTGTAACAAAATTAATATAGTAATCAATAAGATTTTTGTATCTCAAAACACCATGAACCAGCTCAACAAACAAAGCTCTGTCTTTTTCATTTTTCAACTTTTGATGGAATTTCTCCATCAAAGAATCCATACCAGAAAAATTTTTCTTTTCGACATCACAAATTGTCAAATAAGCAGCTTCTCTCGTATTAATCTCTAATCATCCCTTCTTCGTTGAACTAAAGTAAGATAATATAGAAGCTGAAGTATAGCAACAGATACCGCTGCAACATATGTCATAGCAGCCGCTCCAAGCACTTTTTTTACCGCTATTTCCTCATCCGGAAGGATAACTCCTGCTACTCTTAACGCATCCACAGCTCTTTTGCTTGCATTTAATTCAACAGGTAGCGTAATTAAGGTAAATACAACTGCTAAACTGAAAAGCAAAATTCCAAGATTTATAAATATATCTCCATTCTTCAACAAAAACCCTATCAAAATGAGCGGAAAAGCCAAATTTGAGCCTATATTTACAACAGGTACCATGGCAGTTCTAAGAACAAGCCACGGATATTTTTGGTAGTGCTGAATAGCATGCCCTGCCTCGTGTGCAGCAACTCCAATTGCAGCAACCGAATTGGAATCAAAAACACCGCTCGAAAGCCTGAGCACTTTAAATCGTGGGTCATAGTGGTCTGTCAAAAGTCCTGGTACATACTCTACCCTCACATCATAAATACCATTAGACCACAATATATTTTTGGCAACCTCAGCACCTGTTAATCCTGAAAATGTTCTGACTTTAGAATATTTTGAAAAAACTATTTGTACTCTCATCTGTGCTATTAGAGATATCAAAAATGCAGGAATAGCAAACACAAGATACAAAGGATCAAAATAATAAAACATTTCTCATCCTCTCCTTTTGAGATTAATCCAGAATATCTCCTCTTTTTATTTTATACCCGTTAACAAAGTCTCTTGCATCAATCTTTTTCCCGCCTTCAAGTTGAAGAAGCTTGAGTCTTATAAAACCATTCCTCACTTTTACTATAATACCACTGTCATCTATTACAACCACAGTTCCATTAGGTATATCACTGGTGATATTGAATTGAACAATTTCCATCTCATGAATCTTTAAAAGTTTTCCCCTGAAAGTTGTAAAAATTCCCGGCCATATTTTAAGAGCTCTAAATCTATTATAAATATCAGATACACACATATTCCAATCAATTTTCCCTTCTTCCTTCTTTAAAGGAGGTGCATACGTTGCTCTGCTATGGTCCTGTTTTACAGGAGTTATATTTTCGATATTTTTCAAAGTCTCGATTAAAAGTCTACCACCTACTTCTGCAAGCTTTTTTGAAAGTGTCAAAATGTCATCATCATTTTCAATTTTAACTTCTTTTTGAAGAAGAATATCTCCTGTGTCTAATCCCTCGTCCATTTTCATAATGGTAATACCTGTATATTCCTTGCCATCCATAAGCGCTCTTTGAATTGGCGCAGCTCCTCTGTACTCTGGTAAAAGGGAAGCATGAACATTTATACAACCATGCTTGGGTATTTCAAGTATTTCTTTAGGAAGAATTTTACCATATGCAACAACTACGATTGTATCAGGATTTATCTCTTTTAGAAGTTTAAAAAATTCCTCGTTATTCTTTAGCTTTTCTGGTTGAACAACTTCTATTCCAACCTTTTGAGCAAACTCCTTGACAGCTGGTGCTGTTAATATTCTTTTTCTCCCAACAGGTTTGTCAGGTTGGGTCACAACAAGTTCTAAATTGACAAAAGGCTCTTGAATCAGTTTTTGCAAAATATCAACTGCAAAATCTGGTGTTCCCATAAACACAATGTCCAATTTACTTTCCCCTTTCTAAAACTCAAGCAATTTATTCTAAATCCATCTTATCGCCTCTTGAGCGCCTTTGCTCGATCTCCTCTTCAGATACAAATCGTATAACCTTGTCAACAAACAAAATACCATCAAGATGATCTATTTCATGACACAACGCCCTTGCTAAAAGTCCCTCTGCTTCGAGCCTAAACTCATTCCCAAACCTATCTTGAGCATTTACTACCACTTTCTGAGGTCTTTCAACCTCGCCCCACACATTTGGAACAGAAAGACACCCCTCTACATCTACAACACTTCCTTCAGTGTATTCTATCTGTGGATTGACAAATTCAATTGCGCCTTCTCCTATATCAATCACAACCGCTCTTTTGAGTACCCCCACCTGGGGCGCTGCAAGTCCAATGCCGTTTGCCTCATACATGGTGTCTTTCATATCGTCAAGAAGCTGATGAAGTCTCTGATCAAATTTCTCAACAATCTTTGATTTTTTACGCAGTATCTCATCTTCATATATTCTTATCTTTCTCAGTGCCATTTTTCTGAATTTAAACCCTCCTATTTTTTAAAGTGTATCTAAAGGATTTACATCGATGATAAGCGATGCATTATTATAATTATATCTTTCTTTGATTAGATTTGCTATACTAATCATTTGCCCAGCCCTTTTAAACTTCACCAGTATGTGATACCTGTACTGATTTTCTACTTTAAAGATTGGATTTTCACTTGGACCATAAATCTTCATGTCATTTTCCTTTTCATACTCCTTGAGAATAGCATATACATGTTCTATTCCTCTTTTTGCCATGTTTTGATCTCTCGACACTACCACAAAGTTGACTACAAAAGAATACGGTGGATATTCCATCATTTTTCTCAGTTTTATCTCCTGAGCATAAAAACTTTCATAGTCGTGCTTTGAAGCAAACACAATACTGTAGTCTTCAGGATTAAAGGTCTGAATTATAACTCTACCTGGCTTTTCCCTGCCAGACCTTCCTGCAACCTGTGTAAGAAGTTGAAATGTTCTTTCTCTGCTCCTGAAATCTGGCATGTTCAAAAGAATATCTGCATCTATCACACCCACCAAGGTCAAGTCAGGAAAGTGCAACCCTTTTGCAATCATCTGCGTACCAATAAGAATATCTGCCTCTTTTTCCCTGAACTTTTTCACAATCTGTTCTGTCGCATCTTTTTTTGAAGTTGTATCACTGTCCATACGCAAAACCCTTGCATCTTTAAAATACGCTTTTATCTCTTCCTCTATCTTCTGGGTACCACTACCATATTGTCTGACATATTTACTGTTACATTTTGCACACACACCCCTATATTCCTCTTTATACCCGCAATAGTGACATCTCAAATACCCTTCTTTGTGGTATGTAAGTGAAATACTACAATTTTTGCACATAAAAACATAACCACACTCACGGCATATAACAATTGGAGAATAACCTCTTCTGTTTAAAAAAAGGAGAACCTGCTCCCCTTTTTTCAAGTTGTTATTTATTTCACTAAGTAAAAGCCTGCTAAAAATGGACCTGTTCCCTTCTAAGATTTCTTTTTTCATATCAACAATCAAAACTTCTGGCAGATTCTTGTTTATTCTATTTTTCATCGTACAAATGAAATATCTTCCTTTTTGTGCATAAAAATAATGCTCAATAGATGGAGTTGCAGAACCAAGTATAATGGGTATATTATTTATTTTAGCTCTCATCTGGGCAACCTCAACAGCATTTATCCGCGGCGATTTTTCAGATTTATAGCTTGGTTCATGCTCCTCATCAACAATTATAAGACCAAGGTTCTTGACAGGGGCAAAAACTGCTGATCGCGGACCAATCACCACAACCGCCTCTTTGTTTCTGGCGGCAAGCCAGCTATTTAACCTATCTATACTTTTCATTTTACTGTGATATACTAAAACCTTGTTGCCTATTCTGCTTTGAACATTTTCTATCATCTGTGGTGTGAGTGATATTTCTGGCACCATGAATATGACACTCTTGCCTTTTTCAATTGCATATTGTATCGATCTTATATAAACCTCTGTTTTTCCACTTCCTGTAACTCCAAATAAGAGAATGTTTCTGTATCCCCTTTCATCAAACGCAGAGATTATACTATTTAATGCTTTGTTCTGTTCTTCAGTCAAATTATAATTAGGTTCCACCAATGGCAAATTCTTCTTACTATCTTCTTTTATATCAAAATTCTTTAAATCAAACTCCAAAAGCCCTTTTAAAAAAAGTTTTATTATTTTTTCTTTGTTCTCCTTTACAAGCTTTGAATTTATGCTTACCGGTTTTTTCAAAATACTTTCATACAACTTTTTTAAATCATCATCCAGGTTCCTATTTTCTTCATGTTTTTTAGCACAGATATTATATATCTGTTTGCTGCTCACAAAAGGAGGTATAACAAGCGACAAAGCCTCGCCCAGATTTAGCGCATAGTAATTTTTCATTGAAAAAGCAAGTTCTATCTGTTCCTTTGAAACAACTGAAAACTTATCAATTACAGCAAGCACACTCTTGATCTTATTTTCCTCTATATCAGTAGTTTGCTTTATCCCAACAACAAGCCCTTCAACTATTCTGTTTGAAACTCCAAAGTTGACATACACTCTCTTACCTATCTCAATGCTATTTTCAAGATGTGTAGGTACCAAATAATCAAACACCTTATCAACATTAGCGTCCTGGTAGTTGATACAAACCTGAGCTATCATCTTAAAACTCAAACTCCATCCATTAAAAATTATTACCTCTGCTACATTTTGCAGAGGTAAGTCAATACATGGTCAAAAATTCTTTCAGCAACTTCACTTTTGCTCATTTTCGGAAGATTTTCTACCTTTTCTTTTGATATGAGTGTCACAATGTTTGTGTCAACGTCAAACCCTGCCCCTTCTTCAAGCACATTGTTTGCAACAATCAAATCAGCATTTTTTACTTCTAATTTCTTTTGAGAGTTTTCCAAAACATTTTCTGTCTCTGCTGAAAATCCCACTATTATTTGACCCGGTCTTTTATTCTCTCCCACAAACTTTAAGATATCTGGATTTTTAACAAGTTCAATAGCAAGTTCATCCTTGTTTTCCTTTTTAATCTTATGTTCGTTTGTAGTCTTTGGTCTATAGTCTGCCACAGCTGCAGAAAAGATTAATATATCGTACTGCATATAAATATCTTTTACCTTTTGATACATCTGAAAAGCAGTCTGCACGTGTATAATCTCTATATCAGCATAGGCATTTATATTTACTGGTCCTGAGATAACAGTTACTTGAGCCCCTCTCTTGTATGCCTCTTCAGCCAAGGCATAACCCATTTTGCCAGATGACCTGTTTGAAATGAACCTGATGGGGTCTAAATATTCCCTCGTAGGTCCTGCAGTAATAAGAACTTTCTTTCCTGCCAAGTCTTGACTGCAGAGAAGCTTTTCTATCTCAATCAATATCTTTTGATTTTCTGGATATCTCCCCTTGCCATACACACCGCAAGCCAAAAACCCTGATTCCGGCTCAACAAAGTTTATCCCGACCAATTTGAGCTTTTGAATATTCTGCTGGACAATAGCATTTTCGAACATGTTTGAATTCATTGCAGGCACAATCAGCACAGGTTTGTCAAATGCCAAAAACGTTGTGGTCAGCAAATCATCAGCAATACCATTTGCAAATTTCCCAATTATATTTGCAGTTGCAGGAACCACCACAAGAATATCTGCCCATGTTGTAAGAGAGATATGTTCTATATCATATGAATACTCGCTTTCAAAAGTATCTGTATAAACCTTATTTTGGGAAAGAGTTTGCAGTGTCAAAGGAGTTATGAACTTTTGGGCATTTTTTGTCATTATTACCTTTACGTTTGCTCCATTTTTCTTTAAAAGTCTTATAAGCTCGCATACCTTGTATGCTGCTATCCCACCGCATACTCCTATTAATATATTTTTATTTCTTAATTTCATTCTTTTTCACCGGCTTTACGTATTTATAAGAAATCTTCCCAGAAGCAACTTCATTTACTGCCATTGTAACATACTTGTCAGAGTTAAAATTGGTAATGTCAACCTTTTTTTGTGCCTGTTGAAGAAGTTGTCTTGCTCTTTTTGCAACAAGTACGGAAAGTGTGTATTTATTGTCCACATACTTTAAAAGCTCGTCAAGTCCTGGTCGCAAAAGCATTCTTCATTCACTCCTCCAAAAAACTTTGTATATCAAATCTCCTACTCTTTAGTTTTTCAACTTCAATAATCTTTTGTATCTTTTCAGCAGCATCATCCACATTGTCATTTATAATACAATAGTCATATTCAGGTACAAGTTTTATCTCGTTCTTGGCAATCTCAAGTCTTGCCTTGATTTCATCTTCAGACTCGGTGCCTCTTTTTACAAGTCTTCTATGGAGTTCTTCCAAAGATGGTGGCAGTAAAAATATCAGCACAGCGTCCGAAAAGGCTTTTTTAATTTTGAGTGCTCCTTTAGTTTCAATCTCTAAAATTACATCAAATCCTTTTCTCAGCGACTCAAGAACAAAGTCTTTGGGTGTACCATAGTAATTGTTATTATATTCAGCATACTCTAAAAAATTTTCATTTTTAATCTCTTCTTCAAATTGCTCGCGCGAGACAAAAAAATAATTCACGCCTTCTTTTTCCCCTGGCCGTGGTTTTCTTGTCGTCTTGGAGATTGAAAGCTTGATATTAGGATTTTTCTCAAGAAGTTTTCCAACAACTGTACCCTTTCCAGTTCCTGCAGGCCCTGATATTACAATCAAAAGTCCATTTCTCATTTTTTGTCATCCTCATCCTCAACTTCAATATCTTCTTCTTCAAACTCTTCTTCTGGTTCCATAATTCTGTGTGCTACAGTCTCTGGCTGAACAGAAGAAAGTATAACATAATCGGCATCAGTTATTATTACCGCTCTTGTTCTTCTGCCATATGTGGCGTCAATCAACATACCTCTTTCTCTTGCTTCCTGAATTATTCTTTTTATAGGTGCTGAATCAGGACTAACTATTGCTATCAGCCTGTTTGCTGAAACTATGTTACCAAACCCTATGTTAATAAGTTTTATATTACCGCTACTGCTCAAAACAAACTCACCTCTATTCAATATTTTGAACTTGTTCACGAATTTTTTCAAGCTCATCTTTAAGACTTACAACACATTGGGAGATTTCAAAAATAGTAGCTTTGGCACCGATTGTATTTGTCTCTCTATTCATCTCTTGAACTATAAAGTCAAGTTTTTTGCCTATACTCCCTCCAGCTTCTAAACACTCAGTAAACTGACTTATATGACTTTTTAGTCTCACAAGCTCTTCTGTTATATCGCTTTTGTCAGCAAATAGAGTTATCTCCAGCATAAGTCTGTTTTCATCAATGTTCTTTAAATCGAAATATTCACTTACCCGTTTGTAAAGTTTTTCTCTGTAATTTTCAACCAAATCCTTTGAATACTCTTCTATTTTGCTCACCAAAGCTTTAATGTTTTCTAATCTCATTAGAATATCCTTTTTAAGATTTTCACCTTCTGTTTTTCTCATTTTATCTAAATTCTGAAGTGCCTCTTCAACACAATCCAAAAGCTCAGACTTAACAGTGCTGACGTCAAGTTCTTCAGTCTCAATCACAAGGGCATCTGGAAGTTTTATAAAAGTCGAAAGGCTAAAATCGTCCTGAATTTCTGAAAAGTTTTCCCTAATCATACTTATTGCTTCCAAGTACTGCTTCATTATTCCTATGTTAGGAATAATCCTGTAATCTTTTTCGCTGAAACTTTTAAAATTAATATATATATCAACCTTTCCGCGGCAAATATATTGCGAAACCATATTTTTTATCTCATTTTCAAATTTGATAAATTCTTTAGGCATCTTCAGGTTTATTTCCAAATACCTGTGATTTACACTCCTTATATCTACACTGTACTCTCTCTCATTTATTATTCTTTTACATCCACCGTACCCTGTCATACTTTTAATCATGATAATGTAACCAATCCTTTCAATGTTATTGTAAAAAAATCTTTAATCGAATAAAAATAAAAACTCCTACTTGACTACTATCTATTTTAAAGTATTTTTACCCATAAAATCAAGAAAGGGTTATAATATTAGTTGAAGTAAAATACACTCTTGAAAAGCAAGGTGAAGCTAAGATGATAATAGGCCTTGACGTTGGTGGTACAACCATCGATACAGTGGCAATAGAAAATGGAAAGGTTGTTGCATTTAAAAAATTCGAACATGGTAGAAGTTTAATAGACTCTGTATTAGAAAGTTTAAACCAGTTTATATCTAAAGAGATGATTTCGAACCTCGAAAGAATAACACTCAGCACAACCGTCACCACTAACGCAATAGTTCAAAATAATTTAGATAAAGTGGGAATGATAATAGAAAACGGTATTGGGGCAAATCCTGAATTTTTGAAATGCGGCGATATGAATTTCTTTGCAGATGGATATATAAATAACAGAGGAATAGAGGTAAAACCACTAAATATCGAAAGCGTAAAGAACGCTTTGCAAAGCTTTAAGCAAGAAGGTATAGAAAACTTGGGTATTGTTGGCAAGTTCTCTGTTCGAAATCCACAGCATGAACTTGCTGTATATGAAGCAGCTATAGAATATAACTTCAAGTTTGTATCAGCTGGCTACAAACTTTCTGGAAAGCTTAACTTCCCCCGAAGAGTTTTTTCCACATATTTGAACTGTGCAGTCTACAGTATATTTAACATGTTCTACAAAAGCATCTTAGCATTTTCACAAGAAAGAAAAATTCCTCTTGAAAAGATATTTATTCAAAAGCCAGATGGCGGAATTGTGAATTTGCACAATATAGAGTATTTCCCAATACTATCTATTCTTTCAGGTCCAGCTGCATCTGCTCAAGGCGGATTTATCCTATCCAAGCCTGCAAAAAACGCAATTATAATCGACATCGGCGGAACAACAACTGATATTACTTTCCTGTCAAACGGTAATCTTGTTCTTGAGTTATACGGAGCAAAAATTGGAAAGTATCCTACATTGGTAAGAGCAATATATTCTCGGTCTTTAGGATTAGGAACAGAAAGTATTGTTAAAATAGTAGATGATACAATTACGATAGGGCCTGAAACAAAAAGATGGTATGAGCAGGGTAAAAATGAGTTTGCTACTTTGCATGATGTTCTTCAATTTTCAAGTTCACACCCTGAAAATCCTGTAAATGCTCGTTTAAAGTCTTTATCTTCTCAGCTTAATATGAGCCAAGAAGACTTTTTTAAATTGGTAATAAGAAGGGCAGTTTCGATGATAGAAGAAAAAATCAAAGAGGGAATTGAGTATATCAATAATCTTCCAGTTTATACTATAAATAAACTCTTGTACGGAGAGAAATTCGCACCTCAGAAGATAATTCTAATTGGTGGACCGGCAGAACTTTTAAAACCTCATTTAGAGAACGAGCTTAAAATAAAAGTTGAAGTCCCAAAACATTACATGGTTGCAAACGCAATTGGTTGTGCGCTTGGTTCAATCTCAAAAGAGTACAACTTAGTTGCAGACACTATCCAGGGCAAGATGGTAATTCCAGAGCTAAATATATATCAAAGTATTCCTGCAGAATTTACTATTGACCAGGCAAAGAAGGTTTTAATTGAAAAGGTCTTAGAGTGCAGAGAAGCTAAAAATCAAGACGATGTAGAGATTGTGGATGAAAGTTCTTTTAACATGATAAGAAGTTTTAGATTCTGCGGAAGAATGATTAGAATTAAAGCCCAGTTAAAACCAAAGCTTTTAAATTTGAGAGATTGATTTTTTGGGGAGTGAAACAAGATGTTAAAAGCAAAAAATAGTTTAGGGCTCATACTATTTCCTGCCTTTGACTGGAGAATTTCTCCAACGCATCCTGAAAGAGAAGAAAGACTTTTGTATACAATTGACCAGATAGAAGAAGAGGGGCTTTTTGACTATGAAAATATAGAAATTTTCAATCCCGAAATGATTGAGTCAAAATATATAGAGATGACCCATTTTTGCATCCCCGACATTTCTTCAATTGTTACCGTATCTCACAAGATAGCTGCAGGCTCAGCAATAACTATTGCTAAAAAGGTTATGTCAAAAGAAGTAGAAAAAGGATTTGCTCTCATCCGACCACCCGGTCATCATGCACACAGAATAACATATGGCGACAGAGGATTTTGTATTATAAACAATGAGGCGATAATGGTGGAATATCTAAGAAAAGAATATAAAATTAAAAAGATAGCAATAATAGACACTGACTGTCATCACGGTGATGGAACGCAGGATATCTTTTGGAACGACAAAGATGTCTTGTTTATTTCTCTACACCAAGATGGCACAACCCTATATCCCGGCACGGGTTTTACTGACGAAATTGGTGGACCGTCGGCAATTGGTTATACTTTAAATCTCCCCTTGCCACCCTATACATCTGATGAAGGATTTTTGTACTGCTTAGACAATCTTATCATTCCTGTTTTAGAAGAATTCAAACCCGACATCATAATAAACTCAGCAGGGCAGGACAACCATTATTCTGACCCGCTGACAAACATGAACTTTTCTGCTCAAGGATATGCAAAACTTACAGAAAAACTAAGTCCAGATATTTCTGTTTTAGAAGGCGGGTATTCTATTGAAAGTGCTCTTCCTTACGTCAATTTGGGTATAATATTTGCACTTGCGGGTATTGATTATTCGAACATAAAAGAACCTGATTACAATCCTGAAAGACTTAAACAGTCTCAAAGAACAACTGATTACATCAAATGGCTTTGTGAACATGTATACAGTATATGGAAATCAAAAGAAGAAAGAGAATACAAAATCAAAATGGCAAATCAAGATTATTTCGTCAGAAAAAAATCTATTTATTATGACACAATGGGATTCAGAGAAAATCAGCTTGAAAAAATAAAGATCTGCAAAAAATGCTCAGGTCTAATATTAATAGACTCGCTTTGTTTGGGATATAGGGTTTTAGCCATAGTAATTCCACATGATGCATGTAATGACTGCCAAAAGGAAGGTCACAAGCTCTTTGAAAATACTGCGGTTGGAAACTATTCTCATATACTTTTGCAGGATAAAAAGAGTTTTGAGTTTTTCAGAAAAACATCATAAAACTTCTATGGTTTGTTTTACTTTAAAAGATATTTCTCTTTTCTCTCTTTTAATTTCTCACCATTTATGAGCACCAAGCTGCCCTGCTTGAATTTTAGTTTTTTGGCTAAGTATTCACATTTAATCTTCAAAAGATAAAAAACATTGGCTTGAACATCTTCAAAGTCATCCACAGTCTCAAAGTTTGCCTGCCCTTTTGAAATAATCACATCAGCAGTAGATATAAGATTTTTGACCTGCTCAGAGACAAAATCTTTGGGGATTCCTAAAAGCGCTGCTCCGCTCTCAATCACATTTGCTATTTTACTCATTGAAACTTCTTCTGCATCTTCCTTAGTTGCATCGTTGAGAACAGGTCCTGCCTTTACAATGTAATAAACACTTTTTCCTATTTCATTTAGAATCTCTACCAATATCTTATCAAATACAATTTCACCTGCATTATCACCGATAACAACTACATTCTTCCCTCTTTCAATTTTTTCCCTCAAAAGAGGATAGTCATCTATCCAAAATCCAAAATCAAATGCATGCTCAAGTTCTTTATCAATATTAAAGTCTCTTTGAATCCCCAAATCAATAACATTCCCAGCAACAGAAGCTTTTAAAGCTTCATATAGAGCATCAGATGCTCTTGAAACCTTCTCTTTGAGTTTTGGATACAGTTCAAGCGCCAACTTATTCGAGGATTTTTTTGCTTCATAGTATGGATCTGAGTTATTAATAAACTCATATGTTTTAAGTAGAACAAGTGAAGAGTTATACGCTGGTGAGGCAGAAGGCTCCAAAGTTTTTATGAAGTCCATAAGACTATAGAGTACTTCTACCTTTTTTTCATCCGGTACATTTATCATCTCCATGCATGAAACTGCCTGTTTTAGATAGCAGTGAATGCAGTCAACAAGACTTTTCAACTTTTAATTCACTCCTTTTGAAATTAAATTTTTCAGCCAAACTACTGCTTACTAAATAAAGTATTAACAACTCTTGATTTATTGTCAAGAATAATATTATAATTGTATGTGTATGAATAAGCTCCATTAGCTCAGTGGCAGAGCAGTCGATTCGTAATCGACCGGTCGGGGGTTCGAATCCCCCATGGAGCTCCAGTAAAATCAAGGGGTTTGAGGATAGATAAAATATAACAAATGTATTTTTTACAGCTACATTACAGCTACCCGAGAAACTGTAAAATTTTAGGGTAACTACTCCATTCTCTTAGGAGTGGTTACCCCTTGTTTTTATATCCTCAAATAAGCGTTTAACTTCATTGCAGCAGTTTTCTTTATCTCAGGCATAACATAAGAATAGATATTTAACTCAAACCTTCTTGATATTTGGTATTATATAAAACTTGAAGATACTCAGACCTCAAATCTTTTAGCTTATAATGACCAATGGTAGGATTTATATGTCTTTCTATATAGCACAAATAATCTTTAAACGTTGAAGGTCGCAATGTTTGTTTTTTGTATTCCCAAAGCCAAGTATGAATCCAGTCTTTTAATAGCATTCTTGCAGGGTCAACATATATTCCATTTGCTAAGTTATTCAGTGCTTTGGTTATCTTGTCGGCAACTCCTTGTCTTGTTTTAACATAAAAATACTGTCGCTTTTGTCTGCCGTTCTCATCTCTATTCTATGGTAATTTGACCGCACCAGAGCCAATCTTTCCTTTTGTATATGCTGCCTTCATTATTTCCTCACTTTTTTGTCTTTGCAGGCATGTTATAACACCTCTTTGATTTGGGAAAAGTCTATCATCAGGTCTTCAAAAAGAGAAACTTTTATTTTGTCATTAAAAGTGTAGACTTTCGGATATGAATATCCAGTCTCTGGACGATATACATACACAAAAATGTTTTGTTCATACGGATTGACAATCCAATATTCTTTGACTCCAAATTGAGTGTAAAGATTAAGTTTTCGGATATAATCATGTGCAGGATTATTTTCTGATACAACCTCAATTACCATCTCAGGAGCTCCAACACAGCCTCTTTCAGTGAGCTTTTTCTTATCGCATATGATTGATATATCAGGCTGAACAACGTTAGTTGCTTGCTTCTCATCATGTCCTTCCTCTATTAGGACTACATCAAATGGAGCTGTGTAGATTTCACATGGTTTTTTGTTTTGTCGGAGATAGCTACCAATTGTTATTGTTAACTCTGAAACTATCTTTTGGTGCACTCTTGAAGGTGCAGGACTCATATCATAAATGATACCATCAATTAGCTCTACTCTTGCGTCTTGTGGTAGCTGAAGATAGTCTGCATAGGTGTATATTTTAGGTATTCGGGCCTCCATCGGATTCACCTTCTTTGAAGTTATTTTCTATGTTATTACCATTTTCTATTAACTTTATTAAATTCTGTGGTGTTTCTAAAAATTTTAAAATTCGGCTGAAATTCTCTTCCAAATTTTTTGTGTAGAATTCTTCCATATACCTAAAATAAGATAAAATTTCTCCATGCTGCTTTAATAAATCGGTAAGTCCGAAATAAACATCATGAACTTCAGAAATGATTCTTCTTACAATTTCATCATCAATTTCTTTTCCAAGCGCATATAAATTTACTCTGCTATCAGACATAACTTTAATATATTTGTGGTTTTTCAAAAGCCATCTAAACACATCTATAGGTTCATAGTCATCTTTTAAAGCTATAAAATACGCTGATTTTTGCGAATACTTCAACAAAAAATAAAAATATGAGTTTAAACTATCTAACAAATTTCTTAATAAAATAAGAATTTCCTTTTTGCTGTCCCCAAAAAGATGTTGATATAGAACACCAGATATATTTTTTATAAATTGCTTTGCTTTCTGAATCCATTAAATCGTAAATTACCCCGTGAACTACCCACGACTGAAGTCGTAGACTTCCTGCTTCATCGACCAGACTTGCTACCAGGGAAAATCCCCAGTAATAGAGGACCAGGTCTTCTACAGGCGTAAATTCGGGTGGTCCCCACCCTACTCGATTTCTATACAACTACACTTATACCAAGCTGTGATAACCCCTGTTTAAGTATGTTTCTGGCTGCGTTCTTGTCCCTATCATGCACTGCCCCACACTCTGGACATTGCCATGTCCTTACCTTCAGATCTTTTACTGTTATGTTCTTATATCCACAACTGCTACAAATCTGTGATGATGGAAAGTTTGATGATACCTTTAAAAAGACTCTACTGTACCACACCGATTTGTATTCCAGCATCTCTACAAATTTTGACCATGATACATCCAAAATCCTCTTTGCCAGATGATGATTCCTCACAAGATTTTTTACTCTTAAGTCTTCACAAATTATCACTTGGTTTTCGCAAATAATCTGTGAAGAATTTTTGTGCAGAAAATCTGTCCTAATATTTGTTACCTTTTCATACAATTTTGCAAGTTTCTTTCTTGTTTTCTCAAAATTCTTGCTACCTATCTTCTTTTTAGAAAGTTCTTTTTGCACTCTTTTTATCTTTTTCTCGTACTTTAGCAAGATTTTAGGATTTTCTATGTGCTTACCGCGATTGTCTACAAGAAAATTCTTGACTCCAAGATCAAGAGCAATCGCAAAGGTTGATAGTGTTTGCTTTATTTTCGGGTTAACTATCATTTCCTGTTCTACTGTTATGGATACATAATAGTGTCCACTTGGAAGCAGTTTTACAGTTGCTGTTTTGATTTTACCTTCAAAAACCCTATGGATTCTTGCTTTTACCCAGCCAAGTTTGGGAAGTTTTATTCTACCCCAGCAACGGTTCAGTTTAGTATTAATAGCTAATTTCCCAAAGTCTACCTGAATATTGTTGTTTGTGAAGTTTGTTGTGTATAAAAAATGGTGCGTTTTCTTTTTCTTAAACTTTGGGTATTTAGCTTGCTTTTTAAAAAATCTTTCAAAGGCTTGTTCCAGGTTTTTAACAAAAATTCAGCAAGAAGTCTCCATCTTCTATAAGGTGGAGATGAATTGCTGACAAACAAAGTTATTATTTCTTCCCAGCAATACCAATTCTTTTGGATTGATTTGTTTATACTTATTAGAAATTTGCAAGTAGTTACCGAAAATATCCTGCACATATACCCAATTGTTAGAAAAACCTGAAATATAACCTGTTTTATTGATAGCAGGTATATATACTTTGTCCCATAGGCACCATTTATTACCGTTGACTATTATTTCTTTTGTGTTTTTGCTGTTG